>Ga0209040_10001028_pt1 | contig 21808 bp, 15 predicted proteins | sample BogFormECP12_OM3_FD_188240 | JGI IMG/M metagenome (GOLD analysis project Ga0209040, IMG submission 188240) | Bog forest soil microbial communities from Calvert Island, British Columbia, Canada - ECP12_OM3 (SPAdes) (version 2) | ecosystem: Environmental > Aquatic > Freshwater > Wetlands > Bog ... | reverse complement strand
TCATTTGCTCCGGCCGCAGCGCCGTCCACGGCGCCATCGATCAGGCCGCGGTCAACCCCTTTCCAGAAGACAGTAGTCGAGAGTGCAATAAGCGGTTGTATGAATACAGCGCCGTACAGCTCGTCAATGCGGTATTTGTCCAGAACCAGCCGGTAGAGACCGCCAGCGCCCGCAGCCAGCTTGCCGGGCAGATCAGTGCGCTTGTAGTAAAGGAACCAGGCCCCCAGGAAGCCGACAGCGGCAGCTCCAACTGATATTGCGCTAAACATCAACTCCGTGCTGGAGCTCTCGTGCTCGGCTGCACCTTCGGCGGAAGTGGCTGAGGGCGTTGCTTCGGCACTGGATTGGAAGACCGGCGCCAGAAAATGCTCGATTTCTGCGTGACCACCCATCGCCTCGGGGACGCCCACCCATCCTCCGATGAAGGAGAAAATAGCCAGAAGTACCAGAGGAATTACCATCACCATCGGGCTCTCATGCGGTGATCCGTGTGCTGCTCCTCCGTGCGAATCATGGCCGTGAGGTTCGGCACTCGCAGGCGCGCCGCGATACTCGCCGAAAAACGTAAGGAACCAGAGACGGAACATGTAAAACGAGGTCATCGCAGCGGCAACGACACCCACTAACCACAGGACGCGATTGCCGCTTGCCCAGGTCTGCCACAGAATCTCGTCCTTCGAGAAGAATGCCGCCAGGGGAGGGAAGCCGGAGATGGTGAACGTCGCGACCGTCATGCACCAGAAGGTCCACGGGAGGTACTTGCGCAGGCCACCCATGTGGCGCATGTCCTGCTCGCCACCGAGACCGTGAATGATGGAACCAGCCGACAAGAACAGCAGCGCCTTGAAGAAGGCGTGCGTCATTAAGTGGAAAATGCCTGCGCTGTAAGCGGCCACGCCGCAGCCCATGAACATGTAGCCGAGCTGCGAGATGGTGGAGTATGCCAGCACTTTCTTGATGTCGGTCTGCACCATGCCGATGGAGGCCGCGAAGATTGCGGTCAGAGTTCCGATGACCGCAACCGCCATCAGCGCCTCAGGCGCACGATTGAAAATGGGATTCGACCGCGCCACCATGTAAACGCCCGCCGTCACCATGGTCGCAGCATGGATGAGCGCCGACACCGGCGTCGGGCCTTCCATCGCGTCGGGCAGCCACACATACAGCGGAATCTGCGCGGACTTGCCGGTGGCTCCCATCAGCATCAGCAGGCCGATCGCGGTCAACACACCGGCAGCGCCAGTTTCGACGGGATAACGGGTAACCAGTTTCCATAAGCTGTCGTACTGCAGGGTCCCAAAGTGTTTGATAAGCAGGAATAGCGCGATCAGGAATCCAAAGTCACCGACGCGGTTGGTGATAAATGCCTTTTTGCCGGCATCAGCGGCAGACTTCTTCAGGAACCAGAAACCTATCAGCAGATACGACGCCAGGCCCACGCCTTCCCATCCGACGAACATCAGCAGGTAATTGTTCGCCAGCACCAGGGTGAGCATGAAGAACATAAAGATGTTCAGGTAAGCAAAATAGCGGTAATAGCCGCCTTCATGCGCCATGTAGCCGAGGGAATAAACGTGAATGAGAAACCCGACACCGGTGACCACCAGCAGCATCACCAGCGATAGCTGGTCGAGATAGATGCCGAACTCAACCGAGAACGGGCCGGCACTCAGCCACGTGGCATAGCGCTCGATATGCGGAATCTGGTCCGGCGGCAGGCCCGAGAACTGAGCCGCGACCCACAGCGCATACGCAAACGCGGCTCCCGTGGAGCCCAGGGCAATCGTATTTACCAGAGCTTTGGGGAAGTGTTTCCCCATCAGCCCGTTGATCGCGGCCCCAGCCAGCGGCAGCAATGGAATGATCCAAAGGTGCATCGGTCTTTCTCGCGGGTCGCATCGCTCCCGTTGCTCAGGTGCGCGGCGGTCCCTACAGCTTCAGCAAGTTCACGCGGTCCACGTTTAAGGTTTCGCGCGTGCGGAATACAGCAATGATGATGGCCAAGCCCACGGCGGCTTCAGCGGCGGCCACCACCATCACGAAAAACACGAAGATGTGGCCGTCAAGCGATTTCAACTGGGCTGCAAAGGCGACGAACGTGAGGTTCACGCCGTTGAGCATCAGCTCAATGGAAAGAAAAATCGTGATGATGTTGCGCTTGATCAAAAACCCTGCAACGCCGCAAGCAAATAAAAGTCCGCTCAAGATGAGGTAGTAGGAGAGGGGAACCATTTATTCCTCCCTCCGCGCCAGCACCACGGCGCCCATAATGGCGATCAGAATCAGGATTGACGTTACCTCGAAGGGCAGCAGGTAGTCGCGAAACAACAGGCGTCCTACCGCTTGTGGGTTGCCGAAGGCCGCAGTGTTGTCCATCACGTCCGGGCCGCCGATCTGGATTTTGTCGAGTCCGGTTACGCGGCTTACCGCCCAAATGCCGATGCTCAGTCCGATGATCAGTCCGGGAATCCCCAGGACGGTCGCAACCCGGCTCCCCTGCGCTGTGCGCTCTTCTACGCCGGCATTGAGCAGCATAATCACGAAAACAAACAACACCATGACTGCGCCTGCATAGACAATGACCTGTATTGCGGCCACGAACTCAGCTCCCAGCAGCAGGTAAATCATCGCCAGCGATCCCATCACCACGATCAGCGACAACGCGCTGTTGATGGGGTGCTTCTGCGCCAGAAGGTTAATTGCGCCCCCGACACAGACCGCCGCGAAGATAAAGAAAAGAACCAGGTGCAACATGATTTTCATTCATCCGGCAGAGACTGCCCGCCCGGTACAAGCTCAGACAAGCCCGCCTAGCGCAATGCCACGACAAAAGCGGTTACAACAATATTCGCGATGGCGAGCGGCAGAAGGAACTTCCAGCCGAAGGCCATAAGCTGGTCATAGCGGAAACGCGGCAGCGTACCGCGAACCCAGATATAGACAAAAATGAAGGCAAATACCCGCAACGCGAACCAAAGAACAGGTAACAGCGATTGGACGATCGGTGGGCCAAAAACCGGTCCCAACCATCCTCCGAGGAACAGAACCGAAGCCAGACACGCCACCGTGAACATGTTGGCGTACTCCGCCATGAAGAACATGGCAAACTTCATCGAACTGTACTCTGTGTGATAACCGCCCACGAGTTCGGTTTCCGCTTCCACAAGATCGAACGGAATGCGGTTAGTCTCCGCGTAGGCCGCCATGATGTAAATAAAGAACGCAACGATTTGCCCCTGGAAGAGAAACCATTTGGGGATAAACCCGAGCCATGTTCCCGACTGCGCATCGACGATGTCGCGCAAGCTGAAGCTACCAGCCAGAATCAGCACGCCGACCAGTGAAAGCCCGAGTGCAATCTCGTAGCTCATCATCTGCGCGGAAGCTCGCAGACTAGCCAGCATCGAATACTTGCTATTCGATGACCAGCCCGCGAGAGCCCCGCCGTAAACTCCGACAGAGGCGATCCCCAGAATGATGAGCAACCCGATATTCACATCGGTGATCTGCAGCGGCGTGTGGATTGAGCCCAACGAGATCCATGGACCGATGGGAATGACGGCAATGGAAGTCAGCGCAGTGATCAGCGCAATGATGGGAGCCAATAAGTACAAAGGCCTGTTGGCAAAAGGAGGCGTGACGTCTTCCTTAAAAATAAATTTTAAGCCGTCTGCCAGTGGCTGCCAGATGCCAAACGGGCCGACACGGGACGGCCCCCAGCGGTTCTGCATGTGGGCAACAACTTTTCGTTCCAGCAGCGTCGTATAAGCCACTGCCGTCAGCAGCACAAAGACCGCAATCACGATCTTGACTATCGAAACGATGATGAAGGTTCCAATGCCCATTTAGCTACAAATTCCTACAGCCAGCTAAAACCTCTAAGACGGAAAACAGTCAATCATTTCTGGCCGCCGGGTCGTAACCTGCCGCAAGCTCCAACTCCGGGGTTGCAGTGGAGTAACGCTCCAGCACCGTGTTCAGCGTGGCTGAGTACCGCCCCAGCGTGCCCGACGTAAACAGCGTATCGTTCGAAGGCAGCACAAGCCCCGGATTTCCCCAGCCGGTTGCGCCGGTGATCTGCAATAGCTGAGTGTGCTCATCACGGCCCGAGAGCAGCCCCAGGCGCGAGATGTCATAACCCGGTACCAGGCGCTGGATTTCGTCCAGCATAGCGGTCGGGTCGTACGGACTCATCTTTGGTTCCAGGTTGTGCTCTGAGAGCCAAACGGCGTGGCGATCGGCTTCGCCCGACTGCGCCCCGCGAGTCTGGCCCATGTCTGCGCGCGTTCCCCCGCCACTGAACGGCACCAGCTTGTGCACGTCGTAGCCCATGGTGGCAGCAATACGCACAATGCATTCGAAGTCATTCCGCACGCCTGCGAACTCGCCGGCCTTCTTTAGCATCTGCACGTCACCGCACGTGTTCGTGATGGTTCCCGCCTTCTCGTATGCATTCGCGACGGGCAGCACCACGTCGGCGATCATTGCGGTTTCGGTGAGGAACATCTCCTGCACAGCGACGAAACTCTTGGCGAGCACGAAGGGATCGATGCTGTAACGCGAAATCGGATTGGAGCCCACGACGTACAGCGCCTTCAGCTTGCCCTCTCTTGCCGTATCCATCATCTGGAGCAGATTCAACCCAGGAGTCCTCGGGATTTCGTCCAGCCACTCCTGGTGAAAGGTAGTTGCGCTCGACACGGGAGCGTAACCGGGCAGCATGTCGGGAAAGAGTCCCATATCGGCTGCGCCGCGCGAATTGGAGTAATCGCCCAGGCAAATGAACTTTGCGCCCTGCGTAAGCCCGAAGTCGACCAGCGCTTTGACATCCTGCCCACGCAGCTCCGAGCCAAAGACGATCACCAGTCCGCTCTCGTTTTTCAGGGCGGCGCGCATCTGGGAGAGGGCCTCGCGGGTCAACTGGGGCGAAGTGACAGCGTCGGCTGCACCGTCGTTGCCAGCCAGAAACTGCACGAAGCTGCCCCCCGAGCCAGGGGCAATCTGTGCGAATGACGTGGCCTGTCTATGCAACTTGATCGGAGAGGAATTCACCACGTACAGCTTGGCGCGATGCAGGCGGACATTGGTTCGGATCTGCCATGCCAGCAGGGGATGCTGCTCCGTGGGATCGTTGCCTATCAATAGGATAGCCGGCGCTTCGTGCAACTCGCGCATGCTCGCGGTTGCGTTCGGCTTGCCAGCCAGCGCTGAAGCGAAAGCAGGGAAGTCGGCGGTGCGATGATGATCGATGTTATTGGTACCCAGCACCAGCCGCGCGAACTTTTGCAGCAGGTAACTTTCTTCGCTGCTGGTGCGGTTCGAACCGATGACGCCAATAGATCCCGGGCCGCCGGTGGCCAGCGCCTCCTTGAACTTCGAGGCGATGAGCTCGAACGCTTGTTCCCATGTGGACGGAACAAATTTGCCCTCGCGTTTGATCAGCGGTAGTTGGATGCGATCTTCATTGTGGGCGAAGTCGAATGCGTAACGGCCCTTAATGCAAAGGAAATCCCCGTTGATACCGCTCTTGTCCCGATTGTCGCCGCGCACAATCTGCATGCCAGTGTCCGCACGGCGGACGCCGAGCGTAGTCTTGCAGCCGTCGCCACAATGGGTGCAAACTGTGCCGACGTGCTTCATCTCCCAGGGACGGGTCTTATAACGATAAGCTCCCGAGGTGAGTGCGCCCACCGGACAGATATCAATACACATGCCGCACTCTTCGCACTCCAGGTGGTCCTCTTTGTTCGGCGCGATGATCGAACTGGAACCGCGGTTCTGAATGCCCAGCGCCCAGACGTCCATGCCCTCTCCGCAGACGCGAATGCAGCGGTAGCAGAGGATGCACCGCGGACGGTCGAAGTACACCACTGGCGACCATTGCTGCTCTTCGCGGTGGTTCTTCAATTCAACGAACTTCGACTCGGCCGCGCCGTATTTGAAAGTCATGTCCTGCAGTTCGCACTCGCCACCGGCGTCGCAAACCGGGCAGTCAAGCGGATGATTGCCGAGCAGCAGCTCCAGCATGGATTTGCGCGCCTGCTTGATCTTGTCGCTTTCGGTGGTGACGACCATGCCTTCCGCGACCGGAGTGGTGCACGCGGTTTGCAGCTTAGGCATCTTCTCCACTTCCACCAGACACATCCGGCAAGCGCCCTGCAGCGACAGGCCAGGGTAGTAGCAGAAGGACGGCACCTCGATGCCCGTGCTCTTGCAGGCCTCAATGAGGAGCGTTCCCGCGGGAACGGTGACTTTCTTGCCGTCAACAGTGAGATTTACATCAGCCACGATAATTCCGCTCTTCGCTTCGTTGCGTCATCCTGAGCAAGTCGGGTGCCCCATCCTTTCGCCCGTCTCTGGCGAAAGGGTGGGAGATAAAACTACGCCAGCGCCGGCTCTGCCGTCTTCTCGAACGGACACGCTCTGCCTTCGAGATGGTCTTCAAATTCCTTCCGGTACTTCTGAATGTACGAAATGATCGGCATTGCCGCCGCATCGCCCAAGGGACAGAACGTTCGTCCCAGCATGTTCTCGGCCAAATATTTCAGGTTGTCGATGTCCTTCGCGACGCCACCGCCGGAGTGGAAACGCGTCAACGTCTTCTTCAACCAGTCTGTGCCCTCACGGCAGGGAATGCACCAGCCGCAGCTTTCGTGCTGGTAGAATTTGATCACCCGCAGCGCAAACTTAACGATGCACATCTGGTCATCGAGTACGATGACGCCTCCGGACCCCAGCATCGAGCCAACCTTGAGCACTGCATCGAAGTCCATCGCAACGTCAATCTCATCCGGAGTAAGAATCTGCACCGACGATCCACCTGGGACGACGCCCTTCAAATTCTTGCCCTTCACCATGCCGCCGGCAACGTCATAGATCATCTTCTTTAGGTTGTACCCCATGGGCAGCTCATACACGCCCGGGCGCTCCAGCTCGCCGCTCATGCAGAACAGGCGAGTACCGCCGTTTCTTGGCGTTCCTAGGCTGGCGAACCACTCGCCACCGTTCAGGATGATGTGCGGCACGCTAGCCAGCGATTCGGCATTGTTGATGACCGTCGGGCCGCCCCATAGTCCCACGACAGCAGGGAAGGGGGGGCGAATGCGCGGAACCCCACGCTTGCCTTCCAGCGACTCCATCAGAGCCGATTCTTCTCCGACTTCATAGGCACCGGCGCCGGAGTGAACAAAAACGTTGAGGTCGACGCCTGAGCCGAAAATGTTCTTGCCGATGATGCCACGCGCGTAGGCGTCGGCAACAGCCTTCTCCATGATCTCGATCAGGTACCGATACTCGCCGCGAAGATAGATATAACCGGTCTTTGCGCCAACGGCGATCGCGGCGATCATCACGCCTTCGATGACGGAGTGTGGATCGTGCTCGAAGATCAGGCGGTCCTTGCAGGTGCCTGGTTCACTCTCGTCGCCGTTGCAGAGCACATATTTGGGCTTGGCCGACTGCTTGGGCACGAATGACCACTTCATACCGGTCGGGAATCCCGCACCGCCGCGGCCGCGCAGGTTTGACACCTTCACTTCGTTGACGATGGCGTCAGGCGTCATCGAAAGCGCCTTCTGCAGGGCCTTGTAGCCGTCCAATTCGAGATAGCGGTCGAGATTGGCCGCGCCCAGGCCGAAGCGCCTGGAAACGACTTTCACTTCGTCGGGATGAGAGACAAGATAAGCCATGAATTCCGTCTGGCGAAAAGCGAATAGCAAAGAGGGAAAGCAATTCGTTACTGCTGTTCCTTCTTCTTCACTGCGTCGATCAAGGCGTCAATCTTCTGCGCTGTCAGGTTCTCGTGGAAGTCGTAGTTCAGCATCATGGCCGGTGCCCAGGAGCATGCCCCAATGCACTCGACTTCTTCGAGATGAAACAGTCCGTCTGGGGTCGATTGCTTGTGCCCCACGCCAAGCTTCTTCTTGCAATGTTCGAACAGATCATCGGCGCCGCGAAGCAGGCAGCTCACATTCGTGCATACCTGGAAGTTGTACTTGCCGATCTTGTGAGTGCGCATCATGGAGTAGTAGCTGATGACGTTGCGCACCTCCAGCTCGGTTAGTTCTGTGCGCTGAGCCATTTCGTGGATCGCTTCATCCGTCACCGCGCCAATTTCATCCTGGATATAAAGCAGCATCGGCACCAAGACGGAGCGTTTGGTCGGATAGTGCGTGACCATCGTGGTGAAGCGCTGTTCGAGTTGGTCGGAAAACTTCATCGGTCTTCGAGCTGACTACCGGTCGACATCCCCCAGAATAATATCGATGCTCCCGATGGCAGCCACCACATCGGCGATCAAGTTACCCTCACACATTTTCTTCAGCGACTGCAGGTTCGCGAACGACGGCGAACGCATGTGCACCCGATAAGGCTTGGCCGTCCCATCGCTCACCACGTAATAGCCCATCTCGCCGCGAGGCGACTCGATAGGCATATACACTTCGCCCGCCGGCACCGCAAATCCTTCGGTCACGATCTTGAAGTGATAGATGAGAGCTTCCATCTGGGTCTTCATCTTCTCGCGGTCGGGCAGCACCACGTGCGGCGCGTCGGCCTTCACTGGTCCTTCCGGGATGCCTTCCAATGCTTGCTTGGCAATTTTCTGCGATTCCCGGAGTTCAGCCACCCGCACGAGGTATCGGGCGTAGACGTCGCCGTCTTTGGACACCGGCACGTTGAACTTGAAGTTCTCATAGCCCGTATAGGGCTTATCGCGGCGTAGGTCCACGTCGACACCGCTTCCGCGTAGGGTCGGCCCCGTAGCACACAAAGCGATTGCGTCTTCCGGCGCGAGATAGGCAACTCCCTTGGTACGCTTCACCCAGATCGGGTTGTTCGTCAGCAGGCTCTCGTATTCGTCGATATTCGAAGGGAAGCGGTCGAGGAAGCTCTTCACGCGATCGAAAAAGCCCAGTGGCGGCTCTAAGGCCAGTCCGCCGATGCGGAAGTACGACGTCATCATGCGCTGCCCGGAAACCGCCTCGAACAGGCGCAGCACATCTTCGCGCTCTCGGAAGCAGTACAGGAAGACCGTCATGGCGCCGATGTCGAGCGCGTGCGTTCCCAGCCATACCAGATGCGAATTGATGCGCGTCAGCTCGTTCAGCATGACGCGAATCCATTGCGCGCGCGGCGGAATCTCCAGCCCCAGTAACTTCTCTACCGCCAGGCAGTACGCCAGGTTGTTGGTCATGGGGGCGAGATAGTCAATGCGGTCGGTCATGGGCACGACCTGCTGATAGAACTTGGCCTCGCACGTCTTCTCGATGCCGGTGTGCAGGTACCCAATATCGGGCATCACGCGGACGATAGTTTCGCCGTCAATCTCAAGCAGCAACCGGAGCACGCCATGGGTCGAGGGGTGTTGCGGACCCATGTTCAGGATCATCGTCTTGTCATCGGACGGATCCAGCACCGGGGTTGGAGTCATGTGGGCCATGGCTAGCGATAACCCTCGACTGGATAATCCTTGCGCAGCGGATGACCTTCCCAATTTTCCGGCATCATAATGCGCGTCAGGTTGGGGTGCTGGTCGAAGCGGACCCCGAACAGGTCAAAAACCTCGCGCTCGAAAAAATTCGCCCCCGGCCAGATGGGCACAAGCGAGTCAACGCTCGCGTCGCTTCCGGAGAGTTTGACTTTCAGTCGTAGATATTTCTTGTTCGGAATCGAGAATAGTTGGTACACCACTTCAAAGCGAGGCTCGTTAGGATACCAGTCCACGCCGGTGACGTCGGAAAGCGCGTTGTACTGGAGTTGAGGATCGTCTTTCAAGGTCTGGCAGGCTTCGCGTAGGGAAGTGCGATCAACCCAGACCGTTAGCTCGTTGCGGTCGAACTTTGCACCGGTAATCGCGCCGGCGTTCCACGCCAGCAGCGTCGCCAGCTCAGGATGCGCCTTCAGTTGCTCGATGTCGGTGATCGCCGGCTCCAATGCCATTCCTAGATCCTCTCCGCCTTGCCTTGCCTGTTCCAGTCGAGCACGCCCTTCTTCCAGACGTACCAGAACCCAGCCAGGACGATGAGGATGTACACCAGCATCTCCGAAAACCAAAACATTCCCAGCCCTTCAGCCTTCAAGAAGCGCGACACAATGGCCCACGGGTAGAGGAAAACAGCTTCTATGTCAAAGAGGATGAAGAGCATCGCCACCAGGTAATACTTTACTGTGAAGCGCTGCTGGGCATCGCCAACCGGCTGCATGCCACATTCATACTGGGACATCTTGGCGCGATTGAACTTGTGCTGACCGATGAAATAGGAGAGCAGCACCATCGCTACGGCCAGAATGCCGGCGACGGCGATTTGCATCAGGAGCGGCAAATATCTCGCGAAGTAAAAGTCCGGCATGATTGCGCTCTCACTCGGATAAGCGGTGCGAGTGCGGTTAAACAATCGAGTTTAGTTATCGTTAGTGCACGTGTCAACCGACGATTAGCCGCCATTCATGCAGGTTTCACATTGCTTCCCGCACGGCATTTATAGGACGCTTTGATCTCGAAACGTAGTGGCAGCTTTTTTGATCGGCAATCTTAAGGTCCTACCTTCAACGGCACCAACTGCTTCGTTTTCATTTCCTGCCATTGCTCGATTAACGATGCCACGGACTGATGCAGCTTCGGCACCGCTGCTGTGGCTTGCATCGTCGGGGCGGCGTCAACTTCCTGAAGCATCGTCAACATTAACAGCAGGGAAGCACGCACACCGGTGAGGGTTTCCGCCTGAGGCTCTCGTTGCCGCAGGTCTTCCCCACCTGCCAGCGATTCGAGTTCCTTGCTGGTTTTATCGATCTTCGCGGCATCGCCGGAGGTCGCTTTCTCGCGCGTGGCCTTGAGCTGTGCGCGAGCGGCTGCCACGTTTTCGATCACCGGCTGCAAAGTCAGTAAATCTTGATATAACTCATGGGAAAGGTCGAATTGCTTTTGCAGGTCTGCTATCGGCGTCTTTACGCGTGGATCCATCTCGATTGTCAGCGGCTGCGCGTACCTTTGTCCGTTAACTGTCAGGACCACCGTGTACTGGCCCGGCATGATCCAGGGTGAGGTTGACGCTGGCGCAGTGTTCCACGGCACCGCTGCAATTGGATAATCGGGCTTTATACCTGGTACTGGGGGGTAATGCATGTCCCAGACGAAACGATGAAAGCCCGCATTACCCGCCAACGGATGCGGCGGTCGCAGCCAATAAGCAGGAATCGCCAAGTCCGGGTCGAGCTGCGGAACGGGATCAGTGGTCGAGAAGCGCCGTACCAGCTTTCCCGAGCTATCCAGAATCTCAAGCGTGGTCGGCCCCGAAGAGGCTGCTGACTTCAAGTAATAGTCGAAGATCGCGCCATCCGGCGGATTCTGTCCCGCGGGCGTATCCGGCGGCAGAGGGGTGTCAGTATTTGTGTTCCACCTCACGCGCAAGGCTGGTTCGGGCGTGAAGAGGAATGCGTTGCTCGCGATGACCTTGTCGTCGAGCTGTCGAAGCGGAGTGATGTCGTCAAGAATCCAGAACCCGCGGCCGTGCGTCGCGACGGCGAGATCGTTGTTTTTGATGGTCAGGTCGCGAACCGACGTAGCTGGCATGTTGAGCCGCAGCGACTGCCAGTGATCGCCGCCGTCGAAGGATACGTATACTGCCCGCTCACTTCCTGCAAACAGCAGACCTTTGCGCTTGGGGTCTTCGCGCACGGCATTCACATTTTCGTTCTGAGGAATGCCGCTGGCGATTTCTGTCCAGGTTTTGCCCGAGTCTCGCGTGCGATAGATGTGGGGACGCAGATCGTCCAGCCGCAGAGTATTGACTGCCGCGTACGCGGTCTGCGCTTCGAAGTGGCTTGCCTCCAGCGTCGACACCTTTTGCCATGCGGACAGTTGTGGCGGGGTGATGTCAACCCAATGCGCACCACCGTCCGTGGTAAGCCAGATCAGTCCGTCATCGGTCCCTGCCCAGATGCGATTGCTATCCAGCGGCGACGGAGCGAGTGCATAAATGACGCCGCGCGATGTGGGCTGTGCGGATGTCTCCGAACTAAAGACACCGACTGACGCGGGTACTTCCCAGGTTTTTCGCGTGAGGTCAGGGCTAATTTGCCTCCATCTCTGTCCGCCGTCGCGCGTAGTCCATAGCGTGTTCGCTGCGAAGTATAGAAGGTGCGGATCGAGCGGCGAGAAAACCACAGGTTCGGTACGTATCACGCGGAAGTTCGGCGAACCTAGCGGTACGGGCAGAATGTTCTGCGCTTGGGTTGTGCGGCGGTCGTAGCGCGTCAGCTTGCCACCGAAGACGATGTCTGGATCAAGCGGATCAGGCGCAACATAGCCATATTCCTCCGCCGCCACCGGATGCCAGTCGCGAAAGGTAATCTCGCCATCATTGCCGCGGCTGGAGATGCAGACCGACCCGCTCTCCTGTTGCCCCGAACACAGACGATACGGAAATGCGTTATCGGCATTCACATGGTAAAGCTGCGCCGTGGGTTGGTTGTACCACGAACTCCAGGTCTGCCCGCCGTTCACGGTGACGATCGCTCCCTGGTCGCTGGTCAGCACGATGATGTCCGGGTTGTTGGGATTGATCCAGATGTTCTGATAATCGTCGCCGCCCGGAGCGCCGCGCAGCGCAGTCCAGGTCAGGCCGCCGTCGGTGGACTTCCAGGTAACCGTGCTCGCCATGTACACCACGTCCGGATTCTTCGGATCGAGCATCGGAACCGCCAAATCGCCACCGCCTATGCGACCTTGGGGTCGCAAATCTTTGGTCACGGTTGACCAGGTCGCGCCCGCATCCTCGGAGCGATAGATATCCGCCTTATCGTTCGTTGCAACGGATGCAATGAGACGCCTGGAATTGCTGCGTGCGATGGCTATATAAGCTTGCGCGATGTTCTTGGGTAGTCCTCCGGCAAGCGGCTGCCAGGTCTTGCCCCCATCCGTTGACTTAAAGATTCCGCCTCCGGTACCGCTCCATTCGGCGTTCTCCCAAGGACCCTCACGTGCCTCCCACAATGTGGCATATACGATACTTGGATCAGAAGGATCGATCTTCACGTCGCAAGCGCCGATGTTGTCGTCCTTGTAGAGCACCTTCTGAAAGGTCTGGCCGCCGTCGGTTGAGCCATAGACGCCGCGTTCGGGATTGGGGCCGTAGGGATGGCCTGCAACGGCGACAAAAAGCCGGTTGGGATCGCGGGGGTCAATCGCCATCTGCGAGATTTGCTGGCCGTCGCGCAGACCAAGGTGCGTCCATGTCGCGCCCCCGTCGGTCGACTTGTAAATACCGTCGCCCACTGACAAGTCAGGCCGATGCAGCCCTTCGCCGCTGCCGGCATAAACGATGTTGGGATCGGAAGGCGCGACTTCGATCGCGCCGATCGACCCGGTCGGTTCGCGATCGAAGATGGGCTGCCAGGTCCGCCCGAAGTCGTTGGTCTTCCACACGCCGCCATTTACCGCGCCAATATAGAAGACATTCGGCTGGCTCGGCACTCCTGAGACGGCGCGAGTACGGCCTCCTCGAAACGGGCCGACATTGCGCCACTGCATCTCGCCGAGCAACTTCGTGTCGATTTGTTGCGCTTGGACGGGAGGAACGAAGCCAGGAGTCAAGAACAAGAGCAGCGCAGAAACCAATACGAAAGGAGCCTTCATCAGCCAGCCAACCTCAGTCTCATCTTTGCCGAGTCGTGGTTCGGCATCGCGAAAGTGTAATCTATCGGGACACACATTTGCCGGTAGAGGACATCGGAATTGAGACTTTCTGCAAGCCGTTGCCGATTTTTGCTCGTTCTTTTCACAGCGCTCCTTTCGACCTTGCCGGTGACAGCGCAATCGGTCACGCCCGACCTCTTCAGCGGGTTGCAATGGCGACTGATTGGGCCGTTTCGCGGTGGCCGCGCCGTCGCGGTGGCGGGAGTACCCGGCGATGGAACGACCTTTTACTTCGGCTCCGTGGATGGTGGAATTTGGAAGACCATCGACGCCGGTGTCACCTGGGCGCCAATTTTCGATGGCCGGCCCATCGCTTCGATCGGTGCGCTCGAAGTTGCGCCTTCGGATCACAAAGTGCTCTATGCGGGAAGCGGAGAGTCCGACATCCGCGCCGCTCTCAGCTCGGGAGACGGGGTGTACAAATCCACCGACGCGGGTGCTACATGGAAGAACGTCGGCCTGCGCGATTCGAAGCAGATCAGCCGCATTGTCATCGATCCTCGGAACGCAGATGTCCTGTACGTTGGCGTGCTCGGCCACGCGTACGGCCCGAGCGATAAGCGCGGCGTGTACAAGTCGACTGATGGCGGACAGACGTGGACTCGCGTGCTTTACAAAGGGCCCGAGATCGGTGTCTCTGATCTGGCGATTGCAGCCGACGCTCCCAACGTTCTGTTCGCGGGCACATGGAACGCGCATCGTCCGCCATGGAGCACTTACGCTCCAGTCGAAGGGGCGGGAGGTGGGCTTTACCGGTCGACCGACAACGGCGCAACCTGGACGCAACTCACTGCCCATGGTTTGCCCGATGGCGATTGGGGCCGTATCGGCGTAGCCGTCGCGCCGGACGGCAAGCGCGTATACTCCGTGATCGAAGCGGGCAAGAAGTCTGGCCTCTATCGCTCCGACGACGGAGGCGACACTTGGGCGTTTGCAAATAGCGACCCACGACTGACCAGCCGAGCCTGGTACTTTAGCCGCGTCACCGTCGATCCCAGCAATCCCGATGTGGTCTACGTTCCTAACGTCGCACTCTACCGTTCGGAGGACGGCGGTAAGACCATCTCGATCCTGCGCGGTGCTCCGGGCGGGGACGATTACCACCAGCTCTGGGTCGATCCCAAGAATTCGTCGCGGCTGATTATCGGCACCGATCAGGGGACGAGCATCAGCCTCAACTACGGAAGGACATGGTCTTCGTGGTACAACCAGCCGACCGCGCAGTTTTATCACGTCATCACCGACGACGAATTTCCCTATCACGTTTACGGCGCCCAGCAAGATACAGGTGCTGCCGGTGTGCCGAATCGCACCGACCACGCACAAATCACGGCGCGAGACTGGTTCATGGTTGGCGGAGGCGAAAGCGGCTGGCTGGCGCCTGACCCCAACGATGCCAACATTATCTTCGCAACCGGCGTTTACGGCAGTGTGGTCCGCTTCGATCGGCGCACCTCGTTGAGCCAGGACATTGCCCCCTGGCCTTTGGCGAATTTCGCGAGCGAGATCAATGAGCGGAAGTACCGCGATCCCTGGACGCCCATGCTCGTCTTTTCGCCCGTCGAGAAAAATACGCTCTATCTCGGCACGCAATACGTGATGAAGACCGTCGACGGCGGACTCCACTGGGCGGCGATCAGCCCGGACCTTACAGGCGCCCTTCCCGCGCCCGCCAGCGAAAAGGCTTCCGGCCCCGTCACGGTGCAGAACGCGAAGGAGCGCGGCTTTGGCGTGGTGTACAGCATCGCGCCATCGCCGTTGAAAGCGGACCAGATCTGGGTGGGCAGCGATACCGGCCTGCTCCATCTCACCCTTGATGGCGGCAAGACCTGGCAGAACGTTACCCCGCCCGGCCTCAGCGATTGGAGCAAGATCGCCATGATCGAGGCTTCTCGCCTCGATGCCGCCACGGCTTATGTGGCGGTCGATCGTCATCGCCTCGACGACGATAGGCCCTACATCTATCGCACGCAAGATTACGGAAAGACATGGCAATCGATCGCCAACGGTATTGCTGCACGTTCGTTCGTAAATGCCATCCGCCAGGACACGCAGAAGAAAGGCCTGCTCTTCGCAGGAACTGAACTTGGCATTTACGTCTCCTTTGATGACGGCGATCATTGGCAGCCGCTGCAGCTAAACCTTCCGGTCACCTCCATTCGCGACATCACCATTCACGGTGATGACCTCATCGTCGCAACGTTTGGGCGCTCGTTTTGGATTCTCGACAACATCACGCCGCTGCGACAGATAGAACCTGGAACTCAAAGCTCGACCAACCATCTCGTCCAGCCTGCCATAACAATTCGTGTGGACAACGACGTCTTTCTTGGATCGCCTCCGCCTCCGGAAGAACCGGCCGCGAAGAACCCGCCCGATGGAGCGATGATCGACTACTACCTCAAGTCGCCGGCAACGGACTTGAAGCTGGAAGTCTTCGACTCCGGAAACAAGTTGGTGCGGCGCTTTTCCAGTGGCCAGAAAATGGAAGAGAAGCGTCCTCCGCTGCCGATAGCGGAGCGTTGGTTGTCCAAGCCTGTTGTTCTGGAAAACACGGCGGGCATGCACCGCTTGGTTTGGGACCTGCGATGGAGTAGTTCGGGGACCGACGAGATTGAGGAAGACGAGGGTTTTGGCGCCCCGCGTGGACCTAGAGTTGCCCCTGGTATCTATACAATAAAACTTATAGTTAACGGTAAAACATTCACCCAAGACATGAATGTTGAGATGGACCCCAGGTCGCAAGCCACTAAGGCCGAACTCGAGGAACAGCAGCGCCTGGGATTGGAGATCTTCGGCGAGGCGAGGGGTAGTCGCCGAGCGCTGGCGGAGATCACTGCCGTGAAGAAACAATTGGGCGACGTTAAGACGCGACTGGCGGGAAAGAATCCCGAACTCCTGACCCAAGTTAAGGAGCTGGAGACAGCGATTACCAAGATCGAAAAGGGTAGCAAGACTCCCATCGCAAACATGGGACTCGAGACCGCGAGCACCGGACTGGGGTCGGCGCTGCATGTGGTTGAGAGCAGCGATCGTCCGGTGCCATCGCAAGCCATCGAACTCTACCAGCAGTCCTCTGAAGAGGCGAAAGCGGGTATTGCCGAGTGGACAAAGCTGAAGAGCACTCATCTCGTTCAGCTCAACGACGCTCTGCAAAAGGCTGGTCTGGCGCCGATCCAGGTTTCTGCGATTGAGCGCGAGGTGGAATATCTGATGTCGGAGTAGTGGTCGAGTGTTGTCACTCACCTCTGGGACGCATCTCGCAGAGTTTTGCCTGTTACAATGAGACTTTTGTTGTGACAAGGAGCTATTTTCATGCGTGGTGACAAGAGTGTTATTGAGCAGTTGAACGCGGCCCTCAGCGCAGAGTTGACGGCCATCGTGCAGTACATGGTGCAAGCCGAAATGTGCGAGAGCTGGGGTTATAAACGGCTCGCCGGACTGACCAAGACCAGGGCCATTGAAGAAATGCATCATGCCGAAAGATTGATCGAGCGGATCATCTTCCTCGACGGCACGCCTTCGGTGGACATTCCGCTCACGCCACAAGTGGGCGCCACCGTGGAGCAGCAGCTTCAGACTGACTATAACGACGAAGAAGGGGCTGTCCGCCAATACAATGACGCCGCAAAACGCTGCCGCGAAGTGGGAGACGCTGGATCCAGAGACCTCTTCGACAAGATGATTCAGGACGAAGAACGGCACGCCGATTTCCTCGAGGCGCAATTGCACGCCATCAAGGAAATGGGGATTGGCGCTTATCTGTCGCAGCAGTTGCTGGCCTAAGCGGCAACTGTTTTTCATCCGCATCTTCTCAGCCTCATGCACTCGCGAACTTTTGCGCGGCCGGAGCATACTGGATCGCCAGCAGCGTCTCGTCGTCAGCCCTTTCACGAGTTCCGCGAAACGCAGACACCTGCTGCTTGCAAGCGTTCACCAGATCGATGGGGCAGCACAAACCTTGCTCCTCGATAAAGCGGCGCAGGCGCTCGCTGCTGTATTCGTCGCCACTGGCGTTTTCCGCTTCGCTGATTCCGTCGGTGTAAAGCACCAAAGTTTCGCCCGGAACCATGCGCGTTTTGGCGACATTGACCGTGTCGTCGGAAAAGAAGCCGAGTGGCTTGCAGGAACTCTCGAAGCTCCGGACACCTGAAGCGCCGGCCAGAAACACCGGCAGATGACCGGCATTTGCGATCACCAGCTCACCGCTGGAAGAAGCTTTGCCGAAGACCAGCGTCGCATATTGATTGGGCAGCGCGCTTTCGCGGAACAGCCGATTGGCGCGAACCATCACTTCCTCAACCGAGAGCCGCAGCGGAACCAGCGAGTGAAATACGGCGCGCAGGTTTGACGAAAGCATGGCTGCAGCAACGCCTTTGCCGGAAACATCGGCCATGATGAAGTACAAGTGGCCATCTTCGCGGATCACGTCGCAATAGTCTCCGCTCACCATTCCTGCGGGCTGATAGTGATAGGAAATTTCCCAGCCGGAGATGGCCAGGTCTTGCGGCGGCAACAAACCCTTCTGGATTTGCGCTGCCAGCTCAAGGTCGTATTCCAGCGCGCGCTGCTGTTTGGGCGTGAGGCAGTCGAGACAGACTCGAGCCAACGGATTTTCCAGCAAACGCTCGTCCTCAACCGTTCCCAGGCACACTTCGCAAACGCCGAAAGCGCCGTGGTCAATGCGATGCAGCGCGCTGTCAACTTCATCCAGCAGGCGCAGCATCTGCTCGTTTTCGTTCTCGGCCAGCACGTCGGCCAACCGGGCTCGTCCTGCCAGCAGTTGCTCGCGGACACTATTGACGTAAACCGTTTCACCAATCGCCATAGCTAACCACCTTATAGACTTATAGAAGTTAGAGGGTTGCGGAGAACTGACGGATGCAGTTTTTCGCCCCTCGCTTTTGCACTCTATTCCCCTTCCTCGACGGCTTCCACTCCGTTTCTTGCGGGCAAAGTTAGTGGACAGTTTCGGCTCGACCCCTCCCGCTTGCGGTTCTTTAGAATCATCACATTACCAATTTTTTCCCCGCAACCGATTGAACGCCAATGAGTTACAAGCATCTTCTTTGTTTGCATGGGATTAGGCTCCATCATCCACGAAATTTGTCTTCCTAACCGAAGGGCGTTCAGTCGCCTTATTCTTGTCATCCCGACCGAGGGCGTTCAGTCCCCATACTCTTGTCATCCCGACCGAGGGCCCGGCCCGAGCGGAGGGATCTGCGGTTCTGCCATCGCTAACGCGCGCGTGCAATCCCGTGCCGTCCCCGAAGGGACTCGGGTACGTAAAACAACGCCTACCCAGGGCTTCGCCCTGGGCTAAACTGAGCCGTCCCGGGTTGCGGGACTCGATTTTGCGCAACCTCCTAAGTCCGCTATTCCTCCGAATTCTCGTTATCGATTTCTTGCACTCATTGCCTACAATTGCCGCTTTTGTCATCCCGACCGAGGGCCGGCCCGAGCGGAGGGACCTGCGGTTTGCATCACGCCGAGTTGGAACGCGCCCTGTCGTCCGGGATGCTCGCATCTCCACCGGCCACCGGTTTCCGCTCGCGGGCCTCGTCGGCGGCGCGCTGCTGCTCCTCTTCAATCCCAGTTACGATGCCGAGCTGGAAGGCGCGCTGCTGAGCGAGATCCATGCTGTTCCAAATGCGTGCCTTCGCCTCCTCCAGTTGGTTGCGGCGTCCGGCCTCGGCCTCCCACTCCGCTACGCGTTCCTTGCGGATGACGGCCTGCACCCGGTTGCGGATGCGGTCGCGAATTTTGCCAGACCGCTCGCGGTAGGTTTTCTCATCCAGGTAGGGCCGCTGCTTGTCCAGTTGCTCCAACTCGATGTCGTCGGCGACCCACTGCTGGCTGGGATGAGGCTGGGGCTGGCTCTCGCCCGCGGCCTCCTTGGTTGGAGGAGGGAAGAGCACTTCCGGCGGGACCGAGAGGTCGAGGCCCTTCGGCAATCCGAACTCGGCCTCGAAGCCGGGATACTCCTCCACCAGCCGCTTCTGCTCGCCGCTTTCCGATGCCGGTTGGCTCTGCTGGGGTGCGCGGGCGGAGTTCATCTGTATCAGCTCGATGCGCCACAGGTTGGTGGCCGCCTGCTGCAAGGCGTAAAGCAGCAGGCCGGCGCTGCGCCGCTCCAGTAGTCCGGAGGTGAGCGCCCAAGTCACTTGCGTGAGCGCCGCCTTCACCGCGTTCAGGTCATCCAGCGCGGGAAGCATGAGGGGACAGGCCAGGCGCTGGGCGCGGGCACGCGCCATACGCATCTGCTGGCCGCGCAGCCGCAGATGCTGGTAGCAATACAGCCGCTCACGCAGCGCAGGACGTCCGCAGAAGTCCCCGTCTTCCCTGGCATGCAGGCATAGCTTGACGGGTCCGGATGGGTTGTCACCCACCCTGCCGCCAACTGCGGGCGACGACCACCCCAAGGAGTGCGAACCCGGCACTCCTTGGGGGCCCCGGTTGGGTGGGGCACCCGCTTTAGTTTTGTCATCCCGACCGAGGGTTTCAACCCGAGTGGAGGGACCTGCGGTTTCACTAACGGTTGCAGCAGTTTCGCGGTGCTCGCCAGGGTTCGGCGAAGCGCCATCTTCGGTGATTGGCGTGTGTTCCGGTACGTTCATGGTTGTCTCGTTTCTCGAGGGTCTGGTTATTGGCTCCAATGTAAAAAGCCCTGCGATCGATCCGCGGTGGTTTCCACCGCTGGACCTGATCGCAGGGCTCGTTTCAGTTACGATGACCTGCGTAGGTACTTATTTACTTGTAGGTCGTGAGCGAGCCGTGGCTGAGCAGCCGTACCACGATTGCGAAACGCCTCGCAACGATCCCATCGATCCCAAACTATGCCCGCGTGGGGAAGCCTGTCTGTGACGCAACGCACACTGGTTGGGTCAGGCCTCGCAACGGGCAGGAAGGGTCAGGAGCTTTTGCAGGTATCGTCCACCTTTTTGATGGTCTTCACCTGGAAAACGGTTATTACTTTCACATACATGTACAAGACACTGATCCTGGCTCTGGCTCTCCTGATCCCCGCTGCCTGGTTGCAGGCGCAGGACAATATGGGCAAATCCGGAGCATCCGAACCGACCACCATTACAGGCTGCCTGTCGAACCACAATGGTCAATACTGGCTCAAGGACAGCAGTGGCACCGTCTATCCGCTTTCCAGCAATGCGCAAAAGCTCCAGGGCCAAGTCGGGCATGAAGTCGGAAATCTCCTTCAACGGGTATTGGAATAGGTGCCCGGCTATGAATCGGGCACGTTAAATCAGGAAAACTGTTTCAGGATAATAAACCTTCCACGACGCGATAGCTATCCGCTAGCGCGGAATCGAGGGCGGTGGGGTCTTTGCCCCCGGCCTCGGCCATGTCGGGACGCCCGCCTCCGGAGCCGCCGACCTTCTTCGCGACTTCGGCGATGACTTTGCCCGCCTGCACGCGCGAGGTGAGGTCTTTGGTTACGCCGACGATGAGCGCGACCTTGCCGTCCGAGACCGAGCCCAGCACGACCACGCCCGAGCCCAGCTTGGTACGCAGGTTGTCGATGAGCACGCGCAGTTGCGCGCGCTCCAGATTGTCGGCGCGCGTAGCCAGCACCTTGACACCTTTCACTTCGCGGACATTCTCGGCAGCCGCCGACTGGACGGAGCTTGACGCCGACTTCATGCGGGCCTGCTCCAGCTCTTTCCGCAGCTTCTTCAGCTCTTCTTCGCGGCGCTCCAGTTCGTGCTTTAGGGCTTCGGCGGGCGACTGGTCATCGCCTCCGCGCACCAGTGTCGAGACGACGTTCTCCAGGGCGTGATCTTTGCGGAAGTGGCGCAGCGAGCCTTCGCCGGTGATGGCTTCCAGGCGGCGCACGCCGCTCGACACGCTGCCTTCCTTCAGGACTTTGATGAGGCCGATCTCGCCGGTGGCGGAGGTGTGCGTGCCGCCGCACAGCTCGGTGGAGAAGTCGCCGATGCGGATGACGCGCACCCGGTCGCCGTACTTCTCGCCGAACAGCGCCGTGGCGTGGTACTCGTTGACCGCGACGTCGATGGGCACGTCCTCGATGACTTCCACGCGGTCGTTGCGCAGGACTTCCTTGTTGGCGAGGTCTTCGATGTCCTGCAGCTCCTCGTC
>Ga0209040_10001027_pt1 | contig 21813 bp, 17 predicted proteins | sample BogFormECP12_OM3_FD_188240 | JGI IMG/M metagenome (GOLD analysis project Ga0209040, IMG submission 188240) | Bog forest soil microbial communities from Calvert Island, British Columbia, Canada - ECP12_OM3 (SPAdes) (version 2) | ecosystem: Environmental > Aquatic > Freshwater > Wetlands > Bog ... | reverse complement strand
GAGGTCAAAAATTCCACGAGTACAAAAATTGAGCAGGCATTGAGGGCTGGCGAGAAAAGGGATGATGGTTCACCCCTTTCTCGCCGGCCCGGCAGACCGGTGTTGGGTCCACACGTATTTGGTCTGCAGAACAGAACTGCAGATGGTGTGTCGACAATTACGAGCAGATTGGACGAGCGATTTCGTTACAGAAAGGATCTCGAATACCTTGAGCGTTCGGACTGCTCAAGAGGCAGGTCGATGACAGCAAAACCGTGGGACAGTTCGCAGCCACCGGACAAGATCGGGCGACAGGTGATCGGCGCTCCATCTCCTCGCGAATGCGGAAGACTCGGCTGGCATCGTGTCGTGGGCGAGTGCGCGCCCTTCCATGAGTTCCTGCAGATGCGTACGGTCCAGTGCGTTGGCCACGATCTGATTTAGACGGTCGCGAACCTCTGGACGCTCGCCATAACGGATCGCCTCAATAAGCAGATCTCGCAGCGCCTTCCCGCCGAACTGGACTTTGCCCAAGACATCAAATACCTGACCGTTCAACGACCGAGGAGTCAGTCTTTCGATTGGCCAGTGCGCCACTTCCCGGACCGAGGCTGGAAGCGGCAGATATCTCAAATGGGCGACGTCAAGTATGCGTGCAATTAGGCCGTCCATGGTGTAGCCGGCGGTCTGTGCAGCCAATACATAGGACCCAGTCAAACCCAACGAGGCCATCGAATTGATCTCCAGAACGTAGGGATTTCCTGCCCGGTCGATTCGAATGTCGACGCGAGCATAATCGCGGCAGTGACATGCGTGAAATGTTGCCAAAGAGGTCTCTCGCAGTCGCTCTTCTAACTCCCTGCTTATGTTTGCCGGACAGATCTTTTGCGGCTCTACTGTGCCTTTGTGCGCCTTGTCCTCCCACGTCATCAAGCGTAATGAGCGGTCTCCAAAGTCCTGTTCGACCAGCGGGAATACTTCGATGTCAGCACCATTCCCCAGCAGGGCGACGCAGACTTCCCGGCCATCAATGTATTCCTCAACCAAAGCGTCCTGTTGATACTGCTGGACAATGGCGTTGACGGCATCTCTGAGACCTGCAGGCTCGGTGACGAGTTGCAGGCCGAAGCTGGTGGACTCGTGCCGAGGCTTCACAATCACCGGGAAGCGCACCCCAGTAGCGGGGTCATCCTCGTTTCTCATGACGCAGTAATTCGGCGTCGGAATTCCCGCCTGCCGCAGCAGGTCCTTGGTGATTACCTTATCGAGCGCCAAGGCGTGGCCGAGCGGATCGGATCCGGTGTACGGCACGCCTGCCATCTCCAACATGGCGGGAACATGTGTGTAGCGGCAATTTCCTTGGATGCCATAGGCCATGTTGAATACCATGCCGGTGGGATGGCCCTCGTGGTCGGGAGGCATAAACCGCTCCAGTACCTGCAATAGAGTCTTGTCTCCCTCGCAAAGGAGAACATCGTGGCCCGCGCGCTGTAACGCTCCTAGCACGGCAATAATGGCCTTTTCGCCGTATTTTTCTGGGCATACCTGACCGAATCGGTTGATAACGCCCGAACCGTCACGATTGTGTACAACTGCAACTTTCATGCGACCTGTTCTCCTATCTCAGGATTGGGGAGTGTCTGGCCGACAAGGCCGAGCCCCGCGGCGGCGAGCTGGCGTGACTCATCTACGAGTCCCGCACCTTTGGTCAGAAAAGGGTTCTTACCCTCTAATACCCCGAAGTGCATGTATTGCTCCATTAGAAGCACAACACCGATCTGCAGGATCAGCAATTCCGGGAAGCGCAGTAACAGATGCAGCATTCCGTGGAATGTCGCGATCCAATTGATGACCATGCCAACAATGACGGTGTTGAGGGTTGGCCACGCAGCTTCGGCCAGGCCTTTCTCTTCCAGCGTCTTGGTGAATGCCTCGCAGATCAGCGAAAGCGAGATGAGCGGGAAGTAAGACAGATGCTGCAGCCACAAGTCGTGCCAGCAGCGTGTAAGCATCAGCGGTACCACCATGAAGCTTGCAACAAGGCTGAGGAGTACCGGAACGCGAGCGTAGTAATGCTTACCCGTCAGCAGGGGGCGCATCATCACAATCGTACCGAGCACCAACGCCAGAAATATCAGGCCGGTAGGAACACCCATTACGCGGAAGGCGATCGCTGTCAAGATCGGACGAAACAGACTCAGCACCGGTATGCCAAGTGTCAGGCGAAAGAACGCCACTACCACCGCACTTAGTGGCACGAACAACATGAATTCAACGTGCGGTTGGATGTGCTTCGGCAGGTCGGCAAGGGAGAACCATGAGCTAAACGCCGCCGAAGTCGGAAACAGCGGATATTTGCCGATCATGACCAAGGCGGGCAACAGTAAAAGGACGGCGAACAGCCGCCCGCGACCGTTTGTGGTCCTGACTTCCGTACTGTCCAGGCCAATATTATCGACTGGCATTCAGGCAATCTCCATTTCACAAGTAACATTCAAGGCGGCGCCGGTACCCTCACGCCGGGGATCGGCTGCGGCCACAATCGTTCCGTCAGGAAGCCACTGCAATCCCTGCACACATCCCATTCCAAAGCTAAGAGACCGTTTAACTTGTATTTCAGAGAAACGTCTTCGCAATCGAGCCAGCATTCCCGGTGTTGCAATGTCCCCCTCGATCCAGGCTTTTCCGCTGACCAGTCCGTGAAGTCGGGGAGCGGCGATGGCTTCGTCGATCGGCAGTCCACGGTCGATGACATGGCTGATGGTCTGGAGAAGAGCGGAGATGATTCGTCGGCTTCCGGCTGCCCCCACTGCCATCAGCGGCGTGCTGCGTCCTCCCCCTTGCTCCATGATGATGGTGGGGGCTGCATTGGACCGGGGCATGCATCCCGGCGTCAACTGATTCGGATGGGAGTACCGCGGGCACGTCCACAAGTAGTTGTTGTAGACAAATCCGAGCTCCGGATTGGCGACTTTTGCTCCGAATACGGACTGGATCGATTGCGTCAGCGCTACAACATTCCCTTCGCCATCAGCCACGGTGAGGTGTGTTGTGTCCCCTGGACCCTCGTCGCTATCCGCCTGGGGCAACCGGCTCCGCCTGTGTAACCGCTCCACGAGTCGCTGAATTTCAGCTTCGCTCGGCAGTTCGTCGGCAGCAGCATCGACATAATCCTTCGATTTCGAGGCTTTCCGATCGCGCTGACGGATTGCGCAATAGGTAGCGAGTGCAATCGCCTCATGCCAGATCTCGTCATTCGCGGCATCGATTTCGTCCGGCAGCAGTTGTTCAATGAGGTTGAGCGCGAACAGAAGATTACGACCGCCAGCAGGTGAAGGAGCACTAACCACCCGAAATGTGCGATACGAGGTCTCCAGAGGTTCGCGTTCGACTGGCAGGGAGCAGTTGGCGAGGTCCTTCGCATTGAGCAGACCGCCATTGCGCTGCATATCGTCCACGATCTGCTGCGCGATCTCGCCACTGTAAAAGTCCCCTGCTCCTTCTTTGGCCAGGCGCCGCAGAGTCCTAGCCAGTTCGGGCTGCCGAAACAGATATCCCACAGGCGGAGGCGCGCCGTTGACCAGGAAAAGCTTCGCCATTCCGGCGGAGACTTGCATCTGGCGTCCAAACCATCCCGCCTGACGATGCTGCAATGGCGTGATCGCATATCCTTCCTCCGCAGCCTCAATTGCCGGCCCGAAGACGGCCGCTGGTGGCAGCACACCGTACTTGCGCTGCGCGTACTCGAGGGTAGCTGGGGTCGATGGAACCGTACTGGCACGATGCCCGACTCTCTGCTGTCGTTCGTCGACGGTGTCGATCGAAACTTCGGATGGTGCGTACGAATGCCCGTCGATTATGAATGTTGTTCCATTCGAGCGGTGAATCAGCAGAGTTGACTGTCCACCAAGCCCGGATGCGCTCGGTTCACACACCGACAGCGTCCAGGCTGCGGCTACCGCGGCATCGACGGCATTGCCTCCTGCTCGCAGGGTAGACAGCGCAGCGTCCGTCGCGAGCGGAAAAGCCGTGGCTGCTGCGCCGCCCGCGGGAGACGCGGCATGCTCCTCACTCGAGCCAACCGCTTTCCTTGATTGAGTTGTGTTCGTTAGGGGGCCCATTTAGTTCACCGGGAGATCGTCGAGCCAGCACGCGCCCTCGACGTAGGGCCGGGAGAACATCTTGCCGATCTTCGCGGTGTCCTTGCACTGGTGGTACCGCATGTACAGGCGATTGTCGTCGCCCAGATCCAGGATTTCGATCTTGCCCGTGTAGTGCGACATGATGTACTTGAACGTCTTCTGAATCCCGCTCAGTCGCTGGTTGATGCCGCGAACAATTTCCACTCCGCGACGTAATGGCACTTGGAAGTGTGATGCCGCTTTCACCGGCCGGGCTTGGAAGAGATAGTAAGGACGAACCCCGATCGAGTGGCACTTTGCGAACGTGTCTGCAAGCACTTGGGGATCGTCGTTGACCTTGGATAGCAGTACCGATTGGTTTAGGAACTGCACGCCTACTTCGCGCAGCCTCTGTATGTTCTTGATCGCCTCATTCGAAATCTCGCCGATATGGTCGAAGTGTCCGACGATGACAGCGGTCTTACCCGCAGCCATGATCCTTCCAAATAACGCGGGCAGTTCGGAATCCGCAAAGCGCGGCGGATAGAACGCGACCATCTTCGTACCGAAGCGAATGGAGGTCAGGTTCGGCACTGCCAACAGGTGGTCCATGATGCGGTGCAGTTTGTGGGTGTTCAGCGTGAAGGCATCGCCGCCGGAGAGCAGCACGTTGTTCATCTCGGGGTGGTTGCGCATGTAGCGCGCAACCACGGCGTAGTCGGGTGCGATCTCTTCGGAATCATTGCCCACCAGTCGCTTGCGGAAGCAGTACCGGCAGTACGATGCGCATTTGTCGGTTACGAGCAGGAGCCCGGTCTGCCGGTACTTGTGCTGGAGTCCGGGCACCACTGTGTTGTCGTGCTCACCGCTCGTATCCAGATTGCCCCGGCTCTCGAATTCCCTAAGTGTGGGCTCAACGATGTGCTTCAGTTGATCGTAGTATCCACTGTTTCGAATTTGTTCGTTGTAGAATTTCGTGACCTGATACTTGGTAATGTCGAACTCGCGCAATGCACTCGCGGTGAGCGTCAGCGGCCCCTCCTGGAAGTTCATTACCACCGCTTTGAGGTCCGCTTCGCAAGCGGGCATTGGCAGTTGTGAAACAGGAAGTACCACGAATTCTGTTAACGGTCTGGACGCGGTCGACATTTTCCCTCTCTTTGGGCCTTTTCTCGTAGCGAGAAGCGGCGCTTTGGAAAGCAGCGGTCTCGCGCTTTCATGTCTATAGGGTGTCGAGACTCTCAGAAAATGGAGGGTGAGCGAGAAGCTTACAAAGTTGTAATCATCGGGTAATGGAGTGGAATCAGTCTGAACAGTATGACTAGCGCGACGTAAGCGATGTGGAATTCTCGATGTTCCCGATAATAATGTCCTGCACTGACTTTCTTTCCTGTCGGTCCCGGCGCTGCCAAAGGCAAGGTACGACTCTTGCCAAGTCATGAACGTGGTAACCGGTCGCAATGCAGCACTAGCGCCACACGCATAGCAGCGCAAGCCCAGGGTCTTGTGCCGTTTGGGTGCGATGGTCACAGCGCAACTCCAAGTGCATGACAGATAAGCACATCCGCGTCGCTGGGGTATTGCAATGCGAGAATCGCAGCACAGAATGCAGCACGATACCGCTTAGCGTCCTCTTCTGTTTCAATGGTTTGTGTTTCCGTGTTCATGGCGAATCCTCTTTTCTTAGCCCCAAACAAAACACTTGCAACTTAAACCCGCCCAGTTTGTTCTCGGGCTTTCATGTCTATAAGGCTGTCAAGGCTCTTGGAAAATAGAGGACGAGCGGGAAGCTTGCAAACTTGTAATAAGGGGGTAATAGAATTGCATCAGCTCACCGGTATGATCAGCATGACGTAAGCGATGTGGATTTCCCGATGTGCCCGATAATGATCTCCTGCACTGACTTTCTTTCGCGCAGTCCCGGCGTGCTGCGGTACTCTAGCGGAGTGCCCAATCGTCGGCTTCGGGTTGCAGGAACCAAAAAGCTCGCGGAGGAGACTGTGCAGGTGCCTGTGCTTGCGCCGCCGCAGAAACACAATTCATTACTCGAAGTTTGTGAACTGACGGTACAGTATCGAACTGAGCACGGATCGGCGGTTGTCGCACTGCGTGAGATCAACCTCGCAGTAAGTGCAGGGGAAATCATCGGAGTGCTCGGTGAGTCAGGTTCGGGCAAAAGCACCCTTGCGCTGGCGCTCTGCAGGTTGCTCCCGAACGCCGCTCAAGTTCTCGGCGGCTGCCTTCAGTTCCGGGGTCTCGAGCTCCTGAAGCTAAGTGAATTTAAGATGGAAGCGGTTCGAGGCGCACAGATCTCGCTTGTCGGGCAGGATCCCAATCAGGCATTGAATCCGGTGCTACGTGTAGGAGAGCAGGTTGCGCAGGTGGTCTGCGCTCATAACAACATAACAGCTCGGAAGTGCCGCCAGCAGGCCGAGGAGATGCTACAGCGCGTTGGATTAGGCGCTGCGCGGTTCTATGACGCCTACCCCCACCAACTGAGCGGCGGCCAAAAGCAGCGCGTGGTAATCGCGCAAGCTCTGGTTTGCCGGCCGGCTCTTCTGATAGCGGATGAGCCGACCAGTGCTCTGGACCCGATCACCCAAGCCCAAATTCTCGAACTGTTGCAGCGGCTCGTGGACGATTTGGGGACCGCGTTGCTGCTCGTCAGCCACGATCCCAACATCGTGGAGCGAATCGCTTGCCGCACGGTGGTGATGTATGCGGGACGCGTCGTTGAGTCGGGCCGTACCGCCGACGTGTATGCGAATCCTCTTCACCCTTACACCGCTGGACTGCTGCAGTCGCGTCCGAGATGCGATCATTTCGGCAAGCTCCCTCTGGCTTGTATCCCGGGCGCGCCGGCCGATCTCTCTCTTCAGTCCATCGGCTGCGCCTTCGAGCCACGTTGCGATGAGCGAATGCCGAAATGCTCGCAGGGCGAGCCCGAAGAGTTCGCCACACTGGAGGGTGGGCATTCCGTGCGCTGCTTCAAGTATTCAGGCTAGAGAGCTTCATGGAAGAACCACTGTTGCAGGTGCGGGATCTGACGAAGACCTATACCCAACGTCGCTTTCTTTCACGCAAGCGGCGGGAGATCTGCGCCTTACGAGGGGTCAGCCTCTCGATACGTCGGGGATGCACGCTAGCTCTGGTGGGTGAGTCGGGATCTGGAAAATCAACCCTGGCCCGCTGCGTAGCCAGGCTTGAGAGCCCCACCAGCGGACAGATTTGGTTAGGCGACACTGACCTTACTACGCTTCATTCTGCCCAACTCAAGCCGTTTCGACGCAGAATCCAGTTGCTGTTACAGGATTCCGCTGCTGCAATAAACCCGCACTTTCTGGCGTGGGAGGTTGTCTCGGAGCCGCTACGAATCCAACAGCGCGGCACGCCCGGGCAAGAGAAGGCCAAGGCTCTTGAGATGATGGAACAGGTTGGGCTGCCGAAGACACTGACTGAGCGCCGTCAACACCAACTCAGCGGAGGCCAGCGGCAACGCCTTGCAATAGCCCGCGCTCTGATCCTGGATCCTGAATTATTGGTGCTAGATGAGCCGTTCATCGGGCTCGACGTTTCTGTCCAAGCGCAAATCGCAAACCTTCTTCTCACATCGCAAAAGGCGCGATCACTCAGCTACCTTCTGATCGCTCACGATCTGGCGCTGGCCAGTAGTCTCGCAGATGAGATTGCTGTGATTCATAGCGGAAGAATCATCGAGAACGCGACACCTTCGGAGATTCTCCAGACTCCGCGGCAGCCATATACAGCGCGACTTGTAGCCGCAGCCTGCAGTCCTGGCGTAGACCGGGCCAGAACAGGTGGAGGTCTTTAGATGCGCTACCTTCTCCGGCGGGTCGTACACGGAGTTCTAGTTCTCGTTGCTGTATCAATCCTCTCTTTTCTGCTCTTGCATCTCGCGCCAGGAGAGTTCTTCGCGGAGATGCGGTTGAATCCGCAGATTGCTCCGGGAACTGTTGATGCATTGCGTGCGCAATATGGACTGGATCGGGCCTTGCCTGTGCAATACGGTCTGTGGATGCGGTCGGTCCTGAAGGGTGAGTTCGGCTATTCGTTCGCCTACAACCAGCCCGTTTTTTCGCTACTTTGGCCGCGAGTGCTAAATACGCTTCTGCTGAATACTGCGGCTCTTGTGATTGCCTGGTTGCTCGCCGTGACATTCGGGACCTGGGCTGCAGCTCGGCCCGGGAAGTGGGAAGACCGGGTGTGTGCTCTGGGAACCTCAACATTGCTCGTGATCCCCGACCTGATGTTGGCGTTGGCTCTGCTGATGCTCGCCGTGCGTACGCGATGGTTTCCTGCGGGAGGCATGGTGGCCATCGACTTCGCAGATTTGACCGTGTGGTCCAAAGTAAAAGACTTTGGGGCGCATCTTTTGCTGCCAGCAATGGTCATCGTGCTAGGGACATTTCCGCTTCTTTACCGACATGTACGGTCGAGCGTGTCTGAATCGCTCACGCTGCCATTCGTGCAGGCTGCGCGAGGATACGGCATTCGAAGAACCCAACTCTTGTTTCGTCAAGCACTGCCAGCTGCGGCCAACCCGCTTATTTCATTGCTGGGACTGTCTTTCGGGACACTATTGAGCGCATCGTTGCTGGCCGAGGTCGTTCTAAGCTGGCCCGGATTGGGCCCGATGTTGCTGGAATCAATTCTCGCGCGTGATGTTTATGTCGTCATCGCTATCGTTCTGCTTTCAGCCGCGCTTGTCATCCTGGGTAGTCTCTTCGCCGATGTCTTGCTTTATTGGAGTGACCCACGGATACGGACAAACGAGCGATGACTCGTGAGCAAAAACTCGTGCTGCCCTTGGTGTCTTTGCTAGCCATGCATCTGCTGGTTTTGTTCGCCGGGTTTGTAGCACCTTACGATGTCGCTACCCAGTTCCGCGAGCATCCATATGCTCCCCCTTCCCCCGTTCACTTCCGCGATAGAAGAGGTCATATCCATATACGTCCGTTCCTTTATGCGTGGAAGAATAACGGTAAGTTCGCCGAGTATGAAGAGGATACCGAACAAATCATGCCGGTTCGATTCTTCGTGCCTGGCGACCCGTACACGATGCTTCATGTTCTTCACTCCAGCGTGCATCTCTTCGGGGTTAAGGAACCGGCGCACATATTCATTCTTGGTAGCGATGGATATGGACGGGATCAGTTCTCGCGTCTGCTGTTTGGTGGCCAGATTTCACTCTTCTCAGGACTACTTGCAGCGGCGCTGTCTCTCTCGCTCGGTCTGCTGTTCGGCTCGGCAGCAGGATATTACGGAGGTCTGCTGGATTCCCTGCTCATGCGCGTCAGCGAAGTTTTCCTGGCGCTACCCTGGCTCTACCTCTTGTTTGCCGTGCGTGCGTTCTTGCCTTTGCGAATGAGCGCCGCGGGCACCTTCCTCTTGTTGATCGCAATAGTTGGAGCGGTGGGATGGACCCGTCCGGCACGACTGGTGCGCGGTATCGTGCTGAGCGCAAAGGAGCGCAGTTATGTGCTTGCCGCACGAGGCTTTGGTGCGACGGACTGGTATCTGCTGCGCCGCCACGTTTTGCCGCAGACGCGCGGAGTTTTACTTACGCAGGCGGCGATACTAATTCCGCAATTCATCCTGGCGGAGGTAACCTTGTCGTTCCTCGGACTGGGTGTTGCCGAGCCTGTTCCGAGTTGGGGAAACATGCTGTCGGCGTTGCAGCAATACAATGTTCTCTCATCCTACTGGTGGATGATCATCCCTGGACTTGTACTGATCCCCATTTTTCTGAGCTACTACTTGCTGGCGCGCTGTTTAGAGCAGCAAGTATAATCGTCGCTGGACCAATGCCATCAACAACTTGAGGCCTCATGAATGCCTTCCTTCGGTTCGGCGTCTTATTGTTGTCGTGTGCCCAAGCAGCGTGCGCTCTTGCTGGTTCGCTCGCGGCGACTGAGGAGCTTCTGGTCACCAGGAGTGAAGTGGGCCGACCAGGCGGGAAACTTATTATCGCCGAACGGTCTGAGCCGAAAACGCTCAATCCAGTTACCGCGCTCGACGGGCCATCGCGCGACGTCATCCGCCGCATGACTGCCGATCTGATCCGGATCAACCGCAGCACGCAACTTACTGAACCGGCCCTGGCCATATCGTGGACAAACTCTTCCGATAAACGTCAGTACACGTTGAAGTTGCGCCACGGCATAAAGTTTTCGGATGGCCACCCCTTTGATGCGGACGATGTTGTGTTTTCCTTCCAAGTTTATCTCGACGAGAAGGTGCACTCGGTGCAACGTGACCTTCTGATGATCGACGGCAAACCGATCGGCGTGGTAAAGCTCGATCAGTTCACGGTGCGATTCGAACTCCCCAAGCCCTACGCGGCTGCCGAGAGAATCTTTGACAGCGTCGCAATGCTTCCGCGACATTTGCTTGATCAGCTTTACAAGGAAGGAAAACTCGCCAGTGCCTGGGGACTGAATGTGCCACCGAGTGAGATCGCAGGTCTCGGGCCCTTTCGCCTGAAGGAGTATGTCGCGGGGCAGCGTCTTGTGCTGGAACGTAATCCCTACTACTGGAAGAGCGATAGCAAACGCACTCGGCTTCCGTACCTTGATCAACTCGTCTACCTGTTCGTGCCTTCGGAGGACGCACAGGTACTCCGGTTTCAAGCGGGCGATACTGACATCCTGAACCGCATCAGCGCTGACAATTTCCCAGTGCTACAGAAAGACCAGCGGGCCCACGAATTCACCCTCCTCGATCTCGGCCCAGGTCTGGAATATAACTTTCTGCTGTTCAATTTGAACGATGACACGACGGGACGCCTGCCCGATGTTGCGCGCCATCAAGTGTGGTTTCGCGAGCAGAAGTTCCGCCAGTCGATCTCCGAAGCTATCGACCGCAACGCAATCGTGAAACTGGTTTATCAGGGTCGAGCAACGCCGCTCATAGCGCAGGTCACTCCCGGCAACAAGTTGTGGTTAGATCAGTCTCTTCCCAAGCCGGGGCGTTCGGTCGCGCAAGCGAAAGATCTTCTGCGTAGCGCTGGATTTCGTTGGAAAGCGGACGGAACGTTAATTGATTCGACCGGACAGCCTGTCGAGTTTTCTATCTTGGCCAGTGCCAGCAACGCGCAGCGCAAGCAGATGGCGACGCTGATCCAGGCTGATCTCAAACAAGTCGGGATCAACGTACAAGTCGTGCCCATGGAATTCCGTGCGCAACTCGACCGCGTTGTCCAGACACACGACTATGACACGGCCATTATGGCTTTGGGCAGCGGGGATGTGGATCCGACTGCGGAGATGAATGTATGGCTTTCGACCGGCGGAACACACCTATGGCACTTGGGCGAAAAGCAGCCCGCTACAAATTGGGAGGCCGAGATAGACCGGTTGATGCGCGCGCAAGAAACCGAGATGGACCCGAGGAAACGCAAGCGTGATTACGATCAGGTACAGCAGATCGTTGCCGCGCAAATGCCGATCGTTTGCCTCGTCAGTCCCAACATTCTTGTTGGCGCGAAGGCAAAACTCGGCAACTTTCAGCCCGCCATTCTGGACCACTACACATTGTGGAATGCCGACGAGCTATTCTGGAGGCAGTGAACGATGACCGATACGATGACGAAGTTTTCATGTTGACCTCACGGCATTCTGTTCGCGGGCTCCTTACACTGAACAGATCTGGCCAACCTTAGATCGAGGCACAACCGAACAAAGCATGAGTCCCGATATGCAATTCGAACCGGCAGTGCCTGCTTTACAGGCGGACGAGCCCGGTGGCGACGGCCACCTTGTGCGCGAATGTTTGGCTGGAAACGAGCAGGCGTGGAACACGTTGATCGAGCGCTACAAGAGGCTGATCTACTCGATCCCTTTCAAATATCACGCCTCCCCCGAGGATTGTGCTGACATCTTTCAGTCGGTTTGTTTGGACCTCTACTCCGAACTGGGCAAGCTGCGCAAAGTCGAATCCCTGAAATCCTGGATCATAAGCATCACGGTACACAAGTGCTTGCAGTGGAAGCGACAGCAGCGCGGAAACGTCGAACTCGATGCAATGGAACAAGAGCAGGCAGAGGCGACCGCTGTCGCTGCTCCGGACTTCATGATCGAAGTGCAGCAGGAACAGCTTGTACGTGAAGCCGTCGCCAAGTTGAAGCCGCGCTGCGCTGAGATGGTTCGGCTGCTGTTCTATCGACACCCTCCATTGCCATACAACGAAGTTGCTCAACGTCTGGGCCTAGCGACAGGTTCGATAGGGTTTATCCGCGGACGATGCCTGAAGCAGCTCGAAAAGATCCTGCAAGAATCAGGATTCTGAGTTATGTCGGACTCTTTGGCTGCCATGGAAGATATGCCATGGACCGAGACTCTTTCGCGGATACCGGATGAGCGCTCTCGCCGTGAGTTCCTGAGCCGCGATCCAAAGCTGCATACTCCCGAAGCCGTTCAGCAATTGTTCGACGAGGTGATTCGCCTGGTGCGAGTTGACCTCCGGCGGGCCTACCGCCTCGCCAAAGCAGCCTTGTGGATAGGACGTCAGCTTCGCGACGAGCCTTCACGCGCCCTGGGGTTGCGCGCACTCGGACACGTCTACTACCTCCGGAACAAACACCAGTTCGCACGCAAGCACTATGAGGCAGCGATTGCGATCTATGCCTCGCTCAACCGGGAACTGGAACTCGCGCGCACCATGAGCGCTGCGCTGCAAAGTCTGATCTATCTCGGAGAATACGATCTTGCATTCGATTGGAGCGAGAGAGCGCGAGCGATCTTTGAAGAACATGGCGACCTGCTCCGCCTGGCCCGCCTCGATACTAACGTTGGCAACATCTTTCACCGTCAAGACCGGTTTCAGGATGCCATCGCACTCTATCAGCGTGCTTATGCCGTATTCGAAGAACAAGGACAAGTCCTCGATACCGCTATTGTCCTTCGCAACCTCGGCGTCTCCTACATCAGCCTCAACCAATTTTCCGAGGCTCTGCGCACGTACAGCAAAGCTCGAGAGTTTTGCACACGACAGCATGCGCCTCTTCTTTTAGCGGAGGTCGAGTATAACGTAGCTTATTTGTATTACCTGCGTGGCGAATACGCCCGCGCCATATCGTCCTATGAGGTCACTCGTGAATTGTGCATTCAAGCTGGAGACCCATACCATCGGGCGCTATGCGATCTCGATCAGTCCGAGATGTATCTCGAATTGAATATGAGCAGGGATGGGACAAGGCTTGCCGAGAGTGCGCTCGCCGGGTTCCAAAAGCTGAGCATGCGATATGAGATCGCCAAGGCTACCGCGTTTATCGGACTGGCGGCAAACCAATTGGGGAACCGCAAACGCGCGCTCAAGATGTTCGCAAGGTCCCGCAACCTGTTCGTCAACGAACGGAACCAGCTTTGGCCGGCTGTACTCGATCTGTACCGAGCTGTGGTTTTGTTTGACGACGGCGACGATGAGGGCGCAGCTGAACTGTGCCAGGCTGCACTGGATGTGTTTGTATCGAACAGCATTCAGAGCCGGGCGGCCTTGTGTGAAGTGTTGCTCGCGCGCTTGGCAATCCGCTCCGGTGAATTCACAGCCGCCCAGCGGCATTGTTGTTCAGCCATCGAGCGGCTCGAGACCATGGAGGCGCCGGCAATCGCCTGCCACGCCTATCTCGCCATGGGAGAGGCGCAGGAGCACTTGCTGGATCTCGAAGGCGCGCGTACATCCTATGAGACGGCGAGTTCGATCCTCGAAGAGCTTCGCAGCGAGCTCGTTCAGGAAGACTCCAAGATCGCGTTTCTCAAAGACAAGCTCGCTATCTACGAGAATCTGGTAGCGCTGATTCTGCGGGAGCGGCCGAATCAGGATGACAAGACTCGCGCCTTCGACTGCATCGAGAGGGCCAAATCGCGCAGTCTCGCCGAACTGGTTGCGATCCGGGTGGAACCAGCGAGTTCGCCTGTGGGGGCTGTTGGAATGGAAATGGTGAGCGAGCTTCGTGAGCAAATCAACTGGACCACTCACCGGCTTGAGCGGGAACAGATGCAACCGGGTGCGGAGTCAGCAGCTCGCACAAAGCAGTTGCGCGATGAAGCACGAGCACTGAAGCGCAAACTGAGCAATGCATTGATGGAAGCCACGGCCTGGAGGGAGCGGGTGCCTGTGATGGAGAGCGGCGGTGCTCTGTCTCTAAGCGCTATACGCGAGGCCCTTCCGCCCGACAGTACGGTCCTTGAGTACTACCAGTGCCGCGGTTGCTTCCTCGCATGTGTGCTGGATCGCGATCATATCGAGATCATCAAGGTCGCACCTGTGGCCCAGACACGCGAACGGTTGCGGCTGTTGCAGTTCCAATTTTCCAAGTTTCGCCTGGGTACTGAATATACCTCGCGCTTTGCTGAGCAGCTCTATCGGGCCATCGACGCGAATCTGGCCGGTCTCTATAGCGACTTGATTGCGCCGGTCCGTGCCCACCTGCGTGGTAGGCACCTCGTCATCGTGCCCCACGGCCTGCTTCACCTGTTGCCCTTCCACGCCCTAACCAGGGACGGGACGGCGTTGCTGGACGAGTTTGAAATCTCGTTCGCGCCCAGCGCCAGTGTCTTAGCATGGCTACTCAAGAAGGAACCCGTTAGTGGAAGTGAGTCCCTGGTCGTGGGGGTGCCGGACCCACTGGCTCCACACATTCAACGTGAAGCGGAGATCGTGGCCTCGAACCTCGAGAACGCAACCCTGTTGCTGGGAGAATCGGCCACGCAGGAATCTCTGTGGTCTTTCGCGCCGAGAGCCCGCAATATACACATCGCGGCGCACGGCTATTTTTGTCAGGAGAACCCGATGTTCTCCTCTATCCGCCTGGGCGATTCATCGCTGACGTTGATCGATCTGTACCACCTGAATCTCTCAGCGGACCTGGTTGCGCTGAGCGGCTGTGGCACCGGGATCAATGTTGTGCTGGGTGGCGATGAACTCCTCGGACTGGTACGCGGGTTACTTCATGCTGGCGCACACAGCATGCTGGTCTCTCTTTGGGACGTTCACGATGAGAGCACTACCGAGTTCATGACTCTCTTCTATAAGAACCTGCGAAGCATGACCAAGTCTCAAGCGTTGCGGTTTGCTGCGCGAGAGATTCGCAAACATTGCGTGCACCCATATTACTGGGCGCCGTTTGTGCTCGTGGGCAAGCCCTTTTGAACGCATCTGTCTAGATGATTACAAATGCGCCATCTCCGGCGCAGCCCCTATTTTGCGGGGGCCTCTTCACCCTACATGTCTGTAAGCAGGTTGTTCCGAGATGCGGATGCAGCCTTCACGTTAACCAGGAGGAACCTATGAACTCTCAATTTTCACGGAAGCCGGTCGCGAGGATCATGTACATTGTTGCGCTTGCCCTCGCTGCCACCACCTTCAGCTTTGCCGCCAGCGGTGCCTGGTCGCCAACAGGGACCATGCAATCGGCGCGCGACGGTCACACTGCCACAATTCTCGCCAATGGAAAAATTCTCGTCGCCGGAGGAACCAACAACGGCCTCTCTCTTACATCAGCTGAACTTTACAACCCCACGGCCGGAACCTGGGCTTTCACCGGAAGCATGCATGTGGGGCGCACTCTGGCTCGCGCCGTACAGCTTTCCAATGGGTCGGTGCTGGTCATGGGTGGTTGCGTCGACGATTGCTTGAGCGCCACCACCAGCAGTGCGGAAATCTATAACCCAAGCGCTGGAACCTTCACGACAACCGGTTCGATGGTCCAAGCGCGTGCCGAGTTCGGGGTTACGCTGCTCGCCAACGGCCAGGTGCTCGTGGCTGGCGGCTGCACCGCGTATGATGCGAACGGTTGCGCCTCGACGACCAACAAAGCCGAGATCTACAACCCGTTTACCGGCACCTGGAGAGCGACCGGCGCGCTGCGTGGGGCGCGCCACGCAATGACCGCCACGTTACTGGCCAGTGGCAAGGCGCTGGTGGCCGGTGGTGCTGACGCTGCGAACGACGCCCTCAACAGCTCGGAGATGTACGACCCCACCACGAGAACCTGGACCTTGGGTAACAGGATGGTGCAGGCGCGTTCCGACTACGCCTCCATCATGCTGAGTACCGGAAAGGTTCTGTTTACGGGCGGAGAGAACATCAATGGCGTCAGCATCAACAACGCCGAGTTGTACAACCCTTCCACCGGGAGGTTCACGGCGACCGGCAACATGACGGCCGCGCGTCAGGAACACACCGCCGTGCTGCTCGCCAACGGCAAGGTGCTCGTCTCAGGCGGAAACAATCAGACCTTAGGCGGAGTCACACCGCTGGCCAGCGCCGAACTCTATAACGCAGCCACTGGCACATGGAGTGCGACCGGCAGCATGAGCAACGCGCGAGCCGGCCACACCTCAACCGTGCTCCACAACGGCAACGTAGTCAACGCCGGAGGCAGCGACACCAACAACGAACTAGACAGCGCCGAACTGTACACGCCGTAGACAAGCAGCTCTTTGTCTGCCCCACTAGGCCGGCGCCACCGGAAGTTTCTAACGTCAAACACGAACCTGTGTTACACAAATCCGCGGTAACGTCCGGAAGCGCCAACCAGCGCTTCCGGGCTTGTAGCGCTTCAGTTCGGCAGGCTTGCAGGCCCCGCAGGCGTTATCGCAAAAGGCTTAGGTCTCGCCACCAAAGTGGTGGCCGTCACGCGCAAGAATCTTTCTGAAGGCTATATTTTTTAGAGCTCTGCGCACCCTATATATAAGTTAAGGACGAAAGGCACTTTCAGAGCGCCGGCCTCTGAGGGAATAGGAACGAACTCGTGAGCCACTACGACATAACCCGCTGGACAGATTATGTGCGCGGCCTGGTTGGCGCGCAGGAGCATTCTGAGATGACACGCCACCTCTCGGAATGCAGCTCTTGCCGTGCAACACATGACCTTTTCGCAAGGGTCGCTGTTCGGATGAACGCTGATCTCCGGTACGAAATTCCCGAATACGTCATTCGTAATGCACGCGCTATCTTCTCGACGAATGCACCTGCCAAGCGAACGCTGCTACAAAAGCTGACCGGCAACTTGGTATTCGACAGCTTGCAAGGTCCCGCTTTGGCAGGAGCTCGCTCCGGCACTCCTGGCATGCGACACGCGCTGTACCAAGCCGGGGATTACTCGGTGGATATTCGGCTAGAAGAGGAGCGGGGCTCGACTCGGGTGAATATGGTTGGCCAACTGGCTCGCCGCTCGCATACAACGGACTCTTTCGACGGAGTTCCGATCATGTTGAAGTCAGGCCGGAAAGTCGTGGCCGAGGCAGTCAGCAACAAGTTTGGCGAGTTCCAACTGAGCTACGACCCGAGGCCTCAACTGAAGTTGCATGTTCCCATCCATGAGAGAAGGGAGTGCATCGAGCTGCAACTCGGTTCGTTAGTGCCTAAGCCGGGAAAGAGATCGGGCCGAAAGAGCTGAATGATAAACGCCGGGCTGGCGTTCTTCGTGGGCAGTCTTAGGGTGGCGAGCATGCTAATGGGTCCCAGGTTTTTTCACATCTACGCAGTGTGGAAAGCCGACGAACCATTCTGGGGCAGTGAGAGATGACAGATGAGTAACGAAAAGTTCATGTGATATCACTGCATTCGGTGTGCGGGCTACGCTACACTCAGCGCACCTGGCCAACCTTAGATCGTGGGACAAACCCGAGCGAGCGTAAGCACCGGTGTTCAAAGTTAGATAGGAGATGCTTTATGAAGCGGCGCATGCAGGCCCTGATACTGACGTTCTTTTTAGCGATGTTAACAGTCCACGTTGTTGGGCAAGATAAGTTCATTCTCCACGCGGACCCGGCCAAGGTGTCTGGCATCGCCACTACGTACGGCCTCACCGTACTTGATCAAGTCACCAGTCACAGCATTTCCCTGGTCAACGGCCCAGCCGGCCTATCGGATTCAGAGGTTGTGGGTGAAGTGGACAACGACGGCGATGTCGACTACTTCGAAGTTGCCGGGCGTAGCATCGCGCCTGAGACCATCGCAAATCTCCAACTCAACCAGTCCACCACAGCGATTCTGGACACTTTGCCCGGCCGAGCGCAAACCAACTACTTCGGCGTCACGACGATAAGCAATTACGTGAGCCAGCCAGCCGCGCAGATTATCAACCTGGCCACGGCACAATCGACGTACAACGCCACCGGCGGGGGCGTCGTTGCCATCATCGACACCGGTATCGATCCCAACCACCCGGTGCTGGCCAATGTGATTGTTGCGGGGTATGACTTCACGCGCAATCAGGCGGGTATTCCTAACGAGCTGAACGATATCGATCAGAATACTGCAAGTGCGCTGCAGTCGGGAGGCAACGAGCTCGGGAAGACGAATGTTGCCTCGCTGAATCAGTCCACCACGGCAATTCTTGATGGAAATCAGGTATCAGCGATCAATCCGGCGAATCTTCCTGCGGCATTCGGTCATGGAACCATGGTGGCCGGCATCGTGCATCTTGTGGCGCCAACGGCGAAGATCATGCCGCTGAAAGCTTTTACGGCTGACGGTAACGCCAGCACGTACGACATCATTCGCGCCATCTACTATGCCACGGACAACGGCGCCTCTGTCATCAATATGAGCTTCAGTTTGGTGGATCCTTCCAGCGAGTTTGTCCGGGCGGTCAACTACGCAAGTGAGCACGGAGTAGTCTGCGTCTCTTCAACTGGCAACAACGGCAAGGAAACGATGGTCTATCCCGCATCGATGGCCAATGTGCTGGGAGTAGCTTCCACCGACAACAGTGACCAACGCAGCACGTTTTCCAATTACGGCTCGTCATTGGCGCATCTGGCGGCGCCGGGTGAAGCAATTGTCACGACTTATCCCGGGAACAACTACGCAGGCGCCTGGGGTACTTCATTCAGTGCGCCGTTTGTAACCGGCACGGCCGCTTTGTTCGAGCAATTCCAGCCGGGATTGAACATTCACAATGCGGCGGACGCGATATCCCACGCCAAGCCCCTGAGCCTTAGCCTGGGTTACGGGCGGCTCGACGTAGCCCAAGCAGTATCGGAAGTCGCACCCTAGCCACCGAGAAAGATCACTTTGCGATCCCTTAATCAGGGAACGGCTTGGGCAAACGCTCGTCGCTAGTGCGATAATTCCAGCAACTGCCCAGTCTTTGCGGCATCGAGGAGCGGCGTGCGACTGCTCGTGGTGGAAGACGACTCGGCGATTCTTGATTTTCTAAAGCGCGGGCTGACGGAATCCGGCTACCAGGTTGATACGGCACGCGATGGCAAGTCAGCCCAAGCTTTGGCCGCGGATGACGTCTACGACGGCTTCATCATTGATTTGGGCTTGCCCGATATGGACGGGCTCGATTTGATCGCACGCTTTCGCGCACAGGGCCACACCGCGCCCGTGCTGATACTCTCGGCGCGCCGTTCCGTTGATGAGCGGGTGCGTGGGCTGGAACAGGGCGGCGACGACTACCTGACAAAGCCTTTTGCTTTGGCTGAATTGGAGGCGCGGCTTCGGAACCTTCTGCGCCGTGGTGCCGCACCTCAGCAGGAAGCGGTCCGCTTGCATGTCGCCGATCTGGAATTGGACCTGGTCCGTCGCGAAGCACGCAGGGGTAGTCAGCTCCTGCAACTTACACCCCAGGAATTCTCTCTTCTGGAATACCTGGTCAGGAATGCGGGACGCGTGGTGACGCGAACCATGATCCTCGATCAGGTGTGGCACATGCGCATTGATCCGGCAACCAACGTGGTCGATGTCCAGATCTACCGCTTGCGCAAGAAAGTTGATGAGGAGGGACAACATCCGCTCATTCACACCATTCGAGGCATGGGTTATGTTCTCAAGGCGTAAGACTCTCGGCAGGTCGGCGGCCTGGCGTATCGCTGTGTGGCCGGCGGTTGCCCTCGCAGTCGGTATGGCCCTGACGCTTGCAATCATGTACTTTCTAATCGCTCGGGACATACGCGCGCGCAGCGATGCCTGGCTGAGCGGCGAAGCTGAGACTTTGGCCGACGTCTCTGCCAAGACGCCCCGAGATAACCTGTACGGGCGGCTCGTCGAGGAGGTTGCGGAACTGGCCACGCATGAGGTCTCCGACGCAAGCTTCTCGGGGCAGCAGCAGAATTCCGTCTTCTTCTTACAGGCACAACCGAGCGAAGAACCGATCTGGGTCGGACCGGTTCCCAAGCAGCGATTCATCGAAGCTATTCAATCGGCGCAACTGGTGCCCGGGACTCCTGGGAACGTGCATGTCGACGGATGGAAGTTGCCGTTTCGCGTCGTGTACCATGCGCGCACCACTGCTGGAGGCATTTACCTCGGCTTCGCCGACTTGTCGGGCGCGAAGATGCTTGACCGTCTGGCCGACCGATGCCTGTTGGTGTGGGGCACTACCGTCGTTCTGGGATTCCTGATTACTTGGGTGGCAGCCCATCGAACGCTGAGCCGAGTCGAGCGCATCAGCGACACAGTTTCGCGCATCGGCAGCGATGACCTCAGCAGCCGGTTGCCTGAGGGTCCTTACCCTGACGAAATCTCGCGCTTATCGAAAACGTTTAATAAGATGCTCGACCGCATTCAATCCTCCGTGCATCAACTGCGAGTTCTCACCGATTCGGTGGCGCACGATTTGAAGAGCCCGGTCACATCCATCCGCGGAACCCTGGAGGTTGCGCTCGCAGAGACAGACCGGGCACAGTTGCACGAACGGGTCGCCGAAGCAATCGAAGGCCTCGATCGTCTTTCGCAGATGTTGAACACCACGCTTGACCTTGCCGAAGCCGATGCGGGAGCGCTGCAGCTTCGAAAGGAACCCATCGAACTTGCCGAGTTAATTCAAGCGCTCGTCGATCTGTACCAGCCAGCGATGGCCGAGCGAGGACATCGCGTCACCACTGAGCTTCAGCCCATTCTGGTTGATGTCGACCTCTCCCTGACGAATCGCATGATCGCGAACCTGCTCGACAACGAAGTGGCACATCTTCCTCCGAGGTGCGATGTCAACATCTTGTTACAAGCCAGAGGCCGGGAAGCGGAGATCATCATCAAAGATAATGGCCCGGGGTTCCCATCGGAACTCCGCAGCCACGCCTTAGACCGCTTTGTGAAAGGAGAGCACTCCTCCGGACATGGATTGGGGCTTGCATTCGTGCAGGCCGTGGTAACGGCACACGGCGGAAATGTGCTGTTATCGAACCAGCCCGGAGGAGGAGCAGTCATCTCCGTTTCGATGCCCATGGTTGAAGTGCCCAGTGAGAGCGTAAGGGATTGAAGTCCGCCCAACGCTCCGTAAATCTGCGCTGAGCGAGACCACTAAGCGGAGCACGCCGCTGGCCCGTGCAGAAAATCAGTTACTTGCATCTTGAGAACCGCAGCCCCAGTACCAAGACTGTATCGCCGAGCTAAAACGTGTCTGGATCCTCAACTCGGATAGCTGTAGCGAAACCCGCGTCCGCATCAGCGACCGATCTAGCAGGCTGCTGACAAACATCTGATTTCTGCGAACTTTGTCCCCTTTTGGTCGCTTGAGGGAGAGGGGAGAGAGTTTGTTTTAGCTTATTTTCGCTATCTGCTGAAGCTTTTTTCATTCCGCAGACACACTTCGGCCCTGGCTTACCCCGCCTATATGGACAGCTTGCGCAGGCGGACTAGTACTTAGGAATTGTTAGGAAATAACATTTCCATTCTGAAATGTTGGGAGCTATCCTGAAGTGGATGGATGACTCGGCTGGCGTCCGCGACCGCTTCAGGT
>Ga0209040_10001026_pt1 | contig 21825 bp, 16 predicted proteins | sample BogFormECP12_OM3_FD_188240 | JGI IMG/M metagenome (GOLD analysis project Ga0209040, IMG submission 188240) | Bog forest soil microbial communities from Calvert Island, British Columbia, Canada - ECP12_OM3 (SPAdes) (version 2) | ecosystem: Environmental > Aquatic > Freshwater > Wetlands > Bog ... | reverse complement strand
GTGGAGAGCGAGCTGATGTCGTAGGCTCCCGGCTCGGCAACTTCTCCGACGACATACACGCGAACAGTTCTGAGGCGTGAAACGGAAACCTCCGCAGAGGTGTCACGAAATTGAGAGGAAAGCGCCCTTTGAACCAGTTGCTGAACTTCTCCGAGGGTCTTCCCGCTCACTTCCACTGGACCAGCTTCCGGTAAAGCGACTCGTCCTTCGCGGTCAACAATACGAACCAAGCGGTTTGAAACGCCTCCCCACATGTCTATCGAGAGACTATCACCCGGGCCAACCACATAATCAGGTCCTACAGGTAAGTCCATCGGAATGGCGCGCGAATTTCTAAGTCCATCGCGGAACACTTGCGCTCCAAAGCGTTGTGGCGCGCCGTTCCTGGAGGGGGCTTGTACGTAGAGATCATAGAGTGAAGGGATGTCGTTGTACGGGTTCGGTTCATGGACAACCTCGGGCCGAATTATTTCCCGATTACGCGGACGAAGGGGCTGTGAGCGATCAACTCCACTAACGGACATATCCGCACCGCCACTGTTCATTGCCGAAAGATCTTGAGCTGACCCGCCTTGCAGAGCTTGCAGCGCTTGTAGCGCCTGCATTCGACGTGGATCCATCGAGGCGAGATCAAGTTGGTCAATACCCATCCCACCGCCTGCCATCGAAGAGGCATCTCCTGCCATTCCGCCCGAGATCATCGAATCGGATAGCCGTTGGGAAACAGAAGGATCCTGTCCGGAAACACTCAATAGCTGATCAGAGCCCCCACCGCTGGTTTGCGCGCGTAGAATGGGTGAATTCGAATAGGGCGTATTGTTTTGGTCTGGCGAGAGATTCTGTTGCTGATCGTTCCTAGGATTGGTTGGACCTTGCGGACTCGTACCTTTGATGCGGGAAGTTCCGCTGTAATCATAGCAATCCTGAGCATCGCTGGGAGTTTCGTCCCCGTTCAAAGGGCAAGGAATAAGGCGCAGATTTGCCCGTTGCTGCTTTTTCAGTGCAGCTTCTTCTTGATCTTCTTCCGCCTGGATCTGCACTATTTTCTTCGCGCGTTCTTGGAGTACAAGGGCCTGCTGTTTGCCCATTTCAGAATCGGGGTTAACCGTCGGCTTTAGATAACCATACTTTTGCACTAGGCGAGTTGCCACCGAGCGAAATTTGACGTCGGTGCTCAGGCGCTCAAAGACCGCTGTGTCCGTCAGATCTACATCGCTCACGATCTGACCGTTGTCGCTGGCCTCTTTCGCAATCCAACGTTTCAATTCGACGAGCAATCCAGTGTCTAAGACGAATACTGCCTTCAACTGTCCGGCGGAAGCAGCAACACGATCAAAATTGTCCTTTGCAAGCTCGGAAACTACCTGCTCGGAGACCAGAGGAACGTCGGGGGGAGGGGTGCTTCGTTTCGCACCGGGAGTTTGATCCTGCCCCGCAGCAAGAGAAATTACACCAACCAGAAGCAGAAAAAGAGTTAAACATTTTCTGGGGGCAATCCCCCTATAAGGGGATTTAAAGAAAACCCCCTTCTTGACGTACCTTTGCTGAAACATTACTCGCAAAGCGCCTCCCCTACAGACTCAGACTGTGGCTGGATTAAATCCATCATCGAAACAAGAAATTCCTGCTACTGGTTTATGCTCACGCGCGCATAAGCATAGGGACAATTTCTTGAGGATGAACTCGAACGGCTGGGAGACAAGAGCTTCGCGGATAAATTTGGGCCTGTTGGCCGCGAGCACCGGGACCTGCCGCTCCATGCCATTTCCCCATCTAAGAACTCAAAACGCTCAAAAATGTTGCACCTCAAGTCCAACGATTCCCTCTAGAACAAAACCGTCTCAAGTCCCGGTACCACAAATACAGTAAACAAGCTACAAATGTACTGGTATGGGATATCTTGCGGAGCACCCTTTTCAAACGCTCTCAAAGATGCCGTCCTCCGATAAAGCAGGGTGGGTTGTAGAGTCATATGCACTCAGATGGTGAAGAGTTGCTTAGTAGGTTGTCATCTCCTCTTGTAAGCGTCTTCATAACTGGCGGAGAAATCTGTCACGCGTTTATGAATAAATGCTGGATCTCCAAAACTAGTACGCTGTCATTCAGAAAAAAAAGTCCGTAAGCTGCACCTCCCCTAGAGGGATACTCAAACAAACTTCGAAACGGAAACCCCAACACATCATATCTCAACGTTCGCCAGATGGCTAGCGACTACACAGATATGGGTGCACGACGTAGAAGTGGCATGTGGTGGGTTTCCCTTTTTTTATTGTATTATTCTGAGCGTATGTATACGTCCAGATTAGATGCGATACAGAAAGGACATCCCCTATGCCTGATGATCTTGCTACCTTAGAAGCTCAACGATCGGAACTTCTTCAAGAGTTCCTCGCCTTGAGTGATCTTCGTCCGGGCTCCATCACCGCCGTGACCCGGCGCTGCGGCAAGTCCTCCTGCCATTGCGCCAAGCACAACGACCCTGGGCATGATCCACAATTCCGCCTCACCCGCCGCGTGGCTGGCAAGACCGTGACGGAAACCTTTCCCAATCCTACGGCGCTGCGCAAGGCACAGCAGGAAGTTGCCGAGTTTCACCGCTTCCAGAAGCTCAGCCAAGACCTGGTAGCCCTGAACGAAAAAATCTGCCGGCTCCGGCCGGTCGAGCAGCGGCGCGGTAACTGGACGGAACAGGAAAAAAAACGGCTGTTGCGATCCATGAGGAAGTGGCGCGGGAAGTAAACCAACTGCTCGGCCGTATTTTTGCGCAACGATGGAAGGAAGGGCGAACCGATCTGGAAGCCATCGAGTCCGCCTTGCGGGCGGCTCTCCATCACGTTGGCGCGGCTGCCTTAGGCGAACTGCTGCAGTTCGCAGCCCCCACCGCTGATCAGCGGCAGGTACCTTGTCGATGTGGCCAGCAGGCCGAATACCAGGAGATCCGCTCGAAAGCGGTGCTGACGATCGTCGGTCCGGTACGCATCTCCCGCCCCTACTACTTGTGTAGCAACTGCCATGACGGCCAGTTTCCGCTGGATGTCGAGCTGGACATCGAGAAAACGGAATTTTCTCCCGGGGTGCGCCGGATGCAGGCCTTGGTGGGCCAGCAGGCACCGTTCGAGCACGGTCGCGAACAGATGCAAGTCCTGGCCGGCTTGGAGGTGACGGCCAAGTCCGTGGAGCGTACGGCGGAAGCGATCGGAGCCGATATCGCTCGGCGCGAGGAGGGAGAGATCCAAAAAGCCCTGCAGTTGGATCTACCCATCCCCATCGCTCGGCCCATCCCCATGCTGTATGTACAAATGGATGGGACCGGAGTTCCGGTCGTGAAGAAAGAGACGGTGGGTCGCCAAGGCAAGATCGCAGGTCAACCCGCGCATACCCGGGAGGTCAAGTTGGGGTGTGTGTTTACACAAACCACCTGGGACCAGGAGGGCTACGCGATCCGCGACCCGGACTCCACCACGTACACGGGGGCCATCGAAACCGCCGTGGAGTTCGGCAAACGGATCTATCGAGAAGCTTGGAAGCGTGGCTGGAGTCGCGCAAGAAAGAAGGTCGTGATCGGCGATGGTGCGGAGTGGATCTGGAATCTGGTTGCGGAACACTTCCCGGACGCCATCCAGATCGTGGATCTCTACCACGCTCGCCAGCACCTCTGGGAGGTAGCACGTCAGCTCTATCCGCACGCGGAAGTCCAACAGAGGGCTTGGATGAAAGTCCATCAGAAGCGCTTCTTGGACAAGGGGAAGATCAAAAAGCTGGTGGTTGCGCTGCATGCTATCCATGCCGCCAATTGCCAAGTGGCTGAAAAGATCCGCAGCGAAGCCGACTATTTCCAGAGGAATGCACAGAGAATGTGCTATCCCAAATTCCGCCGCCAACACTTGTTCGTAGGCTCGGGGGTGATCGAAGCTGGATGCAAAACGGTGATCGGCTCCCGTCTCAAACAATCGGGAATGTTCTGGACCGTCCGAGGAGCCAACGCCATCTTGGCCCTACGCTGCTCTCATCTCAATGGCTGCTTTGAAGATTACTGGGAAGGGCGGCGGGCGGCCTGACCGCCACTTCTATGTCGCACACCCCACAGATATGTCACATCAGGAATACTATTTCATGGAATATGATTTTTGATCTGATGCTCTGACGGGCAACCCTGATGATCGGTACAGCATTCGCATTTACGATAAAGGGCGTGTTTGCTTCGCGTGGGAAAGCTGATCCTGCGGCCATAGTTGCGTCGCCTACCCTTGAAAACAGAAAACAGCACCAAGAATCGATTTCTCCCTTCAGTTGTTCAAATGCTTTCGTCAACGGACTAAGACTCTCGACACGCGGCTCATCCCAGTGCCGTTCCCGTCTGAAGCGATGATCATGTCTGTAAGCTCTGTTAACACTTAGGACGGAGAACCAAAGGCCGCGATAGTGCCGGACGTCGGGTACTGGTACCGTTAGGAGTTGAGGGTCATAGCTCAACCGAAGACATCTAGGAACTAGCATGAGTTCTATCGCGGTAGAAGAACTAGAGCAGGCCGTCACTGCGATTGCTCCTGAGCGTGCTCCTACGCCTTCTGGGCGAATCCCTCAGCTCGACGGACTTCGTGGCGTTGCGATCGGTCTGGTTGTCCTATACCACTACTTTTCCCTGCATTTCACTACACTGCCGGGAACACTGTCCTGGTATTTGCTCTATCCCGCGCGTTTTGGATGGAGCGGTGTGGATCTGTTCTTTGTACTCTCAGGATTTCTTATTGGCGGGATACTGCTCGACGCGAAAGGATCGCGAAACTACTTTAAGGTTTTTTACCTTCGTAGGTTCTTGCGCATTGTTCCAATTTATTATCTTCTCCTAATCGTTTTTTTCTCTTTAATTGCTTGGTTCACGCAGCATCCCCACCCAATTTGGCCCTGGACACTTCAAGAAAACCTACCTCGATTTACATATTTTCTCTTCCTTCAGAACATATGGGCGTCGAGACTAAGCGTGTTGGGGTCGGCACCGCTCGCTGTTTTTTGGTCACTGAGCGTTGAAGAACAGTTTTACCTAACATTGCCGATGCTAGTTCGCTTTTTTACTAGAGCACGGCTCCGGGCGCTTGCAGTGGAGATCATTTTTCTAGCGCCAGTCTTACGGATCGCCCTGTTTTCCTTCTACCCTAATTATCCTCACGCTTGGTATCTGCTGATGCCTTGCCGGGCCGACTCACTTTTTTTTGGCGTACTCGGGGCAATCCTGCTGGGGGACTCAGGATGGCAGATGCGAATCCAACAAAACAGAAGACTTTTATGTGGATTGATTGTGCTCCTGGCCGTGGGCGTACCATTTGTGACACAAACACAACTGGCAGCGCGTGGATTGATAATGGTTTCCCTAATGTTTAGCTGGCTTGCAGCGTTCTATTTGCTCGTCCTCATTTATACCGTAACATTTAGCGAATCTCATGTGACGCGGATTCTAAACTGGTGCTGGCTTCGTCGGCTCGGTGTCGTTGCCTACGGGGTTTACTTACTACACGAAGAAATTTTAGATATTGGTCTGCGCGTAGCTTCGTTCAGTTTGAAGACGATTGCTGTTCCTATATATGTCATAGTTGCGCTTTTGTGTCTGACAGTAACTTTTCTACTGGCGTATCTGTCGTGGGAGAAATTCGAGAAGCCAATCGTAACTTTCAGTCACCGTTACAAGTATGAGAGATTCTAAATATCCGTTGGACGAACAATCAGTCAAGAGCGGCTTTGATCGCCCGCTCTGCCAATGGCCTCATAACGGAATAACCAGCCATATTGGGATGCAGACCATCTTCACTATATTCCTTTTTTAAGAACCCGTCGTCGTCGACCATTGCAGAGTAATAATCTAGGAATATGCAGCCATTTTCCTTCGCGAACTTCTTAATCCAGTCGTTGAGTTCGCGAATTTGTTTAGGTGAATGGGTCTTTGTCTGCTTCGATTCATTACCATTCTCTTCATGCCCATAATCACTCACCGGGGGGATTGAAGAAAGCACAGGACGAATTCCGTTGGCCTTCGCGAGTTGCGCCATGGAAGCAAGATTGCCCTCAATGATCGGAAGCGCAGGTGGGAGAACTCTGGCGACATCATTTGAACCACCGAGAATGACCACAACCCGCGGGTGTAGATCTACTACGTCCTGCCTAAAGCGTAGGAGCATCTGCGCAGTCACTTGGCCCGTAATACCCCGATTGACCGCATCCATGCCGGCGGAGAATCCTTTAGTGCTCAATTCGGGCCACGCTAATGTAATAGAGTCGCCGATGAATACGACCCGAGGCAATCCAGGCTTGATTTGGTCAATCTGCGAGTTCGCTTGTTGATAGTGGGCGAGCTCTCCCCAATCGTATGCAACAGTGCCGCTACAGGACATCTGTTCCATTTGTGCACGGAGTTGTACGCAAGGACTCACCGGTGAGGTGACAGGAATGGTTCGGGTTTCCCCGCGCCATAAAAACAAAAGGGCAATAGTGCAGATCGCCATCGTTAGTCCAATCAGCCCGACTTTTTGTATCCGTTTCAATTAGATAGTCCAACGACAATGACCTGCCCCGCATTTCGAGACAGTAGCGAAGCTGAATTCGAGAAGCCGTGGATGGTCCTCGGGCCGATTTTTCCGGCCTTCTTCGGCCTAAAATAACTCACTTGAACCTCTCAACACAAACTGCTTCTTGGGTGAGATCGAGGGGACAAAGAAATTAGCAATCTCGCCCACTGAAGGAAGCGCAGGAGGCAGAGTATCTCGATTCTCATTGGACCATCCGCCGCTCACCCGTCTAGGCGTATAATCCTCCACGAACACGGCAGGAGGTGCCGACGTGGCCAAGACTAAACAATTCACAATTGCGATTGACAATCAACCCGGTGCAGTCGCAGGAATCACAAGAACGCTTGGGAATGCGAAGGTAAACATCCTTTCTCTCTTGGGAACTGCCCAGGGCACCGGCGGAGCGATTCATCTAGTCGTCGATGATGTCCGGAGCGCCAAGAAGGCTCTTGATGCGGCCCGAATCCACTACATGGAAACTACGGCGGAACAGTACGATTTGCCCAACAAGCCTGGTGCGCTAGCGCATTCCCTCGAAAAACTTGCGGCGAAAGGCGTCAACCTGAATTCTATACACGCTACCGTTGCAAAGAGTGGCAAGAATGCAATCGTGGTCTACACCGTAGAAGCTGCCGCCCGAGCAGCCACCGCATAGGAGCATCACTTTCTCTAAGCAAGTTGGTCCAGTCACGAAAAAAAGGAAAAAGAAAAAATCACCCGGAGTGGAGCGGCGACCATGTCAGCGCCTCTTGCAAGGCCCGGACAACTCAGGGCCTACCCGGACATCTGTACCGCGCACTTTTTTCGTAGATTTGTGGAATTGGAAGAGTAATGACCGGCATCGCGATAAGGTCTGCCGGGTACACGGAAAGGACTGCCACCTGCTATAGTTTCCACTACATCGTCAATTGGACAATGTACGTCGTCTGGCCCAACTGATTAAGAAGAATGGTTCCCCGGGCTAGATTCGGACCAGCAACCCTTCGGTTAACAGGTTCGAGTTCAAATCCATAAGTCGTTGTTCAGCCTTCAACAACACCTACAGGAAAGCCCGGCGGACCACACTCCTGAAGGTAGGCACCGCCAAAACATTTGAGAGCAATTGAAAGCGCGGGGAGCGTGTTGGCGAGGAATCATCGTTTCTACACGGATATCCTCGTTCGCGCGCTCTCTTTTGTGGGACGCGAACTCATATTTAAAGACTGCAATGGAGTGAAGCAAGCCCTGCGAGGAAGGCAAATTTTCCCCAAGTCTCGACCGGCGCGGAGTGTGCAATACCGAACAGCATCTCGGTTCTCTCTATGCACTAATAGAGGAGCATCGGAGCCTGGCGCGGTAACTTCCTAATGCGTTCACCTACTTTTCTCCGAGCAAGCCGCACGACCTTCACGGGCCTAACTGAGCCTTGCTCTGCGTCTTGCTTTCTGCCCCGGAAACGCGCTTTGAGCAAGGCCATGCGCCCTCATTTCCATGCTGTTCTCGCCTGCGCGTCACTTATCCTCTGTCTGGTTCCTACATGTACACCCGCTCAGCAACAAACTGCCGGGCTAGCGGTTAGCAGCAGCTTCCAACCAGAGACACCCCTAGCCAAGGCACCCGCTACGGAAGCAACAGCCAGCGTCGCCGGTACCGTGATGGACGTAAGCGGAGCCAGCGTTGCCGGCGCAGATGTCAGGTTGATGCAAAGAGATGGAACACAAATGCGCACGATGGAGTCTGAAGCGGACGGCGAATTTAATTTCATGAAGATTCTTCCCGGTTCCTACCTCGTAATCGTCAACGCACAGGGTTTTGCGCTTTTTACTTCTGCCGAGTTCGTCGTCACGGTGGAACAGGCCTATGAGGTTCCTGATATCTCATTATCAATCGCCGCGACTAGCATGGAGGTGACGGTCCGCCCCACGGACCTGATTGCTGCCGAGCAGATAAAAGCTGAGGAGAAGCAGCGTCTGATCGGCGTCATTCCAAACTTCTATACAAGCTACATTTATGACGCCGCCCCGCTCACTTGGAAACAGAAATTCTCGCTCGCTGCACGGGGTACATTCGATCCGGTTTCCATGATCGGAGTCGGCGCCGCTGCCGGCATCGAGCAGGCGAATAATTCCTTTGCGGGGTATGGGCAAGGTGCCGCGGGATACAGCAAACGTTTTGCCGCAAAGTTTCTAGACGGAAGGACGAGCGACTTCCTGACACGTGCGGTGTTCCCCTCGCTCCTTCACCAGGATCCGCGCTACTACTATCAGGGCACCGGCTCTGTTAAGTCCCGCTTCGTCCATGCGGTCAGTTCAGCATTTGTCACACGCGGCGATAGTGGGCGCACTGTGCCCAACTACTCTTTTGTGCTTGGCGACATGTGCTCAGCCGCACTGTCCAATCTGTACTATCCGCCAGCGAATCGTGGGGTGAGTCTGGTCTTCAACCGGGCCGCCGTTGGCCTCGCCGGAAGAATCGGTGGCAATCTAATTCGCGAATTCCTCTCGAAGCGCTTGACGAGAAACGTGCCGGGCGATGAACAGCCCTGAACATGGTGGTTCGAATCAACCTCAATTCAGCCGCGGTTTTTTCGTTTTGACGTCTCCGGGTTCTTCGCAGAAAGACGTGGACCGCAAAGTCTTTTCCACAACTATTTGAAAATGCCGCTGCCGGACAATCTCTGCTCGGCCCGCAGTCCAGATCTCACGTTGCGGTAAGCGGGGCCCGCCCTCTGGTCCTGAACCGTAGCAATCGAAATCCAAATACTTTACCTCGAGTCGCTGACGGGACCCAGGCAATCAATCTTCCTCTCTCAATTGTAGGTGAATTCTACCTAATCTTTTTCAGCCCGAGGCTGATTGACGGATTGATAGCTTCTTGCTGCCCTTTCGTTTGATCAGGGTATTCCCGATTTCGCGAGACCCACTATCGTATTGACCGTTTGGCTTGTCCTCGATCGAACACGCTGTTCTTGGTCGCCATTTAGGAACTATGGGACTCAGATCGGACTTGTCGAAAAAGAGTGCATTTACTGTTCACTATTTTTCAGGCTCTTAGCCATTCGCCCTTCGTTTTCGCTTCAAAGCTGTAATTGCATCCCTGGATGCCACAACTCCATTCGACATCCTTTTCTCTCCTGGGGTTTGCTCGACGGTACAACCAGCCTCTGTGTACGGGACACTCCTCAGTATTTACGCCAGGCTCCGTTATCAAATAGGTTTGGTCCGGCATCCCCATGAGCGTGAAATATCCGTCGATTGAGTTATAGCGCACGCTACAACCAAGTGAAGCACAATGGTAGGAATCGCAGTTTCCCGTATTAGCCCGTGACCCATGAGATTCGTACTTCATACCATGATCGTCGCGCGAACAAAGCGGTTTCAACTGACTGCTCAGGATTACGGTTGAGTCGATTCTCATGGACAGGCCTCTGCGGAAGCTAAGTCGAACAATCATTCTTAAGCTAGAGATAGTGATGTAGAAGCTGGTTAGTAGGATCCGCTCATGCCACCACCATACCCGGCACCAGCCGCTGCCGCCTTTTCATCCTCCCGGTAATCAGCAATCAGGACTTCTGTCGTCAGCATTAAGGAGACGATTGATGCAGCATTTTGGAGTGCGAGCCGGGTGACTTTTGCAGGATCGATCACACCAGCCTTGACTAGGTCTTCGAATTCACCAGAATCGGCGTTGAAGCCAAAGCTATCGTCCTTTGATTCGCGTACACGCCCCAAGATAAGCGCTCCTTCGTGGCCAGCATTTAAGGCAATCTGGCGCAAAGGTTCCTCCAAAGCTCGCTTTACGATGTTTACGCCGACAGCTTCCTCATCGTGGAGCTTCAACTTGTCGAGGGCGGGCAAGCAGCGTACCAAGACGGTACCGCCGCCAGCGACGATGCCTTCTTCCACTGCGGCCCGGGTGGCGTGCATGGCGTCTTCAACGCGCGCTTTCTTCTCTTTTAATTCGGTCTCGGTAGCGGCGCCAACTTTAATGATCGCGACCCCGCCCACGAGTTTAGCGAGGCGTTCTTGAAGCTTCTCACGGTCATAGTCTGAGGTAGTGTCTTCGATTTGGACGCGGAGTTGTTTGATCCGGCCTTCGACCTCGCTCGATTTTCCCGCTCCCGAGATGATCGTCGTGTTGTCCTTATCGATGGTTACCTTTTTGGCGGTGCCGAGTTCTTCTAGCTTCACGTTCTCCAGCTTGATTCCGAGGTCTTCCGTGATAGCTTTTCCGCCAGTAAGAATTGCGATGTCTTCGAGCATGGCCTTGCGGCGATCGCCAAAGCCCGGTGCTTTCACGGCTGCGCATTTCAATGTTCCACGAAGTTTATTTACAACCAAGGTAGCCAGCGCTTCTCCCTCGATATCTTCAGAAAGGATCAGTAGCGGTTTGCCCAGCTTGGCCATTTGCTCGAGAAGTGGCAGCAAGTCCTTCATCGAACTGATCTTCTTCTCATGAATCAAGATACGGACATCTTCGAGGACACATTCCATGCGTTCGGGGTCAGTTACGAAATAGGGGGAAAGATAGCCACGATCGAATTGCATGCCCTCGACGATATCCAGGGTGGTGTCCATCGTTTTGGACTCTTCGACGGTAATCACGCCATCTTTGCCGACTTTTTTCATGGCTTCGGCAATGATGTTGCCGACTTGCCTGTCAGTATTCGCACTGATTGTACCAACTTGGGCAATCATGTCGCCCTTGACTTCGCGTGAAAGCCGTTTAATTTCGTTCACTGCAACTTCGACCGCCTTGTCGATCCCGCGCTTCAGCGCCATCGGGCTTGCGCCGGCCGCAACTGTTCGCACGCCTTCCCGGAAGATTGCCTGAGCAAGTACAGTCGCGGTGGTAGTTCCGTCGCCAGCGACGTCGGAAGTTTTTGAAGCAACTTCACGAACCATTTGCGCACCCATGTTCTCGAGTGGATCTTGTAACTCAATTTCCTTGGCTACGGTTACACCGTCTTTGGTGATGATGGGTGAACCAAATTTTTTCTCGATCACCGCATTGCGCCCTTTAGGACCAAGCGTAATCTTGACCGCATCCGCCAGAATGTTGACACCTCGCAGAATTGCTTGACGTGAATCTGCACCAGTAACAATTTGTTTTGCCATAAAGACTTCACCCTCCCGGGGTGATCCAACACATCACATCATCAGATACTTTCAGACATTGCACGGATTGGTTACTTCTTTCCACCCGCAGCCTTCGCGATTCCCCCAACCTTGGCAAGAATCTCTTCTTCACGAACGATTAGATACTCCTGGCCATCCAACTTGATCTCGTTCCCGGTGTATTTGCCAAACAAGATGCGATCGCCAACTTTGACATCGAGCGGAACACGATGGCCCTTTACCTTTTTTCCAGCACCGACAGCGATGACTTCGCCCTCTTGGGGCTTTTCCTTCGCTGAATCGGGGATAATAATTCCACCTTTTGCAGTTTCTTTCTCTTCCAACCTACGTACGAAGACGCGGTCGTGCAGAGGGGTAATATTCAATGTCATTTTCTTACCTCCGTTAAATCCAATTTAAACATTGGAACTCTCGACTCCTCACGCTCGCTTAAGTAAGACTTATCGAATTAAGTCTCGCGCGAGCCAGCTTCCCGCAGACCATGCGCAAGAGCCGAAAACAAGGATGATTCGATAAGCCGAGTTGTTAGGGAAGCTCGCTTACGGTGATCCCGATGAATAGCGCGGCGAGAAAACCGATGCCGCCAGCCAGCCCGGCTGCCGGATCCAGCTTCCTCTCGCGGCCTAGGAGGAATCTTAGTCAAAACTCACGATTCATGATGTTCACTTTTGCACAGTTCTAGAAAATTCCTTCTGTTAAGATTAAACTGCCGGAAAAGGCTTTTTTAGAGAGTACCTTGAAATGAAGATTAAGAAGCACCCACTTGCTAGCAGTACCGAGACGTTTAATGCGCAAGCTTTTCTGGACACGGCTGGTGTGTCCAGAAAAATGGCGGAATATAAGCGAAATGAATCGATTTACGCCCAGGGAGATCTCGCGGCAACCGTCATGTACGTACAAAATGGCGGAGTGAAATTGTCTGTGGTGAATGGTTCGGGAAAAGAAGCGGTTGTAGCGATGTTTGGGCCGACCGATTTTTTTGGCGAAGGATGCATGGCGGGGCAGACGATTCGCATGGGGACCGCGCGCGCCGTTTCACCAACCACATTACTTGTTATGCATAAAGATGAACTGCTCCGGGTTCTCCACACGGAACATGAGTTATCCGATCATTTCATCGCATACATGCTGGCTCACAACATCAGGGTTGAAGAGGATTTGGTCGACCAACTGTTCAACTCAAGTGAAAAGCGCCTGGCACGCACGCTCTTGCTGTTGGCACGATACGGCAAGCAAGAGCAACCGGATGGTGTTTTGCCGAAAGTTTCGCAAGAAACATTAGCCAGCATGGTTGGAACCACCCGTTCGCGGGTAAATTTCTTCATGAACAAGTTTCGCAAGCTGGGCTTCATCGAGTACAATGGAAAAATTAGAGTAAACAAGTCACTGCTAACCGTAGTCCTGCACGAGTAATTCCTTTTTTCTCCAGTTGCAGGACGAGCTTCCGACCGTGCTTCTTCGGCCTCGAATCAGGTTCAATACCAATATCGCCAGAGCGATGAACAGAAGAATATGTATAAACCCGCCGAAGGTGTACGAAGTCACTATACCGATCAGCCAAAGAACGCATAAGACTACAAGAATTGTCCAAAGCATTGCTGTTCCAGTCCTACAAGAAACTACGATTACAACGCACTTGGGTCGCGCAAGCCGACTCGCCGGCGATTTGCGGAAAACTCAAATCGCTGACCAAGCATTTTCAAAGTCGTCCGATGAGCACAAGGATGACCACGATGATAAGCACGAGTCCTACCCCGCCCGAAGGCATATAGCCCCAATCGCGGCTGTGTGACCACCGAGGGAAAACTCCTAAGAGCGCCAGGATCAAAATGACAATCAAAATGGTTCCAAGCATAGTTGCTCCTTTTTCGTGAATCTTTTCCGCAAGCGTTCTAGGAAACTCCTAACGCTCGGCTGAAAGTTTCAATACTCATGCTCTTTTCTAAAGTTAGATCACGACGGTGAGAGCAAATCGCGCCCCGGGATAGAAGGGGTTAAACATGTAATATCCACCATCTACGTAATCAATGTAGACATCGTCGGTGTAATACCATCCCATGGGCCACGGCTGAACATAGCCGAACCAATATCCGCCATATTGGAAACGCGAATGTCCGCTGACCATAACTGGATTGCCCATGCGGAATTCGTGACCCCGACCGAAGTTGGAATGGAAGCGTGCGTCTGGAATCCGGCCGCTACCTCTCGAACTCAAACGAAGCGCGGGCTGCGCGTGTTGCGTAGCTGTCTCTTGTTCGGTGCGCTCAGGGCCCTTTGAAGATGTGGTTTGTTGGTGTTGCTGCCCTGTATTCGCTTGCTGTTGGGAGTGCTGGGGCTTCCCGCGGAGTTGGCTTCCTGCTTTTGCGGCTGTACCTGCTGCGCCTTTATTTGCTGTTGGGTGTGCTGCGTTGGTTGCTTTTCAGTCTTAGCCGCCTGTTCCTTCTGCGCGGGTTCCTGCTTGGGCTGCTGTGCGCGTGGTCGCGTTTGCTGCTTTTCAGACTTGGCTGCTTCTTGCTTCTGGGCCGGTTCTTTTTGCGGCTGCGTCTGTGAATGCTGCTGCGTCTGTTGGGGCTTGGCATGCTGTTCTTGTTTCGGTACCTCTGCCGGTTTCGATTGGGCAGGATGTTCCGGTTGAGCAGGTTTTGCCGAGGGTTCTTGACGCTCCTGCTTGGGAGGCGCCGCTTTTTCTTCTTGTTGTTCTGGCGACTTCCCGAGTTTGTCTGAATCCTGTGGGTTCTTTTGGGGTTCTTGGTGAGCAACGGCCGTGGCCGAAAATCCCAGCAACAGAAACAGTAGAGACGTACTAAGAATTCCAATTGATTTGATCATCTCTTCTCCCATGATCTGGTATTGCAGCGCGTTGCTATGAATTTCGCCGCAACTCTCTTTTCGTTTCATTCCCTTTTGGGCCTTATAAATTCGCGCTCGAAAACTCCGCCATTCCCTGCCCCATTTCTCTATGTTCCGACGTGAATATGAGCGAACGCGTGAAACAGTCCAAATATATCCAGGAGCCACAACACCACCGCAATAACCACGACGCCGTTCAAGATCGACTTGATTGTGTTTTGCATGGGGATGTATCGATTCACCAGCCACAACAGAACGCCCACAACGATCAGGGCAATTAGAATTTGAATAAGCGGCATATCCTTTTCTTCCTTTCAATTATTTCGTGGACCGAAATCCTGCGGACACCGAGGTAAACTCAATAGGTATAGGAATGCTGGGTAATCTCTCCAGCCCGTATTCCTATTTCGGTTGTCGTTCGAAATCCTTGAGGCTTGTGCAACCGTGGGGAACAAGCTCCGGGGGTGGACCGTCGAACAAAACGAGCCCTTTGACTCAAGTTCATCCTAAATCGCCAGACCGAACAAGTCTGTTCACTTGTGGACAGCTTTGGAATCTATTTGATTTAAGTAGTGGGTTTACGAGCATTCCTGAACTGTGCACTGAAGCAAGGCGAAAATCCCAGCACGTTCTCCGCCCCTGGGATGTAAACTGACCTTAAACTTTGAAGACCAAAATCATTTCAAAAAGCTCGAAACGTGGTGGATTCAATCGATTGGCCGAAGATCGCCTGCAGCCCGTGGCAGAAGATGCGCGCAGAAAAACAAAAAAGTGAGCGAGAAGATCGAGCGCATCTGGTTCGCCGGACCTTTGGCCCAGTATCCGTCCCTCGCGCCGTTTGCGCCACGATTCTCGAGAGTGCCTTGAAACCTGGGCCTGTTCTGTTTTATACAGTACTCGAGATTCCTTCTTGCTATCGTATTGATTGCGCAGAGCCTTGATTCTTAACAACCCTGGCTAGCTATCTATGAAGCCTAAGAAGCCACAAAAAAATGGGAAGCCCTCCTCCTTTAATCCCCAAGTGTTCTTAGACACTGCCGGCATTTTCCGCAAAATCGCTGAATTTCGGCGAAACGAGTCGGTTTTCAACCAAGGCGATCCAGCGGATAGCGTGATGTACGTTCAAAAGGGTGGCGTGAAATTGTCCGTGGTGAACGGCTCCGGCAAAGAAGCCGTCGTCGCGATGTTCGGTCCCACCGACTTTTTCGGTGAAGGATGTATGGCCGGCCAGACCATCCGGATGGGCACTGCTACGGCGGCGACACCTACAACCTTGTTGGTTATTCAGAAAAAAGAGATGCTCCGAGCCCTGCACGCGGAGCAGCAACTCTCCGACCATTTCATCGCTTATATGCTGGCGCACAACATTCGGGTCGAAGAGGATTTGATCGATCAACTATTCAACTCCAGCGAAAAGCGTCTGGCCCGCACGCTGCTTCTGCTGGCGCGTTACGGCAGCCAGGAGCAACCGGACGGATTCTTGCCGAGCGTTTCCCAAGAAACTCTTGCGGAAATGATCGGCACCACCCGTTCTCGCGTCAATTTCTTTATGAACAAGTTCAGGAAATTGGGTTTCATCGAATACAACGGCAAGATAAGAGTGAACAAATCATTGCTTACAGTTGTCTTGCACGAGTAGAAGTCACACACGTTCTTCCGCACGCTGCCCAGTCCTGTTTCGAGGGTACAGGGTACGGGTGTCCCGACCCCAATTCGTACTCTGTCTAGGGCCGAGTTTCATCCGCACGTCGAATGTTTCAGAGGAATTAAATGTCATCACAAAAAATTATCACACCAGAGATCGTCACTAACGTCGCGATCAAGCCATTGCCGCTAGACGAAAAACAAGCATTCCTCCCGCCAGCCTCGCCCCGCCCGGCGCTTCCCAATCGCATCGCCGTCGTGGGCAACTATCTTCCGCGCCGCTGTGGCATCGCCACATTCACCACCGATTTGTGCGACGCCATTCACAAGGAATATGGCGCCACGGAACTCTTGGCGCTCCCGGTAAACGACACCGAAGAAGGTTACCTTTACCCCGATAGGGTTCGCTTCGAACTTTCCGAGGACAATCTTGCGTCCTACCGACAGGCCGCTGACTTCCTGAATTTCAGCAATATCGACTTGGTCTGCCTGCAGCACGAGTACGGAATTTTTGGCGGACCCGCAGGGTCGCACATTCTGGAATTGCTTCGCCGACTGCAGATGCCTTTCGTCACCACCTTGCACACCGTTCTGCGTGACCCAAATCCCGATCAGCGCGCAGTCATGGAAGAAATCGCAGCGCTTTCCGACCGCCTGATCGTCATGAGTCAGAACTCCTCCGACATTCTCGAAGAAGTCTTCCACGTTCCGATCGACAAGATCGATCGAATCCCCCACGGTGTTCTAGACTTGCCCTTCACTGATCCCAACTTCTACAAAGATGCCTTCGGCACCGAAGGCAAAGATGTCCTGCTCACCTTCGGCCTCCTCTCACCAAACAAGGGCATCGAAAATGTCATCAAAGCCCTGCCCAAAATTCTCTCCCGCCACAGCAATGTCGTTTACATGGTATCCGGCGTCACGCATCCGCACATCCTCCGCCGCGAAGGCGATCACTATCGCGTCTACCTGCAGAATCTCGCCAAAGAACTCGGGGTGGCCGACAACGTCATTTTCCGCAATAAATTTGTCAGCTATGAAGAATTGGTCGAACTGATCGGCGCGGCCGACATCTACATCACTCCGTACAAGCACCGCGAGCAAGTGGTCTCCGGTACGCTGGCCTATGCGCTCAGCGCTGGCAAAGCAATCATTTCGACGCCCTATCTCCACGCCATCGAGCTGCTGGACGGCGAACGTGGCGTCCTTGTCCCCTTCAACGACCCCGACGCCATCGCCGAGAAGACCCTCGAGTTGCTCGACAACGGCACCGTACGGCACGCCATGCGGAAACGTGCTTATCTATATGCAAGGGATATGGTCTGGAGCCGCGTAGCGCAGAAATACATGCAAAGTTTTGAACGCATCTACAACGAACGACAGCGCAATCCTCGCGCTACGTTCTTCGCCCAAAATACTGAAAAAAATCTCGACCGCCTTCCGGCGGTCAAACTCGATCATTTGCATCGGATGACCGATCACACCGGCATCGTCGAACATGCCGTCTTTGTCATCCCCAACTATCCCGAAGGTTATTCCACAGACGACAACGCCCGCGCCCTGATCGTTGCGATTCTTGCCGAAGAATTTGGCGCCAGCGCTCGCGAAGGCGCGGTTGACTTAGCCTCTCGCTATCTTGCTTTTCTGTGGCTCGCCCTTGATCCGATCACAAAACGCTTTCGAAATCTTCTCAGCTACGAACACCATTGGCAAGAAACCGAAGGCTCTGAAGACAGCCACGGCCGTGCACTCTGGGGTTTGGGAACCGTTCTTGGCAGATCGCATGACGCCGGCTGGCGCGGAGCCGCCGGTCGAATGTTCGAATTGGCTGTTCCTGCCGCTACTGATTTTCAGAGCCCACGCGCTTGTGCATTCGCTCTATTGGGATTACAGGAATATCTCGATTCATTCCCCGGAGACCGCGCTGCACTAAGCGCTTCCGATACTCTGGCCAACCGCCTGCTCACTGCCTACCGTGCCCATCGCACCGAGGACTGGAAGTGGTTTGAAGATAGTCTCACCTATTCCAATGGGCGCCTCTCGCAAGCTCTGATTCGTGCAGGCATGCGCGTCGCCAATGACAAGATGATTACCGCTGGGCTCGAATCGCTCGACTGGCTCCTCGGTATTCAACGCTGCGAACTGAAGGGCCACTTCGTGCCAATCGGTTCTGAAGGTTTTTATTCGAAGACGACTGAAAAAGCACGCTTTGATCAACAACCCATCGAAGCATGCGCTGTCGTCGGCGCCTGCCTCCAGGCCTATCGCGCAACAGGAAAAGGCCGCTGGCGCAAAGAAGCCTGGACCGCATTCAACTGGTTCTTGGGTGATAACGATCTTCAGATCGCTCTCTACGATCCCACTACCGGCGGCTGCCGCGATGGCTTGCATCCCGACCGCGCCAATGAAAATCAGGGTGCGGAATCCACGCTGTCGTTTCTGATGGCTCTGCTCGAAATGCGCAAGCTGGAAGAAGCCGACGGGACTGGAAATAAACTTTAGTCCTGGCGATTCAGATTCCTGGCTCGCCAACGTACTCAGGAATCCTTTTTGGATCAGGAAAAGTCTCTAAGGAAAGCCACGATGACAAAATACGAAACATTGCTTCTCCGCCACCCCGGCAATCCCATCCTGACGGGAAAGGATTGGCCCTACTCCATGAACAGCGTCTTTAATGCCGGCGCAACACTATTGCCGGATGGCACCACCTTGCTGCTTTGCCGTGTGGAAGATCGCCGCGGCCTCTCGCACCTGACCGCGGCCCGATCCGTCAATGGAATCGACGGGTGGAAGATCGATCCACACCCGACTCTTCTTCCCGACTCGGATCATCCCGAAGAAATTTGGGGCATCGAAGATCCTCGTATTACCTTTGTTCCTGAGCTAAAGAAATTTGCCATTGCATATACTTCATATTCTCGCGGTGGCCCGGGCGTTTCTCTGGCTCTCACCGAGGATTTTTGCAATTACCAAAGACTTGGCGTCGTCATGCCACCTGACGACAAAGATGCAGCTCTTCTCCCGCGCCGAATCAACGGGCTCTGGGCCATGATTCATCGCCCGATGACCCCTCTCGGCGCGCACGTCTGGATTTCCTATTCAGCCGATCTTCAGCACTGGGGTGGCCATAAGCTCATGCTCGAAGCACGTCGCGGTGCCTGGTGGGATGCCAATAAAATTGGAATGTCTCCACCGCCGATTGAAACTGCCGAGGGCTGGCTGATGATTTATCACGGCGTCCGCCGGACTCCTTCCAGTTCCATCTATCGATTGGGCCTCGCGCTGTTCGATCTGAAGGATCCGGAGAAATGTTTGAATCGCGGCGATTCCTGGATGTTCGCGCCCGAAGCGGAGTACGAGCGCCACGGTGATGTGCAGGATGTAGTGTTTCCGTGCGGCTACACCATCGCTCCCGATGGCGACACCATCAATCTCTATTATGGCGCGGCCGATTCCAGCATCGCTTTGGCACACGGCAGCATTCGCACGCTGCTCAACTGGCTAAGCGCGAACGGACACTCCGAGCACAGCAATGACCGTCGTCACAAATCCATTGAGCATCCCGTCATCTCTCCGAGTAGCGGAGAACCCATCTTGCTATAGGTCTCCCTTGGCAGGAACAAAAAGTGGTCCCGCATCAGATCTGCAGCAGTATAAGTGCACGAAGGATCTCAGTCTGGGGACACAATTACCCCCGAGCTACGTACTATGAGAATCCTCGTTCTCCTTCTCGAGCCGCGCTTTTGCGGCGCGCGCAGTTTCCCGCAAGAGTGGGTCTGCGTGGCTCAAGCAACTCTCCAGTTCGCTCGCCAGGGATCTTATCCGGAAGGATCCAATCGCATATGCGCCGCACGTTTTCAGCCAAGGGTCTTCATTGGAAACAAGTTCGTTGACCGCCTGCTCGCGGCTCTCTAACTTCGTGCGCACCAACTGGTTCGCGAGCCGTGCGCGCTCTTGCGGCGTCACCCGCCCATCCAGCAGTGGCACAAGCGTCACCCGCAACGCCGACTTCAAGACGTTTTCCAGGAACTCCAGCGAGTTGTCATGCACGGTTCTGTCCTTAGATTGCAGTCCAAGATAAACCGCGTGCAAATCCAACTGGGGATGCAACAGGCCCAGGAGCCGGAAGATCCTCTCCAATTCCTGCTCAAGCGAGGTCGCCAGTGCCCCTCCAACCACATCTTCGGTGCTTCCCGGACCCGAGATGGCCTCCAGGATCTGGTAGGTACGGTAGTGCCCCAGGATCTCCCCCGCCAACACCGTCTCCAGCAGCTGAAAGTCAAGCGGAATCTCCGGGAAGTCGCGGTGGAGCCTGTTCAACGCACTGATGACCATGAACCGCAGGGTCGCGTCGCCTTCCATCACGTGGTCAAACAAGGCGTGCGCGGCGGCGGGCGTCCCAATGCCCGCCAGAACATCGGGAATTTCTTTGCGTTCCTCCGCCGGCGCACTGGGGTCTCCCAGGCGGTCACTCAAAAGTCCGACGACCGAATCCCCAAACGCCACCAGAGCCTTTGTCACGCTTTCATGAAGCACTGGGTCACGAAACTGCTTAAATAATTGCGGAGCCAGAGCCTCTTTTCGCAGCAGACCCACGGAGCGAATTGCTTCCCGCACTACCTCAGTGGAAGGATCATCTAGCAAGCGCGAAAGCAGCGGATCGAAACAGTCTGGGAGCTCCCCCAGAAGCCGCGCGGTTTCCCGTCGCGTTCTTTGCCCGGTCTCTCCTGCTTCACCCGCCATCTCCTCCAATATTTTTCTTGCAGTCTCCAAGTTCTGCGCTTCACCCGGACGGGCCAAATACGCGGCCAGGGCAGAACGAACGGAGAAATCCTCAAATTCGCTTAATTCCTGAAGCAGCAGCAGCGGATCGACATGCGCGTGATGCACCAAATAAAGCATCGCTTCCGTGCGCACGGCGATCTCCGGATCCTTGAGCATCTCTTCTACCTTCGGCAAGACGGATGTGTCCCCAGATGCCGAGAGAATGGTAAGCGCCTTCTGCCGCACCTCGCTCGAAGGGTGCTCGAGGAGATTCCGGACCACCGGATGCGGAGTCCTAGCGCGTTCCCCTTCATAGAAGCTGAGGGCATACAGAATTTCCTTGTGGTCGGAAACCTGGAGTTTGCTTATCAGTAGTTCCGACGCGGAGCGGTCCAGAGCTAGGGCGGAGGCCTGATCGGCACCAAGCCGGCGCTGGTTGATCAACTCCTGAAGCACGGTAAGATACTGCCTGCCCCCAACGAACACTGCAGCCAGCCACCCGGCGATCAGCAGCAGGACAATAAAACTGAGCTGCCGGGGCGCAAAGTGCAGGTAGGTCGCAAAAATTAGCACGATCACGCCTGCCAAGCCGTCTCCAAGTCGCCAAATGACCGTATCGATAAACCATTTCGCCTGCAACTTCACGCGATGCGACAGAGGGAGATAAAGTAGTTCCACCGCGGACTTATCGAGCGAGTAGCGCAATACCTGATCGCTGCCTTTCAGGAATACGACTGCGGCCAGGGTTCCCCAGATCAGCAAACCGCTCGAGCCCAGGAATACTAGGAGGGGCAGCACAAATAACATGGTTCTAATTCCGAAGCGCCGCAGGAAGCGTGTGGTGAGTAGTAGCTGGAACAAAAGCGCCAGGATACCAGCGTAGAAGTAAAAAT
>Ga0209040_10001025_pt1 | contig 21833 bp, 19 predicted proteins | sample BogFormECP12_OM3_FD_188240 | JGI IMG/M metagenome (GOLD analysis project Ga0209040, IMG submission 188240) | Bog forest soil microbial communities from Calvert Island, British Columbia, Canada - ECP12_OM3 (SPAdes) (version 2) | ecosystem: Environmental > Aquatic > Freshwater > Wetlands > Bog ... | reverse complement strand
ACGGCACCGCTGCCGGTTGTACGACGTCCAACGTCTCCACGCCGATCAACGGCGGCACCGGCAAGATCTACGGCCTCGAACTCGGCGCTCAGTACGCGTTCGATTTCGGCCTCGGCTTCCAGGCGAACTACACGCGCGCGGATTCCTCCTCGACGCAAAGCAGCTCGTTCGGCAACGACCTGCCGATTCCCGGGGTATCCAAGAACTCGATCAACGCCATTGTCTACTACGAGCATTCTGGCTTCTCGGCACGCGCGGCCTACGAGTGGCGCGACACCGCCGTGAACTCCTCCGGCGTCGGATCTTCGTTCGCGTTCCAGGATCTCAACGGCAACTCGAAGGTCTATACGGTGTATTCGGCACCGTATGGCCAGCTCGATGCGCAGGTGGGATACGACTTCAACAGACACTTCGGACTCGTATTGCAGGTCGTCAATCTGACCGACGCGAAACAGCACACCTATCTGCAGTTCACGAACGAGCCGTTCACCTACGACGACACCGGGACGCGCCTCTACTTTGGGGTCAAGGGCAAGCTGTAGATCGTCTGGCCGTCCCGGACGCGCGGCATAATGAGCGTGTGAAGGTTTGCGGTTGGGAACCCGAGGGGTTGCGCGGGATGCGCCGCGCTACCCCTCTCATTGGAGGCAATGCGCGAACCGTTGAATGGGTACCGCCGGATGCCGGCGACCAGTCAGGCGCCACGCATTCGCTACGAGGTTCGTTCAGCCATGTCGGACACCCAGCAACTCTCCCCCGAGGATCCGTCCGCCGATCCTGCGGCCGCGGGCGACACCCGCATTCGCAGCATCGCGATCGTCGGCGGCGGGACCGCAGGCTGGCTCGCCGCGAGCATGCTCGCGCGCGCGCTGCCCGGCACACGCACATCGATTACCGTCATTGAATCGCCCGATATCGGCACGATCGGAGTCGGAGAAGCGACGATTCCGCCGATCATCGATGTGCTGCGCTTTTTGAGCATCGACGAAGCGGATTTCATCCGCCATACCCAGGCAACCTACAAGCTGGGTATCAAGTTCAGCGACTGGAAGCAGCTCGGGCATACGTACTGGCATCCATTCGGCACCTTCGGTGCGCCGATCAACCGGCGTCCGTTTTACCACTATTGGCACAAGGCGCGCTCCGCCGGACTCGCGTTGCACTTCAATGATTTCAGTCCCTGCGCATCGCTCGGCGATGCCGGCAAATTTCGCTATCCGGACAGCAATCCGGACGCGCAGGCCGCTGGTCTTCGCTATGCGCTGCACTTCGACGCCACGCTCGTGGCTAAGTACCTGCGCAGCTACGCCGAACGCCTCGGTGTCGCGCGCAGCGAACGCACCGTCGAGGGTGCCACGAGACGTTCGGACGGCTCGCTCGATGAGCTGCAGTTCTCCGACGGTTCTCGATTGCGCGCCGACTTGTACATCGACTGCAGCGGATTTCGGGGCGTCTTGATCGAACAAATCCTCGGTAGCGGCTATCTCGACTGGAGCGCCATGCTGCCGTGCGACCGGGCGGTGGCCTTCCCGACCGCATCGCAAGCGGCGCGTCCGCCCTACACGCTGTCGCGCGCGCGCAGTGCCGGCTGGCACTGGCGTATCCCGCTGCAGCAGCGGATCGGCAATGGCTACGTCTATTCCAGCGCGCACTGCACCGACGAGCAGGCCCGCGAGGATCTGATGAGCGCGGTGGGCGAGCAGCCGCTAGCGGAACCGCGTTTCTTGCGCTTCGTGACCGGACGACGCAAGCTGTATTGGAATCGAAACGTGGTCGCACTCGGGCTCGCATCCGGGTTTCTGGAGCCTCTCGAGTCGACCAGCATTCATCTGGTCACGAGCGGCCTCTACCACCTGCTCGAGCACTTCCCCGACCGAAATTTCGATCAGACCAACATCGATTCGTACAACGAGGAACTCGCGCGCGAGTCCGAACGCATACGCGATTTCATCGTGCTGCACTATCACCTGACGCAGCGGGACGATGCGCCGCTGTGGCGCTATTGCCAATCGATGACAATACCGGACAGCCTGCAGCAAGGTATCGAGATGTATAGGAAGACCGGCCGCATCCGCGCGCGTGCGGGCGAGCTGTTCACCGATTTGAGCTGGTTCTACATTTTCGAAGGTCTCGGCGTGCAGCCGGACAGCTATGATCCGCTCGCCGATGTGGTCACCACGGGTAAGCTGCGAGAGATTCTGGCGACGATGGCCGCATCGACGGCCGCGCTCGCGAAGTCCGCGCCGAGCCACGACAGCTACTTTGCCCAGGGGTCGGCGCCGCGATGAGGCAGTCATTGCCCCTGCTTCGCGCGCGCGCGCGCGCCGCAAGCGCCATTTGAATCGCCAATGCGCAAGAGAAGCCTCGACGGCGAACTCGCGTCGAATCCGACCGCCGAGCGTTATCTGTCTGGAACCAACCTCGAGCGCGCCGGCGACCACAACCAGCGCGTGACTCTGCATGCGGTGCGGGTTAACGGCCCGGTCACGCGCACCGACCTTGCGCTGAAGACCGGCCTCACGCCGGCGGCGATCGCCAACATCACCAATCGGCTGCTCAAGAATCAACTGATTCTGAACGCGGGGCGCATGCGCGGCGCGCGTGGCCAACCTGCCTCGAAATTCGTAATCAATCCGGACAGCTGGTTCTCGATCGGCCTCAATGTCGATCGCGACCATGTGACGCTCGTGGTCTTGGATTTCGTCGGCAAGATTCGAGCACGCGCCTCGCGTGAGATTCATTTCGCAAAGCCTGCGGCGGTACGCACATTCTTTCAGCGTTCGATCGGGCAGCTGCTGGTCAAGGCCGGCATCGCACGCGACCGATTGGTCGGGGTCGGCGTCGCATTTCCGGACGACATCACGCGCGCGCATCTGCCGGACCAGCCGGCCGACTACGCCGCATGGGCCTCGGTACGCATCGACGATCTGATTCGCGATGTATTGAAGATTCCCGTCTTCATCGAGAACGATGCGGCGGCGGCCGCCATCGGCGAGATGCATTTCGGGTCCGGCCAACGCTATCGCAGCTTCTTTTATCTGCTGGTGACCGCAGCGCTCGGCGGCGGTGTGATCGCAGACGGCGCGTATGTGCACGGCGCGAACGGGCGCAGCGGGGAGATCGGCTGGCTTCGAGCCCACGACGCAGCCGGAGTGGATGATCAATTGCAAAACATCGTGTCGCTATCGGGCTTGTACAGCCGCCTCGCGGAGCAAGGCTTCGAAGTGGCGACGCCTCGCGGTCTCACGCGGCTCAATCCCGCCGCCCGTTCGATCGTGGATCGCTGGATTCACGAGGCGACCGAGGCGCTCGTGGAGGCGTTTCTCGCGATCAACTGCTTGATCAACCCCGAAGCGATCCTGATCGGCGGCCGTTTGCCCGCGCCGCTCGTCGATCGCTTGGCGAGCGCGTTGAATCAGCGCATGGCGAGCTATTCCTCGCAAATACCGGCGATCGCGCCGGTGGCGCGCGCCCTCACCTCGGATGACGCTCCGGCCGTCGGTGCAGCAATCCTGCCGTTCAGTTACCGTCTTCTTCCGACCCGCTTTGCGCTTTTGAAGACCTACTGAACGGTGCACACTAGCATATGCCGAAACTCGAACGCCCCGTCTCGTGGATCGAGCTCGCAGCGCTCAAGGCGCGCTTGGTCCGATGGCTCGCGCAGTCCGCCTATCCCTTTTGGGCAGCACACGGCATCGACGCATGCAACGGCGGGTTCGTCGAAACACTCGCACAGAACGGCAGCGATCTGGCGGCCCCGAGGCGCGCACGCGTCCAGCCGCGGCAGATCTTTGCGTTCGCGAAGGCGCCCCACTTCGGCTGGCGCGGCGATCTCGCGGGCATCGTGCGGCGTGGCATCCATTTTTTTACGAATCACTATCGACGCGCCGACGGTTTGTTTCGTACGCTCGTCGCCGCGGACGGATCCCCTCTCGACGAGCACGCGTTGCTGTACGACCAGGCATTTGCCTTGCTCGGGTACGCGGCCGCCGCGGCAGCACTCGATAGCGTCGACGAATTTGAACGGCTCGCCCTGGGGCTGCGCACACAGATCGAAAATCGACTGAGTGCGGGCGCGGGTGCCTATCGCTCGAGTGCCGACCCATCCGGAAATCTCGAATCGAATCCGCATATGCATCTGCTGGAAGCCTGCCTGACCTGGACCGAGATTGGTAATGACCCGTACTGGGCCGCTTGGGCGGACGAACTCGCCGGCCTCGCACTGGCGCGATTGCTGCGCCGAGACAGTGGTGCAGTGGGCGAAGCCTTTTCAACCGATTGGCAGCCGGCGGCCGGATTGGCGGGCCGACTCATCGAGCCTGGACATCAGTTCGAGTGGGCGTGGCTGCTGTTGCGCTGCAATCCGCGCCCGGGACCGCTGCGGCAAGCGGCACTACGCCTGATCTCCATCGGCGAGGTGATGGGAGTGCATCACGGCGTTGCCGTCAACGCGCTGCTCGATGACTTTACAATCCATGATCCGAACGCACGGCTGTGGCCCCAGACCGAGCGCCTCAAGGCGGCTCTGCTCGCCGCCCGTGTGACCGGGGACGAGCAATATGCATCGATGGCGGTCGCGGCCGCCTCGAGTCTATTCCCCTATTTGCGCACCCCGGTCGCGGGACTTTGGTTCGACCTGCGGCTTCCGAACGGCGCCTTGGTCGATTCGCCGGCACAAGCAAGCACGTTCTATCACCTCGTTGGCGCGATCACGGCTCTCGATGAGGCGCTCGCCAAGCCCGCGCCAACGGGCAGCGCCGATTCCTAACTCGCTCCGCTGCTTGCCGCAGCGCGCGCGGTCGAATTGCGCACGATCAGTGCGTGGTCGAGCAGATGGCGCGGGATGCGCTCGGGCCAACCGTGGCGACGCGGCTCGATCCGAATGATCAGGTCCGCCGCAATGCGTGCCATCGCCGCCACGGGCTGGCGCACCGTCGTCAGTTCGGGCCAAATCATCGTGGCAACTGGCGCATCGTCAAAACCGGCAACCGACAGCTGGTTTGGCAGACTCAGTCCGAACTTGCGAGCCATGGAGACGACGGCGGCCGCCATGTCGTCGTTGCTCGCAAATATCGCCGTCGGCGGCGTCGCAGTGCGCAGCATCCGCTCGGCGCAGACCAAGCCGTCGGTAAATTGAAAGTTTCCGGTCTGCACCAGACCGAAATCGACAGGAATCTCATGAGCACGCATCTCGTCGATGAAGCCGAGGTAACGCTGTTCGGTGGCGCCGTGCTCGGGCCGGCCCAGCATGAAGCCGATTCGACGGTGACCGAGCTCGATCAAATGCGCCGTCACCTGTCGTGCCGCCGCATAATCATCGATTCCGATCGACGGCGTCGCGCTGACGTTATGTTTCGGCGCAATTCGCACGATCGGGATCGCCGCCTCCTGCAGTTTGCTCAAGACCACCGGATGATCGCTGAGCGGCGGCAGCAAGATCACGCCCTCGAGGCGTAACTGACCAATCAGCGTATCGATCTGCCTTTCGATATTCGGACTCTGAACATCCCACGGCTCGACCATCAAGTGCATGCTCGACTCGCGGCAGCGTTGCACCGCGCCGGCCTGAAATTCACTGAGGTAGTCGCCGGGACGGTCGCAGAACAGTCCGATCAGAAAAGAGCGATTGCTCGCCAAGCCGCGCGCATTGAGATTCGGCCGGTAATTGAGCTGTTCGATCGCCTCGAGAATCCGCTGGCGCGTAACGGAACGCACCTGCGGCTCGTTGTTGATGACTCGAGAGACCGTCTTTGGCGAGACTTGTGCGAGATCGGCCACCTCTTGAATGGTTACCGAGGGAGGAATGAGCACCATGGCAAAATCCGTGTCTTTGAAGCAGTCACGCGTCTAGTTTAGCCACTCGAACGCCGTTCGTGCGCCTTCCGGCCAAACTCTCATGGGCAGCGCGCGGCCGTTCCCATGCGCGTCGACGCCAGCCGGACCTCAGCCAGGCTCAGCCCGAAGGCGCCTGTCGTCGAAACCGCAAGCGGAACCTCGACGTCCTTGAGGTCCGCGCCCGCCGCGGTCCAGCAAGACAGCGGAATGCGCAGACTCCGCCATACACCGAGCGCTGAGGAGTTGAAGATTCCGGTCAGGTTCACCGACGCGCCGGCCTGCGCTCCGCAAAGTGGTTCGGTGCAGTTCATCCGCAGCACAACGTCTTGGTCCGGCTTGCGATCGACGCGATAGCGAAGTTCGAGTTCGCCGCCCTGGCGGGAAATACCGTTGAGATCCGCCGCCCTCCCGGAAATCAGCAGCGAACCACCGCGGCCGGCGGTCCATGCGGCGGAGGCGCCGGCCGATGTCAAATTGACTGCAAGCTCGCCGCGCGGGCTTTCTTGTCGGTCGGTCGTCACGTGCACCTGATCGCCCGCATCCGCCACAAAAAGACTCCATGGTGCGACGACGTGCGCGGCATGAAATAAGCTGCCCATGGGAGCGCGCCACTGCGAAGGAATTTGCGGGTTCTCTGACAATCGTCCTAAATTCGAGCGGCTGTGGTAGTCGAGGCCCGCCCCGCGCGCAAACAATGCGCCGGGCGCTTCTCCCGACCCATCGAATTTCACCGGCATTGCCGTCCTCGGCCAGGAAAAACTCAAGCGGCCCCAAAAATCATGGGATACCGTGCCGTCAGCCCCGCGGAACAGCAGATCGGCGATGCCCTCGCCTTCGCTGCCCGGCAGCCATGCGGCGACGAACGCGTCGGAGGCATTGATCTCCGGATTCACCCACAGCGGGCGTCCCGATAAGAACACGGCAACGGTCGGCACGCCAAGCTTGCGCAAGCGGCGCAACAGTCGCAACTCGTGCTTATCGCCCGCCGAGAATTCCAAGGTCTCGCGATCGCCTTCGAACTCCGCATAAGGTTCTTCGCCGAATACGACGATGGCAACATCCGGTTTCTTCTCGAAGCGGCCATCGCGACTCAAAGTCGCGCTGCCGCCGGCCGCCGCCACCGCCGCTCGAATGCCGCCAAAAATCGACGTGGCGCCCGGGAAATCGGCGTTGGCGTTGTGATCGCCCTGCCAGTCGATGGTCCAGCCACCGCTTTGCATACCGATATCGTCAGCCGCATCGCCCGCAACGAGCACCGCGGCGTGCGGATCGAGCGGCAGCAAGCCGCGTGAATTCTTCAGCAAAACGAGCGACTTGCGCACGGCCTCGCGTGCGATCGCGCGGTGCGCAGCGCTGCCGATTTCATCGAAGTGGCCCGCCTCGTCGACGGGCGCCGCACCGCGGGGCTCGAACGCACCCGCAAGCGCCTTGACGCGCAAGATGCGGCGCACCGCATCGTCGATGCGCGACATAGGGATCGTGCCGGACCGAACTTCGGCGAGCGTGTTGCGGTACAACTCCTTCCAACTGTCCGGCGCCATCAGCATGTCGATGCCGGCCACGATCGCGGGGGCGCAATCCGATTTGGTGCATCCGGGTACTTCTTCCTGGGCGTTCCAGTCGCCGACGACGAATCCATCGAAGGCCAAGCGCCCCTTCAAAATATCGGTCAGCAAGTAGTGATTCGCATGCAGTTTGATGCCGTTCCAACTGTTGTAGGAGGCCATCACGATCGAGGCACCCGCCTTCAAGGCCGCGGCGTACGCGGTCCCGTGCACCGCAGCGAGTTGCGCTTCGCTGAGCACCGTGTTGCCCTGGTCGCGGCCATTGAACGTTCCGCCATCGCCGAGAAAATGCTTGACCGACACCAGCGTGTGACCCGGTGACAGGAACTGCGAGGTGTCGATTGTCCCCTGTAGACCCGACACCATCGCGCCCGCATACGAACTCACCAATGCCGGCGATTCGGAATAGCTCTCGTAGGATCGCCCCCAGCGCACATCGCGCGCGACGGCAACGGTCGGTGCAAAGGTCCAGTCGATCCCGGTCGCAGAGACTTCCGCCGCGGTTGCCCGGCCGATCCGGTAGATCAGGTCGGGATCGTGCGCGGCTCCCAAACCGACGTTATGCGGAAAGATCGTTGCGCCTACCAATTTCGCGTGTCCGTGGACAGCGTCGATACCAAAGAGTATCGGAATGGCCGGATGGCCGGGTCCGCCCGAGCCCAATGCGGCGAGATGAAATTCTCGGGTCAAGTTCCACCAAGCCTGCGCCGTACTGCGCACATGATTGTCGGGAGCCGCATTCCCACCGGCGAAGATCGATCCCAATCGATAGGTTTGCAGATCGGCCGGCGTGATCGATGCGATATCCGCTTGGATCATTTGACCGACCTTGTCTTCCAAGCTCATCGCAGACAGAAGTTTGTCAACCAAGGCGTCGGTATCAGCGTGGGCGGGGCGGTGCGTGCCGGCGGGCCAAAGTTCCGGCTGGCCCGTCATCGCGGCCGCAGGCCCTGGTGCAGCCGAAATATTGCCGCAAAGCAACAAGCCGGCAACGAGACCCGCAAAGGGCGCTGATTGATTCGCCATATGATTCTTCTAACTACCTGTAATAATTATGATTTTCTTGAAAGAGCGAGGGTCTGTAAGCGCTTTCTGCCCGTTCTGCAAGCCATTGCACTAAAGGATTTAAAGCAAGATGTCAGCGCTGTCAAGTTGTGTTGTAATTGATTTGCCGAGAGCTCGAGCGCGAAGCCGAGGCCGATCAACCAGGAGCCGACAATGAACAAGACCCTCGCAATAGGGATCGCAGCCGCCGCGATTTTCGCCTGCGGCTTGCCTGACCTAGCCTCGGCGATTGGGCCGGATCCGAAACCAACGAGCCCCGCCAACGGCTTCACGAGCCCCTTGACGGGTCAGGACATGGAAAAGATGCACGACGTGACGGAGCAGGATCGCGCGAAGGCCACGGAGGACAGCGCCAAACTCATCCGTGCGATGCAGCTTTCCTGCGAGCTCACGGCCGCCGAGCGCGCCGGTCGCGGCAAAATCCAGGTCGATGGAAAGACCCTGGGCGTCAATGTCTATGAAGTTGCCTGCGGCAACGGCATGGGCTACCTGCTGGAGCCGCAGGGCTCGAAATTACCGATTGCGATTTCATGCTTCGCCGCCGAGGCGACTCACGCGGCCAGCGTGGCGCGCGGCGATCAATCGGATTTCTATTGCCAGCTCCCCGCCAACAAGGATGTGAAGGCGACGGCAGCGGCGCTGATGACGAAGTCCGGCGCCGCTTGCGCCGTCAGCAGCATTCGGTGGTTCGGTTACAGCGCCTCGACCCAGACCGAGTATTCCGAAGTCGCCTGTGCGGACGGCAAAGGCTATTTACTCAAAATACCGCAGATCGGCATTTCCGCGCAGATAGTGCCAATGAGCTGCCAGGAGGCGGCGGTTCAGGGCATGAAGTGTCGCCTCACTGATACCGGTCCCGCTTCGACTCCCGTCAGCACACAACGATTGCGCGATGCGCTCAAAAACAACGGCGTCCATTGCGAGCCCGCGCAATTGCGCATCATCGGGCGCGAGACGATCGACAAGCGCTACGTCGTCGAGCTGCAATGCCCCGAGCAACCAACCGGCATGGTTGCGTTCATTCCGCTCGATGGGACTTCCAAGCCGTTCGAAACCATGAGCTGCGCCGCCGCGGCCGAACAGGAGATCGTCTGTAAGCTCAGCGCTCCGTAGAACTCGGGGTCCTGCAGTCCGCGACGCTCACTTCGCGGCCGCCGAGAGCAGCACGCGCTCGTCGCGCGCGTCGTAACGCGCCTCCAGCTTGGCGCCGTTCGCATCGCTCAGCACGCGGTCGAGCGCTTGCTCGACGACGTCCAAATCGAGTGTGACCCTCGCAGCATCCGCGACCAGGCCCACGACGCTGATGCACGACACGATCAGTCGTCTCACCGCCCGCAATTCTCCATCCGACAAGGGCCGTCCGTCGTCGGTGACGCCCTTGAATAGCTCCTCGATCGCATCTTCACAATCGCTCATGTCGGTCACGATATTGCGAAACCGGCAATCAGACCCATTGCTCATGGACGCCTCCTCGCGCCTGCGTTTCGTCAAATTGCCTCGATGAGCCAATCTGACCTTGTCAGGCTTGAATTCGTTCCTCGAGCAATATTGCTATGCCACCTGCTGCTCGAGCGTGTCGCAATCGGCACGTCGGCCCGACACTATCCGGATCGAGAGCAGATCTGCCGCGATTCATCACAAGAATCCTGCGATCAGCCGCCGCGGCGCCCGAACTCTGTGATTGCCATCACATAGCCGATTCTTGCGGCCATCGACCCGGCCGTGGGACGGCGCTCCCGGTGCCCTCGCCTGTCGGCACCCGCCATACTGCGGCCGGCAGCTGCGTCGTGATTACAATCAGCCTCGGTTTGCGCGGTGCGAGGCAATCTCCACGAGACGCGGGTGATGAATCTGCTCGACCGCACGGGCGATCGCCGCCTTGCGGCACTGACTCGCCTCATGGAAGGCGCGCAAATCGTGCGAAAAGTTTTCCGAACAGACCTCTCTCGCGGCGGCAGCGATCTTTTCGTAAATCGCGCGCGCGCCGCTATCGGTCTCGAGACTCTGCGCGTCGTAGCGCACGACGCGGGTCGGCGTCGCGTCGGCCGTCTCGGCATTCGCGATCGGGATCAACGCGAACCCGAGCAGCAATGCGGCGACTGCGCCGAGGGCGACCGCAGTTTGGGTTTTGGCGGTACTGAAGGTGTTGATCGTGCTCATGACGCATCTCCTGTGTCTTGGTGTTCGGGTCGAAGTCCTGCGAAGCTGTGATCGTGGTCAAATCAGCTTGTTGGACAAAGAACACGGGAGCGTGCAAAAGGTTGCACCTCAGGCAGATGACAACACGAACTGATTTCCGTCGGGATCTTTGAAAATCGCAAATTCGCCCCACGGCTGCTGCCGTGGCCGGTGAGGGCCTGCGTAGCTGTCCTAGGCCGGCTCGACGAGAACCGCCGTGCCATAGCATAGAACCTCGGCGGCTCCTACCATGGGGCCGGTGTCGTAGCGAATTCCCACGACGGCGTTCGCACCGATTTTGCGCGCATGGCTGAGCATCAGTTGGAATGACTCTTCGCGCGCGGACTCGCACAAATCAGCGAAGATGCCCACGCGGCCGCCGAACAGCGTGCTCAAACCGCCGAGGATGCTCATCGGCAGAGACCGGGTCCGGACCGTGATTCCGCGCACGACTCCCAGGGATTTCTGAACGCGGAATCCGGGAAGCTCGAAGGTGGTCGCGGTATGCATGGCGCTTCAGTATATTCCGTCGATCGGCCTGCGGCGAGCTGCCCGGATTCCATCGGACCTCGGCGCTTGTATGATGGCCGCAGTTTCGGCATCCATTGAGGTTCGAAATGATTGCCAATGACACGGCGTTTCCGATCGACGGAGGTTGCGATTGCGGCATGCTGCGATATCGAATGACCTCGCGGCCGCTGTTCGTTCACTGCTGCCATTGCCGCTGGTGCCAGCGCGAGAGCGGTTCGTCGTTCGCGCTGAATGCGATGATCGAGGCCGACCGGGTCCTGGCTTTGAGCGGCGAGCCGGAATTGGTGGACACGCCTTCCAACAGCGGAAAGGGACAAATGATCGCGCGCTGCCCCAAGTGCCGTATTGCGGTTTGGAGCAATTATGGAGGGGCCGGTCCACTGCTCCGATTCGTCCGCGTGGGGACGCTCGATTCGCCCGATCGCTTGCCGCCGGATATCCATATATTCACGTCATCGAAACAGCCCTGGATCGTTTTGCCGGCGAACATGCCGGCTGTTGAGGAATATTACCGCCGCGACTCGCATTGGCCGCCGGAAAGCCTGCAGCGCTACCAAGCGCTATTGCCGCGTATCGAGGCATACCGCGCGCGCCCCAAGTCCTAATCGAATTCGACGCGCGAACTCGCGCGCGCTCCGCTCGGAGGGCCTTGCCAGCGCAAAGCGCCGCCCGCTCGATGTACGATTGAGTACCGGCGCACACTTGACCGGTGTCGCGCGTGCGCGCTGCAAACGGGTGGTTTATCCTTCGCGGTAGTTAGATACCCATTGCCTGCTGTCGAGTGATCACCCTATGCCCGACGTCGATGCACTGCCCGCGATACCCTGCCCAAACTGCCAACAGCCGATGCAGGCGCAGACTCTCGAACATGTTTATCACGGGACCGTGCGGGCGGATCTGTGCTTCACCTGCGCCGGAATCTGGTTCGATCACCTAGGAAGCATGCAGCTCGCGCCCGCCGCGGTCATCGAATTGTTCAAGGAAATCCAATCCCACCTGAATGACTCGCGACAGCCGGTGGCAAAGCGGCTGGGCTGCCCGCGATGCGGGGATGCGCTTGCGGTCGGCTTCGATATATGCAAGACCGGCCAGTTTTCGTATTTCCGCTGTCTGCGGGGAGACGGGCGTTACACGCCGTTCTTTCAATTCCTGCGGGAAAAGCAATTCGTCCGCAGCCTGACCGAAGTGGAACTCCAGAAAGTTCGCAAGGAAGTCCGCCAAATCCGCTGCTCCGAATGCGGAGCGCCGATCGATCTGGAACACTCCAGCCAATGCCAATATTGCCACGCACCCGTGTCCTTCTTGGATCCGGAAGCCGTCGCGAAGGCAGTGCATATGTGGTCCGACGCCGAGAATCGGCGCCACCTCGGCCCCTCGCCGCAGGCATTGAGTGACGCGATGACGAGAATCCGACTCCCTCAAGCGGATCATCCGGAATCGCCAGCGACCGCGGCCGGCAATCATCTGCTGGCAGGCGTCAACACATACGGCTCCGCCGGCCCGGGACTAGGCGCCGATCTCATCGCCATCGGAATGGAGGCGATCGGCCACCTGTTCCGGACCGTCCGCTGACCAATCGGCCCGCCATTTAGTCGAAGTCTCGGCTGAGAGCGTCGCGCGCGGCGCTCGAGACTGGGCTCAGCGAATGCCGGTAGCGATCGTGATCGACCCCTACGCTCACCGAGGCCCCGCTTCGGACCGCCTCGATCATCGACTTCGTGAGTTCAAAGCGCAGAAAATGAACCGCGGAGGTCTTGGAGTCATTCTCGCGCTCCATGTCTTCGTCGGCGACCGCGAATACACGGGCCATTTCACTGATTCGGATCCAGCATCGGTCCTCGACGCCGATAAGTCCTTCGAGCGCACGCTGACGCTCGACGGGGTCGGCAAATTCAATCAACAGCGTGACCTTCCAATTGCTGCCGTCGGGAATCAGCGGATTGTAGGCGTCCAGTTCGCCCTCAATACCCTCGCTTTCGAAGATGCGCTCAGCGCGCAGCATTTCGAGGATTTGGTAGCGTATCGTCGTGCGGTCCTCGAAGCACCAGGTCATGTTGGGTCCGACTTGCAGGTTTCGAAGTTGCTTGTGGGCAATCACTTCGCGGCGCAGCCGCGCCCGCTCCGAGGAATATTGCTCCAGACTCATCAAATCCCGGCGCGTCAATTTCTGCATGATTCCCGCCCCCTCATCCCGCGCGGCTCGAATTTCTGTCGAGCCGGCGCCTCACAAGCCGTAAGCCATCCTCAGCAGAGTCAACGGGTGGGTCGGCGGCAATTCGCGCTCCAATCCGCTCTCGATTTGGTGACCCGCCATCGGACAGTCGCTCGCGTAAAAATCGGCGCCGCTCGCCTTGACTCGATCGACGACCGGCTTGCCGATCTTCATCGAAGCATCGCGGAACTCGCGTTTGACGCCATAGGTTCCGTTGTGTCCCGAACACCGTTCAATCGGCTCGACCGTCGTACCGGGGATTAGTTGCAACACGTCGCGCGTCTTCAATCCGATATTTTGCACGCGCAGATGGCATGCCACGTGGTACGAAATCTTACCGAGCGGCCGCGTGAAATCGGTGCGCAACAATCCGGCCTTGTGTCGTAGCGCGAGATATTCGAACGGATCGAATATGTGCTTTTTGATTTTGGCGATGTCCGCATCGTCCGGGAACATCAGCGGGAGTTCCTGCTTGAACATCAGGACACAGGAAGGGACCGGTGCGACGATGTCGTAGCCGCGCTCGATCATTGCGAGCAGCGGCGGGACGTTTTTTGCCTTCAATGCCGCCACGGCATCCAAATCGCCCAACTCGAGCTTTGGCATGCCGCAGCATGATTCGCGCTCGGCGAGCGCGACCTCGATGCCGTTGTGCTCGAATATGCGCACCAGATCGAGTCCGATTTGCGGCTCGTTGCGGTTGACGTAGCAAGTGGCGAATAGCGCGACCTTGCCGCGGTCCGCCGCCGCTGCTGGCTGCGCACCGGCCTGTGCAGGCCGCCTTGCGAGCTGCTTTCGAACGGTGTCCGCATGGTACGGCGGTACCGGCGCTTGGCGGTGCACCCCAAGCGCAGCCTCGAGCAGCTTGCGTCCCAGCGAGCTTTGGTTGAACGCATTGACGGCCTCGACGACCACGGGAATGCCCGCGATCTTGCCGACGATATCGGTCGAACTGAGGATCTTGTCGCGCAACCGAGTGCCGCCGCCGCGATTCTTGACGGCCTTGGCACGCAGCATCAAATGCGGGAAATCCACGTTCCATGGATGCGGCGGCACATAGGGGCACTTGGTCATGTAACACATGTCACAGAGGTAACATTGGTCCACGACCTGTCGGTAGGCACTCTTGTCCACGCCGTCGATCTCGCCGCTCGCCGATGCGTCGATCAAGTCGAACAGCGTCGGAAAGGAATTGCACAAATTGAAGCAGCGGCGGCAACCGTGACAGATTTCGAATACCCGCTCGAGTTCCGCATCGAGCGCCGCCGGATCGTAGAACTGCGGGTCTTGCCAGCCCAGGGCATGGCGCGTAGGTGCCTCGAGACTACCCTCCCGGCCCGACTTGATTGGTGCGTCCGACACGAATTCTCTCCAAGCCTTAAGGAGCGGGCTCCGTCACGGAGCCCGCTTCGTCTTGCAACTCCCTCAGGCGCGAACGCTTGAACTAAAGGTTATCGAGCGCTTTTTGGAAGCGATTGGCGTGCGAGCGTTCAGCCTTCGCGAGCGTTTCGAACCAATCGGCGATTTCGGTAAAGCCCTCTTCCCTGGCGCTCTTTGCCATTCCCGGGTACATGTCGGTGTATTCGTGCGTCTCGCCGGCGATTGCGGCCTTGAGATTCTGCGCGGTCGGACCAATCGGCAGTCCGGTGGCCGGGTCGCCGACGGCCTCCAAGTACTCCAGATGACCGTGGGCGTGGCCCGTTTCGCCCTCCGCCGTGGAACGAAACACAGCAGAGACGTCATTGAAGCCTTCGACGTCCGCCTTTGCCGCGAAGTACAAATAGCGTCGGTTCGCCTGCGACTCGCCCGCAAATGCATCCTTCAAGTTCTTTTCCGTCTTGCTACCTTTTAAATTCACGGCTGACTCCTTCCTATTGATAGATCTGGAACTTAGTTTGATAGTTCCGCCGCGACGGTAGACCCCAAGGCCACGCGAAGTCAAATTGGTGGTCTCTATTATTGCGATAGGCGCGGGCTATCGATTCGAATCGCCGTGCTGCCATGCGGTGACCCTCGGTGCGCCGCGAACGCTCGGCTCGGGCTGCAACTAATTGCCGCCGACGGTGTTCTGTCCTCGAGGGGCAAGGCCCGATAGGAGAACGCCATGCATTTCTTACTCGTTGTCGTCGCGGCTTATTTTCTCCCGACGATCATCGCGTTCTCGCGCAATCATCACAATGCCTGCGCGATTTGCGCTCTGAACAGTATCCTCGGTTGGACCGTCATCGGATGGATCGCGGCTCTCGTTTGGTCTTTGACGGCCGTGCGACCCATTTCGCGGGCCGCTTGAAGCAGCCGAACAGCCTCATTGCGCCGACGCCGCCGTCGGCAGCGTAAACGTGAACCTCGCTCCGCCGCCTGGACGCTGCATCGCCGATATGTGTCCACCGTGCGCGTTGACGATGGCTCTGCACAGCGCGAGGCCCAAACCAGCCCCGCCAGTATTCGGATCCTCGCGGCCGCGCTGAAACTTGGCGAACAGCCGCTCCGGATCCGGCGGCAGGCCAGGTCCGTTGTCGTCGACGACGACGCGCATCGCACTGCTATCGAGCCCCGCCGAGACCGTGATGCGTGTGCTCGGCGGCGTGTGTTTGATGGCGTTCTCGATCAGATTGACCAACACGCGCGTAACCAGCGTTGGGTCGACGTACACCGGCGGCAATTCGACCGGCAGTATCACATCGATCGAGCGCGAGCCGAAACGCGCGCTGAGCCGCGCAACGGCCGCGGCGACCAGATCTTCGAGGCGTCGCCAGTCGCGGTGCAAGCGGACCTTGCCGACCTCGAAATTCATCAGATCGAGCACGTTCGAGATGAGTTCGGACATCTCGCGCGCCTTGTCCCCGATCGAGCGCGCGAGTCGAACGCGCTCCGCCTCGTCGGAATTCACTTGCGCATCATTGAGCGCGCGACTCGCATCCGTGATCGACATCAAGGGTGCGCGCAGATCGTGCGAGATCGATGCGAGCAACGAGTTGCGGAGGCTTTCCGTTTCCACCGCAACGCGCGCTGCCGCCGCCTCGTCGGCACGCTGCGAGCGTTCGATTGCCAGGGCGATCTGACCAGCAAACGTTTCGAGCAAATGGCGCTGCTCGGGCAGCAGCAAACCGCGCCGCTGCTTCGGTTGGACGGCGAGTACACCCAGTGTCTTGTGGGTTCCCGTGAGCGGCACATACTGTGCCACGGCGGCCGGAAGCGTGTCGGTTCCAAGCCCTGCCGGCCTGCCATGGTCATACACCCATTGAGCAATCGACAAATCGGCGCTCGCGAGCGACTCCGCCAATTCCACACCTTTCAGCGTCTGCAAGCGCCCCTCAGAGTCCGGCAGCAGCACAGTCGCGCCGCTCGCAAACGTCTCGGCGACATGTTTGATCGCAACCCGAGCCAAGTTGTTGAAGCTTCGCGTCGCGGCGAGTTCCCGGCTCATTGCATAGAGCAGCGAAGTCCGGCGCTCGCGGGCGCCGGCGACGCGCGTCTGCGCGCGGACGTTCGCGACGAGGCTCGCGACGATGAGCGCCATGACGAGCATCACCGCGAATGTCACGAGGTACTGCAGGTTGGCTGCCGCGAAGCTGAACCGCGGCGGCACGAAGCAGAAATCGAATGCGAGCGCATTCACGACCACCGCGAAACTCGCCGGACCTCTGCCCAATCTCAGGGCGGCAACCGTGGTTCCAAGCAGGTACACCATGACGAGATTGGTCAATTCGAAATATGGGTACATCAGTGCGGCGGCCCCAGTGCAGCAGGCCGATATGAACAGCACCGCCCAGTAGCGTTCCCAGCGGATCGGAGCGGGCACGGCGGGGCCGGGCACCTCCGGTCGCGGCTGCGCTTGGTTTTCGCGGCGTGCGATGACCGAGATGTCCAGGCCTCGACCGCGGCGCACGAGTTCGGTCGTCGTGGATCGGCGCAACCATGCGCGCCATCTCGTGCGCTTCGCTTCGCCGATCACGATCCGCGTGACATTTCGCAGGCGTGCATATTCGAGCAGCGTCTCGACGGCCGATGCGCCGTCGAGCGTCACCGTTTCGGCACCCAGCGATTCGGCGAGGCGCAAAATATCGATGCGCCGGTTGCGCTCGCCTTCGGAAAGCTTCAGTAGCTGCGGCGTTTCGACCGTGACCACCAGCCATTCCGCGTCGAGCGCATCCGCAAAGCGCTTGCCGATGCGAACCAATTGCTCGGCTTGGCCGTCGAGCGTGACTGCAATCAGAAACCGGTCACGCGCGAGCCAGGGACGCGAGGTCGACGACTGGTCCGCAAACTCGAGCGCCGCGGCGTCGACGCGGTCGGCGGTGCGGCGCAATGCGAGTTCGCGCAGCGCGAGAAGATTCGATTTACGGAAAAATCGTTCAGTCGCGGTACCCACCCGATCGGCGGCGTACACCTTCCCCGCCTTTAGGCGCGCGAGCAGATCGTCAGGCGGAAGATCGATCAGCTCGACTTCATCCGCCTCATCGAATATCCGGTCGGGCAGAGTTTCCTGCTGACGGATGCCGGTGATGCCGGCGATGACGTCATTGAGGCTCTCGAGATGCTGCACATTGAGGGTCGTCCAGACGCCGATCCCGGCGTCCAACAATTCTTCGACATCTTGCCAGCGTTTGGCATGCCGCGGCAGCGGTTCGCCCTCGGCAATATTCGAATGCGCGAGCTCGTCAACGAGAATGGTTGCCGGCTTGCGTCGCAGCGCTGCATCGAGATCGAATTCGTTTCTCGTGATTCCGCGGTATCGGACCTCGAGCATCGGCAGCCGTTCCAGGCCGTCGAGCAAGCACTCGGTCTCGACGCGCCCATGCGGTTCGACATAGCCGACCACGATGTCGACGCCGCCCGCGCGTGCCGCCCTCGCGGCCTCGAGCATCGAGTAGGTCTTGCCTACGCCGGCCGAGGCGCCGAAGAAGATGCGCAGCCGTCCACGGCGCGCGCGCGCATCCTCCCGCTGGACGTCAGCCAGCAGTTCATCGGGGTTGCGTCGCTCGATCTCGACCATTGGCTTCCCGCAGTTCGCAGCGTGTGCGTGCGCTCAGTGTGGCCGAGGTCTCACTGCGCTGCAATGCCGGGCCGCCTTCCGCGCAGCACGAACTTTTGAATCTTACCGGTCGCGGTCTTCGGCAGCTCGGTCACGAAATGAATCGCGCTCGGTACCTTGAAGTGCGCGAGCCCGCCGCGCGCGTGGCTGTGTAACTCTGCTTCGGTGGCGGCCGCTTCAGGACGCAGTACGACGAAGGCGTGCGGGCTCTCGCCCCATTTCTCGTGCGGCATGCCGACCACTGCGGCTTCGAGAACGGCCGGGTGGCGCAGCAGCACGCCTTCGACTTCGATCGAGGAAATGTTCTCGCCCCCGCTGATGATGACATCCTTGAACCGATCCCGAATCTCGACGTATCCGTCAGGATGCACGACCGCGGCATCGCCCGTGTGAAACCACCCTTTGTCGAACGCTGCGGCGGTCGCCTGGGCATCGTTGTAGTAGCCGCGCATCACGACGTTGCCGCGCGCGACGATTTCTCCGAGAGCTTTGCCGTCGCGCGGCACGTCCTGCATCTGCTCATCGACGACCCGCAATTCGCCGGACGTGATGAACTCGACGCCCTGACGGGCTTTGACGGTCGCCCGATCGGCATTCGACAGCTCGGCGTGCTCGGGCAGTGGTTCGCAGATCGAAATGAACGGAGCAGTCTCGGTGAGCCCGTAGACTTGCGTGACTTCCCAACCGAGCGCCGATTCCATGCGCTCGATTGTCGCCGCCGCCGGTGCAGCGCCCGCCGTGAATACGCGCACGCCCCTGCGCAATTGCCGTCGCAGGGATTCGGGCCCATTGGCGATGCTGATGAGGACCGTGGGCGCCGCGCTCAAGTGGGTCACGCGCTCGCGGTTGATGAGTTCATAAACGCTTGCAGCATCGACCTTGCGCAGGCAAATGTGCGTCGCTCCAGCCGCGGTCACCGTCCAAGTGAATGTCCAACCGTTCGCATGAAACATCGGTAGCGTCCACAAATAACGGTCGGCCGGCGTCATCGGCCAATGCACCAAGGTGCCCACCGAGTTCATCCATGCATTGCGATGCGTGATCATCACGCCCTTGGGCCTCGAGGTCGTCCCGCTGGTGTAATTGATCGCGAGCAGATCCGTTTCGACGATTTCGTCGGAATCGATGGCCTCTGCGCTGCCTTCCAGCAGCGACTCGTACGCGAGCCAATTCGGTCTGCTGCCCTCGAGCGCGACGAAATGCCGCACTCCAGGCATGCGCTCGCGCACGCTGTCGATGAGTTCGAGATAATCCGAATGGGCACACAGAACCTTCGCGCCGCTATGCCCCGTCATGTAGACGAAATCCTCGGCCGTGAGCCGGTAATTCATCGGCACGATGACGGCGCCCAACTGCGGAATCGCGTAGAACTGTTCGAGGTGCTGATGGGTATTCGGTGCGATCGTGGCGACGCGGTCCCCCTTTGCGACGCCGAGCCGCGCGAGTCCCGCCGCCCACCGGTCACAGCGGTCGGCAAACTGGCCATAGGTGAGCCGCAAATCACCATCGATCACCGCTTCGCGTGCGGAATGTAACTTGCGCGCGCGGCGCGCAAAATCCAACGGTGTCAGCGGAGTTTCCATGCGCGAGCTTCCCTTAATGAGGAAATCGGAATCGGAATTATCTGCTGAGTGTGCCTCCCCGACGGCAGGTTTGTCGACTGTTACAGGCCTCGTCGAGCGGCCTGACCCTTGCCGCAGGTGATTGTAAATATTGGTTTTTTCTCGGACGCGCCGCGTCGCCTAGAAACTCGAGCGCACGCCGCCGAAGAGGCGCACCGGCGCGCCGGGACTTGCGCGGTGGTGCCGTTTGGGATGACTTGATTGAGCTGCCGAACGTAGGCGAGGCCTTGAATGGAGAGCGCATCACCGAGATGCCGGACGCCATTGAGATTGAGCGCCGCATAGTTATTGTCGACGACATTCGGCGCAGTGAAGATGCTGGAAATATCGGCCTCGAGCGCCTGAACCGGCGTCGCGCCCGGATTGCCGGCCGAATTCGACAATCGCGGACTCGCGCCCGTAGGAGCCGCCGTACAAGGTGAGGTTCTCCGTCGGCGTGGAGAAGCCGCTCTTCAACCGAACGCTGACTGATCCGCCGAGCGCATTCAAACCGAACGGCGCAGCTCTGGTTCGGGCCGCTTACCCGCGGGGAACATGGTCGACCTGAGGTCTTGCGCCTAGGGTTGCGAACCGCGCGGCGCCGCTTTCCCGGTCTCCAAATCGAGTTTTGGCACGCCGAACTGCCCCTCGAGTTTGTGGAGCTTCTCGAGATCGATCGATCCGATGATGTTCACGATCGTCAATGCCCGTGGCTCGCTCGCGATGAGCGCGAGGCCGATCGCTTGCTTGTTCACGATCATGACGTAAATGTCGACATCGGCATGAGTTTTTCGGCTGCGTGTTTCGACCAGGCGAGACCAGCCGGGCGCGGACAGTTGCCGCCTCACTGCCTCGATGTCGGATTGCGAATACGCCGAGTCGGTGTCGAACGCGAAGCTGCGGACGTAGATGCCGCTGATGCCCTTGATGACCTCCTGGGCCGCAGCGTCTTGCGGATCATCGGCCTCGAGAAAGCGCCCGGCAAGTGCGAGCATCGAGGAATCCAGCGAGATCGTCGTGGATTGCGCCGCCTTTTTCGATAGAGCAGCGAAGTCCGGCAGCACCAGCTGCGGATTGGGTTCGGCGCATGCCAGCGCCGGCAGCAGCAGCACTGCGAGCATCAATGATCGGCAAATTCTCATAAGGCATTCCTCGCGCGGCTTAAACACCCGTATCCGCCTCGACGAAGGCGGACGATTGAGTTCGGACGGCTTGATAGGCGAGATCGAGCTTTTGGCTCGTGACATGCAGCGCCTCGATCACCTGGTGCCGTGCCTGCATGCCAAGTGCGCGCTCGCGCTCCGCTTGAAGGTGGTGCTGAACGCCGAACGCAATGAGCACGAACGCGGCGAACGGCGCGGCAACCCACCAAGCCGCGGATCTCGGCCAAGGACGGCCGGCGCGCTCGAGGTGCGCGGGCGAATGCCGCGTCGCGGTCACGCGTTTCAAAAGCGCCCGAGAAAACTCATCGCTCGGCGCCACCGGCCGCAGCGCATCTTGGAGCTTGGATTCCAAATTCTCGCTCATGATGAATTCCCCTGCGGGCGATTCTCGGCCGCACCGACGAATGCTCGCCGCATGTATTCCAAGGATCGCTTCAAATGGCTCTTCACGGTATTGACCGGCATATCGAGAGTCTGGGCGATTTGCGCCGGGTCAAGGTCTTCTTGGTAGCGCAGCAACAGGACTGCACGTGCCGGCGGCGTCAGCTCCGACAGCACCAATTGCAGCTGCCGCTGAAACAGCGGGTCGCCGTCATCGACCGTGCTGAACATCTGCGCCTCTTCGTCGAGCGGCGTCATCGCGAAGCG
>Ga0209040_10001022_pt1 | contig 21857 bp, 19 predicted proteins | sample BogFormECP12_OM3_FD_188240 | JGI IMG/M metagenome (GOLD analysis project Ga0209040, IMG submission 188240) | Bog forest soil microbial communities from Calvert Island, British Columbia, Canada - ECP12_OM3 (SPAdes) (version 2) | ecosystem: Environmental > Aquatic > Freshwater > Wetlands > Bog ... | reverse complement strand
CAAGCTTCGCCGGAAGGAGGGCAGGGCAAGGCGCGTCGACGCGAGCCTTCTTCGGAGACCGATGATCAAGAGCAGCCCGTCGAAGACAGCGATCGATCGCCGCACCGGGTCGACAGCCTTGCGTAACGTCTCATGATTCCAGACGATCCCTCCAACGCGGCAACTCAGCTTTTGACCGACGCATTGCCATCGGCGTCAGAGATCACAAGGAGCCGTCTGTTGCTGATGCGCCAGCTGTACATGAGCCTTTGTGCTGGCCACAGAGCGCTACTGGCGCTGGATTTGGCGGGGATCGAGCGCAGCACGATGGACCAGGCTGAACTGGGGCGGAAGCTCGCGGAATATATTCCGCGCGGTACGAGATCGGCGGGAAATGCGGGGAATAAGAAAAGACCTCCAGCAGAAAATCGCGCAGGCGGCTTCGCGGGGTGTGCGCCTGAAATGGAAGCTGAGCTAAGGCGCGGCGAGCGAGACGTTCTGCAGGCTTTGCGGCTGCAGGGGGCGCTGTTGGCGCGCTCGCAACACAAGCTACGCGTTATGGCGAACATGCTGGCCGGCCCAGGGGTCAGCTACGGTCCACCGTCGAGGCCAACGGCGAGACTGCAAAGCGCTTCTCGCAGCAAAACGGCGGGATCGATCTGACCTATGTCAAGCCTGAATGCCAGTTTGGCCAGCGCGTTGAGCGGCCTGATCGCCGACCAGGGCGCGATGGCGACAACCACCAACAATGTGGCCAACGTAAACACACCCGGATACTCCCGCCAGGAACCGGTGCTGGTGGCCAGCGATCCGGTGGTGCTGTCTCCGCTCACCTTCGGCACAGGCGTGACTTTGCAGAGTGTAGAAAGCATTCGCGACCCCATCCTGGAGTCGCAAATCCAGCAGCAGACGCAGGCCGAAGGCCAGTACAGCACGCTGGCCTCCGCTCTGCAGCAGACGCAGACGAACTTCACCGCGAGCACCGGAGATATCGGAACCGCGATTTCGAATTTTTTTGACAGCATCAACCAACTCTCCACCAACCCGTCGGACTTGTCGCTGCGCCAGGGCGTGCTTACCGCGGCGGGAAATGTTGCCAGCAGCTTTAACACCACGGCCGACAGCCTGACCCAGCAGCAGACCAGCCTCGACCTCAGCGTGGTGCAACAGGTGGGCCAGATCAATCAACTCACCCAGCAGATTGCCCAGCTCAACACGCAGGTGAGCAACCTGCAGAATGTCGGGGAGAATGCGGGAACTTTTATCGACCAGCGCCAGCAGGCGATCGATCAACTCTCGTCACTGGTGGACGTCTCTGTGATTCCGAGCGACAACAGTCTGACTCTCATTACGGCCAACGGCGCCCCGCTGGTGACCGGACAGCAGAGCTTTCAACTCCAGACGCAGACCAATTCCGCCGGACTGCACGAGATTTACTCCCAGGGAAATGACATCACCAGCCAAATCACCTCCGGCCAGCTGGGGGGGACGCTGCAGGCTCGCGATCAGGAGATTCCTGCGATTCAGACGCAACTCAACACCCTGGCAGATGGCCTAGCGACGAGTGTAAATAAGGTACAGACCGCCGGTTACGATCTGAATGGCAATCCGACCGGGGCAACCAGTGCGAGCGGGACTCCGCAAACCCCGGTCTACTTATTCAACCCTCCGGCCGCCACCGGTGCGGCGGCGAATCTCTCGGTGGCCATCACGGATCCGTCCCTAATTGCGGCCAGCTCCGACGGCACTGCGGGCAGCAACGGAAATGCGGAAGCAATGTATGCCCTCAGCAATCAGGCGATCATCGATGGCCAGAGTCCTACGGACTGTTATTCGGGGATCGTCTTCAACGTAGGTAACTCTGCGTCCAATGCCTCGGCGGAACAAACCGCTTCCAGTCAGGTTCTGCAACAGCTCAACGATCAGCGGGCGTCAATTTCCGGGGTTTCGCTGGACGAGGAGGCGGCCAACATGGTGCGCTACCAGAACGCCTATTCGGCTTCGGCGCAGGTCATCACCGCCATCAACGACATGCTCTATGCCACCATCCAGATGACTACGCTCACAGGATAACCACCATGCGCGTGAATCCCAATCCGTACCCCGACCTGCTTGCTTCCGTGGCCCAGACGCAGCAGCAGATCAACACCGACGAGCAGGAGATCGCCTCCGGGATGAGCGTCAATCTTCCTTCCGACAATCCCGCAGCGGCGGCGGCGCTGGTTCAGAACGCGGATCAAACTTCGCAGGCGGATCAGTTCGAGCGCAGCATTGGCAGCATTCAGGGCGAAATGCAGAATGCGGATTCCACCCTGAACTCCGTTATAACTTCCCTGCAGCAAGCGATCAGCCTGGGAGTGGAAGGCGCCAACGGCACCGTCAACAGCTCCGATCGAGCCGCCATCATTACACAAGTGCAGGGCATCCAGAGCCAGTTGCTGAGCCTGGCGAACTTTACCTATCAGGGCAACTACGTTTTTGGGGGAACCAAGATGCAAACCACGCCCTATGTTCTGGATCCGAGTTCTCCCTCCGGAGTTACCTATCAGGGGAACTCGGGAACAAATAGCGTCACCTTGGGCAACCACTTCACCCTGCAAACCAACCTCCCCGGCTCGCAGTTATTTTCGGGCTCTGGCACCGATATGTTTCAGAGCATACAGGATCTGATCACCAGCCTGCAGAGCGGCATCGGCATTGGCAAGGCGGTCACGGAAGTCAGCAACGCTTCCAACTCCATCGATTCGCAACGAGTGTTTTACGGCAACGCGCTGAATCAGCTCACGGCGCAGCAAACCTACCTCAGCACGGAAACCACGGAACTCGCGCAGCAACAGAATACCGTCGGCGGGGCGGATCTGACGGCTGTGATCAGCAATCTGACCACCGCGCAAACTTCGTTGCAGGCAACTTTGGAAGCGATCGGGCAGACGGCAAACACCAACCTGTTTGAATATCTGAAATAGGAAGAAGCTAGGTCAGCCTAAAGAGTCTGGCGTGAGGCTTGAGCCCACTCCGCCGCGGACTGTACGCGCGCCCTTTGTGCTTCCAGGCGTGCGCGCTCGACGAGCAAGTGGCTGTGGATCGAAGGCAGAAGGTCCCGAACGCTTTCGATGTTGCGACGATAGTGTTCCAGTTCATTGTCAAGCTCGGGATCGATCCCTTTAGCGGGGAGGGCTTGCTCCCGCAGCCCTGCGCCGGCGTGCAACAGCTCTGAGAGAAGAGCGGTAATGCAATCCGGAGCCGCCACGGAAAGCTGTCCGCTGGCGTTCACCACGGAGTCGAGCCACGCGCGCAGCCACCGGTTGGTTTCCTGCAGGCTGTGGGACCGTGACTGCGTGAGGGGCGGCATCATGCGTTCCAATCGGTGATGGCGGTTTCGGAAGGAGGGGGAGTGGGCGCGTTCGAAGCAGGCTCGTGAGACGGCGGATTGGTTTTCGCTGTCGCCCGCTCCACTTCCAGCCAGGCCTCATGAACCTCGACCAGCTGGGAGATTTGTTGTTCGAGAATCCTGGCCGATTGCTTCACTTGAGCTTCGGTAAGGCCGGCGCGCAAGAGTGCGTAAAACTTGGCTAGATTTCTCGCCACTTCTCCGCCACGCTCCATGTCGAGCGACCCCTGCAGTTGTGCAATGACCATGAGGGCGTGGTTAATCTCCCGCGTCCGCTCTTCGATCGCACCTTTCTCCATGGCGATGACCGCCCTGCGTAGGTCCTCAATGGCCTGTTCGTATAGGCAGATGATGAGCCGCACCGGGCTTGCGCCTCGCACACCGGCTTCGCGATAGGAAGATCTGGCATCCATTGGCTATAGCCCTGAAGTTAGAGTTGGTCCGGAGTTAACAGTCGCCCCTGAGCTTGAAGTGCTCGAGCCCAGCGTGGCTAGCGTCTCGGTCATTTCCTGAAGAAGCAGCGGGTACGCCTGCAACGAAGCGTTGACCGAGTCATATTGCGAGGTCAATGCCGCGGTCTGGGCGGTTAGTTGGGTTTGGAAGTTCGTGATGGTACTTGTGAGGTCCTGCCCTTCCGCTTGGTCTTGCGCCAGATCCACGTTGAGCGGGCCTTGCGTAGCATCGGTCAGGTTGGTTAGGTCGGTGTTGAAATGGTTAGCAAAGCCGGTTGCGGACGCATTCTGAAAAAAACTCTGTACTGCCGCGGGGTTAGCCGCAAGGAAGTCGGCAAACGTCTGACCTGCGGCGTTCGAACCGACGGTCAGGGTGCCGTCATTATTCATGTTGATGCCCATCGAGGCCAAGTTAACGGTTTCGCTTGCATCGCCATTCGAATTCGGCCAGCCCGGGACCGAGACCGCGTAGCTTGCATCGGTCAACATGCTGGACTGCAGAGACCGCAAGGAAAGATCGGATTCCAGGGGAGGCGCGGGAGTGGCGCCGGTAGGGTCGACGACGTATTGAGTGTTGATGGTGCTGACGACCGAGTTGTAAGCGGAGACGAAGTTGTTGACCGCATTCGCGATCTGGTTGGTATCCGGCGTGACTGTCAACTGAACGGGATCGCTGGAGGTGGATTGCCCGAGCAGGCTGAGCGTGACTCCTTGAATTGCTCCGGTCACGGTGTTGCTGCTGCTGCTGAAGGGCACGCCATCGACAGTTAGAGCAGCATCCGTTCCGCCCACGGGAGTGTCAAACGCCAAAGTCGTGTTGCTATTGCTGGCGAGCGACAGTGCTCCGCCGCTGCCCGTGCTTTGGCTGAACAAAGCCAGCCTCGAGCCGCTGGTATCACTCACAACGCTGGCGGTAACCCCCCAACTGTTCGCGGTGCTTTGTGTGTTGATGTAGGCGGCCAGCGTGGTGAGCGTGTCATTGCTGCCTTGGGTGATAGCAATGTCGTGGGTCGTTCCGCCGGACCCTCCCACCTGCAACTGAATTGCTCCGGTGGTCTGTCCGCTGGCCAGAAAGGATGTGTTGGCGCCGGCGGCGATGGGATCGGTATATAACGTGCCCGCGGTCGCTAGATTGGTTACTACAATCTGATGAGTTGCGGTGACTGCCGTATTCCCAGCGGCCGCCGTCAAAACGCCTGTGTTCGACGAGGTTGCCGCCTGGGCTGTCAGTGCTCCGGTCGGACTGGCTAGCGCGGCGACGGCGGTCTGCAGGTTGGTAAGATTGTTTTCCTGTCCTTCCAGCAATCCTTCTTGAGTCGCCAAGGTGGTCTGCTGCTCCTGCCAAACGGTGAGTTGGCCGCTCTGTTCGGAGATGATCTGCTGTACCAGCGAGCTGACATCAATGCCTTGTCCGGAGAGGATAGTAGATGGATTTAAGCTAACGCCCACGGTCTTTTCCTCCTTCGATCCGGCTGGTTCCAGTGCACTTTAGCTGCACTCTCTGAAATGACAGGGGTGACAAGCACATTTTGTGACGGGCTGATTTCCCAGTTGGGGAGGCTTCCTAAAGCAGAATCGGAAGAGAGGCAGGCCGGTGGTCCTGCCTCCCCTCCGAGCTGGACTTACTGCAACAGTTTCAATACGAGCTGTTGCTGTTGGTTGGCCTGGGCCAGAGCGGAGATGCCGGTCTGCTCCAGGATGGAGTACTTGGTCAGGTTCGCCACGGCCGTCGGAATGTCGGCTGCCGTGATCGTGTTTTCCGCCGAGGTCAGGTTCTGCACCTGGCTGTTGATGACGTTGCTGGCCGCAGTGAGCCGGTTGACACTGGCACCCAATGTGCCACGTGTGCTGGCCACATTCGAGATCGCCTGGTTGATCAAGGTCAGGGCAGTCTGCGCGTCAGTTTGCGTGTTCAGATCTGTGGTTGACAGGTTCACGGACTGAGAACCGTTACCGTTGGCGATCGCTGAGGCCGACAAGCCGCCAATGGTTACTGCAATCTGGCTCGATCCGATTGCGGTCGAGTCACTCAGGAAGATGTTGGTGGCCGCTGAAGTGGTTGTGGTCGGATTACTGAGAGTTCCGAGAACCGTCTCCGTATTAGTCGAACCGACCGCGATATTGCCGTTGTTGTTAGGGTCGGTCACGACAAGGTTGCCCGCCGAGTTCAGGTACGCCGAAAGGCCCGCTGGATCGGTGCTGGGGTTGTTGATGGCGCTGATCAGATCGCCAATGGTGTTGGTGCCGCCAACGTTGGAAGTGTAGCTGAAGGTTTTGCTGCCGGCGGTGAAGCTGAAGATCTTGCTCGCGCCAAGCACCGTTGCGGTGGTCAGGCTTCCGGCGTTACCGACGAGCTGATTCGTGTTGGGGGTGGAAGTCCCGGCGGTGTTGGGCGTGGAGAAAGTTGTGGGAGCGCCCTGAACCGGAGCCCCAAGCACAGCATCGGTCGTGGTGACGGCCAGATCGGCGCGGTTTAGCGGGTCGGTAATTTGGAGTTGGCCGCCGACCAAGGCCGCCTTTGCGCCCACCGTGGTGTCGCTGTTGATGGCGTTGATCAGGTTCTGGACCGTCGGAGCCGTGGAATCGGCAACCGTCTCGCCGGCCACAATGGTGGTGGCTTGGCCGCTGACGGCGAGATTGTTGTTACCAGCGGTATCAGTGATCTGCAACTGTCCGTTCACCAGCGCTGCCGACAAGCCAGCGCCGGAGCCTCCGGCTACGGTGACGCCAGCAGCGCCGGCGCCGTTGGTGGCAGCAGTGTTGATGGCGTTTATCAGGGTTTGTACGGTCGCAGTGGAAGCCGCGGTCGTAGCGTACGTCGTGGTTGCGCCGCCGTGGACAATGGTCAGGGTTCCAGAGGAGACCAGCGTGCTAGCAGCCGTAAGCGCGGTGCCGGCGGTGACTTGCACGTTCGGGTTTGCCGCCCCGGCCGGAGCGTTATAAGTGTAGGTAACGCCTCCAGCGGTGACGGAGGTCGCATCGCCGGTGGTCAGCGCAGTATCCAGATACAGGGGAGCTGCGGTGCCACTGTTGGGACTGTCGGCTGCGTTGAGGTTGGGCGCCGAGCCGCTTTGAAACACTTCTTGCCCGTTATAAGTTGTGGCAGTACCAATCCGGTTGATTTCCGAGAGGATGGATGCATACTGCGCCTGGATGGCGGTGCGTTGCGAATTGGAAACCGTGCCCGTAGCCGATTCGGTAGCCAGCGTGACCGCGGTGTTCAGCAGGTTCGTGACCTGGGCAAGCGCGCCATCAGCGAGTTGCAACTGGCCGACGCCGTCATTGGCATTCGACACCGATTGTGTGAGGGCGCTAATGTTGGCCTGCAACCCATTCGCAATAGACAGACCGGCAGGGTCATCCGCTCCGCTGTTGATGCGCGACCCTGAAGATAGTTGCTCCAGCGTGTTGTTCAGGGCGGTGCTTGTAAGAGTCAGTTCGTTTTCCGCCTGAAGGGACGGAATGTTATTCAGGATACCGAGAGGCATTGTGTTTCTCCTTTTCTTGAGTTGGTCCCGCCTACTTGGAACCGCCTCCTCAGCAATGCAGCTCTGCGGAGTTCCTGTTCCATTTGCGTACTCACGGAACCCGAATGTCTGTTGTCTCCATCGGCAGCCCCCCTTTCAGCTTTAGTAACTTTGGCCCGCCGGAGGCCATCGGTTGTAAATCCAAAGTAACGTCCGCCGGTTCGCACCAGGCATGGGCCTCAATTCGCGGCCTGCCGATGTCATCTCCTAGGGGCCTGTGCGTGCTCCGCGCAACGTCACGGCAAGCCAACCAGAAGGAAAACATGATCCGGCTCACGCGTCTCAATAATCAGGCGTTGACGGTAAACTCCGACCTCATCAAGTTTGTCGAGCAGTCGCCGGACACTCTGATCACGCTGGTGAGCGGCGAAAAGATTGTAGTGCGCGAGAGCTCCGAGGAAGTCCTGGCACGGGTCATCGAATTCCGGCGATCGGTGCTGCAAGGACTGTCTTTTGCCTGGGACAGTTCTTCTTCGCACACCTTGCCTGCCGATCGTTCCGGAGGCGGCAAGAGGGAGTCCGCGAAGTGAGCTTAGACAAAGCCAGCTTCAGCGGAATCATTCTGGCTGTGGGCGGAGTTCTCGCGGGACTTCTTCTCGAAGGCGGAAACATGGGCCAGATCCTGCAGCCCACCGCAGCCATGATCGTCTTTGGCGGCACTCTGGGAGCGGTGATGTTGCAGTTTCCTCTTCCCATCATTGTTCTAGCTCTTCGGCAATTGGGTTCGGTTTTCGTCAACCCCCAAAGAGATACGGAAGCAGTCATCCATCAGCTCGTGCAATACGCGCAGAAGGCCCGTCGCGAAGGCATCGTTTCCCTGGATACGGAGTTGGCGGCGATTGATGATCCGTTTCTGAGGAAGACTCTGATGCTGGCCGTGGATGGCACCGAGCCCCAGGAGCTGCGCAAAATGATGGAACTTGAGCTCGACAACCAGGCGGAATACGAGGAGCAGGTTCCACAAGTATTTGAATCGGCAGGCGGCTTTGCACCCACCGTGGGCATCATCGGAGCAGTGCTGGGGCTGATCCAGGTCATGCAGCACCTGGACAAGATTGACGAAGTGGGCCGAGGAATCGCAGTCGCCTTCGTGGCCACCATCTATGGAGTCGGCTCCGCTAACCTTCTTTATCTTCCCATGGCAGGGAAGATGAAACTGCGCATTCGAGACCAGCAGATCAAACGGGAGATGACGCTCGAGGGTGTGGTATCGATTCTGGAAGGAATGAACCCACACATGCTGGAGACAAAACTGTTTGGCTTCCTGGTGGAGGCGAATCAGACCTCGGATTGGGAGGAAGGGCCCGAAGAATGAGCCGACGCGGCAAGCGTTCGCGGCCACACTCCAACCATGAGCGCTGGCTGGTTTCGTATGCGGACTTCATCACCCTGTTGTTCGCTTTCTTTGTAGTTCTATACGCCTCTTCACAAGTGGATCAGCGAAAAGTTGGCAAACTTGCTCTCGCCATCCAGGTGGCATTTCAAGAGATGGGCGTATTTCCCGCCTCTACCACGCAAATTCCGCTGGACCTGAATGCCCCCATGCCGTTTAGCACAGTGCAGGCTATTCAGAACGTTGAACGAACTGCCGAGCTCGGGCGTGTTTCCTCTTCTCCGACGAATTCTCTCGCCGGCTCTTCTGATGAGACAGATTTGACCACTCTGCGAAGTGAGTTGGAGCAGGCGCTGCATGGTGAAATCGCGATGCGGCAAGTATCACTGCACCGCGAAACCGACGGCTTGGTGATAAGTCTGCGGGAGTTTGGCTTCTTCGACAGCGGGTCGGCCAGCATCAAGCCACAAGCTGTGCCCGCCCTGGATCGGATCGCCTCGATTCTGGCGATCCGCACCTGCCGGCTGCGCATCGAAGGCCACACAGACAACATCCCGATTCACACGGCGCAGATGCCTTCGAACTGGGAGTTGTCCACCGCGCGGGCCACCGAGCTGATCCGCCTGCTGATCATCCGCCATCGCTTCTCGCCAGAAAGGCTATCTGCCGCGGGCTATGCGGAGTATTACCCTGTCACCAGTAATCTCACCGCCGAAGGGCGAGCGCAGAATCGGCGCGTCGACATCGTGATCCTGGCCGAACGCGGCAGTATGGAAACTTCAGCTCAAGCCAAAATGCCGGCTGGAAATCCATCTGCGCGTCCGCGCTAGATGCGTGGTGCGACTGTCAACAACCCATATCAGAACCTCCCTGCACACATTGCACTCCCGCGCCCGTATCCCAGTTAAAGTCCTGCAATTGCAATGCCGATGAAACGTCAGGGGAACGCTTTCGCGACGGGCATTGCGGGCCTGCCGATCGCGAACGAAATGGGCGACCGGAGAAGAGTTCAAGACGCGATGAAATCGAACCATGACAACGAGAAATCTCTTGCGCGCGAGCCCAAGACGGCGCACGAGGAGGTGTTGCAGCTGGTCGGATTCCAAGTGGGCGACGAGGAGTTCGGAATCAACATTTTGCGCGTGCAGGAGATCATCCGCTCGCAGCAGCTGACTCGCGTCCCGAATTCTCCCGAATTTCTTGAAGGGGTGATGAACCTGCGGGGAAAGATTATCCCCGTCATCGCGCTGCGGGAACGCTTTGGTCTGGAAGAGGCTCCTCCGGACAAACAGAACCGCATCGTTGTAGTGGAAATCCAGGGAGCGGTACTCGGCTTCGTGGTCGACGCCGTCTCGGAAGTTCTCCGCATTCCGGCGGATACCATCGAGCCCCCTCCGCGCCTGGGCCCGGTCGAGCGCGAATATGTTGCCGGAGTTGGCAAACTCGGCGATCGCTTACTCATCCTGCTGGACGCCGACCGTCTGATGGATGGTCCCGAACAGACTGTCGCCGCCGCAGCCAGTGTGTAAGGTGCGGCACAATCGAGGAGCAGAACCTTCGTGAGTGACGATCTTCTAAATGATCCTTCGCTGATTCAGGAGTTCCTGGCGGAATCGGAGGAATTCCTCCAGCGCATGGACCAAGACATGGTGGCGCTTGAAGCCGCCCCGCATGATGCCGAGTTGCTGAATCGCATCTTTCGCGCCCTGCACACGATCAAGGGAACCTCTGGTTTTCTTGGCTTCGAGCCGATCGTGCGTCTGAGCCATCGCGCAGAAGATGTTCTCAACGCCTTGCGCAAGGGGGAAGCGCAACTCAGTCGGCCGATCATCGATGCCCTTCTCGCCGCGCGCGACTACTTGGGCAAAATGCTTCAGGATGTCCGTGAGGGAGGACTTCAGCAGTATGAGATGGGCTCTCTCCTGAAGGCGCTTGAAAGCGCACAAAATTCCCGCGAGCAGCCTCCCGCTCTCGGAGAGTTGCTGGTCAAACAGGAAGTGATTTCCTCGGCCACGCTGAACGCAGTTCTGGAAGAGCAATCGTCTGCGGCAGAGCCCCGCAAATTGGGGCAGATGCTGGTGCAGAAAGGTCTGGCGTCTCCGGCAGAAGTTGGGAACGCGCTGGTCCGGCAGAAAGAGATCGCCAAGCCGCGCGATGCGGCCGCCTCCACCATGCGTGTGGAAACCGCAAAGCTGGACGACTTGATCAATCTCATCGGAGAACTTGTGCTAGAGCGCAACCGTTTGCTTCAGCTTAGCCGCGACTTGTCTTCGGGCAGGCTGGCGTCCAACGAATTAAGTTCGTCGCTGAATCAGTTCTCTTCGCGCTTGAGTTTCATCACCGAAGAGCTGCAAGCGGCCGGGCTGAAGACACGCATGGTTCCGATCGAAGCCGTATTCCGGAAATTTCCCCGTTTAGTTCGCGACATCGCCGGCGGCCTGAAAAAAGAAGTGGAGCTCGTGCTGGTAGGGCAAGAGACCGAACTGGACAAGACCATGGTCGAACTTATAGGCGACCCGTTGGTCCACCTGGTGCGCAATTCTCTGGATCATGGCATCGAGGTGCCAGAGATCCGGGAACGAGCAGGCAAACCTCGCCGCGGCACCATTCGCCTGGAGGCGCGGCAAGAAGGCGACCAGATCGCGATCATCATTGGCGACGATGGCGCCGGAATGGATCCGGAACGGATTGGCCGCAAAGCGGTGGAGAAGGGATTGATTCCAGCGGAACGGCTACGCGGGTTGAGCGCGCGCGAGATTCTGGATTTTATTTTTCTTCCCGGCTTCAGCACGGTTGAGAAAGCCACCGATCTTTCCGGACGCGGCGTGGGCATGGACGTGGTCCGAACGAATCTGAAGAAGTTAAATGGCTCGATCGAGATCGATAGTCAGGTTGGGAAGGGTTCGACCATCAAACTTCGTCTGCCTCTAACTCTTGCGATCTTGCCAGTACTGCTGGTACGAGTGCGCCAGGAAATCTATGCTCTGCCCTTACGCTCGGTGGCAGAGACGGCACAGGTCGATTGCGAACAGCTGCACCTTGTCGAGGGAAGCGAAGTTCTTTGCCTGCGAGATGAGACTGTGCCGCTGCTGCGTCTGGATGAGATTTTCTGCGCGTCGCCCGCCTGTGATCCGACCATTGATGCGCCTGCTCTTCTTACGAGTCTCTCGTCATCCGATGGCCGGGGACATGTGGAGACTTCGAGCCAAAAGGTGGTGATTCTCGAAGTCGCCGACAGGCGCTTCGCGGTTCTGGTCGACCAACTTCTCGGACAGGAGTCCACCGTTGTAAAACCTTTAGGAAACTATCTGCACGGCTGCTCGAGCGTGGCGGGAGCCACCATCAGCGGCGACGGGCAGGTGCGCATCGTTCTCGATCCCGCGGGCCTGCTGGCCAACTTGCAGGGTGCGCGCCCGTTGGTCCGAAAGGCGTCCGCGTGACCACGGCAGCCTCGCTCGGCCCAATGCCCAGGATGGACGGTCCTCCCGAACCTGAGCTTGTCCACATCCGTGACGTGATCTACCGAGCGGCGGGAATTTTTCATCCCGACAACAAGCTTCGTCTGTTGCAGGATCGTTGCGGCCGCCGGATGCAAGAATTGAAGTTACAAACCCTGCGGCAATACTTGGAATGTCTTACCACTCACCCCCAACGGCAGGCCGAACTCGTGGCTTTGCTGAACGAGATCACGATCGGTGAAACCTGCTTCTTCCGCAATCAGCCGCAACTGGACGCGCTGCGTCATGTTGTAATTCCTAATATCCTGCAGGCCAAATCCAATCTTCCATTGCGCCGGCTCCGTATCTGGAGCGCCGGCTGTTCCACGGGGGAAGAGCCTTATACGCTCCGCATGCTGACGCTCGAGGAGGCTGGCGGCCAACTCAAAGACTGGAGCACTGAAATTCTCGCAACGGATCTCAACGAGCGCTCCCTGGCTCACGCCCAACAAGGAGTCTACGGCGATTACAGCACGCGTCACCTCGCGCCCAGCTACCGCAGCAAATATTTTGTTCCGCTCGATGACAAACTGCAGGTGAATGCGATCGCCCGCTCGAACATCAGCTTCACCAGGCTGAATCTGTCGGACGACTCTCGCATGACCTTCATGAAGAGCATGGACGCCATATTTTGCTGCAATGTTCTGATCTACTTTGATCTGGCATCCAAGCGCCGCGTCATCCAGCACTTTTTCAACAACCTGCTGCCACATGGATATCTGTTTCTCGGCCACTCGGAGTCACTTTACGGAGTGAATGATGATTTTCGCTTGGTCCATTTGCCCGGAGCCACCGCCTATGTAAAGGGTGAACGCGTGCTCGCCGGAGGGAAGTCCCGATGACTCACGCAACCGCAACCAAACAGGTTTTACTGCAGCGGCTAGAGGGATTGCGGCAAATCCCGACCATCCCGGCTGTGCTGGCTCCCTTGCTTCGCTACCTGCAGCAGCCGGTAGAGCACCTCGACGTGCAAAAGGTGACCGACCTGCTTTCTCAAGACAAGTCGTTGGCGGCGCAGTGCCTGCAGATGGCGAATTCCCCTCTCTTCGGCAGGGCTCAGAGTTCGCAGTCCCTGCGCGGGGCAGTCGTCAGCCTGGGATTCCATCGGGTCAGCGACATTGCCATGTCATGCGGCGTGTTGAACATGCTCCCGCGCGACAAAACTGGCCTGGATCCGGTGGTCTTCTGGGAGCACTCCCTGGGATGCGCGTTGATCTGCCGGCATCTCGCGGCCAAGATCAACTTTAGTGATCCCACTAAAGCCTATCTCGCCGGATTGCTCCACGACCTGGGAATCATCGTCAACCTTTGGGTCTTGCCCAAGGAATTCCGTACCGCCTGGGAGACTGCCAAAGCGGGCGGCATTCCACTGCACGAGGCCGAGCAAAAGTGCATGGGTTTTACGCACTGTGACAGTGGACGTCTGCTCGCAGAGCGTTGGAAACTCGCACCTGAACTCATCGAGGTGGTGAGTTTTCATCACGCGCCGGAAAAATCGGTCGACCATACCGGACTGGTTTCGCTGGTGCAACTCGCCGATCTGCTTTGCCGGATGAGCAGTCTGAATCACGGCTACGTGGAGAAGCGTGCCGTGAATCTCCGGGAGGAACCCGGTTTCGCTCTGCTCTCCCAACATTCCACCACGCTCAAAGAATTTGACTGGGCTCGCCTTACTTTCGAGCTCGATTCCTACATGGACGAAGTTCACAGTCTGGTACGGGCTATTTACCGAACATGAACAATGTCGGGAGAGATTCGCCAGTACGTGTGCTCATCGTGGATGATAGCGCCTTCATGCGCACGGCACTTTCCCGCATGGTGGCCTCCGATTCCGATTTAGTAGTTGTGGGTACGGCGGCCAGCGGTAACGAAGCTCTGCAACGGATACCTGCTCTTGATCCTGAAGTGATCACCCTCGACGTGCAGATGCCAGGCCTGGATGGGCTGGAGACTCTTCGTCGCATCATGGCTGAGTTCCCCCGGCCCGTCATTATGGTCAGCTCGTTAACGCTGAAGGATGCCGAAACCACTTTCAGCGCGCTGGACGCTGGAGCCTTCGACTATGTGCCCAAACAACTCTCCTCCACCTCTCTGGACATACTTCATCTTCGAGACGATTTAATAGCGAAAATTAAGGTGGCAGCGGATTCGCCGTGCTCGCGGGAGTTGCACGTCATTCCACGGAAGCCACCCCAGTCAGTGACAACAGCTACCCGAGAGGCCCCACATTCCACTCCTTCGATTGTTGCGATCGGCACCTCGACCGGAGGTCCGAAAGCCTTGCAGGAGATTCTCCCCATGCTCCCGGGGGATCTCCCCGTTCCAATTCTGATCGTGCAGCATATGCCGTCAGGATTTACCGCTCCATTTGCCAAGAGGCTGAACAGCCTGTGCGCAGTTTCCGTTTGCGAAGCGGCGCATGGAGAGGCCGTTCAACCGGGAGTCGTGTACATCGCTCCTGCCGGATCTCATCTGACCGTGGACCGCACGAGTTCGCGGACGGTGATTTGTCTCTCCGACAAACCCGAGAATCAGTTGCATATGCCCTCAGTCGACATCACCATGCAATCGGTTGCCTCCAACTTCCACTCTCTCGCCATGGGCGTCATCATGACGGGAATGGGGTCAGATGGTGCGCAGGGAATGAATGCAATTCATCGCGAGGGTGGTTTCACGCTGGGTCAGGACGAAGGAACCTGTGCAGTCTATGGAATGCCTCGCGCTTGCGCGGAAATGGGGAGCATCGACCGAGTTGTGCCGCTGTCGCGGATTCCGAACGAAATCATGCAAGCTACTCGCTACCGCAAGACCAGCGCCAGCTAAGCGGATGCTTTGAAGTCCAGAGGATTTCTGTCCAAAACTTCGCGGACTCTCCTCAACAGCATCGGGATCGAAAAGGGTTTGGCCAAGTACTCCGGGCGGTGAACAGATCGTTCACGCGAGGTGAGTTGTTCCTCGTACCCGCTCATCAGCAAGATTCGTGTGTGCGGACACAAAGCTGTGAAATCTCTCGCTAGTTCGTGGCCGTTAATCCCGGGCATCACGATGTCGGCAAGCAGCAAGTTCACCGGTTCGGCGTATTCGCCGAGAACTTGCAACGCTTGTGTGGCGTTTTCCGCCGTCAGTACTCGATAACCGGCCGACTCGAGGGCTTCACCGGTCGCCTTCCGAACGAACGCTTCGTCTTCGACCAGGAGAATCGTCTCCTTCCGGTCGCGTCGACGTGTAGCTGTCGAGGAAGCGACGATTGCTTCCGAAGAAATCAGCGACTCGAGATCGGGAAAATTCACTGCTTCGCTACCAAGATGAATCGAATCTGCGTCTGTGGAATCAGAATCCAAAATGTTTACTCCTGTACCGCATTTCCTGTACTGCAGATGAGTTGCCACCTTCGAATTGCTCGCGCAATGAACTCCAAGTAATAGAAAAGTCGTCACTTGACTCTGTGAGTCCCGTGATCGCGTAGCTGCTTCTCGGAACGATATCTCCATTTCCGGAAAGCTCCAGGCGAGTCGGTTTCAACTTGGGACACGGGACTGCGTGGATTGGTCTTCCAGCCTTGATGGATTGATCACTTGGGGGCGGTAAGGATGGTTCCATAGGGATCGATCAGAAGCTTGTGGGTTCCCGCCGGTGCTGACAAGTGAAACGAGGTTTCCTCGCCGTCAGCGAATACTCGGCCTAACAGAATTTGAGTTCTGCCGGAGACTGCGTAAATGGGGACCGAGGTCACTAGATTATCTCCGGCATCTTTTTGCCGAATGATGCCGGTCACGGCCACGCCGTTTGCTTTCGGGGCAAACTTGACGCTCTGCAACTCCAGCCTCGGCAACGACGTGCCGTTCACCCAACCCTCCAGGAACCAATCCAGCGAAGCTTTTCCTTCATAGCGCAACGACGGCGGTAAATCTTCCGCAAAAACCTCCAGCAGTTCGCGGGTTGTGATCGCTTTCCCTTCATAGCGCTCCCGGAGTTTGCGCAGAGAGTGCACGAAAGGATCCGCTTCGCTATTGTGGTCTGGATCGTTTCGCCTAGCTTCCGTCGCGCCGTCCTGCATCATCGAACGCAGCATGTGGAAGAGCCAAGTGCCTCGACCGTAACTGATGGCTTCATAGCCTGCGGGAAAATGAGACGACAGCAGCCGGCTGCCCAGAGTGACGGGACCCGCATCTTTGCGCACGTTGCCGTCTTTGTCTTTCTGCATCAGCTCGTCGCGATATTTTTCCATCACCTGCCGGAATCCTCCCGGATTCTTCTCCTGCAGGATCATCAGCGCCGAGTAATTCGCCAGACCCTCGGAAAACCATTGGTCGCGATAAGTCGCCCACGTAACCAGGTCTCCCCACCACTGGTGCGCTGCTTCATGCGCGGGAACCTGTTGATCCATCAATTCATGCGAGGCGCCCATATGGAGCGCCTGGCGCTCTTCTTGCGTCAGGAAAGCGTAGGAGGAAAGAAAGATCAGTCCCGGCCAGCCTTGACTCTCCCGCCCCGGCAACTGGGTCAACGCCAGCTTGCTATACGGGAACGGACCGAACCGTTCGGCGTAGTAATGAATCGCCTGCGCGGTGGACTCTGCCACGGCCATCGCGTTTCTCGCAGGAGAAGGAGCGGCCGCTACCATCGGTGGCAGAGGGATCTTGCGCGGCGTTCGCCCCATCGCAGGCTGCTCGTCTGTCGGAGGAGGATTAGGGAAGTCGCGTTCGACTCCGATTGTGGCATAGGTGTCGATATCAATATCGCCAGCTTTCGCGGTGGCGCGAAGATACTTACCGAGATCGAATCCGGCGACGGGGAGTGGTCTTTCTGAAACCCATCGCCCCAACTGGAAATCGTCGGCGCCTGGCGCACCGTTCGGCAACGACATGGATGAGGCTTTTGCCAACGGCTGAGGCTTGCCCGTCGCGACCAGCGTCCATCCGGGAGGATAATGAAACGTAAGATCGAAATCAGACATCACCAGCCCGCGATTGGGATACCAGTTTCCGCGCGCGCCAACGTACAGCAAACCTTTGCCAGCCTCGGCCAGCACTTCGCCACCGTAAACAAAGCGCAATCTGATCTTTTGTCCTTTGCGCACAGGCTGGGGCAGAATCAGCGCGACCATGTCGTTGCCACTTCGCGCCAGCCGTGTGCCCTCGACGGCTGGGTTCTGAATGAACTCCACGGCCCTTCCGTCCGCTTCTACGCTTTGGATCTTCAGGAAGCGCGACAATTCGAACACCACGAAACGCGACGCATCATGCGAGACTTCGAGATCGAGCTCAACCTCTGCGTCGAGTTCCTTGGGCGGTTTTACCTGCGCATCGATGGTGTAATTGCGCACGAAAATTGGATCTTCGCGCGTGACTGTTTCTGCTGGCACTGCCTCCTGAGCCTGCCGGAGGGCCGAATGTCCCGAGCCAGCATCGTCGGTGGAAAATGAAGTCCAGACATCGTAGTAGATCGTTCCATCCCCGGCGGTTTTGGTCTGGCCCGCCTCCACCTGTTCTCCGGCAGCTGAATCGTAGAGGACGTCAAAGACGCCGAGGGTATTTCCTTGCAGCCGGGCGTGCAGCATGCGATCCGCGGGATTCGACGTGCTCGGGCGTGACGAATCTTTGGAGACTGGCTCAGTGCCGGGAAGCGCATCGCTGAAACTTGCCAGCAGTCTCATGGCATCTACTTGCGCTAGGCTGCGAGCGGTTTCATCCCACCGGGAGACAAAGCCCTCGGCGTCCTCGGGCGCCCTCAGGCCAGAATGCAGCTCCGCGCCCGTGTCATCGTTGAACCGAAAATAGGCAGTCGAAAAGCGTTCCTCGAGGATAGCCATCCCGGTGAACAGGCTCATGGCTTTTCGTTCCACCTCGTTGGGAGGAACCAGCAGCACTTCGCCATCGCCCTCAAAAAACGCTCCTGTAATCCTGCCCACCACGTCTCGCGTGAAGGCGATGGTGCCATCTTCAAGGGTGATGTGGATCGAAGGCCGATCCAGCGAACTATCGCGCACGCGAAAAACTCGCGCCCGATCAAGGCCGACACTGCTGAGTTGCAGGTAGACGGACTCCGCCGCGCCGGGCACATGCGTCTGTGGGGAGAGTGACTGACCAATGTCTGCGCGAGCACACGGCAAAACGGCCAAGCCTACCGCTATGACCAGCGGGATGCCAATCCGGCACGGCACGCACAGTACCTTGGTTACGTAGGGGTGAGCGCCCACAGTTGCTAGAATGCGCTTGAATGGGGCTTCGTGTCACTACATTCGCAATCGTGTGCCTGGGGTTGATCCCCGTTGCGGCGTCGGCGGACACGATCCATTTAAAGAACGGCCGCACCATCCTCGCCGATCACGTTCGGGAAAGTGGCAACCGTTACGAATACGACATCGGGGATGACACTTATGCCATTCCCAAGAGTTCTGTAGAACGAGTTGAGGCCGGCGGCATGCCTGCCAGCACCGCTCCCTCAGGAGGCAAGACTGCGGGAGCGCTGATCACTTTCACGCCGAACGACAGTCTTGCGAATGAGGGCGATCTTCCCAAAGTCATCGTTAAGGATGGGAAGGTTGATGCCGACGCGCTTGCTAAACTTGAAGGCAAGGGAAATGCCGAGCTGAGCGCGACCGCGGACTTTATTGCCGGCAAGTTTGAATTCGACCACGGCAACATCGACCAGGCTCGCCGCTATTTCGATAGTGCTCTCCGCTTTCAGCCGGAAAATTCTACCGTCCTTATTTACTATGCAGCCCTGCTGGTGCGCACCGGCAATCCTTCGCAGGCTCTGCCGTATGCCCAACGAGCCGTGAACGCAGCGCCCGATTCGCCGGATGCATACACCGTTCTGGGCTATGCGCAGCAGGCTTCCGACCGTACCAAGGACGCTGTCGCTTCATGGAAGCACTCCCTGGAACTGCGTCCCGATCCAACCGTCCAGCAATACCTGGATAAAGCGCAGCGCGAGCAGAATGTGGAGACCGACTTTACCCAGCGCGAAAGCAGTCATTTCGTCCTACATTATGAGGGCAAGCAGACTTCGGAAGGGTTCCGTGGGCAAATCCTGGCCGCGCTCGAGTCGGACTACGATGACCTGTCCCACGATCTGGGCACGCCACCGCACGACAGCATTCTGGTTACGCTCTACACTGAACAAGCCTTCTTTGACGTTACTCGTGCCCCCTCATGGTCGGGAGCGCTGAATGATGGCAAACTCCGTATTCCTGTCAGCGGGCTGAGTTCGATGACTCCCGAGTTAGCCCGGGTTCTGAAGCATGAACTGGCTCACTCGTTCATCAACCAGCTTTCCGCCGGCAGATGTCCTCCCTGGCTGCACGAAGGAATCGCACAGCTTCTGGAGCCGAAATCCTTGGGCGGCGATGGACACCAGTTGGCGCGACTTTTCAAGGCCCAGCAAAACATTCCCCTGAATGTCCTGGAAGGCAGCTTCATGCGCTTCTCTGGTGTTGAGGCCTATGTGGCCTATGCGGAATCGCTGGCAGCAGTGTCCTACATCAATGATACTTATGGGATGGGCGACATCCAGAGGATTCTGCAACGCCTGAGCGAAGGTAGTTCCACCGAAGCCGCACTCCGCGCCACCGTTCACTCCGATTACGGTCAGCTCGAGTCCGATCTGGCCAAGTACCTCAGCGATAAATACGGCGACTAGATAAGAGCTTTTTCAATATGTGGGAAAGACTCGTTTGCCCGCCGTCCACTCTTGTGCTAGCTTCAGCTTTGCCTTTCGCCCTGAATGTGCGCTCTATTCCAGCCTCGGGTGCCCGATCCTCCGCCATCCCTGGAGCCCGCCACGAACCAATTTCCGAAGATTCAGGGCGCGGAGATTGCGGCCTCCACTTACGGCAAGCGAGTCGCCGGAGATTTCTACGACTCTTTGCGAGTCGGCCCAGAACGCGTCCTATTTGGATTGCTCGACGTGGCAGGGCGCCGCGCAAGCAACCAGGCGATCCTTTCGGCGGCTCAGAACGCGTTTCGAACTCTCGGCGCCGAACTTTTCTCCCGGCCCGACTTCAATGAAGCTGACGCCATGACTGAACTGTGTCTTCGTCTTAATCGTGACTTGATGGAAGCAGCGAGGGGCGTGTGCTCATGTCCGGCATTCATTGGCTGCTACCACGAAAAATTCGGCACGCTCTGCTACACCAACGCCGGACACACACCTGCTCTGCTGCGCGATAGTAAGGGCGCCGTGGCACTTGGCTCTACAAATTTGCCGCTTGGATTGTTCTCCCACGCTACCTGCGAAGCTCCTACTGTCGGCTTGGCGAAAGGCGCGATTCTGCTTGTGGTTTCGCGTGGAGTGGTGGAAGGCCAATCCAAAACCGACAAGAATGAGGACTTTGGCTTGGAACGGGTGAAGGAGTGCCTTCTGGCCCAGACTACGCAAAGCGCACAAGCCTGGTGCGGATCCATTTTGAAGGCAGTGGGCGAGTTCACGAGCGAACCTCTAATTGCTGAGGATATGAGCGTTCTGGCGTTTGTGCGCAATCCTTAGCCCGGATCGTGGCAACTGGGCAAAATGGTCACGCATCGAAACCTGGTGTCTGGCAGTTTCGCATCTGGTTGGAAGTAGTAAAATACCGAAAAGGCCGTTAGCCCACTTTCGCCCGCAAGCCCAGGCAGCGTGGCGGCCCACCGAAAATCCTATGAAAAGAATGCTTCTCATCCTCATTGGTATGTCCCTTGTCCCAGCTTTCGCGGCAGGCCAAGTGATTGAAGAAATTGTCGCGCGCGTGAACAGCCAGATCATCACTCGGTCGGAATTCCTCCGCAGCAAGGATCAGCTCAAAGATGACGTGAAACAGCAGGATCCAGCGAACGCGGACAAAGTGTTCAGCGAGCGTGAGAAAGACATCCTGCGCGACCTCATCGACCAGCAACTTCTTCTGGAAAAGGGGAAGGACCTGGGATTTACTGGTGATACCGAGTTGATTAAACGCCTCGACCAGATGCGCAAGGACATGAAGCTGGAGAGCATGGAGGACCTGGAAAAGGCCGCGACCGCCCAGGGTATTTCCTACGAAGATTTCAAGCAGAACATGCGCAACCAGATCATTACCCAGAAGGTAATTGGCGACCAGGTTGGCTCTCACCTCAGTATCACAACCGATGAGCAGCAGAAATTCTACGACGAGCACAAGAATGAAATGGCTCGCCCAGAGGAGATCCGGTTGAGCGAGATCCTGATTGCTCCGGATAAACCGGCAGACAAGCCCGTTTCTAACGTGCTGGGAAATAACGCTGCCGATCCTGCCGCAGCCGCGGCCGACAGCGCGAAGAGTCAGGACCCCGCGAATGACGTCGCAGCCAAGCAGGCTGCGGAGGCTGCAGCGCTAGCTGCCGCTGAAGCCAAGGCCAACGACCTGCTCAAGCAGATTCGCGGCGGCGCAAGTTTTGATGACGTGGCCAAGAAGAATTCCGCGGGTCCTTCGGCGGGGCAAGGCGGAGATCTTGGCGTATTCAAGCGTGGAACGCTCGCCAAGGAACTTGAGGACAAAACCTTCGCCATGAAGGCTGGTGAGGTCACGGACGTGATCCGCACGAAGCAGGGCTACGTGATCTTGAAGGTCACCGAACATCAGATGGCGGGTATTCCCCCCATGAAAGACATCGAGCCCAAGATTATGGACGCTCTCTACTACGAGAAGCTGCAGCCGGCCCTGCGAGCGTACCTGACCAAGTT
>Ga0209040_10001021_pt1 | contig 21879 bp, 9 predicted proteins | sample BogFormECP12_OM3_FD_188240 | JGI IMG/M metagenome (GOLD analysis project Ga0209040, IMG submission 188240) | Bog forest soil microbial communities from Calvert Island, British Columbia, Canada - ECP12_OM3 (SPAdes) (version 2) | ecosystem: Environmental > Aquatic > Freshwater > Wetlands > Bog ... | reverse complement strand
GCAGCAGCACCGGAACGTCGGCCATACCCACGCGGGACAGGAACGACTCGGAATAGTGCTGCACCTCGGGGCCGGAGGCGTCGGCGGTCAGAACCCGCCCCCGCAGCTCGGAGTCGGAGTCTGCATCCTGGTCCCGATCCGGGGTAAAGCTAGCCGACTCAATCACCTCACGGATGGCGCGGTAGGAATCCTGGTGGGTCAGGGGCGTCTTCAGAATATGAAGGCCGCGGACAGAAGTGCGAAATTCGCGGTGCAGGTCATGCAGCTCGTTCACCGCAAGGATCAAGGGTAGATGCGGCCTCGACGCGCATATCTCGAGAATGGTGTCCAGATCCTGCTGACGACGCATCCCCACACTGGAAATAACCGCCGCTACGCTAAAAGCCGGATTGCGAAGATACAGAAGAGCCTCGGGCAAAGTCCTTACCGGGAGCACGCTGTATCCGTCACACTTCAGGTCCTGAATCAGCGGCTCATGGGCTTGAGGACTCTCGCCAATCAACAGAATTAGTCCGGACATAACACCCCACGCAGAGATCGAGAGATTTGAAAAGATCAAGAAATGCAATCGGCAGACAAAGTCATCGGCTCACATGGCACGACAACCCAATTAAGTAAGCGGATCATAGCGCTTACCAAGTCCATGGGCAAAGCCACTTTTGTGTGAATTACCAATGGCCGCTGGAAAGACCCCGTTAGGTAACCCATTTCGAGTTACCTTCGGAAGTCTCAAAGCGACGCTCCATGGCCAATCTTATCGTGTGACTTTCTCCACTGTTCAAATTTTTTAGGAACTTTGGAGACTAATTCGGACTCCCAAACGGGCTCAATTTCCCCGATGGATCAACAATATGTTGCCAAACGTGCCTCTGTGTTGTTTGGCACCGCGATTGCACCTACCGAGAGTGTGCCGCAGTGATGGCATGGCCCATCAGTAACCACCTGAAGTCCACACACATTAAAGGGTAAGACATTGAGCGTTAGTCGAGAGATCTATCCGAACCTGAAGTTGCGAATTTACACCACTGGGATTCGGCAGAATCGGCTGGCGAGAATCCTCGGTATCGATGAAGCCCATCTGAGCAGGATTATCAACGGATTCCGCCAACCAAGCGGGGACATTCGCGAGCAGATCGCAGCAATTTTACACAGCGACCCGGAGTGGCTCTTTTACAGAATGCAAGTCAACGACGAGAGCTTCCTGGATGAAGGAAAGCCTCAGGAAATCCTGAAATAGAAGTCGTAACACTGAATTTTTTCTCTGCCCTCCTTAGAGCTTTCCCGCGCTGAGTACCAGCGACTAACCAGTCTTCGGGACTGGCATACCCGGCAACTTTCAGTGAAACCGTCGAGACTATGGAATCTTCGAACACAATCCGGGCTCACTGGTTCGCGGTTCAGACACGCTACCGCTACGAGCAGCGCATCGCGGACGACCTCTCCGCCAAAGGTTTGGAGAACTATCTGCCGATCCTGAGCGAGGTTCATGAGTGGAAGGATCGAAGAAAGCAGGTGAATGTGCCGGCATTCGGCGGATACCTCTTTGTCCGCTTTGAACCCACGCTGTGCAATCGCGTGCGTATGCTGGAAACCGCCGGCATTGTCCGACTGCTTGGCAACGGGGGCCAACCGGAAGCGGTGCCGGAGACAGAAATTGACTCCCTGCGCAGGTCGTTGAACAGCGGCGCGCGCTGCACCCGACATCCTTACCTCGCCACAGGCACTCTGCTTCGCATTGAGCGCGGGCCGCTCTCTGGTCTCGAAGGGCGCCTGGTGCGCACGGCGAACGCACTGCGATTGGTGGTTTGCGTCGCCTCTGTCGGCCAGGCGATCGCCGTCGAAGTCGCCCGAGAAGACGTGAGTCCGATCGAAGCCGCGGCTGTTTTGTATGGAAACCGGATTCACAGTCTCGAGTCGGGCGCATGCGAGCTGATGGAAATGCCCATGCGGGTCCGGCGGCTCGAAGAGAGTGCCCGCAGGCTGACCCGGGCGAATGGATCGCCTCTTATGTAAGCCATTTTTTTGAACGGAAGGTTGGGTCGCCTTAGAGACCTCTCGGCTCCCCCGGGTTTAAACGATGCGCCAATTGAAAGTTTTGAGGTTTCGTAACTATGCCTGGTATAAGTGCCAATTCTGTAGCTGTTCTTGGTGTGCCTTTCAACAATGTCACAATGGAAGAAGCCGTGACGATCATCGAGCAAAAGATCGAGGAGGGCGGATTTCACCAGGTAGCCACGGCCAATGTCGATTTTCTGATGCATGCCATTCACGACCAGGAGTTGCAGAAAATTCTCTGCTCCTGCTCGCTGGTGGTCCCGGATGGGATGCCCATCCTGTGGTCTGCCCGCCTGATGGGCTCCAGATTAAAAGAGCGCGTGTGCGGTATCGACCTGGTGCCGCGGTTGGCGGAGATGGCGGCGCGCCGCGGCTATCGCGTCTACCTGCTCGGAGCCAGTGAAAAAAGCTCGCAGCGCGCCTCGGAGCTGTTGCAGGAACGCTATCCGGGACTGCGCATCGTCGGACGCTATTCGCCGCCCGTTCGCCCGCTTGACGCGATGAATCACGAAGAGATCCTTCAGCGCATCGATATCGCACGGCCGGATATTCTGTTGGTCGCCTTCGGCAACCCGAAGCAGGAGAAGTGGCTCTCGATGCACCGCGATCGCCTCAGGGTGCCAGTCTCAATCGGCATCGGAGGCTCGCTGGATATGATCGCGGGCAAGCTGGCACGCGCTCCGCGCTGGATGCAGAAGAGCGGCATGGAGTGGTTTTTCCGCGCCGCCCAGGAACCCCGGCGCCTGGTGGGCCGGTACATCAGCGACGCCCTCACGCTCGGCCGCTACCTGCCGCAGCAAATGGCCGCGACCGCGTCACAGCCAAGAAAGAACGGCCCTTCGAGGGTTTTCAGCACCCGGGTTGGGAACACCGAGGTCATCACCATCCAGGGGAATCTGACCGGGAGGCTGCTCGCTGAATTCGAGAGATATACCCGGATGGCCAGTGAGGCGGGCCTGAATATTGTGCTGAACATGGCGGAAAGCGCCTACTTCGGACCCAACACGCTCGGCTCGCTCGTTCACCTTATGACGTCGATGCAGCGGCTAAAGCTGCAGCTCTGGCTTGCGGAAATGCGTCCCCACCTGGTTCGGTTGCTGCGCAGCTCACGGCTGGACAGCTATTTCAAGACGACTTCGAGCGTGGGCGATGCCCTTTACAGGATCGCCAAAGCCGATTTGCGCACTCTGCCGCAGATGCCGAGCCTCCAGACCCTCCGCCGGAAGGCCGGCGCCCCCGTGCAGATTCGCGTGGAAGTCATGCAGGAAGTTTGTCAGAGAATGGCAGCTGGCGGCCAGGGCCAGCAGCTCGATTTTGGGCCCGGATTCAGTCAGGCTTCTCGTTACGGATTCAAGGTTTCGGTTGGATAGAGCTGTAGGGCAGGGCAAAACCCTGCCTGATGGTCGCGGCTCCACAACTTACTCCGGTCCGTATTGCGTACCGGCAGATTACTTGCTTGGTCGCCGATGGAAAGGCGTATTCCGCTCATGGCATATTACTTCTACCTGTTTCTCGGCCTGGTGCTCGTGGCCATCACCCTGCCTCTGGTCCTGGAGTTGGCGTTGGTGACAGCCGGCGCGTTGCTGCCGACCCGCCAGCTGCCGGACGAGGACCTGCCGGCGGAAGGATTTCCTCTGGCCGTGGTCATACCCGCGCACAATGAGGAATTCCTGATCTCCGGATGCGTTAAGAGCGTGCGCGACTCCGCCCGCCAGTGCGCCGCAAACTCTGACATCAGAATTTTCGTGGTTGCCCACAACTGCACCGACAGCACCGCGCAGCAAGCCAGGGAGGCGGGCGCCAAAGTCCTGGTCTACGACGATCGGGCGGCGAAGGGAAAGGGCTTCGCCCTCCGCCATGGGTTCGAGCAGGTGCTGGCCGGGCAGGCGAAGGCGATTCTGGTCGTCGACGCGGATTCGGTCGTGTCGGAGAACCTGGTTCCCTCCGTTCAGCGCCTTCTGGCCAATGGCGCGGAGGCTGTGCAGTGCCGCTATGAGATGGACACCCCCACGGAGAAGACCAACGGCCGGCTTGCGGCTCTGGCCTTGCGCGGATTCAACGTCATCCGCCCGCGCGGGAGAGAAAGGCTGGGTCTCTCCGCAGGCATTTTCGGCAACGGCTTCGCACTTCGCCGCAGCGTGCTCAGCGAGGTCCCATACGGCGCATTTTCCGTCGTTGAGGACCTCGAATACCACATCACCCTGGTGCTGGCGGGGAAAAGGGTGCGCTTTCTTGAGACTGTCCTGGTGTCGGCCACACTTCCAGCATCGCGGGATGGCGAGCAGGTTCAGCGTTCGCGATGGGAAGGCGGCAGATTCCATGCCGCCCGGGTTTGGACAGGGCCCTTGCTCGGGCAGCTTCTGCGCGGACGCCTCCGCCTGGCCGAACCGCTCTTTGATGTGGCCGGACTGCCCATGGCCTACGGAGTCTTCGCCCTTCTGCTGGCGCTTTGCGTGCCCGTGCCCGGGATTCGCATTTACGCCATCGTTTCGCTTCTGGTGATTGCGGTCCATGTGCTCGCCGCGGCGGCAAGCGGACCGGATTTTCTGCGGACGCTGGGCCTGCTGGCCATGGCGCCGCTCTATATTTTGTGGAAGCTGCGTCTGCTCCCCGCGGTACTGCTCGGATCGAGAGCAAAGGCTGCCTGGGTGCGCACCAATCGGGACTCCAACTTTAGGAGTATTTCCTAATTTTCGGGTCCGATGCATGATTGGGAACACTGGCTTGAACCCTGGGACAGCTCGTCGCCTCCAGGCATTGGGATTCACCGAGAGGTCTGGCGTTTTATGAGATTCGCAGATTGGTCAACTCGTGCAGCAAGCATCGGTTTGGCCTTGAGCCTGGGGGCATTCCCGTTGCTGGCGCAACAGGGGCCGTCAGCTGTCCCCCCTTCGGATCAAGTGGCCAACGCGCCGCAACTCAAGCTGAGTCCCGAGAAGCAGCTCCAGAATTTCGAACCCGCAGCTGACGAAGAATACCAGCTAGGCGCAGGCGACGAGATCAGCCTCGACTTTCCAGGCAGGCCCGAACTTTCGAGAAAGTATATGATCGGCCCCGACGGCCGGATCACTCTGCCAATCGCCGGACCCCTGCTGGTGGCGAACCTGACGCGCCCGGCCGCCGCCAAGGCCATCATCGATTCTCTCTCCGCGGACTACACAAATCTCACCGTCACCGTCAACATCGAGAAGTACGGCTCCAATCGCGTTACTGTCCTTGGCAATGTACAGCATCCGGGCGTGCTATATTTCGACACGACACCGACCCTGCTCGATGCCGTCTCTCGTGGAGGACTTCAATCCACTCCCTCGAATAAGGATGGCCTGCCCGATCGCTGTATGATCTATCGCGGCAACGATCAGGTGCTTGAGGTCGATTTGAGATCGCTATTGCGGAGCGGCAGCGCCACCGCGGATATCCGGTTGCGCCGCAATGACATCATTTTCATCCCTTCGCAAGCCGACCAGTTCGTGACCGTGCTCGGCGAGGTTAAGACCCCGGGCGCCATTCCGCTCACACCGGAGTCCACCTTGCCTTCCGTCCTGGCGCAGGCGGGAGGGTTGGGCGAGTACGCCGGATCTTCGCCAAATATCACGATCATCCAGAAATCCGCCAATACATCCCGAGTCATCCCCTGGAAGCAGCTTATGACTCCCAATGGCGTATCGGAGGTCAGCCTGAAGCCAGGCGACGTGATCATTATTCCCAAGAGTGGTTTCCAAAAGGTGACCTACTTCCTACAGAAGATCAGCCCTATGACCAGTTTATTGACTTTTGGCTTAGCGGCGGGTGCCTTTTAGCCGGGAGATGTTCTGCGTTCACACGCTTCGCCGCTGGAGGCGGCGCGATTTGTAGATTGGCCCTGTTTCCCGCAGCACGAGATATCAAGGACCCAGATTGCATGTACATAAACCCACGGCAACTTGAACCACAACCCGCACCGGTACCCCAGCAGCCTCGGCCTACGCCGCCGGCCGGCGGTGGGATCAGGATCAATGTAATCCGGAGCGTGAAAATACACGCGATCACGGCAAGCCTGATCGCGCTCGTCACCTGCGGCCTCGGGCTCGCCGTGATCCTGCGCCACCGTCCCACCTATTACGCCACGAGCATCGTTTACGTCTCGCCCAACTTCCCCAAGACGCTCACCGACGACCGCGAGCAGCAGTATCAGTATGAAACCTATATCCAGGAAGAAATGCACTCCGTCACGCGATACGACGTGATCGCGGACGCACTGAGCAAGATGCCTCCAGGCATGTGGCGGGGCCCGCTTGAAAGCGAGCAATCCGCCGTATCCCGTTTGCAGGGATCCCTGGATATTTCCCGGGTGGGCACAACCTATCAGATGCAGATCACCCTCGCGGGCGCGCATCCTGGCAAGCTGGCCGAAATTGTGAACGCGGTGACCAACACCTACCTCGCGAAGACCAAGGACGAGGAGTTTTATGGCCGCGACGAGCGCTTGCAGACCTTGCGCGAAGAACGGGCGCGTCTGCAAACGGAGCTGGACGCTCGACTCGAGGAACAGGCGAACATCGCAAAATCCATGGGCGTGGCCATCGTGACCACGAATCCTTACGATAACCAGCTCGAGAAGATGCGCAGCGACCTGAACACCGCCCATGCCCAGCGGATTCAGGCTGAAGCGCAGCTCTCGGCACTCGATACTGGCAATCCTTCGGCGCCCAACTCCGCGCTGAATGCGGCTGCTGACGAAATCATCGCCAGCGATCCGCAGCTCACCGCGCTGAAGTCCTCGCTGGGCCAGAAGCGGAGCGAACTGCTGGGAACGCTGGCCGGGCTTACGCCCAACAACCCGCTGCGCAAACAGGTTGAAGATCAGCTCGCCCAGACCGAGAACGCCCTCCAGACCATGCAGGCGAATCTACGCAGCAAAGCCGCGGCGCGCCTGGAAGAGAAACTGCACGCCGAAGTAAACCGGGCGGCCACCGTCGAATCAAGACTGCTCCACGATCTGCAGCAACAGACGAGCGTCGCCACTACGGCCGCGCCCAAATTTCAGCGGTCAGACGAAATTAAGGCCGAAGTTGAAAGGCTGCAGGCACGCTACAACACCATCGACGAGCGCATCGGAAATCTCGAACTGGAAAGCAGCTCACCGGGATCGGTGCATCTGTTTCAGCCGGCAAGGCCTCCTCTCGGTCCGGCGCCCAACAAGGCGCAAAAAGCGCTGGTCATGCTTTTCCCCATTTCGATACTGCTCGGGATAGCGGCGGCCGTGCTCTTCGATTTGTTGGATCCCCATCTCTACACCGGCAGCGATGTCGAGGCGTTGATGGGTTTCTCGCCTGTCGGCGTGCTTCTCGACGATCGTGAAGTGACCCAGCTGGTCTATGACGAGTGCGCCTTGCGCCTGGCCGCGGGCATTGATCATGCGGCCCACGCCGCCGGGGTGCGAACCTTTGTCGTCACCGGCGTCACTTCCGGCGCTGGCACCACCACCATCATCGGGCACCTGGGCAGCACTCTTGCCAAGCTGGGCCGAAAGACCCTGACCGTTGACGCGTCCGGCAACACCAATCCCGTGGCCTACGCGACCGTAAACCTGGCAGATGCGACGCGCCGGCCCGATCTTGCCGGAGACGATGCGACGCACGCCGGACCGGGCACTGAACTTCAGTCTACCGTCGTGACTCAGGCCCTGAACTCGAAGGTCACTCCGCTCGCAACCAGCTTCATGGCCAAGGCCTTCCAGGAGCTCACCAACGAGTACGACATTGTGCTGATCGACGCGGCCCCGTTGCTGACCTCAGCCGAAACCGAATATCTGGCGCGCTTTGCCGACGTCACTATACTGGTCGGCGAATCAGCCAAAACCAAGAAGGCTGAACTGAAGCGAGCGGCGCGCCTGCTCGAACGGCTCAATGTCGGCGGCGTTGCGGTCATCATCAACAAGGTAGGATTGCTGCGCGCCGAGAAGACGCTGAAGCAGGATCTCACCGAGTTTGAAGCTCGGGTCAACAAGATGAACCTGCGGTGGCAGCCTAAATATCAACGCTCCGAGGCGGCTCCCTTTGGTCCTTTCGTCAGCGTGCAGGACATTGCAGAAGCTAATGAGGAAGTTTCCGCCGCAAGAGAAATTTAAGCCCTTTCAATTTGCCGTTCCCATGCATGCCAAAGAAGAGCGATAACCCGGACAATTGCAGTGGAGCTTCCTCTCCCGAGTCGAAGAGTGAGGAGGCACGGGCAGAGTCTTTGCGCCCGGGCGGCAAGCCGACGGAGGACCTGGCTGCAACTGTAGCTCGGCTTTGGAGGGAAGTCATCGGCCTGCCCCGCGTCGGCCTGGATGACAACTTTTTCGAAAGCGGCGGCACTTCTCTTCTGGCCACTGTGCTGATCTCCAAGATCAACCGGACCCTTTTTCGTCAGGCCGATCAGCACGAACTGCCCATTGCGGCTATTTTCGAGTACCCCACGCTGCGCGCTATGACCAGTCTGGTTCAGCGCGAAGGACAGACCCCCTCGCATACGTCCCCGAGCGACGCGGCTGCGGTCCCGGCCAGCTCCGCCATTCCGTCGCAGCCTCTGCCGTCGTCCGCGGTCGCCATCATCGGCATGACTGGGCGTTTTCCCGGCGCCAACAGCGTTGAAGAGTTCTGGAACAATCTCGCCTCCGGAGTCGAATCGATTACCTTCTTCGATCGCGAACAGCTGGAAAGCTATGAACGCGAAATCGCCGGCCGCGCTGAGAACTACGTCGCCGCACGCCCCATTCTGAAGGATACCGACAAGTTCGATGCCGCCTTTTTTGGCATTTATCCCAAAGAAGCCGCACAGATGGACCCGCAACACCGCGTCTTTCTCGAATGCGCCTGGGAGGTGCTGGAGCGCGCCGGATACGATCCGGCTCACACCACGCAATCGGTGGGCGTCTTCGCCGGCTGCAGCATGAACACCTACTTCATGCGCAATCTTGCTACCGGCCGCGAGTTCCTGGAAGACTTCACCGGCGGCTACCAGGTAGCCAACTACGTCACCATGCTGGGCAACGATAAGGACTTCCTGCCCACCCGGATCTCCTACAAGCTCAACCTCCGCGGACCCAGCATGACCGTTCAGTCGGCCTGCTCGACATCACTTGTCGCCGTTGCCCAGGCCTGCCAGAGTCTGCTCACCGGGGGCTGCGACATGGCTCTCGCAGGAGCCGTCTCGATCACTTTCCCCGAGCATCGTGGCTACATACCGCAGGAAGGCGGGCTGGCCTCGCTCGACGGCCACTGCCGTCCCTTCGACCATCGCGCTAGCGGGACGGTCTTTGGTTCCGGTTCGGCTATCGTGCTGCTCAAACGCCTCGAAGACGCCGTTGCCGATGGCGACCAGGTGCTGGCCGTCATTCGTGGATTCGCCATCAACAACGACGGCTCCGTGAAGGTCGGATACACCGCGCCCAGTGTCGACGGCCAGGCGCAGGTCATCCAGCGTGCGCAGAAAATGGCCAGCGTTCCCGCCGAGTCCATCACCTATGTTGAGGCTCACGGCACGGGAACGCCGCTCGGCGACCCCATCGAAATCGCGGGCCTGAACAAGGCCTTCCGGGCATCGACATCGCAGACACATTTCTGCTCTCTCGGTACAGCCAAGGCGAATGTCGGTCACCTCGACGTAGCCGCGGGCGGCGTCGGCCTCATCAAGACCGTTCTTCAAATTGAAAACCGCGCCATTCCCGGCCTGCTTCATTTCGAACAGCCCAACCCGCACCTCGAGCTGGCGAACAGCCCCTTCTACTTCAATCGCGAGCTCCAACCGTGGCAGACCAATGGAGTTCCGTTGCGCGCAGGCGTTAGTGCCTTTGGAGTCGGCGGGACAAATGCCCACGTTGTCGTCGAAGAGCCGCCCCAACTCCGGCCTTCCGATAGCGGACGCGAACATCAGTTGCTGGTCTGGTCCGCGAAGACCCTGGCCGCGCTCGGCAACCTCACGCAGTCTCTTGCTCAGCACTTCTCACGCAACCCGGGCCTCAACCTCGCCGATGCCGCCTACACGCTGCAAACCGGCCGCAGCCGTCACCATTTCCGCCGCGCTCTGGTCGCAGCGTCTACGGATGAAGCAGCCGAGGCCCTCAGCTCAGGCGACTCCGCGGCCGTCCTGCGTCAGGACAGCCCCTTTGAGAATCCCGGCGTCGTCTTCTGCTTCCCCGGGCAGGGCGTGCAGTCGCTTGGCATGGGCCGCAAGCTCTATGAATCCGAGCTGGTCTTCCGCAATGCCCTCGACCGCTGTAGTGAAATCCTCACGCCAGCCCTTGGCGCAAGGCTGCTCGAAGTCATCTATCCTGCGGAGGCTTCGGCGGAATCGCAAACCCGGCTCAACCAGACTCTCTATGCGCAACCGGCAATCTTCGCCTTCGAATACGCGCTCGCCCAGCTGTGGCTTTCGTGGGGCATCCGCCCTGTCGCCATGGTAGGGCACAGCGTCGGCGAATACGTAGCCGCATGCCTTGCAGGAGTCTTCTCACTCGACGACGCCCTTCGCCTCATCGCGGCCCGCTGCCGTCTCATGCAGGATCTGCCCCGCGGCTCCATGCTGGCTATCCGCAAGGACGAGGCAACCGTCACCGCGTTGATGTCCCAAGACACTCGCGTCTCAGACACTTGCGTCTCAGATTTAGACCTCGCTGCTGTCAACAGCCCGCAACTGTGCGTGGTTTCCGGAGACGATGCCGCGATCGACGCTTTTATGCAGCGGCTGGATGCCGAGAAGATCGCTCATCGCAAGCTGGCCACTTCACATGCCTTCCACAGCAGCATGGTCGAGCCCGCACTGGCCCCATTCGCCGAAGTGGTTCGCAGCATAACCTTCGCCGCGCCCTCGATTCCCTACGTCTCCAGCCTGACCGGCAAATGGATCACCGCTTCCGAAGTCGCCCAACCCGAGTACTGGACCAGGCAGCTCCGTCACACCGTCCGCTTCGCCGACGCGATTCGCGAAATCATCCACACGCCCGAGCGCATCATGCTTGAAGTCGGACCCTCGGAGACGCTGGTCCCGCTCATCCGCCAGATTGCCAAAGCAGGCTCCTGGGCGCCGGCAGCGCTCTCATCGCTGGGTTCCGCCCGTACCACTGGACCTGAGGATAAAGCGCTTCTCTCCGCTCTTGGCCTTCTCTGGACCCTCGGTGCCAATCCTGACTGGATGGCATTCCATGCAGGCTACAGCCGCAAACGCGCCCTGCTGTCCACGTATCCATTCGAGCGCCACAGGCATTGGGTCGACGCGCCTTCCGCATCCTTGCCAGCGCAGCAGACACCACTCGCCGTCGCCGTATCACCAGCAAATCCGCTGCATACCAACCAAGCATCTGTGCCGCCCGCTGAGGTATCGATCATGGCAACCCCTGCTCCTGCCTTAACACCTGCACCCAACGACACCATGCTGCAAGAGCTCAAAGTGCTCATCACCGATCTTTCCGGTACCGATCTCGCCGACGCTGAGTCCGACGCCTCTTTCCTCGAGCTCGGCTTCGACTCGCTCTTCCTAACCCAGCTGACGCAAGGTATCCAGAGCAAGTTCCGCGTCAAGCTTACGTTCCGGCAGATCATGGAGAGCTATCCCACGCTCGGGACGCTCGCTGCGCATCTCGATGCCACGGTCGCGCCCGCGCTGCGTAGCGCAACCCCGGCTACCAACACACCGGCACCAGCCGCCCCCGCGGCAAGCACGCAAGCCGTTCCCGTGGCAACAACTCCTGCCCTGACGCTCCCTTCAATTCCAGCGATAGTAGCCGCCACGGCGGGATCTTACGAAGCGCTTTTCACCAGCCAGTTGCAAGCACTCACTGGCCTGTTCAACCAGCAGATGGAGTTCCTGCGCAACCAACCGTCAGCTGTTGCCGTTTCTGTATCTCAGACAGTTACACTTCCAGCAGACATCTCACAATCAGTATCAGCAGCAGATACAAATGGCGCCACGACTCCTCAATCCGTCCTGCCACCTTCACCTCCTTCCGAATCGAAGACGGTCAAGCCGGCCTACACCCCCTTCAAACCTGTGCAGCGTGGCGAGGCCGCTGGCCTGAACGCGGTACAGGAGACCTACCTCAAGAATCTGATCCAGAGCTACAACGCGCGCACTGCGGGATCAAAGAAATTTACCCAGGATCATCGCGGGGTCTTCGCCGATGGCCGTGTCGTTTCCGGCTTTAACGCGCAAACCAAGGAACTCGTCTATCCGCTCGTTGTCGACCGCGCCGCGGGTGCGTATCTCTGGGACAACGACGGCAACCGCTACATCGACATCCTCAACGGCTACGGAGCCATCCTCTACGGTCACTCACCCGACTTTGTTGTCGAAGCGGTGCGCAGCCAGCTCGACCTGGGATTCGCCATCGGCCCCCAGACCGAGCTTTCCGGCGTTTGCGCCGAACTCATCAACGAGCTCACTGGGATGCAGCGCGTTACCTTCTGCAACACCGGCTCCGAGGCCGTCATGGGAGCCATGCGTCTGGCCCGTACCGTAACCGGCCGCAATCTGGTCGTGCTCTTCACCGGCGACTACCACGGCAGCTTCGATGAAGTGCTCGTCAAATCGGTCGGCAACCACCGCTCCATGCCCGTCGCGCCCGGTATTCCCCGCGAGAGCGTCGCCAACATTCTGGTTCTCGACTACGGCATGCCGGAGAGCCTCGAAATCATCCGCCTGCGGGCCGATGAAATCGCTGCCGTCTTGGTTGAGCCCGTCCAGAGCCGCCATCCCGAGCTTCGCCCGGTTGAATTTTTACGCGAAGTGCGACGCATCACCGAGCAGAGCGGCTCCTGCCTCATCTTCGACGAAGTGGTCACCGGCTTCCGCACCCACTCTGGCGGCATGCAGGCGCTCTACGACATCCGCGCCGACCTCGCGACCTACGGAAAGGTCGTCGCCGGAGGCCTGCCGGTTGGCGTGCTCGCCGGTAGCCCCACCTATATGGACGCCCTCGACGGTGGAGCGTGGCAGTATGGCGACGACTCCTTCCCGCAGGTCGGCGTCACCTTCTACGCTGGTACCTTCATGCGCCATCCGCTTGCCCTGGCGGCGGTTCGCGCCAGCCTTGAACACATCAAGAGCTCCGGCCCTTCGCTGCAAACCGGTCTCACCGCGAAGACCGCGTCGCTGGTCTCGGATCTGAACGCGATGTTCCGCGACTTCTCTTATCATTCGATCATCGAGACGTATTCGTCGTGGTTCTTCATGAGCGCCGCCGCCGAACCGAAGCTGGCGCGCCTCCTCTACTACCACCTCCGCGAGCAGGGCATCCACATTCAGGAAGGCTTCCCCTGCTTCCTCACCACCGCGCACACCGATGCCGATCTGGACTTCGTGCGTGAAGCTTTCCGCACCAGTCTGCGCCAGATGCAAGCCGGGCAGGCCATCGGTCATGCAGAAGCCGTCGCCGCACGGCCGACGCCCGTGGTCCCGGCTTTCTCTCCTGAAGCGGTCGAGGACACTACTCCGACAGACCACGATATCGCCATCACCGAGCCGCAGCGAGAAATCCTCTTCGGAACACAGCTCGGCGATGAAGCCAACTGTGCCTTCAACGAATCGACATCCCTACGCCTGAGCGGCCCGCTCGTCGAAGCCGCGCTCGTCCGCGGCCTGGAACAGCTTGTCACCCGGCATGAAGCGCTCCGCTCCATCATCCTCGAATGCGGAGACACCGTTCACATCGCGGCTCACATCCCCCTGCCGCTGGAGCGCGACGACCTCAGCGCTCTCTCGATTGAAGCCCGCGATGAACGGCTCAAGACTCTGATCGCGCAGCAGGCTTCCACGCCCTTCGATCTTCACCGTGGCCCGCTGTTCCGCATGCGTCTCGTCCGCCTCGCCCCCTCTGAACACGCGCTTGTCTTCACCGCGCACCACATCATCTTTGACGGATGGTCCACCAACGTCCTCTATTCGGAGCTCGGCGAGCTTTACAACGCAGCCGTTGCCGGTAAAGCAGCGCCGCTGCCCGCGCCTCTCACCTTCAGCCAGTACGCGACCGAACAGAACGCGCGTCATGAGTCGCAGGAAAACTCCGTGGTCGAAACCTACTGGCTCAACGAATTTAAGACCACGCCTTCGGCTCTGCAATTGCCCACGGACAGGCCACGTCCGGCCATGCGCACCAATGAAGGCGCAACCAAACGATTCATCTTTCCGCCTGAATTCCTCAAGGCCGTCAAGAAGGCTGGAGCCAAGCAGGGCAGTACGCTCTTTGCCACGCTGCTCGCCGGCTTTTCGCAACTCATTCACCGCCTCTCGCAGCAGGACGACGTGGTTATCGGCATCCCCATGGCCGGCCAGTCCATCCTCGAAAATGGCACAACGCTGGTGGGTCACTGCGTCAACTTCCTGCCCATTCGCAGCAGCTTCCAGGCCGATCAGCCGCTCTCGCAATTCTTCAAGCAGGCTCGCAAAAAACTCCTCGACGCGCAGGATCAACAGGACTACACCTACGGAACGCTGCTGCGCAAACTCAAGATTCAGCGTGAATCATCGCGGCTGCCGCTTGTCGAAGTGCAGTTCAATGTCGAGCAGGTCGGCGCCGGTCTCAAGTTTGACGGGCTTTCGGTCGACCTGAACGCCAACGCGAAGACCCATGTCAACATGGATCTCTTCTTCAACTTCATCGATCGCGGAAGCGAACTCTGGCTCGACTGCGACTACAACACCGGCCTCTTCGACGAATCGACCATCGAGCGCTGGTGCGGCCACCTTGAGGCCATACTCCAGGCCTTCGTGGAGGATGCCGAGCAGCCCGCCCGACAGATCTCACTACTCACCGCCGCGCAGAAGCAGCAACTGCTCGTTGATTGGAACCAGACCGCGACCGTATATCCGCGCGACAGTTCGATTCACCGCGTCTTTGAGGAACAGGCAGAGCGCACTCCCGACGCCGTTGCCGTCACCGCTGGCGATCGTTCGCTCACCTATACCCAGCTGAACGAGAAAGCCAACCAACTGGCGCATTTCCTTGAGAACTCCGGCGTAAGACCCGGAGCGCGCGTGGCCCTCTCTCTCGACCGGTCGCTCGAAGTCGTCGTCGGCCTGCTGGCAATCCTTAAAGCCGGCGCCGCCTACGTGCCTGTCGATCCCACTTACCCGGCATCGCGCCTCAGCTTCCTCATCCATGATTCGCAGGCGCAGGCGCTGCTCACACAGCGTTCCATCGCCGGAACTCTGCCCCAGCTTGCTACGAACGTCATCACTCTCGACGCCGACTGGCCGGCCATCGCGCTTGAATCGAGCAAGAATCTCACTTCCGCGCCCGGGCCCGAAGACTTGGCTTACGTGATGTACACTTCGGGCTCTACCGGCAATCCCAAAGGCGTCCTAGTGCCGCACCGCGCTGTTCTGCGGCTGGTCAAGAACAATTCCTTCGCCAGCTTCTCCGCCAACGAAGTCTTCCTGCAACTCGCTCCTCTGTCATTCGACGCCGCGACCTTCGAGATCTGGGGCGCTCTCCTCAACGGGGGCCGCCTGGTTCTCGCCCCTGCCGGGCGCGTCACGCCAGAGGATATCGGCGCGCTCATCCGGCAATACAACATCACCACGCTCTGGCTCACCGCCGCGCTCTTCCATCTCATTGCGACGACACATCTTGAGACGCTCCGTCCTCTCCACCAACTGCTTGCCGGCGGAGACGTTCTCTCGGTCACGCACGTGCGCCGCTTGCTTGAAGAGTTGCCTCACCTTCGCCTGATTAATGGTTACGGGCCCACCGAGAACACCACTTTTACCTGCTGCCATACCATCACGCCTGACAGCCTGGCATTGGGCACGGTGCCCATCGGCCGACCCATTGCGAACACGCGCATCTACATCGTCGACGTCGCGATGCAGCCTGTGCCGGTGGGCGTCACCGGCGAGCTCTTCGCCGCCGGCGATGGAGTTGCGCTCGGCTATCTGAACGCTCCCGACCTCACCGCTGAAAAATTCATCAATCATACGTTTGCCCCTGGTCTCACGGAGCGCCTCTACCGCACCGGCGATCTTGCCCGCTATCGCGCCGACGGCACAGTCGAATTCCTTGGCCGCGCCGACACGCAGGTCAAGGTCCGCGGATATCGCATCGAACTAGCGGAAATCGAATACGCCCTCGAGCGCTCGCCCCTGGTCCGCTCTGCTGTGGCCTGCGTGCGCACCGACTGGGTCACGGAACACGACGCGCCCGGAGACAAGCGGCTGGCCGCTTATATCGTCCCCGCCCAGCCGGGTGATACCGCGAACCTGATCGCCGAACTTCGTGCTTATCTCAGAACTCAGCTGCCCGATTATATGCAGCCCGCGGCCATCATGGCTGTCGACAGCTTCCCCCGCACCGTCAACGGCAAAGTCGACCGCCGCGCGCTTCCCGCGCCTCAGCCCGAGCAGCTCATGCGCGAGCGCTCGGTCGTCTATCCGCGTAACCCGCAGGAAGAGACACTTGCCCTGATATGGTCTAATGTTCTAAACGTTAAGGAGGTTAGTGTAGAAGATAGTATCTTCGAGTTGGGCGGCGATTCGTTGATGATTTTCCGCATCAACACTCTCGCCAATCAAGCGGGGATCAAGATCACGGCACGGCATATCTTTCAGCACAAAACTATTTCGGCGATCTGCGCACAGGTTCTTGAGAACCGTGACGAGCAGTCCGCCGAATCAACCAGTGGAACGATCCAGCCAGTACCCCGCTCGCTGCATCGCAGACCACGCACCGTGTTGCAGTAACCCGAAGTAATACTGATCGACTGCCATTCCCTTGCGGTAACATTCCCTCATAGTCGCCCTGGCTCTGCTCGCATGATACGACCCTACTCCGGTGATATCGTACAAGGCGTGAACATAGAAGACCCGCACACCGCTGACGCGCAGGTGTCAGACGAGTCGCATCCGGATGGGGTCTATGTTTTCCCTGCAGGCCTGGAGCAGAGCCGGTATTGGCTCCTCGATCAGCTGGCCGGCGCTTCAACCGCCTCGAACATGGCGGTCGCCTTTCGCCTCGCGGGCCCCATTGAGGATGCTCTGGCAGAGCATTGTGTTCGGGACCTCGTGCTGCGGCACGAGGCTCTGCGCACGACCTTTCGCATGATTGATGAGACCCTCTCTCAGGTCATCTCCGAGGAGCCTGTCTACAGTTTCACCGTCTCCGATCTTCGTGGGCTGCCCGAAGCCGCGCGGCTTGAAAACGCAGAGGCGCTTATCCACGAGCACAGTCGGATTCACATCGATCTCGCTTCCGGACCCTCTTTCTTCGTTCACCTCATTCATGTCACGGACAGCGATCACTTCCTGGCCTTCACCGTGCATCACATCGCCTGCGACGGATGGTCGAACGGAATCCTGGTGCGCGACTTCGCGGCGCTATATGAGGCCGCTGCGCAGAAGCGCGAGCCCAATCTACCGCAACTGCCCTTTCAATTCGCTGACTTCACCGTCTGGCAGCAGTCCTGGCTCGAGAGTGAAGCCGCCCAGGCGGCACTCGCCTACTGGAAGGAACACATCCGGCGCGATCTGCCCGCCGTCGATCTGCCGACTGATTTTCCCCGCTCCGCGCAGAAGAGTTTTCCCGGCGATATTGAGGGACAACTCCTGTCGCCTGTCCTCACTGCACGCCTCAAGGCTTACTGCCGCCAGCATGACGCCACCATGCACCAACTTCTGTTGGCGGCCTTTGAAGCGCTCGTCTCCCGTTATGCCGGGCAGACGGAGTTCCTGCTGGGATCGACCATCGCCAACCGCACGCAGCCGGGCATGGAAAATGTCATCGGCCGTTTTGCACACCCCCAAGTCGTCCTTGCCGACGTGCGCGGCAATCCCAGCTACCGTGAGTTGCTGGGCCGGGTCATCGACTGGAGCGCGAAATCCTACACGCACCAGGATCTGCCCTTCTCGCGCCTGACCGAAGAGTTTCAACTCGACCAGGCGGGCGCGACCTCGCAGTTTCTGCAGGTCTACTTCGTCTACCAGAAGGCCTTCATGCAGCCGCAGACAGCCGGGAGTCTGCGTATCCAGCCGCGGCCTTCGGTGAGCGGCGGCGTCAACTTCGACATGCTGGTCAGCATCGTCGAGCGTGCCGAGGGTCCGCGCCTGCAGATCGAGTACAACACCGTTCTCTTTCGGCGCGAACGCATTCGCCGCCTCGTCGATCAATACACCCGCGTTCTCGAAGCAGTCATGGACGACGACACGCTCGCCGTCTCCGATCTTCCTCTGCTCTCCCCGCAGGAGCAAACGGCCCTGAACGTTGCGAGCACCGGCCCGGCTCTGAATCCCGTTCTGACTAAGGAATCTGAAGGTCAGCCCGCACCAGTCTCGCTCACGCAATGCTTCGACCTGCAAGCGGAAGTACGCGGCAACTCCGCGGCGATAATCCACGGCGAATCGCGAATCAGCTGGAGCGATCTCCAGAGCCGGAGCCTCCGCTTCGCTCGAGCCCTAGAGAATTTGGGCCTCGGCTCCGGTCAAACAGTCGCAGTGCGTTTCGAGCCAAGTGCGGTTTCCGCCGCTGCCGCCATCGCGGCTTTGCGCCTCGGCGCGGTTGTCCTGCCCGTCCCTGCCAGCATCAGCTCAGCGGAGTGGCAAACGATCCAGGCTGAATTTCGGCCAGCAATGTCTCTGGCTACGCGGAGTTTCGCAGAGAAGTTTTCCTCTGTGACGGCGTTTGAGCAATTAGATGCGGAGCCCTCCTCGACCGGCAATTTGCCGCACCCCTCTACGACGGACAGCGCCTGGCTGGGCGCGAAAATAAGTGCCGATGGCAGTTACGAAAGCATTCCCGTACCCCATGCCGGCGCCATCAGAAGCATGCAGAGCGCAGTCCAGGCTCTCGGCCTTCGTGCGGGGGATGCCGTGCTCGTCTTTCCGGCAACAGCGTTTTCACCGCTGGGATCGACCGACGCCTTGACCGATCTTCTTCTGCCGCTGATTTCCGGCGCGACCGTCGTCTATCCCGGAGAATCTACTCCCGCAGAGCTGCAAGCGCTTCTCGATCGCGAGCAGATCTCTTATGCTCTCGCCGCTCCCGCCGAATGGTCTCGCTTCCTTGACGGCGGCTGGTCCGGCGATCGCAGGCTCAACCTGATCTGCCGCGGGTCGCGATTTTCCCTCGCCATTGTCGAGCAGCTCATCAACTCTCCCTGCCGTGTCTGGTCCATGCTTTCGTCGCCAGAGACAGCGGGTCCATTCACCGTCGCGCGCCTCGATTCGTCGCGACCGCCTTCGCGGCATGGGCACTGGCCGCTTGCGCCGCTGCCGGGCGACAGCCTGCGCATCCGCGATGCGAGCGGTAGTCCCGTACCCTTTGGCGTGCCCGGCGAACTCTTTATCCAGCGAGATTCCGCCGAGGTCCGTCCTGGCTATGTAGCTCGTTATTCACCCGAACGGGGATTTGAAGCCGTCGAGCAGCTCAGGCGTTCTACTCGCCTCCACGGCTATCGCCTGCGGCTCGGAGAGCTCGAAGACCTGCTTATGCAGGAACCTTCCGTGGCCCTGGCACAGGCCGCCATTCAACCTGACACCAGCGGCAGGCCGGTTCTCGCCGCCTACATCGCTGGCAAGAACGGAAGAACTCCTTCTCTCTCCGCCGTAAGCGCCTGGCTCAAATCCGCAGGGCCTCAGCATCTGGCCTCGGCGGAGCTGATTGCGGTTGCTTCCATCCCCCGCCGCCTCGATGGCTCAGCCGACCTCGCGGCCCTTCCGTCTCCGGGATCCTCTCCGCTCGCTCCTGTCGAGGACGCCGGCTTCGTTCCTCCGCGCGACGAACTCGAAACCAGCCTGGTTTCAATCTGGGAATCCGTCCTTGGCGTTCGCGGCATCGGCATCCGCACCAACTTCTTCACGCTGGGCGGCTATTCCCTGATGATCGTGCGGCTCTTCGCGAACATCAATCGCGCACTCTCGGTGTCTTTGCCGATTACCACAATCTTCAATGCGCCCACGATCGAGCAACTGGCGGATCTCATCCGCGGCCGCACGCTTTACTCGCCCCTGGTGCCCGTTCGAACCACGGGCTCCAAGCCGCCATTTTTTCTGATCCACTCTTATCTCCTGTACGGAGGCCTGCCGGGCGCTTTAGGCGAGGATCGCCCATTCTACGGTTTGCGTGAGCTCAGCCAATCGATGACCATGGAGGATCGCGTCGCGTCCTACGCAAAGGAGATCCGCGCCGTCCAACCCAAAGGCCCCTACTACATCGGCGGATGGTGCGCCGCCGGTCCGCTCGCCGTCGAAACCGCGCGTCAACTCATCGAAGCTGGGGAAGAGGTTGGCTTGGTTGTTCTCTTTGACTCGTGGCGTCCCGGATACGCAGCCGAGCTGGCCGAGGAGCACCGGGATACGCCGGAGATGTCCTTGCGCGCTAGACTTCGCCGGAAATACCGGTACCATCGCTACAAGATGGAGTCGCTGCCGCCACGAGCCAAGGTGAAGTATGCCTGGAACGCCGTCGCGCAAAAGATATCCTCGACCCGCGCTAAGCTTTACTTGAGGCACTGGGGCTTCGCTCAACGGCTATTCCGCCAGTTCGGACTGCCTTTGCCGAATTTTATGCATAACGTCAGCTTGCAGACCCTGGAATCCATCCGAACCTACCACGGACAGCCCTTCCCCGCATGCATCACGCTGATCCGCGCGTCCGACTCCGTCTACATTCCCGGCGCAGAACCCGGCTGCGGCTGGGGCGCATTGGCTGCCAAGAGCATCGACGTAGAATGGGCGCCCGGCACTCATGAGTCGATGTTCGTCGAACCGAACCTCCGTGTTGTCGGCGACATCCTGCGGAACAGTCTCGCAAAGGCCGAGGCCGCAAGTTCCTGATTTGAATGCGATGGGCGATCTCCACATCACAGAGCACGTCGCCGACATCGGCCCCCGACTTGCGCCGCTTCCTCGACTTACGGAGGGCGAAGTCCACATCTGGAAACTCCGGCCCGAGCCGGCAATCGAGTTCTCGCACTATTTTCAAATCCTCAGCAGCGACGAACAAGAGCGTGCCCGGCGTTTCCGCTTCCCCGATCTTACCCGGAAGTTCATCGTCGATCACGGCAGGATGCGGTTGCTTCTCGGCGCCTACACGCAAACCAGTCCAGAAGATCTTGTTTTTGCCCAAAATAATTTCGGGAAGCCTCAACTCACGAATCACCGGCTGCGCTTCAATCTCTCCCACACCGACGGACTCACCCTGCTCGCCCTATGTCTCGACTCCGAAGTCGGCGTCGATGTTGAGGCCGTGCGGCCCATGGACGATTGGGCAGGCATCGCGCGATCGAATTTCTCCCCGCTGGAGAATGCCGCCCTGCACAGTACGGTCGAAACCGACCGACAGAATGCTTTTTTTCGATGCTGGACGCGAAAGGAAGCCTTCCTGAAGGCTAATGGACACGGCCTCTCCAAGCCGCTTGACTCCTTTGCCGTAAGCCTCGCCCCGGAAGAGTTACCGGAGCTTCTTTCTTGTGAGTGGGATTCGCAAGAGATGTCGCGATGGTTCCTGGTTTCGCTCCCACTGGGACCGTCATTCGTCGGGGCACTCGCAATTCAACGTCGAGACTGGAATATCCGCTCTTTCGATTGGATTGCGCCAGGCGACACGCTTATAGCGCAGGAGTAACTGCAATAACACTTCTTTACTGTTACATAATAATTTGATTACGTGCCTACTACAGTTACATATAAACAAGACGCTTGAATTAAGAGAGCTTCTTCTGTGAACGAGCCAACCTCATCCTCGCGCTTCCAGCCGTTGCGATCCCAGCCGTTGCGGTCTCTGATCGAAAGCCGACGCTGGCTCGTGATCCTCGCCGTTGCCGGCACGCTGTTGCGCTTCGCCCTTATCGTGCAGACCCTTCACAATCAGCGCTTCTA
>Ga0209040_10001020_pt1 | contig 21886 bp, 18 predicted proteins | sample BogFormECP12_OM3_FD_188240 | JGI IMG/M metagenome (GOLD analysis project Ga0209040, IMG submission 188240) | Bog forest soil microbial communities from Calvert Island, British Columbia, Canada - ECP12_OM3 (SPAdes) (version 2) | ecosystem: Environmental > Aquatic > Freshwater > Wetlands > Bog ... | reverse complement strand
ACCAAGCACCGCCTCGACCTCGTCGCCGCGTCCCTGCCAACCCATCGCCTCAGCAAGCACGACCGCAGCAGCCAAGCCCCCGCCGCGATCGAACGCGAACCGGGCCAGCTCTTCGGCGAGAGCTATGTTCGACATGGTCATCGCGCTCGCCGCCGCATCGATGATCACATCCGGGTCCGGGGCGAGGTCGCTGCGCGTCATGAACTGGGCCAGCTGGATCTGGGTGCGCACGTCGGGCAGCCTTGAGCGCCGCTCTTCCGGCCGCAGGTGCTTCCGAAGATGTTGTGCCAGCATGCCATTGAGCTGCCGCGAGCGCACCACCCCAGCGCGTTGCATTGCCGTTTCACCCAAGAGCGGGTGATACAACCGCGCCACCGTGTGCGATCCATCGGCAACGAACTGGATCACGCCACGGCGCTCAAGGCCTACCACCGCGTCGGCGTCGCAAAGCCCACGCAAAATCTCCCAGTCCAGCACCTCGGCAGCCGCCAAAACCTCGACCGCCTCCAATTCCTCCGGCGCAAGGGATCGCAGCCGAAACTCGAGCAGATCGTGCAGTTGGCGGTCTGCGCGCAGCGCACCTCGAAGCCGCCAGCCGTCTTCCGTGCGCACCAACACACCACTTTCCCGACCGGCGCTCAGCAAGCCGCGCAACAGCAGCGGGCTGCCCGCAGCCCGATGGTGTAACTCGTTGATCAGCCGGGTATCGACGGCGCCGCCGAGCACGGCGCGGGCGAGCTCCCCGGTCTGCTCCCGGGTGAACGCTTCAATGCGCAGACTGAGCAACAGCCGCTCTTTCCACAGCGCTGTCACCGCATCGGACACGTGGTCGCCCGACCGGATCGTCACGATCACCCGTGCACTGCCGCTGGCGGCAAGTTGGTACACCAGCGTCGACGACAACGGATCGAGCAACTGGGCATCGTCGACGACGACGACCAGGTTCTCGTCCTGCTCCAGGGCTCTATGCGCGGCGGCCAACATCGCGGCGGGTTCTCGTGGAGCGTCGACGGTCACGGACCGATAGAACGCGCCCAATGCCACGGCGGAGCCGGTTTGGGTGCCCAGCACATACCGCACCATCAGCCCGCGCGACTTGGCCGTCGTGGCCAGGGCGCGAGCCAGTGTCGATTTGCCGACCCCGCTATCGCCGACCAACGCGACGCCCTGAAACTCCGCGTCGTGCTCGAGTGCCGCCAACGCCTGACGGATCTCGTCATCGCGGCCCACCAAAGGCCAACCCGACCTGCCCTCCGCTGGCACACGTCGACCCCCCTGAACCGGCCTTTCGGGAGTTAGATGTTCCCAGGTGTCACCTTTGTCGCGGGCAATCGCGCTGCCTGCGGTAGTCCAAGGAGGAGTGCGCGGCAGCATGACGAGCCCCTTTGCACTCAGTTCCAATCGTAGTTTGAACTGTAGCTGAGACCAGGCTGAGAAATATCCAACTTTCCGGATAAAATTCCTGCCTGTTTTCGAAGGTCGCTACTCAGGTGATTGGACGTTTGGGCGCCGCTCAGAGGAAGCCGAGGCTGCGCCGGCCTGAAGCGTCTGTGCCAGCAGCTCGTAGTAGACGTCCCGGAAGTCGGCGGGAACCGCCGGCGCCCGTGGCTAGGAGACCCCTGAATTAGTGCCTTTGGGGCGGGGCGCCTCGAGGCGCTCGGTGGCGCTGGTGAAGTCAGACCCTGCGGTCGACACAGAGGTCGCCCCGCCGTGTCGAGTTTTGCAGTCGGGTCGGCGGTGATGCAAGAGTCTGGGTCAGGCGATGACCCAGGTGGTGCCGGTGTAATCGAGCCCGAGGGTGATGAGCCGGCGCAGGTTGATCGCTGCGACACGGTGGTGGAGCCAGTGGTCGTTTTTGGCTACACCGCGGTAGCGGACTTTGCGGTTGCCGCGGGCCAGCCAGGCGATGCTACGTTCGACCATCGGCCGGTGTTGACGATATTCGTTCTGCCAGTCCGGGTTTCGCGCTGCAACTCGGGCGGCTCGTTGCAGAGCGTCATGGGGACGGATCCTCAGACTCTTGCCGTCGGTGCTGCCGGTGCAGCGTTCACGCAACCGGCACCCCCGACATGCCGCCCCGAACTTCACGTACCCGGCCCGGCCGATGTTGCGGGTCACTGCGGCAGGGCAAGTCGCGGTCCGATTGGTGTGGTCGACAGCGAAGTCATCGACGGTGAACCCGCCCAGCACTGCCGAGCGAGTCGGTGCGGGTTTGACCAGATCGACGTGGCCGCGGGTGATGAGTTCGGCACGCAGTTCCCCAGAGCCGTAGGCAGAATCGGCCAACACCCGCACCGATCCGGCTTCCCCGTCGAGCAGGTCCAGGCCGGTGCGTGCCTCGCTGACCGACTGCCCGTCGGCGCCCAGTCCGCTGGCTTTGGTCAGGGCGCAGTCGGTGATGATCCCGGTGTCGGGCTCGATCGCCACGTGCGCTTTGAATCCATCCTGGCGGCGTGCCACGGTCTTATGGGCGTGGCGCGCGTCGGGATCAACCGTGGAAATCACCCGGTCGGGGGCCACCTGCTGGGCGATGCGCCATCGCCCGTCGGTGCCATCAGAGCCCTCGACCGGCTCGACGTCTTGGCCGGCGATCAGCGCCAACAGGGCCAGCGCTTCGGCGGCCCTGGGCCCGTGTTCGGTCTCCGGCAAGTGACCCAACAGCCGGTGCGCATCACCGACCAGGGCGTCAACCAGCTGATCGCGCGCCGCCTTGTCGTTCCAGGCGATCGCCGGCTTGCCCGGGTCGTCATAATCGTGGGCGCTGCACTGCGCCGCGATGACCTCGCCGGCACCGGGGACTTCGCGGCGCACCCGCCGGATCGCGCCGATCACCTGGGTCACCGTGTCCTGGGTGGCCACCGCATCATCGAGGACCGTGGAATCCAATGCCCGGCGCGTCTTGCCCGCCAACACCCCGGTCTGGGCGACCACCGTGCGCACCGCCTCAAAAATCCGGTTCGGGGAATCCGAGGCCGCCAACCGCCGACGCCAATACGTCAGCGTCGTCGCATGAAACGCCCCCGCGCTCACCGGCAGTCCGCACGCCATCTTCCACCGCAGATCAAAAGTGACCGCATCCACAGTCTCGCTATCAGACATCCCGTGCAACGCCTGCAACGTGATCACCGCCGCCATCACATCAGCGGGCACACTGGGCCGACCCCGACCCGTGGGAAACAAATCACGAAACATCTCATCGGGGAACAACTCGCCCCGATGCGCGGCCAGGAACGCAAAGACGCTGCCAGCCTTCAACAGATGCCCCGCTACCGATTCCGCATCCAACAATCCCCGCTGACTATCCGATCGACCCTGCACACCCAAATCATCCCAACAACGAACGATCAACCCGCCAACCGTCACGCGGCATTATTCAGGGGTCTCCTAGGCAATGGCCACGTACCAGTCCGCTCTCGGCCAAGTTAGGTGGCCAGCCATTTTTCAAGGTAGTCGTCGTAGCCGCTGACGACGCGCAGGCTACGGCCCGGCCCACGGGTGAGCCAGCCGCGGGCGAGGAACACGCTGGTGATCGCGGCGGGAAGCGCCCCGGCTAGGTGGACCCGCCGATCGGTCCAGTCGATGCATGAGCGGGCGAACACCCGTCGGCTCGCCCGCAGTGCGGCCAGGTCGATGCCCAGCTGGTCGAGCAAGTCCTGGCCGCGGTCGGTGAGCTCGTGGTCCCGGTCGTCGAGGCAGCGGATTGCCCCAGTGGCCAACAGCCGGTCGCGAAGTTGCACGCCGCGACGGCCGGCCAGGTGGTCATAGCACGTCCGCGCCTCGAACAGCGCACGGGCGGCGCGACGCTGACTCAGGGAGGGCACCGGAGCCGGCGGCGCGATCTGGGCGATGGCCTCCAGCACCGTGGCCACCTCGGGGTTGACGATCTCGTGGTATCGATGCCGGCCCTGGGCTCGGACCCGGATCAACCCGCCTTCGGTCAGCCTGCGCAGATGCGTGGAGGCGGTGGCGGGATGCACCCCGGCCCGCCGAGCCAGCTCCCCCGCCGGCAGCGCCCGACCGCCGGCCAAGGCCGCGAGCATCGCTGCCCGCGCTGGGTCTTCGATCAAGTCGGCGATTGAGGCGAGGTCGCGATCGGCCGGGGTGTACGAGGCCGACGTGTCGCTCACCCCGCCAGCCTTGCATAGCCATGATTTGCCCGCCGTCCAAGCTTCCCCGCTCCAGCGCCGACGGGGCTCAGTACGGGACGATGCCTATCAGGCAATGACGCTGGCTGTGGTCGCAGTAGAACGCGCCGTAGAACGGGGCGGCGGCGACGACGGAAGCGAACACCGCTGACATCATCGCGATGGCCAACACTGACATCAGGGGCCGGTCGGGCACCATCGCCAGCATCAGGGCTGCGACGGTGCACACGACGACATAGACCAAAACCACGAAGACAACCGGGGTCTTGTGTGCGGAGTTGTCGTGGGTCCACCAGTAGAACAGGCCGGAACCGATCGCCGCCGCCGGGACCCACACCGCCAGCAGCGTGAGGATGAACTGCCACCATTTCACGTGGTGGTAGCGGCCGGGCACGGCGATCGGCGGCGCTGGCGCATGCATCGCCCCGGACGGCGGTGCGTCACCCGCTGCGGCCTCAACCGCCGGGGCGGGGCTGCTCGCCGGCTCATCCGCTATCTCCGTCGCCGACGTGTCCGAGCGCCGATGCCACCACCTGCGTCGCCGAGGCTTCGGTTCCGGCTCGATAAACGCCGGTTCGGCTCTGGGGTGCGCGCCGGTGTCGAAGGTCGGCGTGTACGGCTCGGTCTTCGGCAGTGATTCGCTGTCCACACGGTCCTCGTCAGGCAGGGCTCGTCACCTCGATCACCGCCAGCACACCGAACCATCCCGGCGCCAGCGCCAGGGTGAACACGCCCAGCGCGGTGAGCCAGCGCCGCCGGGACAACAGGATCACCAGCAGCCCGACGACGCTGGGAAACCCGACTACCAACGCGATGGCGACGTCCGAGCGCATGCGAACGTGATTTACGGCCAGCGCGGCCGTTCCGCCCAGCAACCCGACCGCGACGCCGACCAGCATCGAGCTGGTCAGCAGCCAGCTCCGCGGCAGCGGTATCACGCTTTGACGATACTGCCGCGGCTGCTCGCTACGGCTTTACTCCCCCGGCGTGCCCGCCGGGTGGGGTCCCCGCTCCGCAGGGGAGTGCCCCCAGCGCGGCGCGGCCTGCGGGTACCGAACAAGCGTCAGCGGCGGCAGCTACCACCGGTGCGCGTGCCGGCGGGCGCTCGCCGCGCTCGTAGTCGGCGCCAGCGATCACCGGGGTAGCCGTGAGCTCCGCGTTCTCGCCGTCGCTGAAAGCCCGCCCGCGGGACAAAAACCGCATTCCCTCGGGTGCTTCCAGGCTGAACCCACCGCCGCGGCCGGGCACCACGTCGATGACGAGCTGGGTGTGTTTCCAGGCCTGGAATTGGGGCCCGGAGATCCACACCGGAACCCCGTCCGCACCAACGTCGAGCACACCGAGCAGCACATCGCGATCACCGACGATGAAGTCCCCGTCCGGGTAGCACATCGGCGACGACCCGTCGCAGCATCCACCGGACTGATGGAACATCACCGGACCGTGCCGGTCCTGCAGCTCATCGAGCAGCGTTGCGGCGGCGGAGGTGATCACCACCCGCGGGGTCATCAGAAGAAACCCTGCGCCTTCTGCGAGTACGACACCATCAGGTTCTTGGTCTGCTGGTAGTGGTCGAGCATCATCTTGTGGGTCTCTCGGCCGAAACCGGACTGCTTGTAGCCACCGAACGCCGCATGCGCCGGGTAGACGTGGTAGCAGTTGACCCACACCCGACCGGCCTGGATGTCGCGGCCCGCCCGGTAGGCGGTGTTGCCGTCGCGGCTCCACACCCCCGCGCCCAGGCCGTAGAGGGTGTCGTTGGCGATGCTCATCGCGTCGTCGTAATCGCGGAACGACGTCACCGCCACCACCGGCCCGAAGATCTCCTCCTGGAAGATCCGCATCTTGTTGTTGCCGCTGAAGATCGTCGGCTGCACGTAGAAGCCGCCGGCCAGGTCTCCGCCCAGGTCGGCCCGCTCACCGCCGGTGATGACCTTGGCGCCCTCGTCCTTGCCGATTTCGATGTAGGACAACACCTTTTCCAGCTGGTCGTTGGAGGCCTGGGAGCCCAGCATCGTCTCGGTGTTCAGCGGGTCGCCCTGCCGGACCGCCTTGGTCCGGATCGCGGCCAGCTCCAGGAACTCGTCGTGGATGTCCGCTTGAACCAGGCTGCGCGACGGGCAGGTGCAGACCTCGCCCTGATTGAGGGCGAACATGGTGAAGCCCTCCAGAGCCTTGTCCTGGAAGTCGTCGTTGGCGGCCATCACGTCGGAGAAGAAGATATTGGGGCTCTTGCCGCCCAACTCGAGGGTGACCGGGATCAGGTTCTGCGACGCGTATTGCATGATCAATCGCCCGGTGGTGGTCTCCCCGGTGAACGAGACCTTGGCGATCCGGTCGCTGGACGCCAGCGGCTTGCCGGCCTCGACCCCGAACCCGTTGACGATGTTGACCACCCCGGCCGGCAACAGGTCACCGACCAGCGACATCAGGTAGAGCACGGAGGCGGGCGTCTGCTCGGCAGGTTTGAGCACCGCCGTATTGCCGGCCGCCAGCGCCGGCGCCAGTTTCCACGCGGCCATCAGGATCGGGAAGTTCCACGGAATGATCTGCCCCACCACGCCGAGCGGCTCGTGGAAGTGATACGCGACGGTGTCCTCGTCGATCTGCGACAGCGAACCCTCCTGAGCGCGGATCGCCGCGGCGAAATAACGGAAGTGATCCGCTGCCAGCGGAATGTCGGCGGCTAGCGCCTCCCGGATCGGTTTGCCGTTGTCCCAGACTTCGGCGAGCGCCAGCGACTCGCTGTTCTCCTCGATACGGTCCGCGATCTTGTTCAAGATTGCCGCTCGCTCGGCCGGGGCGGTCTTACCCCACGCCGGTGCCGCGGCGTGGGCAGCGTCGAGCGCCTTGTCGATGTCGGCCCCGTCGGAGCGCGGCACCTCGCAGAACGCCTGGCCGGTGACCGGCGTCAGATTCTCGAAATACCGGCCGCCCGCCGGGGCGACCCACTCGCCCCCGATGAAGTTGCCGTACCGCGATTCATACGACATCAGCGCCCCAGCGGAGCCCGGACGTGCGTAGACGGTCATGAGATCAGCTCCTCGTTCGACGGTGTTATACAGGTCACACTACCGCCGCCGTCACAATGAGTCGCATGCCCGACGACCCCTATCTGTGGCTGGAAGACATTGCCGGCGAAGAGGCGCTGGACTGGGTGCGCGCCCGCAATGAGCCCACGCTGGCCGAGTTTTCCGGCGAGGAGTTCGAGCGAATGCGCACCGAAGCGCTCGAGGTGCTCGACACCGATGCCCGGATCCCCTACGTGCGCCGTCGCGGCGACTATCTGTACAACTTCTGGCGCGACGCCGCCAACCCGCGCGGGCTGTGGCAGCGCACCACACTGGACAGCTACCGCAGCGATAGCCCGGACTGGGACGTGCTGATCGACGTGGATGAGCTCGCTCGCGCTGACGACGAGAACTGGGTGTGGGCCGGCGCCAACGTCATCGAACCCGACCACACACGGGCCCTGATCAGCCTGTCCCGCGGCGGCTCGGACGCAGCTATCGTGCGTGAATTTGACATGCACACAAGGGAATTCGTCGCCGACGGGTTTGCCCTGACCGAGGCGAAGTCCGGAACCAGCTGGGTCGATCCGGACACGCTGTTGGTAGGCACCGACTTCGGCACTGACTCGCTGACCGAATCCGGCTATCCGCGCATGGTCAAGCGATGGCGCCGGGGGCAATCGGTGGAGGATGCGCAGACGGTGTTCGAAGGCCCGCCCAGCGACGTCATCGTGGCCGCCGGAGTCGACCGCACGCCTGGCTTCGAGCGGACGCTCTTGCGACGGGCCCTCGACTTCTTCAACGACCAGTTGTACGAACTGCGCGGCGATGAGCTGATCCGCATCGATGCGCCCACCGACGCGACGGTGTCGGTGCACCGGCAGTGGTTGCTGATCGAGCTGCGCACCGACTGGCTCACCGGCACAGCCAGCTACACCGCGGGCTCGCTGCTGGCCGCCGACTATGACGACTTCCTCGCCGGTACAGCACAGTTGCGGGTCGTGTTCGAGCCCGACGAGCACACCAGCTTGCTGTCCTACGCCTGGACCCGCGACCGGATCGTCGTCATCACGCTTGCCGACGTGGCCAGCCGCGTCGAGGTCGTCACACCGGGCAGCTGGCAGCGTCGACCGGTGACCGACGTGCCCGCCAATACCAACACCGTCATCGCGGGCGCCGACGATACCGGCGACGAAATTTTCTTGGATTCCAGCGGATTCGTTACGCCGTCGCGTCTACTGCACGGGGCGGTCGACGGAAGGCTGGAACAGATCAAATCCGCGCCGGCTTTCTTCGACGCCGAGGGCATGACCGTCGCACAGCATTTCGCTACATCAAAGGACGGCACCTCGATCCCGTATTTCGTGGTGCGCCCGCGGGACGCCGCCGGTCCGACCCTGCTGGGCGGCTACGGGGGATTTCAGGTGGCCCGCACCCCCGGGTATGACGGCGTACTGGGCCGGCTGTGGCTGGCGCGCGGCGGCACCTTTGTGCTGGCCAACATCCGCGGCGGCGGCGAGTACGGCCCCGGCTGGCACACCCAGGCGATGCGCGCGGGCCGTCACTTGGTTGCCGAGGACTTCGCTGCGGTGGCAACCGATTTGGTGGACCGTGGCATCACCACTGTGCAGCAACTCGGTGCACAGGGCGGCAGTAATGGCGGGCTGCTGATGGGCATCATGCTGACCAAGTACCCCGAGCTGTTCGGTGCGCTGGTGTGTCAGGTGCCGCTGCTGGACATGCGCCGCTTCCATCTTCTGCTGGCCGGTGCGTCCTGGGTTGCCGAGTATGGCGACCCGGACAATCCCGATGATTGGGAATTCATCGCCGAATACTCGCCCTACCACAACATTTCGGCTGCGACTGATTACCCGCCGGTGCTGATCACCACGTCTACCCGTGACGATCGGGTGCATCCGGGGCATGCCCGAAAAATGACGGCCGCGTTGGAAGCCGTGGGCCATCGAGTCTGGTATTACGAGAACATCGAGGGCGGCCACGCCGGCGCAGCCGACAACGCGCAGACCGCGTTCAAGTCCGCACTGAGTTTCTCGTTTCTGTGGCGGATGTTGGCCTTGCCGCCTGACGCAGGCTAGCGAGGTATCGGCGCGGATAACTTTCCGAAAAAGATCTGGCGAAAACCCGGCGGTTTGGCTTTCCTAACCGCCGCCTGACGCGTACCTTAAAACGACCTAAGAAGGCCATGTAGGGAAGGTGAGGGGCGAGGAGTTCGTGATGACTCCACTCATGGTGGCGTGCCTTTTTGTCGGCGCTCCGGTTGCCGGGCTTGGCCTGCTCGAGTTACAGGCACGGCTTGAGCGATGGGATCAGCGACGCCACGCTGACGATTAATCGCGACCGGTAACGCCGGCAACTGAGCTGAGCTGTCAGCATTCAGTTATGCCACCTGCTCAATTCGAGACACTGCTGTACGCGACGACCGGGGCGGTCGCCACTATCACGCTGAACCGCCCCGACCAGCTCAACACCATCGTTCCGCCCATGCCCGACGAAATCGAGGCCGCCGTCGGCCTGGCCGAGCGGGACCCGGAAATCAAGGTCATCGTGTTGCGCGGCGCCGGCAGGGCGTTCTCCGGCGGCTATGACTTCGGCGGCGGCTTCCAGCACTGGGGCGAGACCATGATGACCGAGGGACGCTGGGATCCGGGCAAGGATTTCGCGATGGTCACGGCCAGCGAAACCGGACCGCATCAGAAGTTCATGGCGATCTGGCGGGCCACCAAACCGGTGATCGCCCAGGTGCATGGCTGGTGCGTCGGCGCAGGCAGCGACTACGCGCTCTGCGCCGACATCGTGATCGCCAGCAACGACGCGGTGATCGGCACCCCGTACAGCCGGATGTGGGGGGCCTACCTGACCGGGATGTGGCTGTACCGGCTCAGCCTGGCCAAGGTCAAGTGGCACTCGCTGACGGGTCGGCCGCTGACCGGTGTGCAGGCCGCCGAGGTCGAGCTGATCAACGAGGCGGTCCCGTTCGAGCGGCTGGAGGCCAGAGTCGCCGAGATCGCCGCCGAACTTGCGCGGATCCCATTGTCGCAGTTACGGGCGCAGAAGCTGATCGTCAACCAGGCCTACGAGAACATGGGCCTGGCCTCTACTCAGATGCTGGGCGGCATCCTGGACGGCCTGATGCGCAACACCCCCGAAGCGCTCGACTTCATCCAGACCGCCGCCACCAAGGGCGTCCGGGCCGCGGTCGAGCGCCGCGATGGACCCTTCGGTGATTACAGCCAGGCACCGCCGGAGCTGCGGCCCGATCCGTCGCACGTCATCACGCCGTAGCGCTGCTACTGACTGGGGCGGCGATCAGCCGAAGGTGAAGGAAAACACCTGCAGCCCTTTGCTGGAACGCACATCGAGTAATCCGCGGGCCATGTCATTGCCGGTGGCGATCTGGTGCGACGTCGGCGGTCCGCTGATCGGCACCGTTGTCGTCTTCCCGTCGCGCGTCACCGTCAGACTTCCGGTTCCGCCGACGACGATGTAGACGTTTTTTGCGTGGTAGTTCAGCTCGATGCTCGAGGTATCACTGTCGGCCGTCGCGCCCTGGTAGTCGAGTGTCCACGGTCCCTGCAGCGCGAAGGACTCGTCCGGCAGTGTCGGCGGGAAGGCGAAGTTGGCCTGCCCCTTGTCGTAGACGCCAGTTCCGGCGTAGTTGACCATCTTGCCGACGCCGAAGTACGTCTCGGGGGTCAGGCCGGACTGCGGGGTGGTGTCGGGCGCGTCCACCGGCGGGGGCAGCGCGACGCCGGGTCGTGCGCTGGTGATCAGCTGACGGATCAGCTTCTCGGTGACGTTGTAGTCGCCCTCGCCGAACTTGACGTGCCGCACGACACCGCTGGCGTCGATCAGATATTCGGCGGGCCAGTACTGGTTTCGGTAGTTCGTCCACGTCGAGTACTTGTTGTCCAGGGCGATCGGGTAGGTGATGCCGATGTCGGCGGCGCCCTTTTCGACGTTGCCGGTGACATTTTCGAACGCATACTCCGGGGTGTGCACGCCGATGACCTCGAAACCGTCGTCGTGGTAGGCCTTGTACCAGCCCTCGACATGCGGGATGGCGCGCTGGCAGTTGATGCAGGAATAGGCCCAGAAGTCGATCAGCACCACCTTGCCCCGCAGCCCGTGTAGATCGATCGGCTTGTCGCCTGCGGTGTTCAGCCAGGCGGTGATGCCCTTGAGATCGGGCGCGGAGCCGCAGTTCTGCAGCTGCGCAGAGCCGTCGGTGCAGTTCGACAGCTCTTTGTTCTGGTCGTTGACGATGCCGCCGAGGTTGAGGTCTTGCTGAATCTGTTGGCCGCCGCCGAGCTTGTTCTGCAACGAGCTGGTGTAGTCCGGAATGGCCCGCTGCAGCACCGCGGGCAGGTTGAATACCAGCGCCACGGCGAGCAGCAGGGTCACAATCCCTGCCGTGACGCGGATCTGGCGCTGATGACGCCGAAAAGCACTGACCCGCTGGGTAACTCGTTGGCCCGCCAGCGCGAAGAACAACAGCGGCACCGCCGTGCCCAGGGCGAATGCCACTGTGAGGACGACGACGGGCAGACCAATGTTGGCGGTGGCGCCGGCCACCACGATCGCGGCCAACACCGGGCCCGCACACGGTACGTAGAGCACGCCCAGTGCCAAGCCCAGGCCAAACCCGTTGGCGCGGGTGGCGATCTGTTTTTGCGGGATGCGGGAGAACGGCCGCTCCAGCAGTTGCTCGAAGCGCGGGAAGATCAAGCCGAGACCGATCGCCACCAACGCGGCCAGCGCCACCCAGCGGATGGCGTCTTGCGGCAGATGCAGCAGCGACAGCAATGCCGAGCCGACCAGCGTGACCAGGCTGAAACTCAGCACCAGGCCGCCGATCACCCGATATGGCCGCAGGACTTCACGTTTCGACTTAACCGCAATCGCACCGTCGGCTGTGCTCTGGGTGCCGGAGAAGAAGATCACCGGCAGTACGGGGAGGATGCACGGCGAAATGCCGGTGATCAGACCTCCGAGCAGACCGATCAAAGCTAGCGACAACATAATCACTATTCGCTACCACACCTGTCTTGGATCGGTGCTACCGGCAAGGCGCATAAAGGCGACAAGGCAGCCCGGCGGACCGGGCTGCCTTGCCTGAGCGACGCGGTAGGCCGTCACTGGCTAGGTGGCGTCAGCACAGTGTCGATCATGTACACCGTCGCATTGGCGGTGTGCACCCCTCCGCACACCAGCCCCGCATCGTCGACTTTGAGGCCGTCCCCCTGTCCGGTCACCTTCACGTCGGCCCCCTGCAGGGTCTTGTGGGCGCCGTCAACCGTGTTCGGGCTCTCCTGCCCGTGCACCACGTGGTAGGTCAGGATGCTCTTCAACATGTCTGAATTGGTCTTGAGCTCGTCGATCGTGCTCGCCGGCAGCTTGTCGAACGCGGCGTTGGTCGGCGCAAACACCGTGTACTGGCCGCTGTTGAGGGTGTCGACCAGGTTGACGCTTGGGTTCAACTTGCCGGAGAGCGCGGCGGTCAACGTCGACAGCATCGGATTGTTGGACGCCGCCGTAGCGACCGGGTCCCCTGCCATTCCGGTCACCGAGGCCGGACCGCTCGGATGCTGCGCCGCGTAATCCGCGCATCCCGAACCGATCAGATTGGTCGCGGGAGCCGCCATTGCGCTCGTGCTCACAGGCGCGGCCATGCTGCTAGCAGGATTCGCGCTGGTCTGCTGCGCGGACCCGGATTTGTTGCTCGAACACGCCGAAAACCCCACGGCCGCGATCGCCGCCAGGCCCACCGCGAGCGTCTTTCTCTGAATGTCCTTCATTGCGCTTTGGCTCCTTTGACTTCTTCGCCGGCGCCGGCTGGCGCCGCTGGTTACCGATCGGACAGTCGCTATTCGGAGCGGCTAGCGGCATGGATGGCTTTCGAACATGACATTCGTCACGGTCGTCCACTCCGGCGTCCGCTCCGAATACCGGACGTGCAAAAGTCATTCGGACGCTCGATTGCGGTCATCGGTAGCGGTGTCGCTGGTCTGACAGCCGCCTACGCGTTGTCCGGCTGTGACCGGGTCACCCTCTATGAGGCCGACACCCGGCTGGGCGGGCATGCCCATACCCACTTACTCGACAGCAGCGACGGCACCGTCATCGGCGTCGACTCGGCGTTCCTCGTCCACAACGATCGCACCTACCCGACGCTGTGCGGTCTGTTCGCCGAGTTGGGGGTTGCCACCCAAGAATCGGAGATGTCGATGTCGGTGCGGGCCGAGGACACCGGCCTGGAATATGCCGGAGCCCTTGGCATCCGAGGGCTATGCGCATCGTGGCACTCGGCCAGGCCCCGCTATCTGCTGATGCTCGCCGAGATCGTCCGTTTCCGCCGTGCCGCGAGCCTGCTGCTGGGCGCGGGTTCAAAAGAAGACGCCGACAACCTGGAGACGTTGAACAGTTTCCTTAACCGGCACCGGTTTTCGGCGTTCTTCATCGAGCATTTCATCACGCCGCTGGTGGCGGCGGTGTGGTCCTGCGGCAGCAGCGACGCGCTGCGCTATCCGGCGCGCTACCTGTTCGTCTTCCTCGACCATCACGGCATGCTGTCGGTCTTCGGCTCGCCAACATGGCGCACCGTGGTTGGAGGTTCGGCGCGCTACGTGCACGCGATCGCCTCCCGGCTGCACGAAGTCTGCATTGGAAAACCAGTGCACTCGCTGCGCCGGATGCCAGACGGCGTGCTGGTCCAGGCCGCTGCCGCCGCACCGCAACTCTTCGACGCTGCCGTCGTCGCCGTGCACCCCGACCAGGCGCTGCTGCTTCTCAATGACCCCTCGCCGTCCGAGCGGGCGGTGCTCGGGGCGATTCCCTACTCGACCAACCGCGCGCAGCTGCACACCGACGAGTCGGTACTGCCCCAACATCGGGCCGCACGCGCATCGTGGAATTACCTGATCACCCAGGACAACGATCGTGTGCTAGTCACCTACGACGTCAGCAGGTTGATGCGGATCAACGCCGAGCGCCGGTTCCTGGTGACACTCGGCGGCCATGATCGGGTCGATCCGGAGTCGGTGATCGCCGAGATGGCCTACAGCCACCCGCTGTATACCCCGGAATCCGTTGCTGCACAACGATTATTACCGACTCTGGACGATGATCGGGTGGTATTCGCCGGCGCCTACCACGGTTGGGGGTTTCACGAGGACGGTGCCGCCTCGGGGCTGCGGGCAGCTCGACGGCTGGGCGCGGATTGGCCGGCACGTTCAGCACAGGCGGAGGTGGTGGCATGTTGACGCCGGCAATCTACCGCACCACGATCACCCATAACCGGCGGGCTCCGGTGCACCACTTCTTCGAATACCGCAGCTACAGCTGGTATGTCGACCTCGACGACCTGCCGTCGCTGCCCTGGTGGCTGCGGCCGTTCGCGCGGTTTGACGCTCGCGACCACTTCGTCGCCCGTCCCGGCGGGTCGCTTCGGGACCGGGTAGACGCCTACCTGGCAGACCATGACGCAGCGCTGCCCGACGGTCGCATCACCGCGCTTTTGCAGGCGCGGGTGCTGGGTTACGTTTTCAACCCGATCAGCGTCTTCTGGTGCCACGACCGCGACGGCGTGCTGCGCCGTGTGATCGTTGAGGTACACAACACATACGGGCAACGCCACGTCTATCTGCTACCCCCCGCCAACAGACCGGTACTGGTCACCAAGAAGTTCTACGTGTCACCGTTCAACCCAGTGGCCGGCCATTACCAGGTGCTGGCACCGCGCCCTGACCAGCAGGTGGACGTGGTGGTGTCGCTGCACGATGACGGCCAGCCGGCCTTCGTCGCGACACTGCGCGGCACCCGGCGGCCGGCGACGGTGGGCCACGTCGCGCGGATGCAGATCCTCGCGCCGCTAGCACCGTTGATGGTGGCGTTGCGTATCCGTGTCCAAGGGTTCGCGTTGTGGTTGCGGCGGGTGCCGGTGGTGCCTCGGGTGAAAATGACAGTCGAAAGGCACGCGACAGCAATAGATTCGGAACGTTGGCCGGCGGTTGCCAAGGTGCCGTCCGGCCCCTTTGCCGCGGCGTCGGCGGTCATCGCTGACCGGTTGCTGCGCCGCGCCGCCGCCCGCCTACCACTGCGACTCGTCTACCCCAACGGCACTGTGATCGGGGCCGGGGAAGCGGCGTCACCAAGACTGGTGATCAACCAGCCGAATCGGCTGGCCCGCCGGATCGGACGACACGGTCTGATCGGCTTCGGCGAGTCCTACATGGCCGGCGAGTGGGAATCGGATGCTCTCACCGAACTGCTGACCATCCTGGCGAGAGACATCGGCGACCTGGTGCCAAGGGGGCTGCAGTGGCTCAGACCGATCGTCCTTGCCTCCCAACCAGGTTCGTCAAAGCCCAGCAGGCGAGAGGCGCGCCGCAACGTCGCCGCGCACTATGACCTGTCGAACGATCTGTTCGCCGAATTCCTTGACGAGACAATGACGTACTCCGGCGCGATCTTCGCGGAGCTGCCGGCGTCCTGGCCGGAGCTTGCCGACGCGCAGCGACGCAAAATCGACCGCCTGTTGGACTCGGCCGGAGTCGGCCCCGGCACCCGGCTGCTGGAGATCGGTACCGGATGGGGAGAGCTGGCCATTCGCGCTGCCGCACGCGGAGCGCACGTCCGCTCGATCACACTCTCGGAGCGCCAGGTTTGGCTGGCCCGACAACGGGTCGCCGCCGCTGGACTATCCGACCAGGTTCAAGTCGACCTGCGCGATTACCGCGACATCGGCGGAAACTACGATGCGGTGATCTCGGTCGAGATGATCGAAGCGATTGGATTTCACGCATGGCCAGACTACTTCCGTACCCTCGAGCGGCTGTTGACGCCGAACGGGAGACTGGCAATCCAGGCCATCACCATGCCGCACGCCCGGATGCTCGCGACGCGCAATACGCACACCTGGATCCAGAAGTACGTCTTTCCGGGCGGGCTCATCCCGTCCGCCAGGGCCCTCCTCGAGATCACCGAGCGCGAGACCGGGTTACGCGCTGTCGACATCTTCTCGCTGCGTCCACATTACGCAGAGACGCTTCGCCTGTGGCGAGAGCGTTTCTCGCAACGTCGGAAAATACTGTCGCACATCGGCTTTGACGCAGTGTTTTCGCGAATGTGGCTGCTGTACCTGGCACATGCCGAGGCCGGGTTCCGGTCGGACTACCTCGACGTGTACCAATGGACGTTCGTCAACGAGGCCGTGCCGTGATTGTCGACTTCGCGGTCGTCTCGGGCGCCTCCGTTGCGGCGCTGCTCGTGGTTCACGCGGTCACATTCGCGATTGGCCGCCGCATCGGCCGCTACAACGTCGTCGACGTGGCCTGGGGGCTGGGCTTCATCGCGGTCGCGGCCGTCGCCGCGATCCTCGGCAATGGCGACGCGTCCCGGCGGTGGCTGCTGCTCGGGCTGGTCGCCATCTGGGGCCTACGGCTGAGCTGGTACATCTACCGACGGTCGGCGGGCAAGGGCGAGGATCCGCGCTACGCGGACCTGCTGCGCGATGCCACATCAGGACAGGTAGTCCGCCGGGTTTTCCTGCTACAGGGCTTCGCGACATGGTTCGTCTCGTTGCCGCTACAGCTGTCGGCGGTCGTCGGTCCCACACCGCAGCGCTGGCTGACCGTCACCCTGGCCGGCGTTCTGCTCTGGGGCATGGGCCTCGTCTTCGAAGCCGTCGGCGACCATCAACTGCGGGTATTCAAATCCGACCCGGCGCATCAAGGTGTGGTGATGGACCGCGGCCTATGGGCCTGGACACGTCATCCCAACTACTTCGGCGACGCGTGCGTGTGGTGGGGATTGTGGCTGATCACCATCACCGGGTGGTGGTCCCTGCCGACGATGCTTTCGCCGCTGCTCATGACCTATTTTCTGGTCTACGCCACCGGCGCCCGGCTGACCGAGAAGTACATGGCGGGCCGCCCCGGCGTCGACGAATACAAGGCACGGACATCGTTTTTCGTCCCGCGCCCGCCCCGATCGACACGAACATGACGACTGTCGTCGCGGAGAGGATAGGCTACCGGTCGATGACCGGACCGCGGCATGGCAGCGACCTGGACGCATTGCTGCATCGGGTGGCGCGTCGCGATGCCGACGCGTTCGCCGCGCTTTATGACCACACCAGGACGCGGGTATACGGGCTGGTGACTCGTGTGCTGCGCGACTCCGGCTACAGCGAGGAAACCACCCAAGAGGTGTACCTGGAGGTGTGGCGGACCGCCGACGCCTACGATTCGGCGAAGGGCTCTGCCCTGTCCTGGCTGATGACGATGGCCCACCGACGCGCCATCGACCGGGTACGTGCCGAACAATCCGCCGCGCAGCGGGAATCGCGTTACGGCGCGTCCACCCTCGATCCCCCCCGCGATGTCGTCGCCGAATCAGCGATCGCCGCCGACGAGCGTCGCCGAGTGGTTGAGTGCCTTGACGGGCTGACCGACATCCAGCGGCAGTGCATCGAAATGGCCTACTACGGCGGGTTGACCTATACCGAAGTGTCACAACGATTGTCGGCCAACCTGTCGACGATCAAATCACGGATGCGCGACGCGCTGCGCGGACTCCGTAATTGCCTGGGTGTGCCATGACCGAGCCGACCGAATTCGAACTGCTCGAGCTCGCCACGCCGTATGCGTTGAACGCGGTATCGGATGCCGAGCGCGCGGCCATCGACCGACAGCTCGCCGCGGCGCCGGCATCGGTCGCCGAGGCCTTCCGCGAAGAGGCGCGTGCGGTCCGCGAGACGATGACGGCGGTGTCGGCGGCAACTGCCGCCGAGCCGCCGACCCGTCTTCGCGCGACGGTGCTGGCCGCGGTGCAATCGGATGCTGCCGGCCGTCGATCTCGTTGGCGCACAGCTCTATTGGCTGCAGCGGCGGCAATCGTCGTGGGATTGGCGGCCTTCGGCGCCGGAATCGCGATGCGACCATCGTCTAAGCCGACAATGGCCGAGCAGATCATGGCGGCACCGGACGTGCGAACGGTCTCCGGTCAGCTAGCTGGCGGGACGGCGACGGTGTTGTTCTCGCGGGGCATGAACGCAGGTGTGTTGGTGATGAACAACGTGCCCCCGCCTTCGCAGGGCACCGTGTATCAAATGTGGCTACTCGGCGACAAGGGCCCGACCTCGGCGGGCACGATGAACACCGCGGCCGTCGCGCCGTCGACCACCGACATGCTGACAAACCTCGGGAACTCCAGTGCGCTGGCGTTCACCGTCGAACCCGGCAACGGGTCACCGCAGCCGACCGGAAAGATCCTTGCCAAGCTGCAGTTGACCTAGCTTGGCCGCGACGGGGAGCACTAGAGCTGATTGCCCGACTCCTCATCGGGCCCTGCGGGCCCGCATCGTCGGCGGGCTAGGACTTCCGCAGACTGCCCAGCACCGCCGCTAATATGCCGAGCGCCACCAGCACTGCGCCCGCGGCCAGAGTCAGGTCGAGCCATTGGTGCAGGCTGCTTTCGGCCTCGCCGACCATGACGTCAGCGATACGCCGAATATCGCCGGTGGTGTCGTTCAGCGCATCGTTGATACCGCGGCGACCGATTTCGATACCCGCCCAACCGGCGGCGCCGACCAGCAGCGCCGAGATGCCTAGGCCGGCCAACGCTCTGGCACGGCTGCGTGCAGCGGCCAGTGTCAGTAGCGCGCCGATCCCGGTCAGCACCGCCGCGGCGATGCTCGCCCACGGACCCCAGGTGACCAGCGGGCGTAATATGCCGGGCTGCAATACCTTTGGCGTCGATACCGTCACCGGCACCCGTACCATCTCCGGCACCCGCACGTTATAGGTCGACAGCATCGGTGTAAACGCGCTGTCTTTGAGCATCCCGGCTAGGTCGATGACCCACTGGTCGCCTTCCGACTGCGCCGAGGCGCCGGTGAACATCCAGCTGTGCGCCAGCCGATTGGCATCGGCGAACTGCGGCGGGAAGTCCGGACCGGAGGTATAGCCGGCGGCTACATCGTGAACCTGGGCCGAGTCGACCTTGTAGCCGCGTTGATCGATGAGCACCATGGCCCTGGTGGCGAGCTCGGATGCCACCGCGGCCTGCAGCACCGGATCGGCCGCGGCTTTCCGGGCCATCGCCTCATACCCGTTGGCGTCGACGATGTGCGTCTGCGCCCACGCCGTCGGCACGGCAACCGCCAGCGCCACAGTGGTGAACAGCCACAGCAGTACCGTTACCGCGAATCGCACGCTGTGGCCAGTGTCACGTTCACTGGGGCAGGATGCCCTGCAGGTAGGCGGCCTGACCGAGATGCTGGGCGCAGTCGTCGATGATGCTGACCAGTCGCGCGCTGGCGGTCACCGGCGGATCCCAGTTCCGGTCGACGATGCGCGCCAAGTCCTCGGTGGTGACGCGCGCGACGAATTCCAGCGTCACCTTGTGCACGGCGTGGTAGTACCCAGCCAGCAGATCGGCCGATGCCTGGACTTTGGCCACCTCTTCGGGACCGTGCCCGTAGCCGGTGTCGTTGCGCGGCAGGTCCAGCCCGAAGCGGTCCACCCACCCTTCGTGGGTCCACACTTGCTCGATGCCGGCGATCGGGGTCAGTTGAATGTCTTGCACACGCGCGCTGTGCCAGATCAACCACGCGATGCTGTTGGCGTTCGGGCTCGGCCGGTAGCCGGCCTGGTCTTCGGTGAGACCCTCGGTGAGCTCGTCGACGTGTTCGATCAACCGGGTGAACGCGTCACGGAGCAACTCCTGAGCGGCCGCATCGGTGGTCGACATACCGGCGACCCTACCGCCGCCCGGACGAATTGATCCTGGCATCAGTTACCGATGCGGTCGTAGATTATTTAGATGACCTACGACCTCATCATCCGCAACGGCACCATCGTCGACGGGCTCGGAGGCGAACCGTACGTCGGCGACGTCGCGGTGCGTGACAGCGTCATCGCGGCCGTCGGAACAGTCAATGGCTCATCCGCGAAGCGGGAGATCGACGCGACCGGGCTGCTGATCACCCCGGGCTTTGTCGATCTGCACACCCACTACGACGGCCAGTCCATCTGGTCGGAGCGCCTTACCCCGTCCTCAGCGCACGGGGTCACCACGGTGGTGATGGGCAACTGCGGCGTCGGCTTCGCGCCGTGCCGCCAGGAAGACCACGACGTGCTCGTCGACGTAATGGCGGGCGTCGAAGACATTCCCGGTGTCGTGATGACCGACGGCCTGCCGTGGAACTGGGAGACCTTCCCCGAATACCTGGACGCACTGGACGCGGGCAAACGCGATATCGACGTGGCCGCCTACCTCCCGCACTCGCCGCTGCGCGTGTACGTGATGGGTCAGCGCGGCGCCGACCGTGAGCCGGCCACCGCCGAAGATCTCGCAAAGATGCGGACGCTGGCCAAAGAGGCGATGGAAGTCGGAGCGCTCGGCTTCGCGTCGTCGCGGCTGACCATCCACAAGACCGAGAGCGGCTCGCCGATTCCGAGCTACGACGCCGCTCGCGAGGAGATCGAAGAAATCGCCAGAGGCGTGGTCGACGGCGGCGGCGGCCTGCTGCAATTCGTGCCCGACATTCCGTCCGGCGGCTATCAGCCTGTGCTGCAAACGGTTTTCGACGTCGCCGAGGACGTCGGGCTTCCGGTCACCTTCACACTCGTCGTCGCCAACGCCGGCGACCCGACCTGGCCGGACGCCATCACGATGGTCGAGAAGGCCAATAAAAATGCCGGCGCGGGCTGTGCACAATTTACCGCGCAGCTGTTGCCGCGGCCCATCGGGTTGATCATCGGGCTGCAGCTCACCGCCAACCCGTTCGTTTTGTACCCCAGTTACCGCGAGATCGCCCACCTGCCGCTGGCCGAGCGGGTCGCGGAGATGCGCAAGCCCGAGGTCCGCGCCCGCATCCTCGCCGACAAGCCCGGCGTGGGGCACCCGATCCTGTACGTCGCGCAGATGTGGGACTGGATCTTCCCGCTGAGTGACAACCCCAACTACGAGCCGGACCCGTCGACCAGCATCGGAGCCCGGGCGCGGGCCAAGGGTGTGGACCCGATGGAAGAGGCCTACGACCGGCTGCTCGACGACGACGGCCGGGCCATGCTGTTGGTGGCCACCAGCAACCTGGAGCACAACTCGCTGGACACCGTCGGCGAGCTACTGCACCGCGACGACGTCGTGCTCGGGCTCGGCGACGGCGGCGCACACTACGGGATGATCTGCGACGCCAGCTACTCGACATACTTCCTGGCGCACTGGGCGCGCGATCGGAAGTTTGGGCGGTTCACGGTGCCAGAGGCCGTCCGCGAGCTGACCTCGGTGCCGGCCCGCATCGCCGGGCTGGGCGACCGCGGCCGCATCGCGGAGGGCTACAAGGCTGACCTCAACGTCATCGACCATGCGGCGCTGCGTCTGCACAAGCCGGTCATCACCCACGACCTGCCCGCCGGCGGGCGTCGGCTCGACCAAACTGCCGACGGTTACGTGGCGACGATCGTCTCCGGCGAGGTGATCGCCGAGAACGGCGCGCCCACCGCCGCCCGGCCGGGCAAGCTGGTCCGCGGCCGCCAGCCGGTTCCCGCCTAAAGGCGTTGTGCCGTCACATCCGCCTCATCAGCCCCCGTGTCGGCGGGCACACAGTTTGCCCGCCTAATGGGATCTGATCGGCGTTGATGACGGTGTTTGGTTTGGTGGCGAGATGCTGGTCGGTGAGCCGCCGGTCGGTGAGCACTTTGCCCG
>Ga0209040_10001019_pt1 | contig 21894 bp, 11 predicted proteins | sample BogFormECP12_OM3_FD_188240 | JGI IMG/M metagenome (GOLD analysis project Ga0209040, IMG submission 188240) | Bog forest soil microbial communities from Calvert Island, British Columbia, Canada - ECP12_OM3 (SPAdes) (version 2) | ecosystem: Environmental > Aquatic > Freshwater > Wetlands > Bog ... | reverse complement strand
GCTGTCCAGGAAGCCAGGGCGGATCATGGATGAAGCAGAATCGCCTTAACGGCCGTTGGCAAGGGGATTTTTCGGATTTCCGTAGAGTCGGGGTATACCCTGATTCGGCACAGCCGTATGGTATCACAGGGTTTCCCCGATGAACGGCCAACTCGCCCGCCCCAGAGGTAGTCTGGGCCCCGATTCCTGCGTCCTGCAATAACCGTATCGCCAGCAGGGCTGTTCAACGCTCTATACAAGTGAGTGACAAGGGGTGAGTCTGCGGCGCAACAGTTGGACAAATTCCGCGAGCCGAGCGGGGTGGCGGGATTCCGGCGCGGCGGAATGTCAGAATCTATGCCGGGCAACCAAACCACCAGCAGGTTGCCATGCAGTCGTTCGATCCGTTTCTCGCCGCGCTCCGCGAAATCCCCGACCCACGCCGAGCCGAGGGTATGCTTTACAAGCTGCCCTACGTTCTGCTGTTCGCCATCCTCGCCGTGGTCACCGGCGGCAATTCCTTCCGCTCCATCGAGACTTTCATCACTGTGCATCGCCGCCGCTTGAACGCCGCTTTCGGGCTGCGCTGGAAGCGCGCACCCGCCCACACGTCGATTCGCTACGTGCTCCAGGGTCTCGACCCACGGGAGGTCGAGCAGGTGTTCCGCCGCCACGCCGCATGTCTGCGCGGCGGCGCGACCGATCCGTCGCGACGCAGCATTGCGCTGGATGGAAAGACGCTCAGGCGCAGCTTCGACAATTTCACCGACCGCAAGGCGGCCCAGCTGCTGCATGCATTCGACACCGAGGCCGGACTGGTCCTGGCGCACATCGATATCGCAGAGAAACCCAACGAGATCCCCGCCGCCCAGCAGCTGCTTGGCGAACTCCAGCTCGCGCAGTGCATCGTCACGCTCGACGCCCTGCACTGCCAAAAAAAACCTTCGAAGCCGCCGCGCAGGCGCAGGCACAGGTTATCGTCCAACTGAAGGACAATCAGCCCACTCTCCTGCGGCAGGCGGAAGCCGCCTGCTCGTCCCGCCGACCCGCCAGCATCAACACCTCGGTCACCAAAGGGCGCAATCGGCATGAGACCAGGACGGTCGAGGTGTTCCGCGCAACCCGCACGGTTGCCGCCACCGAGTGGAAGTCGCTGATCAAGGATATCGTCCGCGTCAGCCGTGACGTGCTGCACCGGAATGCCAAGACCGGACTATGGAGCAGTACCTCCGAGATCGCATATTATGTCGTCAATTCCCCCATCCCGGCGCACCACGCCGCGACCGCAATCCGAGGCCATTGGCACATCGAGAACCAGCTGCACTACACACGCGACGTCACGTTCCAGGAAGATCAGTCCCGCATCCGTCACAACCCGGGCGTCTTCGCCCGGCTGCGCAGCTTCGCCTACAACATCCTGCGCCGCAATCAGAACTCAACGTTCAGTCAGGACAGATATGCCGCTGCTCTCGCCGGACTCGACGCATTGCTCAAGTGGAGCTTCAGTTGAGAGCGTTGAACAGCCCTGCCGTCCTGCCGCTATGGCGCAGTCGCAGCGAGCTCCGCCGCGCAGGCGAGGCGATACTGTTCTTGAACGATCCGGATGTGGCTGACGACGATGCAAGGGCTCAGGAAGACATCTATTGCCGTCTTTTTCGCCTGACACCCGCAGAGGGCCGCCTCGCTGTCTACTTGACGTCGGGTGCGTCGCTCGTCGAGGCTGCCCGTACATTCGGAGTTACGCACAACACCGTGCGAAAGCAACTACGTTTTATCTTCGACAAAACGGATACACGACGACAGGCCGATCTCATACGACTAATGCGGGACTGTCGGAGTCTAAAGGTTTCGCTTATATAAGGGTTGCTCCATTCGAATGAGGTCGTGCCCGAAGCTCGCGCTGGCCGGTTGGCAGCACATCAAGCTGACCGGCGATTACTTTCGTGCTAGCGGTTACCTGTCCATAGAGCTGTTGAATTGCAACTTGCTCCGCCGCCGCGCTGTTGAGCTGCATTGCTGTGAGTTCGTTGCTGAGAAGACTTCTGAGCGACACTTTTGTTCAGCCATCGTGTTCGGAAGCAGCGTCGGCATTGAGCAACACATAGCGTTCGATGCCGATCTGCTTGATCAAATCGAATTGGCGCTCCAGGAAATCGACATGTTCCTCTTCGCGCCCCAGTATTTTCAGCAGCAGGTCGCGGGAGACGTCAGAGGGTGGCACGAAATCCGGGCTGCCTTCCGTTGTCGTGGCATGCACGAACTCAATGATCGCGCGCTTCGCAGATCCGTCGTTCCAGGGGATGGCAGAACTCCCGCAGCTTCCTGCGCGTTGGCTGCGGCGGCGAGGACTGTCTCCGAGAACACCGAAAGCGCAGCCGCAGCCGAGATCAGGTTGCGGCGGTTGACAGGTTGCGGCGATTGAGGTTGTAATTTACCGCCATGCCGTGTATTATTTTAGGAGGTCAGCGCCTTACGGGCGGTGATGGGGGATTTGACGATGCGCTCGAGGCCCGCGAACCAAGCTGGCGCGCGCGCCGCAGCTCCTCGGGCGCACATTTGCCGCGCCTCGCGCCTACCACTTCATCTAAGCGACCTGACCTGTGCTTCCGTCCCTCGGGCGGCGAAGGCCTCGACACGAGCAGCCAGCGCCTAGCTCTGGGGGACTCGCATTTTGACGCCGGTCGATGGACCGCCGCGAGACGATTGCCGGACCCGACTGTCGAGGGGAAATCATGGCCACGTTGGACGCAGAACTCGAATTGCTGCTGGTCCGAAAGGAGATTTTCGACAAAGACCCGTCAGCCGCTCGATTGGAAGTGGGACCCGACGAATTGATACGCGTCTCGGTCGTATTCAGCGGCGACATTGCGGCGCTGGAAAACGCGGGACTGCAAGTCGGCAGCGCGAGCGCCCGTGTCGCGTATGGCGCAACCACTCTCGCAGGCCTGCAGGCGCTCGCCGCTCTTCCGCAGATTGAGTCGATTCAGCGCCAGCGGCATCCGCATCCACATCTCAACGACAGCGTGCCGGACATCAAGGCCAATCAGGTGTGGAATATCTCCGGGGACAGTTTTCACGGTTACACCGGCCGCGGCGTGATTGTCGGCATCATCGACAGCGGCATCGACATCACGCACCCCAACTTCCGCAATTCCGACGACACCACGCGCGTCCTGGCAATCTGGGATCAGACGTTGACCGCAGGGGCCGGAGAAACGGCGCCGGGTGCAATTACCGACCCGAATCTTATCTTGGGCGCGCTTCCCACGCCGCTCGGATACGGCGTGGAATACGACCTAAAGAAAAATCCCGCGGTGAAGGTGCGGCACATCGACGAGGATGGACACGGCACGCACGTCGCCGGCATCGCGGCGGGCAACGGCTCGAAGAGGGGCGGCTGTCTGATCAAGTATCAGTACGTCGGCGTCGCGCCCGAAGCCGATATCGTCATGGTGCGCTTGTTCGGGCTGTCCAAATCCGACGCCAAGCTGACTCCGCCTACCACCAACAACGGCTATATGATGGACGCTATCCGCTACATTCTGAACACCGCCACAAAAAATAATAAGTCCGCGGTTATCAATCTCAGTTTAGGCGGATTTACCGAGTTCATGGACGGCACGTCGTCCGAGTGCCGGGATATCGACGCGCTGCTGAACGCGAATTCCAAAGGACGGGCGATTGTCTTTTCGGCCGGAAACGATGGCAACGCGAATTTCCACGCCAGCGCGACAGTCCCTGCGGGTTCGGGTTCAGGGACGCCGTTGGCCCTGACCTTCACCATCTTCGACGACGATACCGCGGTCGGCTCGCGCACCCTCATAGTGATGTATTCCGGGTCCAATCTGCAAGCTCAGGTAACCTCTTCGACAGTGCCTGGTCCTGCGGGCGTTGTCGCCTGGGTGTCCCCGGGGGCGAATGGCAGCAGCACGACCGCCAACGGTCCCAACGGCATGGTCACCATCAAGAACGCCGCCAATCGCATCACCATTTCGATCAGTTCCACACAGGCAAGTGCCGGACCGCCGCCGAAGTACAATGCGCTCGTCGCGGGCACCTGGAAGCTGGAGCTGCGCGATACTGCAAACACTGCAACACCCATTGATGCCTACTGCCTCTACGGCGACTCGCACGATAAAAAATCTCCCAAGTTCCTCTCCAATACCGTCTCTCGATCGACCCTTTGTGATACCGCCACCTGTCATGAAGCTCTCGCCGTGGGGTCGTGCAAGGTCGGGGGTGACCTCTCCGATTTTTCGGCTCGCGGGCCAACTCTGGACGCAGCAAAGCGCACCAAACCGGAACTCTGCGCGCCGGGAGACAACGTGACGTCGGCGCATTCCAGCACCATCCCAGACGACCCCGATTGCACCATCTGCTGCTGCTCGTGTTGTGAAGCCTATGTCGACAAAGGGGGCACGAGCATGTCGGCGCCGCACATCGCCGGCGTCATTGCGTTGATGCTGCACAGGGACCCGAATCTCAAGCACGACGAAATCACCAAGGCGCTGACCGCCAATGCCGCACCCAAGCCGAGCGGCACTTCCCCCGACGACGACTTGGGATGGGGCGCGGGCCGGGTTGACGCCGACGAAACGATGACCTCGGCCGCAGTCCTCCCCGTGAATCCCCCGGTGTTCGCGGTGGCCGCCGATCCGTCGATCGTTCCCGAGGCTCTGCCGCAGGCCGACCCGGTGCTCGCCCTGCGCGACGAGCTTCTGGCAACGGCGCGCGGCGCGGAATTTTCGCAGCTGTTCAAGCAGCATGCCAAGGAAGTTTGGACTCTGATCAACACCAACCGGCGGGTGGCCACGGTGTGGCATCGATGCAAGGGTCCGATCTGGGTGCGTCTGTCACTGCGCGCCGCGCACTCGCCGGAGCTTCCCGTGCCGATGCAGGTGGACGGTCTCGCTCTCCACCAGGCGATCGAGCGGTTCGCGCGCATCATGTGGCGTTACGCGTCGGCACCGTTGCGGCGCGACCTGCAAATCTACCTGCCCCAAGTCTCGATCCTGAGAGACGGCATGAGCGTCTCCGACTTGATCCAGGCGGTGGGGAGGAGACGCGCATCGACCGGCATTAACAAATTGCCCGCACCGGCATAGCCATGGCCGACGCCTCCGGCACCCTCGAGACGCTCGTCCTGCAGCTCGGCAAGCTGCTGCAGCCGCTGGAGTCGCTTCTCGGGCCGGACTTTTTCTTCAGTCTCGGTGCCGAGTTGCCGCGCGATATCACCGGCGATGCGACGCTGGTGAGCCAGCTTTCGGCTGCATCCAGCGCCGCCGGTGCCCTCGACGGCGACATCACAACTCTCAGCTCCGCGATCGGCAGCGGCAACGACGGATCGATCATTTCGGCCGGAGCGGCATTGATCATCAGCATCGGCAAACTGATCTCCGCGCTGGAGAACGTCGGCAATGCCCTCGACCAGGCCGCCAACGGGCTAAGCGCCGCCGACAAGGCACGACTGCAGGCGTTCGCGCCCACGATGGCGGCGCGAACCATGGAATATATGCTGGTCGGCTATCTGACGGATGAGTTGCCGTCGCTGGTGACCACGCTCGACGTACTGGGCCTCATCGACCGCGAATTCACGCCGTCGCCCGCGCTGGAGGTGAGCCGCGCGCCATCCACCGTCACACCGCGCCGGTTCTATTTCGATCGAATCACTCAGCTGTTCAGCAGTCCGGGCGACTATTTTCAGCAAACCTACGGCTGGGGCAGCGGCACGTTCGACGGCAGCGCGCTGCTGCCGAAGGTACAGGCGCTGTTCGAATCCCTCGGCATTCCGGCGGCAATCTACACCACCGCGGGTCAACCGCCCGTGCTCGAGGCGTTCATCTTCAATCTGCAGGCCGACAAGTCCACGACGCCGCCGGGGATGAAAGCGGCCGTGAGTCTTCCGGGCAATATCACCTTCGACCAGACGATCCCGTTCTCGACGCTCTGGCAAGGCACATTGCATGTCCAGGCTAATTACGCAGCCGGCGTCGGCGTTACGCTGCGCCCACCGTTCAATGTAAATGTTCTGCCGCCGAGCGGCAGCGTCGATGTCGACCTGCAACTGGGTCTGCAAGCGCCGGCATCGGGCAGCGACCCTGTCGTGATTCTCGGTGTGACCGGCGGCTCGCGACTTCAGGCGAGCGGCATCGGGGGCAGCGTCGGGGTGAACGCCAGCCTCGGCACTGGCGGCGGCGCGCTGGAGCCCGAGATCGGCTTCCAGGTCAAAGGCGGCAAGCTCGTCATCGACATGTCGGGAGCGGACGGCTTTCTTTCCGACGTCACGTCGGGAACGCCGATCGAGGCAACGTTCGACCTGGCGGCGACCTGGGCACCCGACACCGGCCTGCACGTCACCGGCGGCGCGCAACTCGAGATCGATCTGCCGCTGCATCTCGACCTCGGCCCGGTGACCTTCGAGACCCTCTATGTCATCGGCGGGATCAGCGGCGGCGATCTGACGCTGGAGCTTTCGGCGGCGCTGGGGGTCACGCTCGGACCGATCCAGGGCTCGGTCGATCGCATTGGGATGCTGGGGACCCTGAGTTTCCCGCAAGGCGGCGGCAACCTGGGTCCCGCCGATCTCAAGTTGGGATTCAAGCCGCCCAACGGCCTCGGTCTCGAAATCGACGCCGGCCCCGCGAGCGGCGGCGGGTTTATCTCCTTCGATCCGGACAAGGGCCAATATGCGGGCGTGCTCGACGTCTCGATCATGGATGTCGTGCAGGTCAAGGTTATCGGCGTGATCGACACGATCATGCCGGACGGCTCGTCCGGTTTTTCTTTCATTCTCATTATCACGTTCGAACTGCCGCCGATCCAGCTCGGCTTCGGCTTCACGTTGAACGGCGTCGGCGGCCTCGGTGGCGTCAATCGCACCATCAACACCACGGCGTTGCAGGCGGGGTTCGTCGCTCACTCGCTCGATTCGATCCTGTTCCCGCCCGACCCGGTGGCCAACGCGCCGGAGATCATCAGCAACATCCGCAATTTCTTCCCGGTTGCCCAAAACAGCTACGTGTTCGGGCCGATGGTCGAAATCGGCTGGGGCGAGCCGACGCTGATCACGCTGCAGATCGGCGTCATCCTCGAACTGCCCCAGCCGGTCGTCATCGTGCTGCTCGGGCTCATCGACGTGGCCCTGCCGGACGCCGACGCGCCGCTGATCCAGCTACACATCGACGTTCTGGGCGAGCTCGATTTCGGCACCAAGACACTCCAAGTCGAAGGCGATCTCTACGATTCCACCGTGCTCATCTACTCGATGAGCGGGAGCCTGTTTTTCCGCATCGGTTGGGGGAGCGATCCGAATTTCATCTATTCGGTCGGCGGGTTCAATCCGCACTTCAACACGGCCGGGCTCGACATTCCGCAGTTGCAGCGGTGCAGCGTCAGCATCGGCCTCGGCGATAACCCGCGCATCAGCGCCAACAACTACTTTGCGGTCACGTCGAACTCGCTGCAATTCGGCGCCAACGTGCAAGCCTACGCGTCGGCGGCCGGATTTACCGTTCAGGGATATCTCGGTTTCGACCTGCTCGTCATCTACTCGCCGTTTTCATTCGAATTCGATTTCGACGCCAGCTTCTCCATTTCGTTCGAAGGCGTAAACCTGGCGTCGTTGAGCGTCAGCGGGGCCTTCTCCGGGCCGCGGCCGTGGAACTTCAACGGCTCCGCGTCGATCAGCCTTTTGTTCTTCTCGGTCAGCGCCTCGCTTAATATCACGTGGGGCGACAGCACGCCGGTGACGATCCCACAAAAACCGGTGCTGCCCGACTTGGTGAATGCGCTGCAGGCGCCCGCCAACTGGAGCGCGGCGCTGCCCGCTGGCATGACGCCGGCGGTTTCGCTCACCGCGCCGACGCCGGCGAACCCGGCGCTGATCGTTTACCCGATGGGCACGCTGAGCGTACGGGAGAACGTCGTCCCGCTCGACGTGACGATCAGCCGCTACGGCAATGCGACCCCCTCTGACGGCAGCCTGTTTGCGATCAGCGACGTCGAGATCAACAATCAGCAAACGACACGACAGACGTTCCAGGAATACTTCGCGCCCGGCCAATTCAATGCCTTGAACGACGCGGACAAGCTGAGCCAGCCGAGTTTCGAACTCTACGACGCGGGCGTGACGATCGGCTCGAGCGCCGTCGATTCCGGAAAGGATTCGGCGCGCACGGCCGTATACGAAGAAAAATATATCGACTCGCCGATGAGCTACTCGCGCCCGACGGGTGCGTACCTGATGACCGCGAACATAAGCGCGGCGCTCTCGCGCCAGGGGGCCGGCCACGTCTCGCCCGTGCTGACGAGCGGCCTGGCGAAATACAGCGCCGGGCCGGGCACGGCGGCCATTACCACGTCCGAGGCAAGCTACGTGGTCGCCAGTACCAACGACCTGTCGGTGCGTTCGGACATTTCGTCGGCATCCGGCGTCACCTACTTCCAGGCGCGCGCGGCGCTCGCGTCCCACCTCGCCGCCAATCCCGCCGACATCGGCAATCTGCAGATCGTGACGCTCTATGAGGCGGCCGCATGAGCACCGACCTCGGCCGCTATCATTTTCTCGCCTGGACGCGCCGCGGCATCGAGGCGAGCCTGAACAATCCGGACACGAACGGCACGCTGGACGCGCGCGCGAGCCTCGGCGTGCAGGTCACGATCGCGGCGAACGGCGCTAGCGCTGCCACGCAGCCATCGCCGATGAACGTCCAGCTGTACGGGCCGGGCGACGTCGTCGGCATCGATCCCCGGCACGTCATTCGCACCGAGCCGCGCGAGTTCACCGTCAATTACGAACCGAATTACCTGTGCGGGATCGAGTTCGACGCGCCGGATTTTCCCTGGTTGTTCACGCCGGCCGCGCCGAACGGCGACAGGCTGCGGCCCTGGCTGGTACTGATCGTCCTCAAGGACGACGAGTTCACCCCGCCGACGCAGGCGCCTAATCCGCTTCCGGTGATCCAGGTGCTCTCGACTTCGGCGCTGCCGGATCTCAGCGAGTCGTGGAATTGGGCGCACACGCAGATCAGCGGCGACACGCCGCTTGCGGATGCGATCGCCGGCGACCCGGGCGCGGTGATCTCGCGTCTGATCTGTCCGCGCCGGCTCGAGCCCGAGTTGAACTACACGGCGTTCCTGGTGCCGGTTTTCGACGTCGGGGTTCAAGCGGGCATGGGGCAGACGGTGCCGGCAGGCGCCCAGGCGCAACTGGCTTGGACATCGCGTTCGGCAACGCCGCTCAGCTTGCCGTTCTATTGCAAATTCCAATTCCACACGAGCGACGCAGGGGATTTCGAATCGCTGGTGCGCGCGCTCACCCCGACCGTGATGCCGGCCTCGGTCGGCGAACGTCCCATGGACGTATCTCAGCCCGGCATGGGCATCCCATCGGCCGGGACACCGCTCGGCCTTCAGGGCGCACTGGGCAGTGCCAGCCTGGTGCCGATCCCGTGGGTCGATCCGGCAAAGACCGCTTTCCAGAGCGGGGTGCAGACTTTCATCAACGTGCCGGCCGCGATGACTGACGACCCGGCGAATCCCAACCCGAACGACCCGGTGATGGCCGCGCCGATCTACGGGCGCTGGCTCGCCGCCGCGCAATCGGTGGACCGCACGGCGCCCGGATGGGTGAACGAGCTCAATCTGGATCCGCGCAATCGCGCCGCGGGCGGCATGGGCACCGAGGTGGTGCAGACCGAGAGCGTGCAATTGATGGCGTCCGCCTGGCAGCAGGTCGAAGGCGTCCTCAAGGCGAACCAAACACTCAAGCAGGCCCAACTGGCGCGGGCGGTCCTTCAACAAATACACCGCCTGCGCCTGGGCACGACCCAGCCGCCCAGTCTGCTCACGATCACCGCGCCTTTGCACGCGCGGCTGCTGGCAAGTCCGACGACCGTCCTCGCCGCGATCCGCTCCAGCCGCGTGCCGGCGCGGATGCTCTCGGGCACATTTCGGCGGCTGACACGGCCGCGGGTACGACGGGGCGCATCCCCGACGAAGCGCCCGCCGCTGCTCACGCGCGTCAATTCAGGCGAGCTTTCCTTCGTGCCGCCGGTGGCGCCGCCGAACGGCTTGGTCTCGATCGATCCGGTGACGGCGCAAGCGGGCGGTCAGCCCACACCAACACCGACGCCACATCTTCATAATTGGCTGCGGTGGCTCCTGCTTATCTTGATCGTGATCTTCGTGATCATTGCCATCATCATCGCCGGCCTGAGCGGGGGAATATTTATGGCCGTGGCCGTGCTGGTCGCCGGCCTCGCCCTTATCGCCTTGGTTTCGGCCGGCCTCCAGCCGCCGATCCCGACGCCGCCCGGCCCGACATTACCCACCGGGATGACGATCGGGAGCATGACGCCGGCCACCGTCGCCGCGATACCGCCGCTGCCTGGATTCCAGATCACGCCGGCGGGAACGGCGCCGGCCGCGGGACCGGCGCCCGGGTCCGGCCCGGACACGCCCGCCGCAATCGCATTGCGGTCGGCGACAACGGATCTGTTCAATTACGTCGATCTACTGCCGACCGATCCGCCGCCGGCGCCGGCGCTCGACCTTGCCGCGCTGCGGACGACGGTGATGACGTGCATAGATCCGTTCGCGACGGTACCGCGCCGCATGCAATCGTTGATCGCACTGTCACCGCGCATCGCGTGGCTGCCGCTCGATCCGCTCGAACCGATCATGGCGGCGCCGACGTTCCCGCAGCCGATGTACATTCCGTTGCGCGACTACTCGGAACAATACGTGCTGCCCGGCGCCGAGTTGGTGCCCGCGAACTCGCTCGGCCTACTCGTCGCCAATCACGCGTTCATCGAAGCCTATATGACCGGCCTCAATCACGAGATGGGGCGTCAGCTTCTGTGGAACGGCTATCCGACGGATCAGCGCGGCAGTTGCTTCCGCCAGTTCTGGGACGTCGCCGCTTACGTGCGCCAGCCCGGCGATCCGACCGATCCCGCCGCGCTCACCGAGTTGCTCAAAGACATCCCGCCGATCAACACGTGGGGCACCTCTACCGCGCTGGGCACGCATCCCAACCGCACTGACGTGGTCGCAAATAACGTCGTCCTCCTCATCCGCGGCGAATTGCTCAAGCGCTACCCCAACGCGATCATCTACGCCGGCAAGGCGAAGAAAGACAATTCGTCGAACGCCGACCCCAACCATCGCATCCTCGACACGAGCGACGAACGCTATCCGATTTTCCGCGGCACCCTGAAGGACGACATGACGTTCCTCGGCTTCAATCTGAGCGTCGCGGATGCATACGGCGGCACGGCGGCGTCGCCGGAGGGATTCTTTTTCGTTTTCCAGCAGCAGCCGTCCGAGCCTCGTTTCGGGCTCGAGCCGAACGAGAGCGCCGATCCCACCACGCATTGGGCCGACCTCTCATGGACGAATTTCGGCACCATCAAATCGGGCGGAACGGGGATCTTCACGCTGCCCGATCTCGGCAACACCACGCGCGGCGGATTGGTGAGGAACAGCCCGTGGCGGCTGGCGTCGCAAGTCTTCAGGCTCGTCCTCGACGGCGTCACGCTTCCGGACTTTCTTTCGCCGCAGGCGCAACCGCAGCGAACCGCCATCGTGTCCGATACAAACAATCCCGAGGACGCAGACAATCAGTGGGGACAGGACAGCGCGCAAACCGCCTATGTGCTGCTGCGCATGCCGTTCCGAATTCTCATTCACGCCGACATGATGCTGCCGCATCCACCTCCAGCCAATCTGTTAGGCCCGTGAGCGAGACCCTCGCCGCGAACCCTCCCCTCCCCGGCGGCCCCGTCGGCCAGCCGGTTACCGGGCCGGTGAAAGGTCCGGTTCCCAAGACGTTGGATGCGCAGACGCCGCTGCTGATGCTGCCGGTCAATATCGAGACCCGCTTCGTCGACGTCGGCGACCGGCGGGCAGAGCTGTGGGTGCGGATTTATCCCGACCAGATCGCGATCAACACGCACGAGCCGGAACTGACGCAGCAGGAAATCAACGACGGCCAGTTGTATTGGACCGGAGTTTGGAGCGCGGGAAGTCCGCCCGCGTCGCCGGATGGGGCGCAAGCCCCTTGGCGCGGCTTGGCCACGATCTACGGCGCGCAACGCGCGGCGTGGATCGCGTTGCAAATGACGCCCACCAATCAGGCCCAGCAACCAACGGCCGCGGCCGCTGCCGGGGCGGCGCCCAATCCCGCGCCGGTTTTCCCCAGCCCGCCGACGCGCAAGAGCTCGTGGGAGCAGCCGGCGGTCGCCAGCGCGCTGCCCGATGCGTGGACGGTGGTATTGGTCGACGGCGCCCAGACCTCCTCCCACCAGAGCAGTCCGATCGCGCCGGTCCTCGTCACCGGGATCACGCCCCTGCCCGCCGATCAGTCGCCGGGAACAAGCCCGTTCCCGGCCGGCTCGCCGGTCGATGCCGGGCTGCAATGGGTGGTCGATTTCAACGCCGCGGTGACGGCCGGAATGGCGTTCAAGATTTCGATCACGGCCGAGCAGCGCGCACGCGGATTCGACCGCATCTTCGTCTACGGCCTGAGAACCGCCGGCGCGGGCGGCAGCAGCGACCTCGGCGATCTGCTCGACGCTCATCATTATACGGACGGCTTCGCGCTGGTTCCGCAAGGCTCGCCGACCAACAACACCCTCGACGCCAGTTCGGCATACTCGCGCAAGGATCCGGATTACGACGCGAGCTTTGCCTATGAGCGCCAAGGGCCGTTGACGCAGCAGGCGAACTGCGACGGCAACGTGTTCGCGCGGCTCATCGGCGTCGATCCTGCTCACCTCGCCCACACGCAGTACGCGGACGGCACCAACAATCAAAACGCGCAGGACATGCTCGCTGCGCTTTGGCCGGCGACGCTCGGCTATTTCCTGTCGGAGATGATGGACGCGGTCTTCACGGCGGGCCAGATCGAGCAGGCACGGGAATACGTCGCCGCCAATACCATGCCGCGCGGCCCGGTGTCGGCATTCCGTGTCGGCACGACGCCCTACGGCGTGCTGCCGGCCACCTCGCTCAAGCGCTATCCCGCCCCCCCGAACCCGCGGTTCGCGACGGTCGAGAGCGACCTGGTGAGTTTTATTTCGCGCTTGTGGCCGTCGTGGTTGGCAAGCTCCGCCAACGCGCCGCACATGCAGAACACAGGCGACCCGGACGCGCAGCTCGTCGGGCTTCTCGGCATGGACGCGAGTTCCGAAAATTTCCGCGGGCGCCACGTTTTGGGCAACGGCTTTCTCTGGAATTATATGATCTTCCTGGAATTTCCCTTGGCGGCCATGAATACGTGGCTGGCGGATGCACTATCGCCCGGACGTCTGCTGCTCAATTCCTTGAATTACAATTCGTGGGACCCGCGCGTGATCCATTTGGGCGCGTCCGGGAACAGCTTCCCGATTTCCTGTCCCACGGTGCAATCCGGACCATTGTCGGAAACCGACCCGCTCACGGCCGATGCCAACGTCGGCGGGACGAAAGTGAATTACATCGCGTGGCTTCGGCAGGCTTCCGTCGCCGACCTGCAAGCGCAGAACTATCCCGGGACGGTGCCGACATCGCTGCTCTACATGATTCTGCGCCAGTCGCTGATTATCACCTACGCAAATCTTGCGGCGCAGGGAGAGGTCACCGCCGGACGGTTGGTGGCGTCGCAATTCAGAGAAACCGAACTCGTTGCCTTCCCGCAACCCGCGCCGCCGGCCAATCCGCCGATCGGCAAGTGGGACCTGCTGGCGCGCCCGTCCGTGCCGAATCCGGCATTGACCTGGGCCGACTACCTGGTTGGTCTCAACCCACAACCGTCATCTCGCTATGCGCAGTTGAACGCAGTGCGCGCCAGCCTCGACCGGTTGGCGGCGCTGCCGACTGCGGAATTGGATCGGCTTCTCACCGAATGGCTCGATGCGTGCAGCCATCGGCTGGACGTGTGGGTCTCCACCGTGGCCAACGCGCTGCTCAACCGCGTGCGCGCAAACAAAAACACCGGCCTCCACCTCGGCGCGTTTGGATGGCTGGAGGAGATACGGCCGTCGCCGCAGCGCGCCCAGGTCGCCGGCGCCGAACTCACGCTGGTGCAAAACCTCGACACCTTGCGGGCACAACGCGTGCCGAAAGCGCCGGTCCTTCCCGTGCCGCTGCAGCCGTTGGTCGACAATGGCGGTTACATTTTTGCGCCGTCCTTCGAGCAGGCGGCGGTCGCCGCAGTTCTGCGCAACGGCTACGTGACACACAAGGAAACGCCCGAAGAGACGCTGTTGAACATCGACCTCTCTTCCGAGCGGGTGCGCTACGCGCTTTCCCTGCTGCACGGGGTCCAGCAAGGGCAAAGCCTCAACGCGCTGCTGGGTTATCTGTTCGAAGCGGGTCTCGCCGGCCTCAATCTTCAGCAATACATCCAGCCGTTCCGCGACCGCTTTCCGGTCGTCGGCAGCAAGCTGACGCCTTCGAGCGCACCGACCGAGTCGGTCGCCGCTTCCAACGTCGTGGACGGACTGGCGTTGCGCACCGCATGGGACAGCGGCGGCCTAGCGGCCGGGCAGAATTGGGGCACCGGGCTGCCGGCGCCGGGCGCCGACCAAACAGCGGTCATCGGCTTGCTTCAGACGGTCGACGATTATACCGACGCGCTCGGCGACGTCGGCATGGCGGAAGCCGTGTTCCAGATCATGCGCGGAAATTTCGGCCGCGCTGGCGGATTGATCGACGCGATCTCCAAGGGACAGCGGCCGCCCGATCCCGACGTGATCGCCACGCCGCGGGGTGGCCTCGACCTGACCCACCGCATCGCCGTGCTGCTGGCCGGCGCCCCGACCCCAAACCCGACATGGAACGGGGTGACGACGCACCCGCGCGCGGCGGCGGAACCATGGCTCGACGCATGGCTGACCACGTTGCTGCCCGATCCGTCGACGGTGACCTGTTCGGTGGAGTATGCGGACGGCGCCGGCAACCACGTCGTCGACGTTAGTCTGCTGCAGCTCGACGTCGGCGCGCTCGACTGCCTCGCCATGGCCGACGCCGCCGAAGTGGCGCAACAAGCCGAACTGGAAGCGCGCATCCTCTACGCCGCCGCCGTCCCTTCTGGGGCGACCGGCGCGCAGATCAATTATCAGCCGGCCACGCCGCCGTCCACGTGGGTGTCGTTTCCCGATTTCTTTTTCCTCGCGAAGGCCTTGCGGACGCTGGTGTCGGCAGCCCGCGCGCTCGCGCCGCAAGACATGACGGTGCCGGAGAATGATGTCTCGCAGGCCGGCCTGGTGGACGCCGCCGATTTGGCGACACGCGCCGGGGGGGCGCTGGCGAGCGCCAAACACGACATCGGCGTGTTGGGCCCGGCGGCAACGGCTCAGGCGGCAGCCGCGCTCGCCTACGCGGGTTCGGCAACGGCCGCGAATGCGAGTGCATTGGCTGCCGCGGACGCGACGCTGCGCGACGCGCTCATTGCCTGCAGCTACTACGGCGTGACCGGATCGGTGCCGTCGACGATCGATGCGAACCTCGCCGCCCAGGCCAATTCCGTGCTCTCGATTCTCAATGGCCGGGTCGAGCAGGCGAGCGCGCCAAACACCGACGCGCTTGGCGTGCTCAGCGCAATTTTCGGCAAGAGCTTCGTCGTGCTCCCGCGGTTTACGCCGCCGGATGCCACGAATCTCGAGGCGGCATTTGCGCAATCCTCCGCGCTGGTTGCGTCGGACAGGGCCGCGCCGTCGCGATGGCTCACGCAGTTGACGCATATCCGCCCGGCGGTGTCGCGGCTCGACGCGGCGATGAGCTTGGCGCAGGCGCTCGGCGGGCCGGCGCTTCCCCAGGCCACGCCGCTGCTCGGACAATTGCCGCTCGTCTCCAACGACCGTTGGCTCGGCCTGCCGATCGATCCGGCGAACCCGCCCGCCAAGGGTCGCGTGGCGCTGACCTGTTTTGCGCAAGGCGCCGCGACGCAGACGCCTTACGCCGGCCTGCTGGTGGACGAATGGCCGGAACGAATTCCGAGCACCGCCGAGACCGCGGCGGTCGTGTTCCACTACGAGGAGCCGAAAGCGCGCGCGCCGCAAGTTTGTCTGCTCGCGGTGTGTCCCGACGATCGCGCCAACTGGGACGACGATCTCATCACCGGCATCCTGCAGGAAACCCTCGAGCTGGCAAAGATTCGCACCGTGGATCTGTCGAGCCTTCAGGGCATGGGGCAGATTCTGCCGGCGCTTTATTTCGCGCTCAATCTTCAAGCCGCAACCCCCTCGATTAATTTTACAGTGGAGCTAAGCCCTGCTCAACGCTAGACGACCACGCATACCCTCTATCACCACCTGGACGCGGCTCGAGCCGTCGCCGCGCGACGTCTCGCTGCAACGCAGCCTGCAGGCGCAGGTGCGCGATCCGCTATGGCTGCTCGCGCGCCAGTGGCAGGTGGGCGAGTTCCTGGGCGACGACACCGGATCGCCGGTTCACGCGACGCTCGGCGCCGAGATGCAGACCGTCACGACGTACCGGCCCGGGAGCGATGATTCCGCGACCGTGGCGATCGATCCGGTGGTGCCGATCGAGGTGCACGTCGAGCGCGAAACAGTGGTTCTGCGCCTGCGCGGCAGCGTGCAACACGGCTTGTATTTCGAGAATCTGATCCGCCAGAACAGCATCGCCGGGCCCGAAACCGTGATCGCCGCGTTTCGCGCCGCCTTTCCGATTTCCGCGACCGTGCCGGACCCCGAGTATGCGCCGCCGGACGCGGCGCGGTTCCGATCTTTGGCCGCCGGCCGCGTGACCGACGGGGAAGCGCTCTATGCTTCCGCCGTCGCGACGGCCGCCGGGCAAACGCCCGCCACGCCGTTGCCGCCCGCTGCGCAGAACACCGGCATGCCCGGCGTGATTGCGGCTTTCGTAGCATTTCGCGCGGCGCTGTTCAGCGAACCGCAGACGGACTCCGCATGGGACGGCAAGACCCTCGACTATAACTTCGCGCTCGGCTCCCCGGTGGCGGACCAGAACACGGTGCTCAACGCGCCGGATTTTCCCGGCGGACGTCTCGATTGGTATTCGTTCTCGCTGCAAACCGCGCAATCTTCGCCGGTGTTCACCGCGAATCCCGCGCAAGTCACGCCGGTGTCGTTCGATTTCCTTCCCAATCACGTGACTTTCCGCGGCATGCCCAATGCACGCTGGTGGAATTTCGAGGACGGCGTGACCGACTTCGGGCAGCTCAACGCCGAGAGCGTGGACCTGGCGAAGCTTTTGGTGATGGAGTTCGCGCTGATTTACGGCAACGATTGGTTCAGCGTCCCCCTGCCGGTGACGGTCGGCATCTCGGGCGCTGCGCCGCGCGGGACGCTCAGCCGCGTGACCACGCTGGTGGTGACCGATACGTTCGGCGTGCGCACGCTGATCCGGCCGTCCGAGCAGACGCAGGTCAATGCGGGCGAAACGCCCTGGTCGATGTACAAAATCTCCGCGGCGGGAGCGCGATCGGATTTCATCCTGATGGCGCCGACGCTGGGCGTGGTCAACGACGCGCCCGCCATCGAGGAAGTGCGCTTCCTGCGCGACGACATGGCGGCGATGGCCTGGGCGGTGGAGAATAGATTACAGGGCGATCTCGACGCGCCGGTCGACGCGTATCAGATGTATCTCCAGCGTATCGCGAGCAACCCCCCGCCGGCGCCGCCAACGGCGACCCCGGGCGGCCCACCGATCTACTACACGCTCGAGACTCCCGTTCCGGACAATTGGATCCCGATGGTACCGGTGCAGACTCCGCAGGGCGGCCTCTACCTGCGCCGCGGAATCATGGCGAGCGGGTCACCTCCGGTGAACCTGCAAGCGCGCGGGCTCATTCTCGAGCCGCATCATCCTTTCTTTGTCGTCGATCACGCGGTTCCAAGATCGGGCGTGCAGGTCGACCGCTACTTCCGCTACACCCGCTCGTCGGACGGCACCATCTTTGTTTGGCTGGCGCGATCGTCGGGACAGGGAAAAGGCTCCGGCTGGTCGGGTCTTCGGTTTGATATCGTTGCAAATTTGGGCTCGCCGCCTCAATAGAGCATGATGCCAAGAAAGCCTGCTCGCACATGGCCGGGTGGATAGCGGCGTCCCGCCTGCGCAAAGCCGACCGCCACAATGGCTAATCCGAGCTTCCCCGATTGAGATGACGCAAGCAGTTGAAATGGCTTGCTGATGGGCGACGGGATGGGCGTGCTACTGGCTACAAAGTGACGCCGAGCAGCTGCACCGCCTTATGTTGCGTGGCGGTGGGCCTGGTGACGACACTCAGCGGGTGATTTGGGGTGATCGCGGTGGTGATGGTGTTTCGTGCGATGGTTGCCAGATCGGCGAGCAATGTCTGGAAGCTATGCACCGGCAACCCATCGGGGCTGAGAGGGCGTCCGAGAAGTTCTATGCACGAGCGATCCGATTGAGCATGATTCGGGTTGCGGCATGATCGACTCGAGCGCAGGGTCTAGATGCCAACGAGACGGAGTCCCCCGCCCTGCTCGGGTTCTCGATGGCACTATACGGCTACGCACGCGTTTCAACCCTTGATCAGAACCTCGGCATTCAGCGCGCTGCACTGAAGGCGGCGGGTTGCGATGTGATCCGTGCCGAGAAAGCAAGCGGGACACGTCGCGACGGCAGGACCGAGCTCTTATTTGTCGCTCGCGCCCCATCCGGTCACGCGCAGCCGGCTTTGCGATCTGCTGTGGGACGTGCCTCAAGATCCACGTGGCGAGCTTCGCTGGTGCCTCAGCAAGATCAGAATCCTGGTCGATCAGCCCGATCGCGGCAGGGTCGAGACCCAGGCCGACACCATCCGGCTCGACCTTTCTGGGTGCCAAGTGGACGCGGTCGAGATCAGCCGCGCGGTCGCCGAGGGCATCGAGAGGCTTTCGGCCGATCGGCTAAGGACGCTGAGCGCGATGTTCGCAGGAGAGTTTCTTGACGGCCTGGAAATCGACCGCAGCCCGACGTTCGATACTTGGCTGACGGCCCAGCGGCGCCACTTTCGCGGCTGCCACGCCGCCGTGCTGGAGCACCTCGTGCAGAGCGTCCCCGAGGACGAGGTTTTTCCCCCTCTGGAGGCTTGGCTTCAGCTTGCACCGTTCGATAAGCGCGTGCACGAGGCTCTGCTGAACGCGCTTGCCGGGCGAGGTCGCATTCACGACGGCGACGAACACCTGGCCGCGACCGCCCGCTTGTTCGAGGCCGAGGGGCTCGATCACGCACCAATGCGCGACCTATGGCGCTCAGCGGTGGCTGAGGCGAACCGATCAGCCCGGGGCCACGGAGCGGCTCCCGCATCGGCGGCCGCTTCGAGCGCCGATGGCCGGACGGACGGAGCGATCGCGCCGCGCCGTGCATCTGTCGCGGTGATGCCCTTTGCCGGCCAATCCAGCGAAACAGATTTCCCTGGCGGCGTCGGCGACGGCCTCGTGCACGACGTGATCACGCGGCTCGCAAAGCTGCGAAATCTTTTCGTCATTGCGCAGGGTACCGTTTTCGCGCTCAGCGAACGCGGGGTCAGGCCGCAGGAAGCCGGCCGGATGCTGAACGTTGACTATGTCTGCAGCGGATCGTCGCAACGCCGGGGCAATCGCCTCACGGTGACGGTGGATCTCGCCGAAACGCGCACCGCCAGGGTGGTGTGGGCAGAGGTCTACGATCAGGCGTTGGACGACACCTTCCTCGTCCTTGACGACATCGGTGACCGGATCGTCGCATCGATCGCCAGCGAGATCGAGACGGTCGAGCGCAACCGCGCCATTCTGAAACCGCCCAGTTCGCTGGACGCGTGGGAGGCGCATCACCGCGGCCTTTGGCACATGTACCGGTTCAGCCGGGCTGACAACGAACGGGCCCGACACTTCTTTCAAACGGCCGTGGAGCTCGATCCCACCTTCTCGCGCGCCCACGCCGGGCTGTCCTTCACGCACTTCCAAAACGCATTCCAGGGCTGGAGCGAGCGCGCGCCTGAGATCGACCGGGCGTTTGCGGCCGCCGGCCAAAGCCTGATGGCCGACGATCGTGACCCGGCAGCGCACTGGGCCATGGGCCGGGCGTTGTGGCTTCGTGGCAGCCAGCAGCAGTCGATGGTCGAACTCGAAACAGCGATTGACCTCAGCCCGAACTTCGCGCTCGGTCACTACACGCTTGCCTTCATCCACAGCCAGGGCGGCGATCCCGCGGCCGCCATCCGGTTCTCCTACCACTCGCGACACCTGAGCCCGTTCGATCCGCTGCTCTTCGGTATGCTCGGCGCCCGTGCGATGGCCCTTGTGCGCCTTGGCCGGTTCGACGAGGCCGCCGAATGGGCCCTCAGGGCCTCCGCGCGCCCGAACGCGCATGCGCACATCCTGGCAATCGCCGCCTATAGTCTGGCGCTCGCTGGGCGGCTGGACGAGGCGCGCGCCCAGCTCGGCGCGATTCACACGGCACTTCCGCACTACATTGTCGATGATTTCCTGACCGCGATGAAGTTTTCCGCGGAGGGTGAAGCTCTCTTCCGCGACGCTGCAAAGCGCATCCTAACAACGAGCACTTGCTGAACCTGCAAGGGGCGCACCTCGGCCCTCCCTTGTGCCGGGGGCGGAGAAGTCGTCACCCGCGATATGCGCCCCTGTGTGTCTGAACGACCTCAACTTTTTCAGGGGCGTCCGGCTAAAGCACGGTTTCTTCAGGTTGACACGCGCTGACCCCGGGTGGGCAGCGGCGGGCAGGCGGCGAAGACACCGCTCTGTCGTGGCCGGTGCTCGACGGACCACGATTCCGGCGCGGCCGAAAGTACGATCCAAGATCAGGGCTGGAATGGAGGCCAGCCCACATGGCAGCTCCGTATTCTCTCGATATGCGCGAACGCGTTGTCGCCGCCCTCGCCGCCGGCATGAGCCGGGCCCAGGCGGCGGCGCATTATCAGGTCAACCCTTTCATCGGCAATCCGCTGGACCAGACGCAACGCGGAGACCGGAAGTCCGGCGGCGTTGCCGGCGGAACTGAAGCAGCGCGGGATCGAGGTCAGTTACTACGGTGTCTGACATTTCCTTGATCACGTCGGCCTCAGCTTTAAAAAACCTGCGCGCCAGCGAACAGGACCGCGTCGATGTGGCGCGCCGACGTGAGCAATGGAAGCAGCGCCAGGACAAGGGACAAGGTGGGAGTGTCCAGACATTGGGGGTCGGAACGTTTCCGGGGCCCGCTGGCGACCCGGTCAGCGCTGGAATGTCTGGAGTGCCGGCGACTCTTCGGGAACCCGTACCCAGCCATAACCCCCAAAGTCTGGACAGTCCCGTTGAGCAACGCGACAACCCGGGGCTCCGGGGCCGACCGGTCGCGGTTGGCCATGGCGCCAAGCGAGGTGTGGTGGCCGCAGTGAGCTACGAGGCCCGCGCCTTCGGCATGCGCTCAGCCATGCCGCAACCACCGCCGTGCGGCAATGTACGGAGCTGGTATTCGTGCCGCCCCGGTTCGAGGTTTATCGCGCCGTCTCACGCCAGATCCACGCCATTTTCGCCCATTACACCGCGCTGATCGAACCGCTCTCGCTCGATGAAGCCTATCTCGACGTTACGCAGGACTTGCGGGGGGGACTGCAGACCGCGTCCGCCACGGCGAAAGGGATTCGCGCACGCATTTTCGAGGAACGGGTCTGACCGCATCAGCCGGCATCTCCTACAACAAGTTCCTCGCCAAGCTTGCGTCAAGCCAGCGCAAGCCGAATGGGCAGTTTGTCATTACCCCAGAAATGGGGCCGGACTTCATCGCGTCGCTGCCGGTTGCCAGGTTTCATGGTGTCGGGCCTGTCACGGCGGCAAAGATGCACCAACTCGGCATTCGAACGGGCGAGGATCTGAGAGGAAAGTCGCTTGCCCTACTGCAGCAGCACTTCGGCAAGTCAGCCGCCTGGTATCTTGCCATTGCGAACGGCGAAGACGATCGGCCGGT
>Ga0209040_10001016_pt1 | contig 21915 bp, 15 predicted proteins | sample BogFormECP12_OM3_FD_188240 | JGI IMG/M metagenome (GOLD analysis project Ga0209040, IMG submission 188240) | Bog forest soil microbial communities from Calvert Island, British Columbia, Canada - ECP12_OM3 (SPAdes) (version 2) | ecosystem: Environmental > Aquatic > Freshwater > Wetlands > Bog ... | reverse complement strand
GGCGGCCGCTGAGGTCGCCATCGTCGCGGTCGGCAACAACCAGGTCGGCGAGCCCTGCCACTACCAGCCGGCGTCAACCGGCGATTTCGGTATCGGCGCCCAGCACGCCCTGGATTTGTACTGCGGGTACTGGGGGCAACCGAGCGGCCGGATCTTTGAACTGGGTGACGCGGATGCAGCCCGCCTCGATGCCCTCGCGACTTCCGGCCCGTGGCGCGCCTATATCGACCCACGTTTCGCGTGCGGCGCGCCGACCGCAACGCGGATTCTCGACGGTGCTCCCGCTATCCTGATGCAATGCACCCGGCGCAATGGCGGCTGGCCGCATCTGGCGCTGGCGACCTCGGTCGGAGGCCGGGTTTTCGTTGCCGACGCCGTTCCATCCGCCCTGCCGGCGCTCGAGGCTTCCCTGGGCGCGCTCGGCGGGCGGCCCGTAGTCGGCGGGGCAGCGCGGCCTTCCGAAGCCGCGCAACTGATCGCCCGACGTTCCGCCGGGGCTCGCTTCGGCAGCGGCGACCTGCAACGCTTTTATGACCTCAGCGGCGCCGGCGATGCCTACAACACTATCGATGATCCGGCCCATGCGGAACAGGCCTTTCGCGAGGCGCTCGCGGTCCAACAGCGCATTCTCGGGAACGACAATCCGGGCCTCGGGCTGACGATGATGAAACTCGCCGCTCAGATCAGCCATCAGCGCACATCGCCGGAAGCCGATCGATTGCTCGAGCAAGCGGCGGCATTGACGGCGCGATCCAACGATCCGCTGGTAACCGCGCAGCTCGACTATTACCGTGCCGTCACGGCGGCCTATGAGCGTAAACCTCGCGAGGCCGACAAGTGGGCGCAGATGGCGGAGGCTGCTTTTAGCCGATTGCTTCCGCCCGGTGGCGGCGAGCGTGCCCGCCAGGACCTTTCCGGACAAGCCCTTGGGCGACAAGACGTCGACGTTCCTGTGCTGATGGCCGACCCCGCGGCTCCGCCGACCGAGCAAACCGCAATTTTGGGCCTGGCCGAAACATTGAGGCTGCGCGCGGCCCTTGCCGAGCGGGCCGGTGATACGGCCCAGTCGACTGCGCTGGCGCTGAGAGCGGACCGGTTGCTGAGGTCGAACGGCCTCGCCGCCTCGAGCACCGGGGCCCGCTCGCTTCGCCTCGTCGCCAGCAACCAGGCCGTAGCCACGGATTACTCGACGGCGGCGGGCTACAGTTCCGAGGCCGGGGATGTTTTCCAGCGGGTCGTGCCGGGCGAGCGACCGCAGGCAGTCAATATGCTGCGACAAGGCGCCTATCAGCTGGAGCAGGGGCGCTCGGAGGGCGCACTCGCTCTCTTCCGCGATGCTGGGCAGATCCTGCGCAGACCCGGGGTGGTCGGGGCGCTACCGGAAGACATCTTCCCGTGGCTCGACGCACTGTACGCGGCTGCCGAGCATAATCCGGGGAACCGTTTGCAGCTGACCGCCGAAATATTCGAAGCGGCCCAGCTCGCCATGGGCAGCCGCACCGCTCTGGACATAGCCCAAGCGACAGCCCGGCTTGCGGCGGGCGATCCCAAGACCGCGGCGGTCATTCGCGACTACCAGGACAAGCAGAGCGAATTCGATGCGGCTCAAGCCGAACGCGACGTAGCGGTTGCCAACCGTGGAACGGCCGAGCAACTCGCCGCAATCGATACCCGGATCGAGACGGCGCAGAAGGCACGCGATCAATCGGAAGCAGTGGTCCTCACTGCCGCACCGAGATATGTCGAGTGGTCGGAAAAGCCGGCGACCGAAAGCGAGGTGCGGGACCGTCTGAGCGCAAACGAGGCGGTCGCCTTCTTGTTCGTGTCGAGCAAGGGCAGCTACGGCTTCTTCGTCAAACGCGGCGGCACTCTTGCTTACCGGATTCCGATGAACGAGGCTGGCATTGCCGCGTCGATCACCAAGCTGCGCGACAGCACGGTCGAGCGCCCAGGCGGCTTGCCGAATTTCGACTTCGCCACCGGCTACGCGCTTTATGCTGCACTTTTCGGGCCGGTGGAAAAGGATCTCGACGGCGTTTCCGAGCTGAGCGTGGCTGCAACCGGAGACCTCTTGCGTTTCCCGTTGGCGGCCTTGGTGACGCAGCCCGGCGTCTCGGTCAGCAATGGTGACTATCGTCAGGTGCCTTGGCTCTTGCGCCGGGTCGCCCTCGGCTATTTCCCATCGCCGCGCGTGTACGTCAATCTGCGCGGGCGAAGCGGTGGTACGACCGCATCGGAGCCCTATATCGGGTTCGGCGATTTTCTTCCCGCGACACGGGCGCAACTCGCCGCCACCTTCCCCCGTGATCGCTGCAGAGACGATTTCGAGGCGTTGGGTGGCTTGGAGCGGCTGCCGAACACCAAGGTCGAAGTTGCGGCGATCGCTCAGCGGCTAGGTGTTGGACCCAGCGACGTCGTGCTCGGCGACGCCTTTACCAAGGCTCGATTGACGAAGCCCGATCTCGATCAGCGCAAGATCGTGCTGCTGGCAACCCACGCCCTCTTACCCGAGGACCTCAAATGCCAACCCGGGCCATCGATCGTGGTCTCTGTTCCGGCGAATGCGCCGAACGCCAATGCGGGCTTCCTTAGCCCGGGCGATATCGAGAAACTCAAGCTCGATGCTGATCTGATCGTCCTCTCGGCATGCAACACTGCCGGTCCCAGCGCCAAGACGGGGGAAAGCCTGTCCGGCCTCGCCCGCGCCTTCTTCCGGGCCGGTGCCCGTGGCGTGATGGTGACCCATTGGTCGATCGCTTCGGGCGCGGCGGTTCCGCTGATGATCAACACCTTCCCGACCGGCCGCGCCGACCTGGACACGGCGCAGGCGTTGCGCCAGGCGCAGCTTCAGATGATCGAAACGGCGGGTGGCGGCAACAACCCGATCGAGCTGTCCTACCCGAATTATTGGGCCGCCTTCGCACTGATCGGTGACGGCGTCCGCGCCCGGACGCCCGGAGCGTGATGACAGGCGGATGAACGAATCGGGAATTCGGGGCGGAACATCATCGCCTGTTTGCAGCAAGAACCCGCAACGATTATCGAAATGGCAGACTGACGGGCCATGCTATATTGCAGCCAGCGTGGCAACAGGACGCTGCTGAAGGGAGACAGCCATGAGCAGTCGAATTGGCGTTGTCGGGATGTTGGGTTGCTTGGCCTTTGCGGTCGGCGCGCCACCGCTGCTCGCCGCCGAGACCGCAGTACCGACCGAGCAAGATATTGGCACAGCCCTCCGCCCGGCGCCGAAAGGGTTGGGCGTGCACCAAGGGCTCCCCACCCTCGGCACCGTCCCTGGCGCAAACGAGAATCCGGCTGTCCACGGGGTATCTTTGCCTAGCGAAGGGACCGCGCCGGCGCAGGCCAAGCACAAGAACCGGACAGCGGTTGGCACGACCTCGCCTGGGCAAGCGAGCCCCGAGGCGCGAGCAGCCATCACCTTCAACACCATCCAATTCAGTTTCGGATCGGCCCAACTCACACCCGAGTCGTCGGCGACCCTGCGCAATCTGGGGAACGCCCTCAACCACGAGCTCAAGGACCAGAAAAGTTTCGTGATCGAAGGGCACACGGACAGGACCGGGACACGAGCCTACAATGATGAATTGTCGAGGCAGCGCGCCGATGCGGTTAGAGACTACCTGATCAAGGAAATGGCCGTTTCGGCCGACAGGCTGCAGACCGTGGGCAAAGGTTCCTCAGAGCCGGCTGACCAGAACCACCCGTATGCAGCAGAGAATCGGCGCGTTGTCGTGGTCAATGCCGGGGGCTGAATACAGGTCAGCCTAACTGTTATTTGCATTGATTGTGCCGCAAGGCAAAGGGCAGCGGATCGAGCAGCTGAAAAAACAACCACGCCGTGGCGGTGCTGCTGCCCTCGGGCAGCTTCTTGATCGCGTCGGCTAAGCTCGGCAGATAATCCCGAGCATTCTCCTGTTCGGGTCGTTGGTCGCGGAACAGCGGCTTGGTCGCCGCGGTCAGCGTCACGAGTTGTTGCTCGCCTGTGCTGCCGCCGAGAGTCCAACATCTTTTGAAGGGTGGTTTCCCTAGGGCCAGCGGGCTTCGTGCCGGTCTGATCACCAGTTCCGCGTCCAGCGGGTTCGGGTACAGATGGAGCACATCCCCCTCGACGCCGGCGAAATAATCGACATAGATGTATCCGTCGAAACTCGGACCTCGGATGTCGATGACCAAAGCGTCGTCGATATGCGCTCCGGCACCCGGGGGGACCAGCGTCAGGCTGGGCGCGGGTGCAGGCGTTCGTTTCATCACCGGCTGCAGGAGGGCCACCGCCTCGCAATAGGGCCAGATGCGAAGGCCGACATCGAAGACGACTTTCCTGATCCCGCCGATTTTGTCGACAGTGCTGCGAAGGTGGTCGATATCGCTCTGGGTCGGCGCAAATCCGGACAGGTGCACCGAACGGTCGGGAGCGACCGAATAGTCGAGCGACGCGCAGCGATATTCGGATGTCGCGGCGGCGAGCTCGGTGCGCACCTCTTCAATCGATGGCGGCGGGATCGCCTGGCGGACGACGATCAACGCGGTGGCGACCGACGCAGCCAACGCCGCTGCGGCCAACGCGGCCCACCAGGCCAGGCGGCGTTTCGGCGGGGGGACGGCTTCTTTCGCGAGACCTCGGGCCGCTGCGCCGCGCGCATCGCCCCCCTCGCTCAACAGCGCATGCATCGATGGTGGGCGGTCGTCCGGCCGCGGTTCGAGCATCGGTCCGATCACGGATCGCAGTGAGGCCGGCACCTCGGAGAGATCGGGGACCTGTTGTCGGGCTGCGATCATTGTCGGCGCGGAATTGCCCATGTCGAGCTTCCTGCCGAAGCCGATGGCGGCCGCCGCCAGCACGAGACCGAGGCTGTAGATGTCCGATCGCAGGTCTACCCGTCCGCCAAACAGACCCACTTGCTCGGGTGAGACATAGGAGTATTTGCCGGCGAAATCGCTGCCGATGATCGTCGGGGCAGAAGGATCTGTCGATTTGGCGATGCCGAAATCGATGAGCTTTGCACGGTTGATGTTTCCGTCGGGAAGAAGGATGTTCTCCGGCGACACGTCCCGGTGGATGATCCCCATTTCGTGTGCCGCCGCCAAGCCGAGGGCGAGACGATCGCGCAGGCGCAGCACCTCGTCCGGCTCGAGGCGCCTGCGGCGCAAGACTTGCTCGAGCGACTCTCCGGGAACGAACTCGGTGACCAGATAGCGCAGGCCATGCTCGTCGCGGAAGAACCCCTCGTAATCGACGACCGCATCGTTGTTGAGCCGGCCGAGCTTGCGTGCTTCTTCGCGAAACAGCTGCACGATCTTCGGATCTTCGGCGAGGCTCGGCAGCATGATTTTGATCGCGTGCTCGGTCCCGAGCTCGACATGCCGGGCGCGATACACTTCCCCCATGCCGCCCCGAGCCAACAAGGCGTCGATGATGTAGGTGTTGCCGAGCACAGTCCCCGGCTTCAGAGCCGAGGAGGTAGCTCCCCCGGTGACGAGACGCGTCGCCTCGCCGTCCTGCCCGGAATGAGAAGAGAAATCCGCGTTAGACATCGGCAGCGGTGTATCTTGCTGATCGCGGCATCATCGGGCGTTTTTGAGCCGGACCAAGCAAGGTATAACACGAAGTCCCTAATCAGAGGGCAGAGAGACAACCGGCGTCAAGCACGCCGAGCCGCTGCCAAATGGGCGCACGTTCGGCGATCAGACGTTCGATAAACGCGCGCAGCCGTTCCCGCTCGGCCTCTGGTTGTCCTGTCCCGAGCTTCGCAGCCCAGGCCGCGGGGTCTGGTGCCTGCGCCTCTTGCAGACGGGCAACGACGAACAAATCGAGCATCGGACATGGCACCGGGGCGCCGGTGCCCGAAGCGGCAAGCGCCATGCCGGTGTTGAGGTTTCCCTGACGCACGAATCGTTGCGCGGCCAACCGGTTGAAGCGGGCCACGCGCGGGTCGGGCTGCCCCGGCGCTGCGAGGATCGGCAGCGCCTGGTCGGTCCCCACCAACATGCCGACTATTTCGCCGGGGTTGTCGTGACGGGGCAGGTCAGGCAAAGCGAGGAGGTCGCTCACCAACCGCGGGTGTTGCTCCAACGAGGCCACGATCGGCCCGAAGAAACCCTGCTCGAGCGCCGCGCGGCCGGATGGCACCTCAAATTCCCAGGCCAATCGCTCCTCGGAGCACAACAGGCCCAGCATGACTTTACCGAGCGCGTCATCGCGTTCGGTCGGGCTGAGGTGATGGGCACCGCGAACGAACACGTCCTGACGCAAACTACGCGGCAGGCACATGTCTTTGACCAGCTCGCGCATGACCGGGTCGTCGAACCGTGCGAGCACCGTCCGGGCCTCTTCGCCGAGCATCAGCGAGGAGAAGTTCTCGATCAGGTGCGCGGAGGCCACCCAGTCGAGCTTCGCTTCCGCCATCGCGGCGACGACGTCGGCGTGAAAGCACGGGCGCCACGCCTCGATCATGTATTCATGCGCGAGGTAGGTCGTCTGGCAGTGCCTGGCATGCTCCAGTAACGACTCCACAAAGGGCAGCCCGCTCAAGTGATGCGCTTTTGCGTCGGCAAGTGCCCGAACCACCTCGATCCCGACCTCGGCTTGGCGGTCACTTCGTGCGGCGAGCCGTTCCCCGGCCTCGCGCAGCAGCCGCTGCATGCCGAGCGCACCCTGCCACCCTGGTAGCGCATTGTAGCTCAGCTGTACCACCCCGCCCGGCCGAACCTTGGTGGCGAGCAGGCGAACGACGCCGGCGCGAACCGGGTCGGTTACCCAGCTCCAGAGGCCGTGCGCTGTGGCGACATCCGCCTCGGGGACCTCGCGGGCGACGGGTCCATCCATAAGCATGGCGAGATCGGCCTCGATGAAGCGGGCGTTGTTGATGCCGGCCTCGGCGGCGAGAGCGCGGGCGGCGGCGATGTGGGCCGGGTTGAAGTCGATGCCGGTAACCCGCCAGCAGGGGTTGCAGACGGCGAGCGCGAGGGCACCGAACCCGTGGCCGCAGCCGAGCTCGAGATAGGAGAGCGGCGAGCCCGGGCCCAGGTCGAGCCCCGCGACGCCGCCTAGCAGGCAGGCGAGATGAAGATGCAGCGGCGATTGATGCCGGTAATAGCCGGGGAGGTAGGGCACGTCCGTAACGTAGCCGCCGCCCCACCTGCTCTCGGAAGCACTCAACGGTGTGTCCGTCCCGCGAGTTCTTCGGCCTCGACGATCTCCGCCTCGAACAACGCGTCGGCGGCATCGGCGCGGCGCATGCCCCGTGGCAGGCCCTCCGGCGCCGGGATCCAGGAGTTCCAGCCGAGGCGCGCGGGCGTATCGGCGTGCGCGTCGAGGCGCAGCGGCGGCACCTCAGGCCCGGCGAGCACCGGGTTGACCGCGAAGCCGATCTCGAAGCCGAGAAAGGCGCGCACCAGAGAAACGAGGCGCTGGAGGCCGCGACGGTCCGGAAGGAGCTCCTCAAAGGACGCACGATCGAGCGGGCCGACGCGAAGGATGATGCACGCTTGAAGATCCCAAGCGCGTACGCCAATTGCGGCGTCGACGCCAAGCCGGCTCCAGGCGCCGGTCTTGAGGCCTGCGGCAAGAACGGTCTGTTGATCGGGGGCGAGAAAGAGCCAGGCGCCGGCGAACTGCACAACTTCAACCTTGCGTCCGAGCCAGTCGGACACGAGCATCGCGAGCTTTTCGGCGGAGCGCGGACGGCCGGCAAACAGCCCGGAATAGTGAAGCAGCGGATCGACACCCACGGCGAGCCGCGAGGCCAGATTGGGTGTGGCATAGCCGGTAAATGAAAGCAGTGCCTCGGCGACCCGATCGGGTTCCGGCGGGCTGGCGGTCGCGGCGATCTCGGCACAGCGGTTGATGCGGTATTTGCCGCCGGCGCGAGCAAAAAAAGCCACGAACCGATGCGAAAGCATGTCAAAAAAGTCATGCAGCGCAGCCGAACGGTGGCGCAGCGTCGCCGTCAGCACTTCCGTATAGGCGCGCGGCAGCACCCCAGAGGTTCCGGTGAGCCCCATGACTGCGGTCGTGACCTCGAGAGGGCGGCTTTCACCGGGGGGATCTATAGTGACAATGTCGGCAGGCGGATAGCCGAGGCCAGGCGGCGTGCGAAAGCGCGCCGCATCCGCTAGATCAGCCGCCTTTGTGGCGCGTGCTAGGACGCGCATCGCCGCGTCAAAGCGGAACCGCTTCGGTTCCGTGAGCAGGCGTGCGTAAGGAGAAAGGGGTGCTGGCGTCATACGAGCACGCGCATCCCGGCCCGCGCCGGCCACACTGCGGCACGACCGTTGGCGCCGCGTAGCACGGCGGCCGTGCGCACAAAAGAGTTCACTGTCGCGTGTAACGCGAGAAAGCGATCGAGCACCGCAGCGAGAAGATAAAGCCCGGCGTCCTGCCAAGGGCGCTGTTCGAATTCCAGTGTCACATCGAGCCCGCGACAGAAAGCTCCCACGCGGGCCCCGGGAACGCGGGCAGTGCCTGGCGCGGCGGAGACACCGACGAGGGCGTCAATCGCGGCGCGGGTTTCCGCCGAACCCCTGAGGTCGTAAAGCCGCAAGACCTCGCGCAGAGCAGCCGCTCCCTCGGCCCCACCGACCACGGATAGGTGGCCGAGCGAGAGATGAGAAACCAGATGCCAGAACCGGCGCGCGCGCAACGGGGGGCGCAGCGTCGCGGTCGGCGCCGTCAGGCAGGTAAGGCGCGCGACCGCGGAGAAGCCTTCGACGAGGCGGAGTTCCGGGCGCCCGCCACCGAACGGCAGAGCCGCCGGCAAATCGCGGTTGAAACAGAGCGCGTCGATCGACAGGACGGACCCGGCCGCGACCCCGGGGTCGAAGCCGGGGTCGTGGGGGGCGAGATAAACCTCACTGCCGGTCAGCTGCGCTACCGTATCGCGCCGAACGGCATGGTAAAAGCCCCCGGGCGTCTCGCCATCCGGATCGCTGCTGGTCAGACGATAGAACGGCCGCCATGGTCGGGGGCCGCCGTCAGGGCTGGTTTCGCGCACCCGCTCGACCTGCCAGACCTCCATTGCTGCCGGGCGGCGCGCATCGGGTACGATGCGGTACTCGGTCTCGGTATGGGTGAGCGAAACCGGCTCGCAACGTTGCGGGAAGAGGTTGATGATCGGCGCGCAGCCGAGGGCCAACGCATCCGAGCCGATGGCTCGCTCGAGTTCCGGCAGCGCGCGGTCGAGATAGGCGAAGATCTCCAGGCGACTTCCGCTAGAGAGCAAGGTCTTGGCCTCTATCTTTGTGAAGTCGACGAACAGAAATTTCTCGGGAAAGGCAAAATATTCGCTGAGAAGGCGGAAGCCCGCAAAGCTGCGAGCGGGCCACGGAAGCAGCGCCTCTTCGGGGGCGAAACCGGCCGGTGCGATTACGGTCGCGGGAACAATCACCGGGGTGGCATCGCTCGGGCCGTCGGCGTAAGCCACCGAGATCGTGTGCGCGCACAACATCTCATAGAGAGGCAGCGCCACGTTTGCCGCTCCGCGCAGAAAGAAGCGCAGGCTGTCGACGCCGAGGCTGGCGAATGTGGCGTCGCCCGAACTGCATTTGAGGCCGATGCGCAGCACGGCGACGGCGCCGCCGGCAAGCGGGTTGGGGGGGGCGGAAAGCGGTAAGCCGGAGAGGCGGACGCTCTCGACCTCGACCGGCCACAGCGTCAGCGGCCAAGCGGTGCGAAAACGGCAGGTCTCGCCGCGAACCGGTTCGCTTTCCAACGCGATACCGGCGCCCAGGCGGACCGGCAGCGCCAGATCCGGTTGGGGCTGAAACTGAACGATCGCGGCTGAAGGGACGGGAGCGAGATAGTGCGGATAAAGGACTCCGAGCAACGCATCGGTCAGTTCGGGAAACTCGTCGTCGAGCCGATGGTGAACACGAGCCGAAAGGAAGGCTGCGCCTTCCAGCAGTCGCGCGACATGGGGGTCGTCCACGGCATCGGGCGCCAGACGCAGGCGGCCGGCAATCTTGGGGTGCGCGGCGGCAAAATCCGCCGCCAGACGGCGGATCGCATTGAGCTCGCGGTTGTAATAGGGGAGCAGAGCGTCAAACATCGTCATACCCGCGCGCTGGATCGCCGGCGCCTGCCTTCACCATGACCTCGGCGGTGGCGGCGTCCACCAGCGTGTCGAAGGCGATGGGCTCCGGCCCGGGTTCGACGCGCAACAGCGCTTCGATGCGCAGGTGAAGCCTCGCTTCCAGCTCGTCCTTGGACTCCATCAGCGTGACGCGGAGGCGGACGAGCCGGGGCTCGAACCGGCGGATGGTCAGCTCCACGTCGGAGCGCAGCCATTCACGCCGGCGAGGATCATTGAAGGCACCCGCAGAAAAATCCGATATGCCATAACCCACCGGTGAAACGCCCAGCTCCGTATAACCTTCCGGCCAGGAGCGCCAGCAACGGCGCGCGTTGAGCAGGGCCTCGAGGTCGCGCCGAACGCTGCGCCGCAGGGCGGCTATGCTTTCGGCCGGCGACAAAGGCGGGTCGCGAAGCTTGTCGGGCTCCTCGTCGATCAGCCGGTCGAGCAGCGACAGTTGAGCGATCGGCGTCGTATTTCGCCCGTCGCCGCGACTCGCGCGTCCACTCATGCGCCAAAACGAAGCATGGTAAGGTCCATGATGCCGGTGGCGTCTTCCCCGACGACGAAGACGCGCTGGCCGACCCCGAGCACTGGGCCGTCTTCCGGGCCGATCCAGTCGGTTGCACGCCCGAGCCGGAACTCGTCGGAGAGATCGGGCTTGTCCGTGTCGTAGATTGCCGGCAGGTATACTTCGCCATCCGGCCCCGCGGTGACCGAGACGGTGGCGCGGCGCCAGGCAAGATCGCGCGGGCGTCGCGGCGGGTGGAGCTCAATGCTGGCCACCCGCTCGGTCGGGATCCAAAAATATCTGCCTGTCGTGGTGAGGATCTCGAAGAAACCCGCGTGCAGATCGTCTGCGTCGCGGAAATCATCGAAAGGTGTGTCGCCAGCGTGTCCTGCGATGCGCGGGCGTACTGCCTCAGCCTCCGCGGCATGCCGGGCGGCTTCCTCGGTGTCGCCGGCGCGCAATGCTATCAGCGCAGCAAGGGCCGAGCGCAACGGCGGAGTGGGTTCGCCAAGAAACTCCGGCACACGGCCCTCTTCGTGATGCTGGCGCCGGGCGAGCGCAGCGCGTACGAGCTGGCGAAATTCGGCGATGCCGACCATGACCGTAGCATCGATCTGGGCGGCCGCGTCGAGAATGGTATCGGCGCGCTCGAGATTGCCCGCGAACACCAACAGCTCGGCCAGCAGGACGCGAGCGCCGAGATCGGCTGGGTTGCGGCGGACGGCGGCGTTCGCCGCCTCGATTGCTGGGGCGAGGCTCCCGGCTCGGTACAGCGTGCTGGCGGTATCTTCGGTTTCCGACACGGTGGGTTTCCTTTATGATCTCATGCCGGGGGCGGCGATGTCGGTCACCAGGCGGAACGTCGCCGCGACATCGTCCAGCTGGAAATGCGGTTGCAGATGCATGGTGCAGCCGAAAACACCGGGACGGCCGGGGAGCTCGCGCACCGAGACGCGGCCAGCCACGAGCGGAAAGCGGGCCCGGCTCTCGGGGCCGGCCTCCAGATTGCTGTTGACATAGCCGGTCAGCCACTTCTGGAGCCGACCCCCAATCTCGTCGGCGGTTTTGAAGGAGCCGACCATTTCGCGCCCGATGATCTTGATGTAATGCGCGAACCGCGAGACGCAGAGCATTGAATTGAGCTGCGACGAGAGCCGCGCATTGGCATTGGCGGCGGCCGCCGTGCGCCCGATGAAACCGGCCGGCGCCTGCAGGCTGCGCACCGCGGAAAAAACAGCTTCCTCGCTGTAAGGCAGGGCGGAAAGCGGCATCAATCCGGCCTCGACCAGCGATGCTTCGAGCGCGTCCGACAGGACGAGATCGAGCGCCGGCCGCACCCAGACATGATCCGGGTCGGTGCGGAACGGCTCAATCGGCAGATCGGTCACGAGCCCGGCGCCGACAAAGTCGGTCTCGCTGCCGCGGACATCGGCGGGCCAGGCATGGTTGACAAAGGCGCGGGCGACCACCGCGGCGAAGGCATAGCCCGCCGACATCCACACGCGGGACGAGATTTCCGGGGCATATTCCGCATAGCGAAACCCATCGGCGCGCGCTGGATCATCTTCCCACGGTGACCGTGCGAGCACGCGCGGCAAGGTGACCCCGATAAAACGCATGTCCTCGCGTGACGAGAGGCTGCGCCACCGGGTGAACTCGGGAGCCCGAAACGGGTCGGAAACGTCCACTGCCATCGCGAGGTCGGCGAACTCCTCGACCTGCAGCAGGGCAGGTGAGGCGGCCAGTACGGTCGGCACAAAGGCAGCGGCGGCGATCCCGGCGAGCTGGGCGAGAGCCGAGACGTCGTCAGTCGGCGCACCGGGAAACGGCCGGTGGCGGATTTCGTGATCGATGACGAGGAGCCCGTAGGGCTCGCCGCCCGGCATGCCGAACTCTTCCTCGTACACCTTGCGGAAGAGCTGGCTCTGATCGAACTCGATGGCGCGCTCGATATCGCGGCATAGCTCCGGCCAGGAGATATTGAGCACCTTCACTTTGACCCGGCCCGCCGGATCGAGCCCGTCGACGAGCCAGGCGAGGCCGCGCCAGCTCCCCTCGAAGCGGCGCAGGCGCTGGTGATGGAGGATCGCATCGAGCTGGGCACCGATCAGCGCATCCAGTGCCGCGATGTCGCGATCGAGCGCGGTGCGGCAGGCTTCCGGATCGGCAGCGAGGCAGAGCGCGCCTAGCGGTCCGAACCAGTCGGCGAGCGCCTCCGGTGGGGGCAGAAATGGGAGCGCAGCAACGCGTTCCGCCTGGTGCGGCCCGAAGAAGGCACCCGAGAGAACCTGCTCGCGCAGCGGCTCAGAAAGATGCGGGATGACCTCTTCGTCTTTGAGGAGGACAGCGGTCTGGCCCACCCAGTTTTACCTGCCCAGTAATCACTTGCCGGCCGGCCTCACACCTTTTGCGGGATGCGCGCGACCAGGCGCATGCTGGTTGTGAGTTCTTCCAACTGGAGCCATGGCCTCAGATAGGCGATAGCGTTGTACGAGCCCGGTCTGCCGGGGATTTCCTTGACCTCGACCCGTGCTTCGCGGAGCGGGAAGCGGGCCTTCATCTCCTGGCCGGCGCTCTCATTCGAATTGACATAGTTGTTGATCCAGCGGTTCATCCGGCGTTCGGCATCGGGCGCTTCCATAAAGCTGCCGATCCAATCACGTGCCATGACCTTGAGGAAATGCGCGAACCGGCTGGTCGCCATCAGATACGGCAGGCGAGCTGAGATCGCGGCGTTGGAGGTGGCTTCCGGGCGGTCATATTTCTTCGGCTTCTGGATGCTCTGCGCGCCAAAAAACACCGAGTAGTCGGTGTTCTTGTAGTGGCAGATCGGCAGAAAGCCGAGATTTGACAGCTCGAATTCGCGGCGGTCGGTGATGCCGATCTCGCTTGGGCATTTGGCGTCGAGATCGCCGTCGTCGGAGGTAAAGACGTGGTACGGCAGGTTCTCCACCTTGCCTCCGCCCTCCGCACCGCGGATCGCGACGCAGAACCCGGTTTGCGCAAAGGCGTCGGTCAAGCGCGCGCCAAGCACATAAGCGGCGTTCATCCAGCAGTATTCGCCATGCTTCATCGCCAGCGCGGCCCCGGCTTCATCGAAGGGGGCCTCCTCATAGGCGAATTCGTCGATCGGTTTGGTGGCGGCACCATAGGGCAGCCGGGCGATCACGCGCGGCATAACGAGATTGACGAAACGCGAATCCTCGCTGTCGCGGAGGCTGCCCCACTTTGTATATTCCTGGGTCTCGAAGATCTTGGCCAGATCTCGCGGCTTGGACAGCTCGGTCCAATCATTGAAGCCGAACATGCCGGCGCCGACGCCGCTGATGAACGGCGCGAAGGCGGCCGCAGCGACCTGCGACATCAGGCGCAGCGTCTCGATATCGTCCGGGTGCGCGGTCCATTCATAGTCGCCGATCAGCGCACCGTAAGGCTCGCCGCCGGGCATGCCGAACTCGTTCTCGTAGATCTGCTTGAAGAGCTGGCTCTGGTCGAACTCGACCGCGCGGGTCAGATCGCGGTTGAGCTCGCGTTTGGACACATTCGCTACGCGAAGCTTGAGACTGGTGCCGGTCTCGCTGTTCATCACGAGATAATTCAGCCCGCGCCAAGTGCCCTCGAGCTGCAGGAAACGCGGGTGGTGAATGATGGCATTGAGCTGGGTGGAAAGGCTTTGGTCGATCGCAGCGACCGCACGGCCGAGTGTGCGCGACAGGTTCCGGTCAAAAGTGACCGTCCCCGTGAGCGCTTGCTCGACGAGGGTCTTGACAAGGTCCTGGGCGCGGTCGGGCTCAGTCTGCCTGGTGGCGGCGACGACCTGCTCGAGCAGGCCGGCGGCTTCCGTGGTTGCAGCGCTGGTTTCGGGAGCGACCTTCGTCTCGGACATCGCTTAGCCCTCCTTTTTTTCGAGCCCGAGCTGACCCGATAGGGATTTCAGCTCGTTCTCATTCGTCAAGATTTGCTCGAGCAGGCTCTCGAGCTGCTCGGAGCGGTCGACTTTGCTCATCAGGTCGCGCAATTTGTTGCGGGTCTCGAGGAGGGCTTTCAAGGCCGGGACCTGTTCGGCGACGCGAGCGGGTTCGAAATCTTCGATAGCGTTGAACTTCAAGCCGACCGCCATCTCGCTGCCGTCGTCGGCGAGCTTATTGTCCACCCGAAGGTTCAGCCCCGGGGTCATCCGGGTCATGACCTCATTGAAGTTGTCGCGATCGATCTGGATGAACTTGCGCTCGCTGAGCGGCCGCAGCGGCTGCGTCGGGTCGCCGGAAAAATCGCCCATGATACCGACCACGAACGGCAGCTCGCGCAGGATCTCGGCCCCTTCGGTCTCGACCTCGTAGGTGATGTGCACGCGGGGCTTGCGTACGCGCTTCAGCTTCTCGTGAATGCTTTCCGCCATGACCCCCTCCGTCGGAGCTTTCGGGTGCGCTCAATCGTATACTCTTAGCGCTAGAACTGAAAGCCGATCTTTCTTAACGGTTGCCTATGTGGCCCGGTTTCGTTTCGTAGATTAGTTCAGGGAGCGGCTGCGACGTGTGAGGTAGCCCACACTTGTTAAGATTTTTAGGTCGCCAAGTACGCTGTCGCGGCGACAGCGGCTATTCGCTGGGTGGCGGACGGATTCCGAGGCTCGACAGGATGGCCGAGCGCGACGTGGCATCCGGCACGATCTCTTCGAGCAATTCGGGCCAAGTCAAACGGCTGCGGCGCACTGCCTCCTGCAGCGTATACGTAATTGGCGAAAGCGGCTCCGTGCGCCGGAAGAACTCGGCGATCTGGGCGAGCGCGCGAAGCGCGTCCTCGCGCGAGGCAAGGCCGCCCGCAACCACAGCGGACACCGTGCCGGCGGCTCCGGCGATTTCTACTTCACTCGCCGATCCCGTTAGCTCGTCAGGCGCCGCCGCTTCGGGGGCCGCAAAATGATCGGCCACAATACGGATCTTCTCGAGCAGGTCGCGGACTCGGCTAGTCGGCGGGCCATCGGCACCGGCGCGCGCGTCGACGGTCTGGCCGAGTGATTGCCAAGCCTCGGCAGTGGCGCCGACCCGTTGGCGCAACTCGGCAAGGCTTGCGTGGGCAGTTTGCGTTTGCGCCTCGTTCTCGACGATCTCTAAGGGCAGGACGCCGCGATCGAGCCGCTCCTGCCGCTTCTCCGCATCAGTGATGCTGGCAATCTCGGCCGACTGCTCGTACTGATAGAAATAGAGAGGTGTATTGTCTGTAGGGCGTTCGAAAAGAACAATCTTGCGCAGCGGTTGGATCAAGGTGCCGTCGCGGCCCACGCCGTTGAGGGCGGCGACCGGGGCGACCCGTGTGGCAATCCCTTCTTCGTCGGGCTGCGGGAAGAGCTCATCCCAAAAACTTTCGGCGAGGCCCGCCATCAGCCGGCAGCCCGCCGTGAGCCCGATGAGACCGTCGCTTCTCAACAGCGCTTCGGTGAGCCAGGCGGCGATCTCAAGGTCCTTGCTGTGCCCTGTGAGCGCCTCGATCGCAAGCTCACCGAGAGTGCGCCACTGCTGGAGAGCAGAGACGGGTGAAGCGTCCAGCGGCCTGGGGCCTGCATTGTCGCTCGGCGCTTCGGCGGCGCGCTCGGCGGCACTCGCTTCGCGCCTCGCCTCCCGCAGGCGAAAATAAAGGCCGTCCAGAGCATTGTCCTCACGAAGATCTCGGCCCGCCGGCGCTTCCGGCGAGATCGGCGCGAGCAACCCCGCGAGATCAAAGCCTTCGGGAAATTCCTCCATCCCCGCTCCCTTTGGCACGTGTGGAGAAACGTATCGGGAATGTGCAGGAGGCTCGCTGCTCCACTCTCCGGTCAAAACCCGCATACATTTCCGAATTCGCGGGCGTTCCCAGTATGAGCTATCTCACACACGTTCGCTGATCCCAATAGTAATTTACATCGACAAGCATCGGCGCCGCGCCTAGGCTCGCCTTCGCGATGGGGCGGGCAGTGGGCCGCGGGTAGCAACGGGCCTCCATTGGGGAAATGCCGAATGGCTGCGATTGATCTGAAAGCCCTGGTGGGACGGCTGAACGAGCCCTGCCGGCGCGCGCTCGAGGCCGCGGCGGGGCTGACCCTGTCGCGCACTCACTACAATGTCGAGATCGAGCACTGGCTTCTGAAGCTGGCTGACGCGGCGGATGGCGACGTCGCCGCCATCATGCGCCACTACGAGGTGGTCCAGGCACGACTGCTCGTCGACCTCAACCGTGCGCTCGACCGCATGAAGACGGGAAACGCGCGGGCCCCGAGCCTGTCGCCGGAGATCGTCGAGCTCGCCAAACAGGCGTGGCTGATGGCCTCCCTTGAGCATGGCCTATCGCGGCTGCGTTCCGGACATCTCTTATGGGCGCTTCTCGCCGACGAGACACTCGCTCGGCGCGCCCGCGAGGTATCGGGACAGCTTTTGAGAATTTCAGCCGACGCCCTGAAGCACGACTTCGCCGCGGTGACTGCGGGCAGCAGCGAAGCGGCAAGCGCCACGACCTCGCCGGAGGGCGTCCCGGCGACCGCGGACGGCCCGGGCGTCGCAGCCGGATCGGGCGCCCTCGGGCAGTTCACGATCGATCTCACCGCGATGGCGCGCGCGGGGAGGGTTGATCCGATCCTCGGCCGGGACATCGAGATTCGGCAGATGATCGATATCTTGACGCGTCGGCGCCAGAACAACCCGATTTTGACCGGCGAGGCGGGGGTCGGGAAGACCGCGGTCGCCGAGGGGTTCGCGCTCCGCATCGTTCAGGGCGATGTGCCTCCCTCGCTGCGCGACGTCATCGTGCGGACGCTTGATCTCGGCCTGTTGCAAGCAGGTGCCGGGGTCAGGGGCGAGTTCGAGAACCGGCTCAAATCGGTCATCGAGGAGGTGAAAGCGAGCCCGCGCCCGGTCATCCTCTTCATCGACGAGGCGCATACGCTGGTGGGCGCCGGCAGCGCGCCCGGACAAGGCGATGCCGCGAATTTGTTGAAGCCGGCGCTGGCGCGCGGCGAGCTGCGCACGATCGCAGCGACGACCTGGGCCGAATACAAGAAATATTTCGAAAAGGATGCCGCGCTGACCCGTCGCTTCCAGGTCGTCAAGGTCGAAGAGCCGGCCGAAGCGTCTGCGATCGCGATGATCCGCGGCCTCGTGGCCACACTCGAGAAGCACCACAAGGTGCGTATTCTCGACGAGGCGGTCAGCGAGGCGGTACGGCTTTCGGCGCGCTACATTTCGGGCCGGCAGCTTCCGGACAAGGCCGTCTCGCTGATCGACACGGCTTGTGCGCGGGTGGCGATGAGCCAATCGGCGATCCCCGCTGCGATCGAGGACCGGCAGCGGCAGCTCGCGATGATCGACACGGAAGTGGCGATCCTCGATCGGGAAATCGCGACCGGCGCTGAGCATGGCGGGCGCAAGGCGGAGCTGATCGAGGAGTGCGCCAAGGCCGCCGCGGAACTCGAGGAGCTCGAAGCGCGCTGGGAGGAAGAAAAACGCTTGGCGGCCGAGATCGCCGCGGCGCGGACCGTCATCGAGGGTCCCGAAAACGGCGAGGACAAGGACGCCGCCCGCGGCAGATTGGCAGACGCCAGCGCCGAGCTGCGCGCAATCCAGGGCGAGCAGCCGCTGATCTTCCCGGTCGTGGATGGGCAGGCCATCGCCGAAATCGTCGAGAACTGGACCGGCATTCCGGCCGGGCGCATGCAGTCCGACGAAATTCGCACGGTCTTGCATCTGAAGGAGGCGATGGGAGAGCGGATTATCGGCCAGCCGCATGCGCTCGAAACCGTCGCCCAGGCGATCTATACCTCGCGCGCCAGATTGACCGATCCGCGCAAGCCGATCGGTGTCTTTCTGATGGTCGGCATGTCGGGTACCGGCAAGACCGAGACCGCGCTGACCTTGGCCGATCTGCTCTATGGCGGCGAGCAGAACCTGACCGTCATCAACATGAGCGAGTTCAAAGAGGAGCACAAGGTCAGCCTGTTGATGGGCAGCCCGCCGGGCTATGTCGGCTATGGCGAGGGCGGCATCCTGACCGAGGCGGTCAGGCGGCGGCCCTATTCGGTGATCCTGCTCGACGAGATGGAGAAGGCGCATTCCGGCGTGCAGGACGTCTTCTTCCAGGTGTTCGACAAGGGAATGATGCGGGACGGCGAAGGCCGCGACATCGACTTCAAGAACACCGTCATCATCATGACCTCGAACGCCGGTTACGAACTGATCGCCAAACTGTTCGCCGACCCCGAGACCGCACCCGATGCGGCGGCACTCGGCGAGGCGCTGGTCCCCGAGCTGATGAAATACTTCAAGCCGGCGTTTCTCGGCCGCGTGACCCTGGTGCCGTATTTGCCGTTGTCCGACCAGGTGATCCGGCAGATCGTCGAGCTGCAGCTCGGGCGCATCCGTCGGCGAGTGTACGACTCCTACCGCGCCGGCTTCGAATACGAGCCGACACTGGTCGAGACGATTGCGGCGCGCTGCACGGAGGCCTCCTCCGGCGCGCGCAATGTCGAAAAAATCCTGTCGCGCACCCTGTTGCCGGAGCTTTCGGCAGAGGTGCTGGGCCGGCTCGCCGAAGGGCAGCCGATCAGCCGCGTGCAGGTCGGAATCGACCCGAGGGGTTCCTTCAGTTATAGTATAGTATAGTAAACTACCAAGTCTCTGAGCGGAAAAAGGAGAGCATCCATGGCACTCTACATGAAGTACGGCAGCATCAAGGGTGCCGTCACGACCGACGGCTTCAAGGACTGGATCGAGCTGCATTCCTTCCAGTGGGGGATCGGCCGGTCGATCGGTTCGGCGGCGCGCGGCGCGACCTCGCGGGAGCACAGCGAACCCAGTCTCAGCGAGGTCACGGTAACGAAACTCAGTGACGTCGCCACACCCAAGCTCTTCCTCGATGCGGTCGCCGGCAAACTCGACAACAAGGTCACGATCAAATTCACTACAACCACTAAGGGAAAGGTGGAAACCTTCCTTACGTATGAACTCGAGAATACCGGCCTTAGCGGCTATTCACTGAGCAGCGGCGGCGACATGCCGACGGAATCGCTGTCCCTGAACTTTACCAAGATCACCGAGACCTTCGTCGGTACGGATCCGGGGACCGGCGGGACCCCGGATACGGTTGGCTACGATCTGACGCAGATGAAGACGGTTTAGGTTCCGCTTGATTGCCTGCCTCCAGAGCGGCAACCCCAACCGGTGCGACACCGATGGTTGAAGAGTACTACCGCGCATTGTTCACCCTCGTGCACGGAGGTGCCCTGTGAACTACGTCTTCTTCCACCCTTTCGCCGATTCAAGAGATTTCCTAAGCGATGAGACGATAAATGGTTGCATGGATTTCAAGACCTACATCGAGCAGAAAGCCAAGCGCACCGACGGCAAGGCAAAGACCTACCTTAATCGCGCCCACAATCCGGAGACAGGCGGTGTCCTGGCCGAGTTTGGGTCCAACCTCAGGCTTTACGTTTGCGGACACGGTGACAAGGATGAAAGCCAACTGGTCGGACAGACGTCGCACAATCAAGAACTGGCGCACGCGGTCGGCAGCAGTGGTATCTATTATGACTCAGGAAAATTCCGTTCTTCAACGGACGTGATCACCTACCGCTACGTACTTCTTCCTGGCGCCCTTATCGACGTGCTCAAATGGGAGAAATTGAATCAGGAAATCGAAGAGATCTACCTCTGGGCCTGTCGGAGCCTCAAATCAAAGTTCGCGACAGTTTTCGCCTCTTTCTGCAAGGACGACTTCCCCCGGGCAACGATCAAGGCTTACGAGGGTGATATTTCCTTCGGAATCGGCCTAAACGCCGGCCGTAAGCTAGGAGAACCGAAACAGGTAACGGCAGCTTAGTGAACGGCACTCGCGGCGCACCCACCGTCGGTCTTGCCGTTTCGTCAGGCTAGGACTCCCCGATCAGAAGCCATGCGCCTAACAAACCCCGAAACCCACCGCGATCCGGCCGCTGTAGCTGATGGGTTTCGCCGCCTGCTCAACCCATCCTACGCAGCTCGCTCGAAAATGGAGTCAGCGTGTTCTTTGATGGCGCGACGTACCACGTCTCTCATTGCACTCGGCCTGTGGCGTGAAAGCATTGGCCCGGAATGCAACGGTGGCCCTGACCGAGGGTGGAGGTGCTGACTTGTCCGACCCGGAAGGCGCGTTCGGCGCCTGCATGGTCGGTCGGGTTGGCACAGGGCATGTCGTGCCCAACGTGCTCCGAGAGGCGATGCTGGCCCAACCGGGCGCAACCAAGCGAAGTTCGGCCTGGCAAGAGAGCCAGACCAAACCCCTCAAGCCGGGGTCTCCCACCGATCCCGCCCGACCGAGAACCCATTCCTGGCGAGCCGCAACCTGACTGTACGGACAAGGACTTGCGGTCCTATGTGCGGAAAATGGGGCGAAAGCCCGGTCGATTTCTGGTCAATTCGGTTCAGGCCCGCTTAGCGCCATTGCGGCGGGGTAACGTCCTAGTCCGATCGTGATTTCCCCTTTTGTATTAGTCCCGCCGATACTCCGGTGGGCGGCACAGCACCAGGGACGGGGTCTCGCCGGACAGCTCAAATGGCCTTCTGACCGCCGATGGCCTGCTTGATCAGCCCCACAATCACCATCAGGATGCCCCCGCCGACCCCACCGGAAGCGATCTGACCGATAATCGAGCCGATATCTAGGCCACCCGCCCCGGCCACGGCAGCTCCAGCGCCGCCGCCGAGGAGGGCACCTATTATCTGCGCGCCCACGCCGCCACCGACAACGCCGGCGATCGTGTTGCCGATAGTCCCTAAATCATACTGCTTCAGCGCCGAGCCAGCGATGTTGCCGCCCACACCACCTGCGACCAGTTGGATGATCAGACCGACGATTCCTCCCCACATGTCGAGTTCCCTTCTCCTGGTGTTTTTTTCGATTCGTGCCAAGAAGGCCAATCGAAAGGTTAACAGAATTTAACGCAGTACATGAATAAATCAACCGAGATTCACCGTTGGCGCTCTCGAGTCGCCGGTTCTGATCACCCATTGACCGGCTACGGAAAGCGGCTTCTGATTGGCGCGATCAGTGTATTCGACAGTATGACGACGACATGCTGGAGATTAAGGAGTCGTGCGAGCACTTGGCCGGTAGCTGAAGGCCGGTTTCTTGCAAAAGTCGAGAAACCATTCGTTCTTTTTTGGCATCAAGCATCAGGAGGCCTCATGGCAGCGAGACTAGTAATCGGACTGTTCGAAGCCTCTTTTGAAAAACAAGTGGGTTGGGTATTGGCGACTATCGTCTGACGTGTGCGGCCGCCGGCGGAGCGCGGTGGGTGTGAAGCGAGTTGCCGCC
>Ga0209040_10001015_pt1 | contig 21924 bp, 22 predicted proteins | sample BogFormECP12_OM3_FD_188240 | JGI IMG/M metagenome (GOLD analysis project Ga0209040, IMG submission 188240) | Bog forest soil microbial communities from Calvert Island, British Columbia, Canada - ECP12_OM3 (SPAdes) (version 2) | ecosystem: Environmental > Aquatic > Freshwater > Wetlands > Bog ... | reverse complement strand
CGTCATCACGGCCACCCAGATGCTCGAATCCATGACCGAGAGTCCGCGACCAACCCGCGCTGAGGCCAGCGATGTAGCTAACGCGATCTTCGATGGAACCGATGCGGTCATGCTTTCGGGCGAGAGTGCGGTGGGCAAATACCCGCGCGAAGCGGTGGAGATGATGGCGCGCATTGTGGCCGAAGCGGAAGCTCATTCGTTCCATCCTTTGCGACCCGAGCATCGCCAGGCGCGGCAATTGTCCATCGCTGAGACCGTTTGTGAATCGATGGCGCATGCCGCGCGGGACCTCAACATTCGCGCCATTGCGGTTTTCACCGAGACTGCCAACACAGCGCGTATGTTGTCGAAGTATCGGCCAGCCGCTGACATTTATGCCTTTACACATTTGGAGACGGTGTGCAACCGTATGAACCTGCTGTGGGGTGTGACGCCTCTGCGCTGCCCGGCAAACCTGTCGGCATCGCTCATGGCTGAGTTTGCCGAGCAGGAACTGGTTCGCTTGGAAGCGCTTTCACCTGGCGATGTCTTTGGCCTGATTGCCGGCACGACCGGGACCTCGGGAGCCACCAATTTCATGCGGCTGATCACGGCCGAGAATCAACGAGAATGACGAAACAGAGGTGTCAAGCCAGGAAGCGAACGAACCATGGCTGACGAAATCCTGTACCAGGCAAGACTGAGTCCAGTTATTGCTCTTTTCCTTTAGGCTTCCAATCGATGATGTTCACTGAGATCGGCGGACATACAATGGCGCCATCCTGATTGGGCGTCAGCTGAACACCACCGTCTTGTTCTGGTACACCAGAATGCGGCTCTCCAAATGCCAGCGGACGGCACGCGCAAGCCCAACTTTCTCCAGGTCGCGGCCCTTGCGCATCAGGTCCTCCACCGTGTCGCGATGCGAAACGCGGACCACGTCCTGCTCGATGATCGGTCCTTCGTCAAGCGTTGCCGTGACGTAGTGGCTGGTGGCGCCGATCAATTTCACTCCGCGCTCCAAAGCCTGGTGATATGGCTTCGCGCCCACGAACGCCGGCAGAAACGAATGGTGAACATTGATCATGCGCAGCAAATAGTGGCCGACGAATTCCGGACTCAGAATCTGCATGTGTCGAGCCAGCACCACCAGGTCCACAGCAGGGCCGATTAAACGCATCATCTCCTGTTCCGATGCGCGCTTGTCTTGCGGATTGGTCAGCGGATGAAAAGGGATCCCATAGAAGTCGGCCAGAGGCTTGGCCTTGGCTTGATTGCTGACGACCATGAGTACATCGCAAGCCAGCTCGCCGGCGCTGTGCCGGTAGAGCAGATCGGCAAGGCAATGGTCATACGCTGACAGCAGGATGACGACCTTAGGGCGGTAATCCGTCGGCGCCAAGTGATACTTGATCTCATACTGCTCGGCTACGGGTCTGAAGTGTTCCTCGAAGTCGGAGACGGGAATGTCAAAACCGTCCAGGTCCCACTCCAGTCGCGACAGGAACATGCCCCGGCCGCTGTCCACGTGGTCGTCGGCGTGCAAAATGCTGCCGTTGTGGGTCACCAGAAACTGAGTAATGGCCGCGACTGCTCCCTCGCGTGCCAGGGGAATGGGCGTGCTAAGCAGTAAGACGGCGGTGTTCTTCATCGTTGGCCACCCTCTCCTCTTCCTCGCAGGTCTTATGACTCTATCAAAGTGGCCCGGCCGTGCCCGGATAAGCGATCGCAGGTGGGTCAATCCGAAACTGTCCGACCGCAATTTCCCCGTCCCTCGCCGACGTGTCCTATAATGTAATGTTTGCCCTGCCGGTATCATCCATTGCAGTAAGGGGAATTGAGTGGCCACAACTGAACTTGCAGTACACGGCGCCGAGCGCGACGCCGTGCGTGAGCCTGTCGTCAACGACTTCAGCATTCAGGTTGCAACCGTAAACGGCTCAGGATCGCAGAGCGCCAACACCGTGCTGTTGCGCACGATCTTCCAGATGGGCATTCCCGTCTCCGGCAAGAACATGTTCCCTTCGAACATTGCCGGGTTGCCCACCTGGTACACCATCCGCGCCAGCAAGAAGGGCTACATCGCACGCAAGAAGGAGATCGACTTCCTGGTGGCGATGAATCCCGAGACCGCGCGGGAAGACGCGTTGTCGCTGGCCCCCGGCGCCGCGGTGCTTTACGACGAGCCGCTGAAGCTGAACGAACTGCGCTCCGACCTCACCTTTTACGCCGTACCCTATGACAAGATCTGCGCCGCAGTTTGTCCCGAATCCAAACTGCGCAAGCTGGTCAAGAGCATGATTTACGTGGGCGTGGTGGCGCAACTGCTCAACTTCGATATGACCGAGGTCGAAAAGGCGGTGCGCAAACAGTTTGCCAAGAAGGTGAAAGCCGCCGATCTGAATTGGAGTGCCGCGAAGGCCGGTTACGACTACGCTGCGTCATCGTTGACCAAGGCTGACCCGTTCACAGTCGAGCGCATGGACAAAACGGCCGGCATGATCATTATCGAGGGCAACGCCGCCGCAGCGCTGGGCTCCATGTTTGCCGGCGTGACGGTGGTGACGTGGTATCCGATTACGCCCTCATCGTCGCTGGTGGAGACTCTGATTGATTACATGAAGGAATACCGCATTGGACCGGATGGCAAGGCAACCTTCGCCATCGTCCAGGCGGAGGACGAACTCGCTGCAATCGGCATGGTCCTGGGCGCAGGATGGTCGGGCGCGCGCTCCATGACGGCTACCGCCGGGCCGGGCATCTCGCTGATGGCGGAGTTTGCAGGTCTCGGGTATTACGTCGAGATTCCGGGCGTCATCTGGGACATCCAGCGCGTAGGGCCGTCCACCGGATTGCCGACGCGCACCGCGCAGGGCGACATCGAGTTTGTGGCCAAACTCTCGCACGGCGACACGCATCATCCCATGCTGCTGCCGTGCAACCCCGCCGAGTGCTTCAGCATGGCGGGTGAGGCGTTCGATCTGAGCGAGCAGTTGCAGACGCCGGTGTTCGTGATGTCCGACCTCGACCTCGGAATGAACAACTGGATGTCAGAGGCGTTCCAATATCCCGAAAAGCCCATGGACCGCGGCAAAGTGCTGACCGCGGAGGACCTCGAACGGCTGGGCGGCTTCTCGCGCTACAAAGACGTGGACGGCGACGGCATTGGCTATCGCACGCTGCCTGGCACAGAACACCCAGGCGCGGCGTGGTTCGCACGCGGCAGCGGCCACAACGAGAAGTCTGGATACAGCGAGCGGCCTGACGATTACGCCAACAACATGGACCGCTTGGTTCACAAGTTTAACACCGCGCGCACGCTGGTGCCCAAGCCGGAGATGGTTCGTAATGACGGCAACGAGATTGGTATCATCGCGTATGGAACGTCGCATCACGCTCTCGTCGAAACGCTCGACCAGTTGCAGACGGAATATGGGGTGAAGGCCGACTACCAGCGCTTGCGGGCCTATCCGTTCACCACCGAGACCCACGATTTCATCGCCGCACACAAACGGGTGTACGTCGTGGACCAGAACCGCGACGGCCAGATGCTGCAACTGCTGAAGCTTGACATCGCGATTGAAGACATTGCCAGGCTGCGCAGCGTGCGCCACTATAACGGACTGCCCATCGATGCGCGTTCGGTTACCGACGACATCCTCGCCCAGGAGGGCAAGTAAATGGCGACTACGGCCACACCGCAACCCGCTCCCCAGGCCACTCCGAAGACCAACCGCATCGGACTCCAAGTGCTCGACTACCGTGGAGGCAAGACCACGCTGTGCGCCGGATGCGGGCACAACGCGATTTCCGAGCGCATCATTGATGCCTTTTACGAGATGGGCATCGCGCCTGAGCGCGTGATCAAGCTGTCGGGTATCGGCTGCTCTTCCAAGAGCCCGGCCTACTTCATGAATCGTGCGCACAGCTTCAACGCCGTCCATGGGCGCATGCCGTCCGTCGCGACGGGTGCCGTGCTGGCGAACGCTAAGATCATCGCGCTGGGCGTCAGCGGAGACGGGGATACCGCTTCCATCGGCATCGGGCAGTTCGTGCACCTCATGCGGCGCAATCTGCCGATCATCTACATCATCGAGGACAACGGCGTTTACGGGCTGACCAAGGGCCAGTTCTCGGCCACGGCCGACCTCGGCTCGAAGCTGAAGACCGGCGTCATCAACGACCTGCCGGCAATCGATACTTGCGCGCTGGCCATCATGCTCGGTGCAACCTTCGTAGGCCGGTCATTCTCCGGCGACAAGAAGCAGTTGCAGACCATGCTGAAGGCTGCCCTGGCGCATCGCGGCACGGTGATGCTCGACGTAATCTCGCCTTGCACCACGTTTAACGATCACGAAGGCTCGACCAAGTCATACAAGTTCGTCAAGGACCACGAAGAGCCGCTGCACGATTTGAATTTCGTGCCGCATTTCAACGAGATTGACGTGGACTACGACGAGGGCTCCAGCCTTAACGTCACCATGCACGACGGCTCATCGTTGCGCCTGCGCAAGCTGGAGCACGATTACGACCCTACCGACAAGGTCGGGGCGATGACGCGCCTGATTGAGTCGCACGATGCCGAGGAGGTGCTGACCGGGGTGCTCTACGTGAACACCATCGCGCCCAACTTCATCGATATGATCGACATGACCGACCAGCCGCTGGCTACGTTGCCCGAGAGCGTCACCCGTCCGTCACGCGAAGTGCTGGAAGAGTGCATGGAAGCGCTGCGATAAGCAGGGTTCTTGCCTCCAGTGTTTGTCGTTCCGACGGAAACTCGCCAGTCCGGGCTTTGGCTTAGAGCCGTCCGAGCGAAGGGAGTTTACCTTTCTGTAGAATTAAGAGACAGCAATCTCCAGAGAATTCTGGAGTAGTTGTCTGATCGGAATCACTTAGTAAACCGAACTGGCAGAGTTTCCAGACCGGACACCGGGTTCAAATTGAGGGCCCATTGAGCATACCCGACTCACTCCGCACTAGGCCGTCAACTTCCAGCCACCAACAATGAAATTTGAAAGGACGAGCGCATGAAAAAACTCTCTGTTCAGTTGATCGGCGTGGCTACTCTCCTTGCCGCAACGGGTCCCTTGGTCGCGCAAGTGCCCGACAGCAGCCACATCTACGCCTACCCTCCAGTCCGCATATCGGATCGACCGCAAAACCCAGCGGGTCCAATTGGCATTCTGCCGGTACAGTTCAAGGCTGCCTACGGATTTAATCGGATACCTAATCTAGGACAGGGGCAGACGATTGCTCTGGTTGACGCGGGCGATGATCCCAACATCGAATCTGACCTGGCGGTTTACCAGGCCCAGTTCCACCTTACTCCATGCAATTTTCAGAAAGTGAAGGTTGGCAATCCCACCGGAAATCCGGGCTGGGGCCTTGAAACCTCTCTCGATGTCGAGCAAGCGTGCGCCTTAGCGCCTCAGTCCAACATCCTCCTGGTTGAAGCCAACAGCCAGAGCATTGCCGACCTTCTAGCCGCAGTCCAAGTCGCTTCCTCATCCCCATACAACGCCACGGTGGTTTCCATGAGCTGGGGTTACCCGGATTTTAGCGGTGAGCAGCAGTATGACAGCTACTTCTGCAACATCGTGGCCGGCACTGGCCAGCCTGTGACTTTCCTTGCTGCTGCCGGCGACGCCGCACACCATGTCCTTTATCCTTCTGCCTCGCCCTGCGTTATTGCGGTGGGTGGTACCACACTGACCCTGGCCGAGGCTGCACCGCTGGCGAATCCTCTACAGTTGAACTACGGCGCTGAGATCGCGTGGTCACACACCGGAGGCGGAGTCAGTGCATATGAAAGCCAGATGTCCTGGCAAAATCCGGCCTGTGCAACCTGGTCGACCACCAATCGTTGCACTCCCGACATCGCATCGGTCGCCGCGAACATCCCCGTTTATAGTACCTACGGCAACAATGGCTGGGTGAATGTAGATGGCACGAGCATAGGCACCCCTGACTGGGCAGCGTTTATTACGATTGTCAATTCGCAGCGCGCTGCTCTAGGTAAGGGTACGCTTAGCCAGGCTGCGTATGACCTTTATCAGTTTTATTATTCCGGCAACTACCTCACTGACTTTCACGACATCACCACGGGAAGCAACGGCACTTGCGGATCGCAATGCAACGCCGGACCGGGCTTCGATTTACTGACCGGCATCGGTACTTACCAGGCGGATCTCCTAATTACGCCTTTGGTCTTCGCTACCAATTAACTTCCATCTCCATCTCTCGAATGGCGCGCTTTCCCGGCGCGCCTTTTCTGTGCTGTGAGGGCGAAACGCCTTTACGGAAGGTGGGAACTCCGGCGCAGCGCGTCCCGCCGCGCCGGAGAGAGATTCACTTCAACGACGCCATATCAATCACAAAGCGATACTTCACGTCGCTGCGTAACATGCGCTCGTAGGCTTCGTTGATCTTCTGGATGGGGATAATCTCGATATCGGAAACGATACCGTGCTTGCCGCAAAAGTCCAGCATCTCCTGCGTCTCCGCGATGCCGCCGATGAGCGACCCGGAAAAGGAGCGGCGCATGAAAATCAGGCTGAAAACGCTTACTGGCAGGGGTTTTTCCGGCGCGCCCACCTGCACCAGCGTCCCGTCGCGCTTCAACAGATTGAGATAGGCGTTGATGTCGTGCTCGGCCGAAACCGCGTCGAGGATGAAATCGAAGCTGTTGATGTGCTTCTCCATCTGCGCCGGGTCCTTGGACACCACTACTTCATGGGCGCCCAGCCGTTTGGCGTCTTCGGTTTTGTGGGCTGAAGTCGTGAACAGCGTGACGTGCGCGCCGAAAGCATTGGCGAACTTCAAGGCCATGTGACCCAAGCCACCCAGGCCAACGACACCGACCTTCTGGCCTTTTTGCACCTTCCAGTGGCGTAGCGGCGAGTACGTTGTGATTCCGGCACACAGCAGCGGAGCGGTCGCCGCAAGATCGAGGTTCGCAGGAAGCCGCAACACGAAGGCTTCATCAACCACGATTGTCTTGGAGTAGCCGCCGTAGGTCATGCCGCCGAGATGCTTGTCTTCGCTGTTGTACGTGAGGGTGGCGGGACCCTCGCAGTATTGCTCCAGTCCGGCCTTGCAGCTCGGACAGGTGCGGTCGGAGTCAACCATGCAGCCGACTCCTGCAAGGTCGCCTTCCTTGAACCTCCGTACCTGCGAGCCAACTTTAACGACTCGGCCAACAATCTCGTGCCCCGGAACAACAGGGTAGGTTGTGTTGGTCCACTCGTTCCGCGCGGTGTGCAGGTCGGAGTGGCAGACGCCACAGTAGAGAATGTCGATCTGCACATCCTGCGGACCAGGAATGCGACGCTCGAACGAGAATGGCGAAAGTGGAGAAGTGGATGATTGGGCTGCGAAACCGGTAGTTTGTGTGCGTCCCTGTTTTTCTAAAGGCTTCTCGAGAACATCAACTGCATTTGCCATTTTTGAGTTCCTCTTGGTGACATTGCTGAAAGAAGAATGTCAGACATGGTTGCGAATGCCCGGCCAGAGAATCGGCCCGCTGAAACGTTAGATTAGCGCCAAGCTCGGTCGGTCACATCTTTCAGCCAAATCCGGGAGCTAAATTTCGACAACGGACGGAACCTGCCGCTTGTGGTTCGTTTCCTCCGCCTGCGGTAAGATGCGTGCATGGCCAAGTTGTCGCCCCAATTCGAAGTTCCGTGTCCCTGCTGCGGCGCGCTCCTGAAGATCGACGGTGACACCAAGGCTGTCATCGCTCACACGCCAAAGGCTGTTCCGAAAACCTTTGAGGACCTGGAGTCGGCGGCGCGCGCCATGAAGGACCAGGACAGCCGCAAGGAGTCCATCTTCCGTCAATCCGTCGAGGCCCAAAAGCACTCGGGCGATCTGCTGGAGAAGAAATTCCAGGAAGCACTTAAGCGCGCCAAGGAAACGCCCGACACCGGCAAACCTTTGCGTGACTTCGATCTGGATTGAAGCCGAACGCACGTCCGCTGCTGCTTGGTCACCGTGGTGTTCGTCCTGTGCGGCGATTCAGTGTGGGGCGGCCCAAGTCAAAGCTTCCCTCTGAAAACACTGTCGCAGCCTTCGAATATGCGCTTGCGAACGGCTGCGACGGATTTGAGTTCGACGTCCGCTTCACGCGCGATCGGCGCGCGGTGCTGGGCCACGACCCGCAGCTTGATGGCAAGGAAATCGCAACCACCGATTACTCCGATCTGAGGTGCACTGGTAGAGAACTCGCATGTCTAGATGATGTGCTCGCGCACTTTGGCAACAGCGCTTATCTCGATATAGAACTGAAGGTCAGCGGCGACGAGGAGGCAATCGTGGCCGCCTTGCACACGAGTCCGCCCAAGCAAGGCTATGTTGTCTCGTCGTTCCTTCCCGACGTGCTGCTGCGGATTCACGAAATCGATGCCGACGTGCCGCTGGGCTATATCTGCGAGCATCGCCCCGACGCGGAGCGCTGGGCTGACCTGCCGATCTCGACCTTCATCCCTCACCATAAGCTGGTTTCGTCGCGTTTAGTCGAAGATGTGCATAGTAGCGGCCTCAAGCTGCTGACGTGGACGGTGAATCGAAAGCGCGATTTTCTGCGCCTCGCCGCTTGGGAAGTGGACGGACTGATCTCCGACGATCCTCAGCTGTTGAGTCACACATTTCCTCGCGCCCAGGAGTAGCTGCAGCCGCTTTGCACGCACAACTACCGGTCATTTAGATTGTTCGTAATGCCAACCACAGGCGAACGATTTGAGCGCGCCGTGTCCATCATGGCGCGGTTGCGTGGCCCCGGAGGGTGTCCCTGGGACCGCGAACAGACCTTCGACACTATCAAGCCCTACACCCTGGAAGAGACCTACGAGGTACTGGAAGCCATCGACGCCCGCGACTGGGACGAGCTTCCGGGCGAGCTTGGCGACCTGCTTCTGCAGGTCCTCTTCTACTCCGAGATGGCAGCCGAAGAGAAGCGCTTCTCCATCGATGACGTCCTCGATCGGCTGTCGAACAAGCTGGTGGACCGGCATCCGCATGTGTTCGGCGATGTGAAGGCCGACACGCCGGGCGAGGTGCTGCGCAACTGGCAGGCGCTGAAAGCCGAGGAGAGAAAGAAGCGTGGAGACGAGGAAGCGAAGGCGAAAGCTCATCCTGAGTCTGTGCTCGCTGGCGTGTCGTCAGCAGTGCCGTCACTGATGGAGGCTCACAAAATCAGCTCTCGCGTTGCCAACGTCGGTTTCGATTGGCCCAACATCGAAGGCCTGTTCGACAAGCTGAGCGAGGAGACCGAGGAGTTGCGCAAGAACTTGGAAGAGTATCCCGAGCCTGGGCCGCTACCTGAGTCGGCTGCGGGATTGGCGGGTGCGCGCGGGGTCAAGATTTCTCCCGAGTTGCGGGCGCGGTTGGACGACGAAGTCGGCGACCTGCTGTTTGTGCTGGTGAACATCGCGCGCTATCTCTCGCTCGATCCTGAGTCGGCGCTGCGCAAGACCAATCGCAAGTTTCGCCGCCGCTTCGACTACCTGGAAAATCAACTTCGCCAGCGGGGGCGCAAACCTGCAGACGCGTCGCTCGATGAGATGGAGTCGTTGTGGCAGGAATCGAAGCGGCAGGAAAAGCCGTGACCGCCGACACCGCGGTGCTGCGCAACTGCACCGAACTGGAGGAATTTCGCGCCTGCGTCGCATTGCAAAAGGAAGTGTGGGGATTCGCTGACAATGAACTGGTCCCGCTGCGCATTTTCTCTCTCGCACCGAAAATCGGGGGCCAGGTCATCGGCGCATGGGCCGGAGGGACGCTCGTCGGCTTTGCCTTCTCGATTCCCGGCGTTCGCAACGGACATCCCTACTTGCACTCTCACATGCTCGCGGTGAAGGAAGGCCATCGTAATACCGGCCTGGGCCGTCGCATCAAGCTGTTCCAGCGCGAGGATGCCATCGCGCACGGCTACGAGCTGCTGGAGTGGACCTTCGATCCGCTGGAGATCAAGAACGCGTACCTCAACCTCGAACGCCTGGGAGCGATCGCGCGCCGCTACAACATCAATCAGTACGGCATCACGTCGTCGCCGTTGCAGGGATTCCTTCCTACCGACCGCCTGGTTGCGGAGTGGTGGCTGAAATCGAAGCGAGTCGAAACTCTACTTTCGACCGGCAAGCATCCGTCGTTTGCACCCGAGCAGCGAGTCGAAGTTCCCGCTGCCATCTACGACTGGAAGGCTCAGCCGGAAACCCGCCAGAAGGCCGCGGACTTGCAATTGCGCAATCGGGAGCGCTTTCTCGCGGCATTTTCGGGCGGCCTTGCGTGTCTGGGCTATGAGCGCGCCGCTGGCGGCAACGGAGCGTTCCTGTTGGGCCGATGGGATGAGCATTGGTCGTACGCGAGCGAGTGATCCATGAAGATTGAAGCTATTACGCTGCGCGAGCTGAACGTTCCCCTCGTTCATTTTTTTGAGACCAGCTTCGGACGCACCTACGCGCGCCGCATCTTCCTCGTCACCGTCCATTCCGACGGACTGGAAGGCTGGGGCGAATGCGTCGCCGGCGAGGGGCCCTTCTACAGCGAGGAGTACAGTGACGGCGCGTGGGACGTCACCAAGCGCTACCTTGGCCCGGCGCTGTTAGGCAGGACGCTGCAATCGGGACGCGAGGTTCCGGCCATGCTGGCGAGAGTACGCGAGCATCGCATGGCCAAGGCTGCGCTGGAAAATGCAGTCTGGGACGCCGAGGCACAGGAGAAAGCTGTCCCATTGTGGAAGCTGCTCGGGGGCACGCAGCGCGAGATTGCCTGCGGCGTCAGCATCGGCATCCAGGATTTTCACGAGCAACTGTTGCAGAAGATCGCAACTGATCTGGCGGCCGGCTACCAGCGCATCAAAGTCAAAGTTAAGCCCGGCTGGGACGTCGAGGTGCTGGAGAAGATCCGCGCGCGCTGGCCCGACATCGTACTGAGCTGCGATGCGAATTCGGCTTATACGCTTGCCGACATCGAGCACCTCAAGAGCTTCGATCGCTTCAAACTCCTGATGATCGAGCAGCCGCTGTGGAGTGACGACTTCTATTTCCACGCGCGGCTGCAGCGGCAGTTGCAAACGGCGCTCTGCCTCGACGAAGCCATTCGCAGCGTTCGCGACGCCGAGGCTGCGCTGGAGCTGGGCGCGTGCCGCATCGTCAATATCAAGGTCGGCCGTGTCGGCGGCTTTTCCGAGGCCATCGCGGTGCACGATGTCGCACAGCGCTTCGGTGTTCCCGTGTGGTGTGGAGGCATGCTGGAATCGGGCGTTGGCCGCTCTCACAATGTGGCGCTCTCGACTTTGCCCAACTTCAAGCTTCCGGGCGACGTCTCGGCGTCCAAGCGCTACTGGAAGGAAGACATCATCGAACCTGAGGTCGAGGTCTCGCCGCAAGGAGCGATCGCCATCGACGATAAGCCTGGACGCGGTTATGACGTGCGTACCAACTTGATCGAACAACTTACCGTGCGGAAGGAAATACTGAAAAACTAGGGCGCGCCCGCAACTACCTGCGGTTGCTGTCGGCCTCTTTAGCCGCGCCGCCATTGTCGGCCACGGTCTCGTCGCTCTTGTGCAGCAGTTCCAGCGTCTGAGCAACCGTGAGGTTCGCGGGCACGGGGCGGAAGTCCGTAGCGGTTTCTGTTGAGGAAATACTTAACGGCTTAACCATCAGGATTTTGCCGTTGAACTCGAGGGTTTGGCGCACAGTCTCCCAGCGGCCGCTGCCAACATCGCGTTGCTCGATGTAAAACTTTCCGCCTTTGTAGAGGCGGCCCAGGATGCCCCAGCCAAAATCTACGTCCTTGAACAGAGTGCCATCAATCTTAGCAATGCGCAGGGCCTTGCGATCGATAAGAATGTCGCCCTGCATCCCCTCGTACACACGCGTCTCGTGATTAGGTGGGTTGAACTTGGGGTTTGGCTTGAAAGTCAGGTGCACCAGGTCCTCGCCATTCGGGCCCGGCTGGGTTCCGGCGTAGGTGTAAAGGAAAGCGTCCGGCAAGCTGGTCAACATGAGTTCGTCTCGCTTGTCATCCTCCTTGCTCGCCTCCAGACTCTTGCGTCGCGCCTCAGCGTCGTTGGCAAATTTCTCCAGCTTCCGGTTTTCTTTAGCGCGTTGCTCGGGCGTCAGGGGTTGGCCGTTGATCGTGATCGTGCTGGCCAGGCCGCCCTGTGGCGTCTCGATGACCTCTTTGGTGACGGAGTGGTTTTTGGACTCGACGTGGTCCCTATACATAAAGTACTGATGGTAGTCGTTGGCCTTGATTTCATTCTTCGCCGCGCGGCGCACCAGTTCCTGGGGATCCATGTCGGGCTTTTGCTGAGCGACAGTCAATATCCCCCCCAGAAGGACTACGACCGCGCCTGGCACTGCACGACAAATGTATTTTCCGAGGTTCACCAATTGCTCCCTGATTCTCCAATCATAGGCTATTTCATTGGACGAAAGTCCAGGCGCACAAGTTACTTTTTTGAGCAGGCTTGTGCAACGAGCAGCGAGCCGTCAAGATCTATTGGGGGACCGCGACCGATTCGACTGCCTCCCAATGTGCTATGCAACGCAAAGTAATCGCCGAATTACTGGACGACGATCTCGGCACAGCCGCGGAGATAGCTGCCTCGCTCGCCGACTTACGGCACATCAACGGATGGTTCGGCGGTACGCGGACTACCATCGCCCTGCTGCGCCAGGTCGCGCGCGCAAGCGACGTCCAGCGGTTGTCGGTACTGGAGGTTGGCGCAGGGAACGGAAATGTTCCGTTGGCGGCGGAGAGAGTGCTCGCCCGCGAGGGTGTCAGATTGGATGTCACGCTACTGGATCGTCGGGCTTCGCATCTGCCCAGCAACAGCGCGGCTTCCGTTGCGGGTGACGCGTTGCGTCTGCCCTTCCGCGACGGGGCGTTTGATGTGGTGAGCAGTTCGCTCTTTGCGCATCATTTCGCACCGGATGCTTTGCGGCTCTTCGCGCACGAGGCGCTGCGGGTGTGCCGGCGCGCGGTGCTTATCAATGACCTCATACGCAGCAGGATGCATCTGGCTCTGGTTTATCTCGGACTGCCTCTCTTCCGCAGCCGCATAACATGGCATGATGCACCGGCGTCAGTGCGGCAGGCCTACACCGTGGATGAGATACGCGGGTTGCTCTCTTCCCTTCCCGCGCAGCGGATTGAGATTCGCAGGCATTATCTTTATCGCATGGGCGCACTGTTGTGGAAGTGAGGAAGCAACTAGCAAATGGTAATCGCTAACGACCGTTCACCTAATCGCATTTACACTAATTGCTGGTTGCTAGTTGTTAACTACTCCTTCCCAATTCGATCTTGCGATCATCGGCGGTGGACCTGCGGGGAGCGCGGCCGCCATTACAGCGGCGCGCGCTGGAGCGAAAGTTGCCCTGCTCGAGGCGCGAGACTTCCCGCGGCACAGGGTGTGTGGTGAGTTCGTTTCGGCGGAGTCGCTCGACCTTCTTGCCGGGCTGCTCTGCGACGATGCAGAAGCGGCTGCACTTTTCGCCCGAGCGCCGGTGATTGATCGCGCTCGCCTGCTCTTAAGGGAGCGAACTATCGAGGCAGCCGTTTCACCGGCCGCGCTCAGCATCACGCGCTATGAACTCGATGCCCTGCTTTGGCGCGCAGCTCAGCGGGCCAGCGTAGAAAGCCATTCCAATTGCGAAGTGGGAGTGAGCAATGGCGATGGCCCGTTCACTCTTCAGACTTCTTCCGGCCACTTCTCCGCGAAAGCGCTGATCGTGGCGGCAGGCCGATGGTCACAGTTCACCACGGACCGGACACTTCCGCCGGGCCCCAAATGGATCGGCGTCAAGGCACATTTCCGCGAACCTAGTGCGGAGCGCTCCAGCGACCTTTATTTTTTTGAAAATGGATATTGCGGCGTGCAGCCGGTTGGCGCCGACACCGTGAACGCCTGCGCTATGGTGCGCTCGGACCGCGCGACTTCGTTGGACGAGGTTTTTGCACTGCATCCGAGGTTGGCCGAACGTGCCGCCGGGTGGCAGGCCCTGGTGCAACCGATAACCACGGCGCCGTTGGTCTATCGCGAGCCGCAACCGGTGCGCAACAACGTTACGTTCGTTGGGGACGCTGCCACGTTCATCGATCCCTTCGCAGGCGATGGCATTTCCATCGCTCTGCGGAGCGGATACTTGGCCGCGAAATGTTTATGCGAGTTCGTAAGGAACAGAAATTCGCTCGCGGACGCTGTCGCCGCGTACCAGCGAGAGTACGTTAGGCAATTCGCGCCGCTGATCTCGGCCGCCGCGCGAATGCGTTCCCTGCTTTCGTTGCCCGCCCTTGCCAAGCCGGTTGTCTTCGAGCTTCTACGACTGCCTGGGTTGGTGCGGTATGTGATACGGAAGACGAGAAGAGCGGGATAAAGCTCGCTCTTCGCTATTCGCTTTTCGCCAGCGGTGTTGCGAACCGCGTAGGCCAAAAGTGCGAGAACATCCCAGACTCAGAAGACCAGGTTGTACTCGGAAGAAACGGAATCAAGTATCTAGCGAATCGCGATCCTACCGAGTGACCAGCACTTCCCGGATGTTGTCCCGCCCGAGAAAAAACTTGATGGACGAATATTCGCGGAAGAGGTTCTCGACGTGCCGGTTATTGAAGATACGCTGCAACCGGAAGGCCCGCGCGGGCTGCAGTTCCAGCGTGTCCTTCGACGCTATGTTGTAGCGGTAAAAGGGAGCGTCGGGGCCGGCGTCCTTGGTATGGAAAAATGCGAACAGGATGCCGCCGGGTTTCATAGCCACCTGGATGCGCTCGATCAGCGGCTTCACCAGCGGCTCGGGTAGGAAATCGGCCAGGTCCCAGAACATGACCGCGTCGAATTCCTCGCGCTCGAAGTCCAGGTTCTCGTCAAAGTAGCGGTGAACATCAATCGTTGTGCCGCCTTCGGCGTCGGGGATAAGGAGCGACTTGTCGGTCGCGCTGCGCAGCACGTCTTCCTGGTGAAACTTGTGTCCCAGGCCTGTCATAAAAGTAATGTTGGCGGGCGATGTGGATCCCAGGTCGAGGATCTTCAGCCCTTCTTCGCGAGAGATAGCGCGGATAAACTCGTTGAAGCCGGTGGAGCGGCGGCTGATCTTCTCTCCCGGGACGAACTCGTCCTCCGGTCCCTGCCGGCCAGAACCACCGAAGAGTTTGCTGAAGATGCCAGGAGCCACTGCGCTCCATTGTATGGGCAGCACAGTGGGGGCAGCAATATCTCTGTAGCGGCGGGCAATGGCTTAGTGTCCGGGGTTAGGCGCGAGAAGTCGCGGAGCGCATCACGCGGCGCGGTGCGCTCCCCTTGGCGGATGCCGGCCGGACTCTAGGACTTCTTCGGCTCGAGCAACGAGCCCTGCGCCGCAGGAGTGGCCGCGGGAACGGTCGAGGCTGCGGGCGCGGAAATCTGTGACCTGGGCTCGATCTTCGGTGCAGGTTCAGGCTTTTGGATGTCAATGGTGCCTTTGAAGAAGGCGCCGTCCTCAATCGAGATTCGCGCCGTCGTGATGTCGCCGGACAGGGACGCACTCTTGCGCAACTCCACTCGTTCGCTGGCATGAATGTCGCCATCCACACGGCCGTGCAGAATCACGTTGCGGGCCTCGATGTTGGCGCGCACGCGCCCGTTGGGCCCGATGGTGAGGCTCTGACCGCGCAGCGCAATTGAGCCTTCGACTTCGCCGTCCACAACCAAATCTTCACTGCCGGAAAGTTCTCCCTTTACCACGACGGACTTGCCAATGGTGGCAATCTCGCTACTACGCGCATCGCTGCGCACAGGTTCGGCCGGACGCAAGGAGGTACTTGGTACGGTTGCAGGTGCAGGGGTGGTTGGGGCCGGCTGGTTTACCGGTGTCACTTCGTCTTCCCTTCGCGATGACTTCCACATAGATGTTAGACTCCGTCCGTCCGTCGGTCGCGGCCCGGGCCAGCGGGCCGTGCGGGCGCGCGTCGTAGGGCGCGCTTCGACCACTGCGAAGAGGATACCCAACTCTCGGCCTACCCGCAAACGGTTTCGCGAGCGAAATCACGAAACTACCGTGACTTTCGAGGGACTCCCGGCAGCCGAGTTACTTACCCAGGACGATATCGATTCCCGCCAGTAACAATTCCAGCTTTTGCCGAGGTAGCCGCCCGACGCGTTCTATCAGCAGGCCCTTGTCAATACTGACGATTAAGGACGCGATGGCCACCGAGTTCCGTGGCAGGCCGGTCATACTCGCCGAGAGATGCACATTGCCGGGGGCCAAAGCCCACTTAATATTGCTGGTCAGCGGGACACAGATCACTGTCGCTATTTTGCTACGATTTAAGTTGTCCGATTGGACGACGATAACCGGTCTGCGGAATCCCGCGCCCAAACCTTGCCGCATCGGGAGGTCCGCCAACCAAACCTCACTCTGTGAAATTACCATTCCGCTCGCTCAAGAATGCGCCTGGCGGCTTCTGCAACGAACGGGTCCCGTGTGTCCCCAATCTCCGCACAGGCTTTGTTCATCGCGTTCGTGATCTCGTCCGGTGAATGGCGCGCCAGGTATTCCCTCAAGGCTTCACTAAAAATCCGGCTGCGCGACCGCTTGGTCCGACGCGCAAGTCGTTCCGCGCGCTCAAACACGTCATCGGGGATGGATACCGCCGTTTTCATACCATGAGTATAACCCGCAGCTTTAACGCCAGACAACCCACGTAAGGGCTCCATGCCAAACAACCTTTTCAGTTCTGTTAAGACCGCTAAACTTGTTTGTTCGTCACAGAGCTTCCAGAATAGTCTCCCGTATAATGGTGGGTTTCGTAACGTTGCCGCCGAAGCGCAAGCAAATCCACCGGCGAGAAATGCAGGGCTCATATCCATGACTCAAATTGAGCTGATTCTGGCGCGCGAGATTCTGGATTCGCGCGGAAATCCCACTATCGAAGCCGACGTAATTCTGGAGAGCGGAGCGCGTGGCCGCGCCGCAGTGCCCAGCGGGGCCTCAACCGGAGAACACGAAGCGCTGGAACTGCGTGACGGCGACAAAGGCCGTTACGCCGGTAAAGGCGTTCTGCAAGCGGTACAGAACGTGAATGGGGTGATCGCGCCTGAACTGGAAGGCATGGACGCCAGCGAGCAACGCGAACTCGACAACGCGATGCTCGCGCTCGATGGCACGCCGACCAAGAGCAAGCTGGGTGCGAATGCGATTCTCGCGATCTCCATGGCGGCCGCCCGCGCTATGGCCGACCACCTCGGCATAGCGTTGTATCAATACCTCGGAGGATTTACGGCCAGCCTGCTGCCCACGCCAATGATGAACATCCTGAACGGCGGCGCGCATGCTGACAACAACGTGGACTTCCAGGAGTTCATGGTCATGCCGGTGGGCGCAAAGTCGTTCAACGAGGCCCTGCGCTGGGGCGTCGAGACCTTCCACGTGCTCAAGGGCGTGCTGAAGAAGCGCGGCTACAATACCGCCGTCGGCGATGAGGGCGGCTTCGCGCCGTCAGTGAAGTCGAACACCGAGGCCATCGAGGTCGTGCTCGAAGCCATCACCCAGGCGGGCTACAAGCCGGGCGAGCAGATCGCCATCGCGCTCGATCCCGCTGCCAGCGAGTTCTACGACTCGAAGAAGAAGAAGTATGTCTTCAAGAAGTCCGACAAGAGCGAGCACTCCAGCGAGCAGATGGTCAAGTTCTGGGCCGACTGGGTGCGGCAATATCCCATCGTGTCGTTGGAGGACGCCTTCGCTGAGAACGATTGGGAGGGCTGGAAGATGCAAACTGCCGAGCTGGGTAACAAGATTCAACTCGTCGGCGACGACATCTTTGTCACCAACATCGAGATTCTGCAACGCGGGATCGACTCCGGCGTGGCTAACTCGATTCTCATCAAACTGAACCAGATTGGCTCGGTGAGCGAGACCCTTGACGCCATCAACCTGGCGCGGGATAACCGCTACACCGCGGTCATCTCGCATCGCTCCGGCGAAACCGAGGACACATTCATTGCTGATCTTGCAGTGGCTACGGGCGCAGGTCAGATCAAGACCGGCTCGGCCTCGCGCACCGACCGCATCTGCAAGTACAACCAGTTGCTGCGCATCGAAGAAGAGCTTGGACCGGCAGCACGATTCCTGGGGCTGAAGGCGCTGAACTATCGGGGAGAACTGGCAGGGAAGGCTAAGACGTAGCGATATAATCATGACGGAATGAAGGAATCCGAGATCATTTTCGCGGTTGAGGAATCGCCCGAGGGCGGCTACGAAGCCCGCGCAGTCGGTCATCCGATCTTCACCCAAGCGGACTCCACGGATGAATTGCGGCAGATGGTGCGCGACGCTGTGCGCTGCCATTTTGATACTGAGGAAGCGCCGTCCGAAATTAGACTCCACTTTACTCGTAGTGATAACACCGTGGATGAGGAAATCGCGACGATCGGGAAGTCATTCGTAATTAAGGGGCACCTCTCAGGCAGCGAAGACTTAATTGTGGACGGCGAGGTGGAAGGTTCGATCGCGATACCTGGCGGTACTCTGATCATTGGTCATAATGGTCGAGTGGACGCCAATATTAAGGCCCGCAATGTGATCCTTCACGGGCGAGTAAACGGTGATATTCATGCCGCTCATGTGGAACTTCGCAAGAGTGCATCTCTACGAGGCAACATCCTCACTGCGCGGATATCAATCGAGGACGGTGCCTATTTCAAGGGCGCAATAGACATTGAGAGGTCTGAGTCCATTCGGCAGCTTGAAGAACGCCTCCAGACAGCGGATGAGGTGATCGCGGTTTGATGTTGCCGCGCGACCTCAGCGGCACTGAATTTGCAAAGCTACTTCGTCGCTACGGTTATGAAGGGACACGGCAAACCGGCAGCCATCTTCGATTGACTTCCACTGCCCGAGGCATGCAACATCACGTTACAATTCCTGCGCACAAAGACCTCAGACTTGGTACCCTAATTGGCATCCTTACGGAAGTTGCAGCCTATCTGAAGATCCCTCGCTCTGACATTGAGCGCGAGCTCTTCGGGAGCTGACCCAAGTTGAATATGGATAGATGCTTGTGAATCCTCCTCGTCCGCTCATCCTCATCATCCTCGATGGCTGGGGCTATGCACCGCCGTCCGACGCCAACGCCATCTCGCTGGCGCGCAAGCCGAACTACGACCGCCTGCTGGCCGAGTTTCCCAACACGCTGATCAACACCAGCGGGCGCTATGTCGGGCTGCCCAATGGGCAAATGGGCAACAGCGAAGTCGGACATCTAAACATCGGCGCGGGCCGCATCGTCTATATGGACATCACCAAGATCGATCTCATGATCGAGAACGGTGAATTCGAGAAGAACCCAGTGCTGCTCGATGCGATGAAGACAGCTCGCACGGGCGACCGGCGCTTGCACCTGTTCGGACTGCTCTCGGATGGCGGCGTGCATTCGCACCAGAACCATGTTTACGCGCTGCTGCGCATGGCCAAGCAGAACGGCGTGGACCGTTTATTTGTCCACTGCTTCCTGGATGGGCGCGACACGCTGCCCACCAACGGCGCCGGCTACATCGAGCAGTTGCAGCAGAAGATGCGCGAGTACGGCATCGGCAAGGTCGCCACTGTCAGCGGCCGCTACTACGCGATGGACCGCGACAAGAAGTGGGACCGCGAGAAGAAAGCTTTCGACGCTATGGTCTTTGGCGACGCTGAAGGCGGTCGCCACATCGACGCGGCTCAGGGAGTGAAGGACTCCTATAACCGGGGCGTTACCGACGAGTTCATCATTCCGTTCGTCCTCACCGACGATCGCGGCGAGCCGCTGGGCAATATTCGCGACGGCGATGTCTGCATCAACTTCAACTTCCGCGCCGATCGCGCGCGACAGATCACGCGCAGTCTGTGCCGCAACAGCCTCTTCACTCCGCAGGATGGGCGCGAACTCGAAGGCTGGGAAGATCTCGACCGCATCATCCCACGCGATCGTGTGCCCAAGAACCTGACTTACGTCTGCATGACACGGTACGACAAGAATTTCACCTTGCCCGTGGTTTCGCCGCCCGAGTCTCTGGGCAACATCCTTGCCAACGTAATGGCGGACCGATCGATGCGCAATCTGCGCGTGGCCGAGACCGAGAAGTACGCACACGTGACGTATTTCTTCAACGGCGGTGTGGAGAAGCCGTTCCCCGGAGAAGATCGCGTGCTGGTGCAGTCGCCCAAGGTCGCGACCTACGACCTGAAGCCGGAGATGTCCGCGCAGGCAATCGCCGACGCTGTGGTGAAGGCAATTAACGACGACAGCTTCGACGTAATGGTGGTCAATTTCGCCAATGCCGACATGGTAGGACATTCCGGCAAGATTCCGCCGACTATAACCGCCGTCGAAACCGTGGATTCGTGCCTAGGCCAGATATACACTGCGCTGCGACAACACGGCGGGGCGATGATCGTAACCGCCGACCACGGGAATGCGGAACAGATGATCGATCCGGCGACTGGCGGCCCGCAGACCGCGCATACCACCAATCCCGTGCCGTTTATCGTAGCGGCGGAACATTCGGTCACACCGGCACACTTTAAGGGCGACCCGCGCCGCTTTACGCTGCGTCCCGATGGCGCGTTGCAGGATATTGCTCCGACCATGCTTGGCATGCTCGGTATCCCTCAGCCGAAGGAGATGACGGGGCATGACCTGCGGGTGTTTGCGGAACCCAAGAAATAGGTTCACAGAGGCACCGAGACTTTCGTTTTTGGATGCCTTGACTCGCAGATGATCCTGATCGACGCTCAGCAAGTGAGCGTTCGCGCAGTCCCGCTTGAGACTTAGACTTCTCTGTGTCTCTGTGCCTCTGTGGCAAAAGCATCCTGTGAAACTTCTGATCGCTCTCCATCACCGCTTCGATTTGTGGCAAATGCCGGCGTGGTTCTCCGAGCGGCTACGTCGCGAGTTTTCTCACCTTGAGGTGGTGCATCTTCCGAACTACGACCGCGCGACCGAAGAGATCGCCGACGCCGACATCGCAATCTCGTGGTCGCTGCGCGGGGAGCAGATAAAAGCGGCGAAGAAGCTGCGCTGGATCCATTCCACGGCGGCTGCGGTGCATCAACTCATGACGCCCGAATTGCGCGCCAGCGACATTGTGGTGACCAACGCTCGCGATGTGCACGGGCCGGTGGTTGCCGAACATGCCATCGCTCTGGCATTCGCGCTGGCGAAGCGATTGCCGCAAGCGGTCATGTATCAGCAGCAAAAGCACTGGGCGCAGCACGAGCTGTGGAATGTAGGGCCGCGTCCACGCGAGCTTAACGGTGCGACCATCACCATCGTTGGCCTGGGCGGGATCGGCAAACCGCTCGCCAGGCTGGCGAAATCTCTGGGCATGCGGGTGGTCGGAGTGCGCGAGCATCCCGAGCGCGGAAGTGAAATCGCGGATGCCGTTTGCGGCTTCGGCGAACTCGACGAGGCGTTACGCCAAGGCGACTTCGTCGTACTGGCGGTACCGGTCACTCCGAAGACGCGCCACCTGATGAATGCGGTCCGGCTGGCGCAACTCAAACCTGATGCTTATCTCATCAATGTGGGGCGCGGCGTACTGATTGACGAAGACGCTCTGGCGAAGGCTCTCCAGGCCAGAAGTTTCGCCGGGGCCGCGCTCGACGTCACCACGCACGAACCGCTTCCGCCGGATTCTCCGCTATGGCTGATGGAAAATGTTTTCATCACGCCGCACATCGCCAGCCTGACAGAGAGAATGTGGGAGCGGCATTACGCGCATTACACCGAGAACCTGCGCCGCTATCTGGCAGGTGCGCCGCTGCTATGGGTGGTGGATAAGGAACGAGGGTACTGACCGAAGACGCGTTGAAACTCTAATGTTTGGTGCCGAAGAAGGGACTCGAACCCCCACACCCTTGCGGGTACATGGACCTGAACCATGCGCGTCTGCCAATTCCGCCACTTCGGCACGGGTGGAAA
>Ga0209040_10001014_pt1 | contig 21941 bp, 16 predicted proteins | sample BogFormECP12_OM3_FD_188240 | JGI IMG/M metagenome (GOLD analysis project Ga0209040, IMG submission 188240) | Bog forest soil microbial communities from Calvert Island, British Columbia, Canada - ECP12_OM3 (SPAdes) (version 2) | ecosystem: Environmental > Aquatic > Freshwater > Wetlands > Bog ... | reverse complement strand
TCGGGTCGTCGATGACTTCGCGGAGCATGGCCCAGGTGTAGGAGACGACGGTGACGCCGTACTGGCGCACTTCGGCGACGAATCGGTCCGCGCGCAACCCGCGGGACAACGCGATGCGGGTGCCGCCGACCACTGCGCCGCCGAGGCTGACCAACAGCGCGGACTCGTGATGCAGCGGCGTCAGGCAGTACACGGTGTCGTTTCGGTCCAGGGCCGCAGTCGAGGCGGTTCCGAACGCCGACAGCGCCCAGCGGTAGTTGGTGATCTGCTTGGCGACCAGCTGTCGGCCCGCGGTGCTGAACGCTATGAACGCCAGGTCCCGCGCATACCCCGGGTTGGCCCGATACCAGGCCGGGAGCTCGACGACATCGGGATCGATCTGTTCCATGTCGATGACGCCGGCGTCCTCGGGCAGATGCAGATCCCGGGACTCACCACCACCGAGCACCAGAATCTGTCCGTGCAATTGCCGCGCGGTCTCGAGGTTGGGCGGGTCGGTGATGATCTCGGTCACTCCCCCGAGTCGAACCGCAGCGGCCAGGTCGACGTCGGGCTTCAACAGCACCGCGACGGCGCCCAACCGCGACAGCGCGGCGATGGCCACCAGCGCGCTTGGCCGGGTTTCCATCAAGACGCCGACGTGTTCGCCCTGGCGCACCCCGACCTCGATGAGACCGCGTACGACGTTGTCGATGCGCCGGTTCACCGCCTCGTAGGTGTGCACGCGTCCGTCGAAGAGCAGAAATTCGCCGTTCGGCGCATCGTGAGCTTGTTCGCCGATGATCCGTCCGAGCGAGATCCGGGTGTGATCGTTGATCTGGCCCAGTCGGGCCAGTCGGGGCAAGGTTCGGGCGGTTTCGACGGCCAACGTGCGCATGGACTTGTTCGCTGCGACGACGGTGTCGGCTGCACCGCGCGCGAGTGTCAGGGCCACCTCCGATGCCTCGCCCAGTCCATGCATCAGCCGCGAACTGAGCGCGACGCCGCGGTCGGTGCGTTCGGCCGGCTGATCGGCCATCGGGAAGATGTCAGTGGGCTTGTCTCCGTCTCCCGAAATCCACAGCACCCAATCGGCAACAGTTGGCCAAGTCTCGTGTGCGGCTTTGGATCCAACGACCAGACCGAAGTGACCCGTGCGCAGGCTGTACTCGTATACCTCGGCGTGGGGCGCTGCGCGCCGGATACCGCGCACCGCGGCCGGCTGACCCATGTCGTCAACCTCGCCGACGAAAGCCAGCACGGGACAAGTGATATCGGTCAGCGTCACCAGCTGACCGTTGATGGCGAAACCGCCGGTCATCATCCGGTTGTGCGCGATGAACTGCTTCAGCAGCTCGGAGATCGCCGGGCCGGACCAGGCGATCCAGCCTTCCGACTCCAGGAATCTTCGTTGGGCTTCCCTCGGCAGCAGTGCCTCGCGATCGTGGAGCTGGCGCACAAAGTCGATTCGCGCTTTGGCAGTCTTGAGCGGGTCGAGCATTTGAAAGCCGGTGCGCGCCAACCAGCTTGGGATATCAAGCCGGTTGAAGACGTGGTCGGCCATGAAATTGGCGATACCCGGGGCCAAGTTGGGCGGAAGCCCCATCGGCAGCGCCGCCAGGGTGTCTACCGGAGAGCCGAATGTCACAATGCTGGCGATGCTTTTCGAGCGCCGGTAGGCCGCCGCCTGGTAGGTGAACATTCCCCCCTGCGAATAGCCGGCCAGGTGCACATCCTGGCCAGTGATCTCTGCGGTCAGGTCAATCGCCTCGCTCAGCGCAACGATGTGGTCGGCCAGATTCCGGCGCATACCACCCTCGACCTGGTCGGGTGAGCCGAAGTCAATGACCCAGGGATCCAACCCGGCGGCGTGCAAGATGCCGACCGCCCCGTCCTCGCGGGTGACATCCCACATGTTCGCCGACATCATCATCGGGTGCACCAACAGCACCGGCGGGCCCGCCTGCGGGTGCCCCGGCCGACTGTCCGGTGGGAAGTACCGCCGAAGCTTGTACATCGGCACGCTCTCCACGACCTGAGACGGGGACGGAGAATTGCCGGTTTCCAGGCCCCCGAGTCGCAGGACTTCCAGGCCGTTCTGCGCCGTCGCGATCAGACGCTCAACCGGTCGCGTGACCGCCGAAAAACCCAGATCCATGTCACCGCTCCCTCCGAAACCGAGACGATCCAGTGCTGCTTGTGGGCCTGACAGCGTGCACATCATGGCACATCGCAGGGGGTGGGCCCGCGGCTTTGATCACGGTGCCAGGTCGCTCGCCAGCGTAGTCCGCCAGGCCGGTCGCTAGGGTCGGGGCGGTGGCACACCTGCTGGGCGCCGAAGCAGTGCACCTGGAGTACCCGACCCAGGTCGTCTTCACGTCAATGACCGTCGGGGTCGGCGACGGCGACCGCATCGGGATCGTGGGACGGAACGGGGACGGCAAATCGAGTTTGCTGGGTTTGCTCGCCGGCCGAGTGCGACCGGACTCCGGACGGGTGACGCGGCGCAGTGGGCTACGGGTCGGCGCGCTGAGCCAGGCGGACACCCTGGACCCGCACAGCACGGTGGGATGGACGCTGGTCGGCGCCCAGCCGGAGCACGAGTGGGCCGGTAACCCGCGCGTCCGCGACGTGGTCGGCGGCCTGGTCGCCGACATCGCCTGGGACGCCGCGATCGGCACACTCAGCGGTGGCCAGCGGCGCAGAGTCCAGCTGGCCGCGCTGCTGGTCGATGACTGGGACGTCATCGCGCTGGACGAGCCCACCAACCACCTCGACATCGAAGGCATCACCTGGCTCGCCGGTCACCTGCGCCAACGCTGGGCCCGCACCACCGGCGGGCTGCTGCTGGTGACCCACGACCGCTGGTTCCTCGACGAGGTGGCGACCACAACCTGGGAGGTGCACGACGGAATCGTCGAGCCGTTCGAGGGCGGCTACGCCGCTTACGTGTTGCAGCGAGTCGAGCGGGACCGGATCGCCGCCACCGGCGAAGCCAAGCGGCAGAACCTGATGCGCAAGGAACTGGCCTGGCTTCGCCGCGGGCCCCCTGCGCGCACCTCGAAACCGAAATTCCGGATCGATGCGGCCAATCAGCTGATCGCCGACGTGCCGCCGCTGCGCAACACCGTCGAGTTGGCGAAACTTGCCACCGCGCGACTCGGCAAGGACGTCGTCGACCTGCTCGACGTGTCCGTCTCGTTCGACGGCCGCCCCGTGTTGCGCGACGTCGAATGGCGAATCGGCCCGGGCGAACGCAGCGGCATCGTCGGGGCCAACGGCGCAGGCAAGTCCACCCTGCTCGGACTGATCGCCGGCGCCGTCCAGCCTGACAGCGGAAAAGTCAAGCGCGGCAAGACTGTTCAGTTGGCCATCCTCGACCAGCGCGGCGATGACTTGACGCCGCTGGCAGGCGACCGGGTCGCCGACGTGTTAGGCAGGCTGCGCACTGACTATCAGGTCGACGGCCGTGAGGTCACCGCGGCACAGTTGTTGGAACGGCTCGGCTTCGCCGGCGACCAGTTATCGGCGCGTGTCGGCGAACTCTCCGGCGGGCGACGCCGGCGGCTGCAGCTGATGCTCACCCTGCTGGCCGAGCCCAATGTGCTGCTGCTCGACGAGCCCACCAACGATGTGGACACCGAGATGCTGGCCGCCACCGAAGACCTGCTCGACTCCTGGCCGGGCACATTGATCGTCGTCTCACACGACCGCTACCTGCTGGAGCGCGTCACCGATCAGCAGTACGCGATTCTGGACGGCCGGCTGCGACACCTACCCGGTGGTGTCGACGAGTATCTGCGGCTCGCCGCGCAGGCGGCCCCACAGCGTGCCGCGGCCCCGGCCACCAGCGCCTCTCGGCCGCAGCCGATTTCGGGAGCCGAGTTGCGTGCCACCGAAAAGGAGATCGCCGCGATCGACCGCAGGCTGGCGCGGCTGGCCGACCAGATCGCGGCCAAGCACCAGGAACTCGCCGAGCATGACCAGTCCGACCATGTCGGCATTACCCGGCTCACTCAGGAGTTACGCGGCTTCGAAGACGATGTTGCCGGGCTGGAGAACCGTTGGCTGGAACTTTCCGAAGTGCTCGAGTGAGCTAATCAGCCGAACCGTCACCGCGACGTGGTGTACCAGTCGCGACCTGCTCGACGTCAACGGTCAAGCCGGGCCAGGGCCGCAGCGCGGCGAAGTTGCGTGCCTCGATCCGCTGAGGGGGCAGGCGCAGCGTGGTCCTGGCGATCAGCCGAGCCAACATCACCGTCATCTCGGTGGTGGCCATTGCCGATCCGACACAGCGATGCAGGCCCCCGCTGAACGGGATGAACTCGTGAGGCGCTGGGCGCCGATAAAGCGGCGACGCAGAGTCCCACCGTTCAGGACGAAACTCTTCGGGTTCAGCCCAAACGTCGCTGACTCGGTGGGTGACATACGCGCTGAAAATCAGCGTTCGCCCAGCCCGAATCCGGTGCCCGTCAAACTGGAGGTCACGTTTGACCTTGCGGGCCGAGATCACCCCTGGGGAATACAGCCGTAGCGTCTCCTGGACGACTCCGTTGAGGTAAGTCAGGGCCCCAAGGTTCTCAGCGGTCGGTGGCCCGGTGCCCAAGACCCGGCCAACCTCGGCCGCGGCAGTGTCCCAGGCGCCCGGAACGTTCAGCAGTGCGTAGATGGCCCACGCCATCGCGCCGCTGGTGGTTTCGTAGCCGGCGGCGAGCAGCGAAACGACTTGATCGCGAATTTCATTGCGGGTCAATGGCTGCCCGTCATCGGGGCGGCCGCTGATCAGCGTGGTCAGCAGGTGGTCGTCGGGCTTGGGATGGATGCGTGCGTCGGCGACCTGGCGGTCCACAAAGTCGTCGATACCAGCCCGTGCCGCCATCGCCCGGCGCCACCCCGGTGAACCGATCCACTCCTGGATGCGCGTCACCTGCGGTGGCCGATACGTCAGCGCAAGCAGGGGTTGAAGTTGTTCACCGAGAAAGTCGGCATGCTCGGCGATACGACTGCCGAAAAGGCATTCGGCGATGCTGCGCCGCACCGCCGGACGTAATGAGTCATAGATGTCGATTCGCTGCCCCGGCTGCCAACGATCAATGACCGCGTCAGCGTTGGCGGCGATGATCGGCACGTACTCGCCGACCTGTCGGTGATGGAGGGCGGGCGCGACGGCACTGCGCCGGCGACGGTGGTCGGCTCCGTCACTGACCACCAATGCTGTCGGACCGTCGACCGGGACCAGAACCTGAAATGCTTCCTGCCAACTGAACGCGTCGGCATTGGCGAAGACGAACTTGTTCGCCTCCGGTCCAAGCAGAAGCGTGTAGCCCAGCCCCGCGAGCCCGGCGTTGATCACCGGGCCGCGGCGACGATACAGCGCCAGCAATACATCGCCCGGCGGGTACCGTATCGGCCAGCGCGTTCGATCCCGCATGCGGGCCAACCTAGCGGCTCAGCTGTTGCCGAAGTCGTTCGGCGGCAGCGTGAACCGCCTCAAGCTGCACGGCGACCCGGCGCGGCGCGGTGCCGCCGCGCGCGTCGCGTGACGACACCGAACCCTCGATGGTGAGCACTTCTCGCACCTCTGGAGTCAAGTCGCTGCTGATGGCCACCAGCTCGTCGTCGGTCAACTCCTCCAGCCCGACCCCGCGCTTTTCGGCGACCCGCACAGCCGCCCCGGCCGACTCATGGGCGTGCCGGAACGGCACGCCTTGGCGCACCAGCCATTCGGCGATATCAGTGGCCAGGGTGTATCCGGCCGGAGCGAGCGCCGCCATCCGCTCGGTGTCGAACGTCAGGCTGCTCACCAGTCCAGCCATCGCAGGCAGCAGCAGCTCCAATTGCGCAGCCGAGTCGAACACCGGCTCTTTGTCTTCCTGCAGGTCCCGGTTGTACGCCAGCGGCTGAGCCTTCAACGTCGCCAGCAGCCCGGCGAGGTTTCCGATCAACCGGCCCGACTTACCGCGAGCCAGCTCGGCGATGTCGGGGTTCTTTTTCTGCGGCATGATCGAGCTGCCGGTCGACCACGAGTCGTGCAAAGTCACGTAGCCGAATTCGGTTGAGCTCCAGATGATGATGTCCTCGGCCAAGCGCGATAGGTCGACGGCGATCATCGCGAAAACGAATGCCGCCTCTGCGGCGAAATCTCTTGCCGCAGTGGCGTCGACAGAGTTCTCGGCTGCCGTTGCGAAGCCGAGCTGTTCGGCGATCGCGTCCGGGTCGAGCCCTAGCGACGAGCCGGCGAGTGCGCCGGAACCGTAGGGGGACACAGCGGTGCGCTCGTCGAGGTCGACGATCCGGTCGACATCACGCAGCAGCGGATGGGCGTGCGCGAGCAGATGGTGTGCCAGCAGGATCGGCTGCGCGGACTGCAGGTGCGTCTTGCCGGGCATGATGGCGCTCGGGTGGGCGGCGGCCTGGGCGGCCAGTGCGCCGACAACATCGAGCGCACCAGCGGCCACTCGCCGTATTGCGTCCCGCAGCCACATCCGAAACAGGGTGGCCACCTGGTCGTTTCGCGAGCGGCCGGCCCGCAGCCGGCCACCCAGGTCGGGCCCCACCCGGTCGATCAGTCCGCGTTCCAGAGCGGCGTGCACGTCCTCGTCAGTGACCAAGGGGCCGAAGCTGCCGTCGGCGACGTCCTCGGCGAGGCTGTCCAGCCCGGCCAGCAGCCCGTCGCGCTGCTCTTCGGTGAGCAACCCGGCCTGGAACAGCACCACGGTGTGTGCCCTGGATGCGGTGATGTCGTAGGGTGCGAGCACCCAGTCGAAGTGGGTGGATCTGCTCAACGCGGCCAGCGCATCGGACGGGCCGTCGGCGAACCTCCCGCCCCACAGCGATCCTTCGTTGGTGGTCATGTTTGGTCGGCGGCGCGATCTCGTCGCGCGGCCAGCTTCGACGACAGGCCGTGGATCTGCACGAAACCGCGCGCGGCGGACTGATCGAAGGTGTCACCCTCGTCGTAGGTGGCGAGGTTGAAGTCGTAGAGCGACTGCGCGCCGCGCCGGCCGTTGACCGCAATGTGACCGCCGTGCAGCACCATCCGGACCTCGCCGGACACGTGCTGCTGGGTCTTGTCGACGAAGGTCTCCAAGGCGGTCTTCAGCGGCGAATACCACAGTCCGTCGTACACCAGCTCAGCCCAGCGCTGGTCGGTCTGGCGTTTGAACCGCCCGAGGTCACGCTCCAACGTGACGTGTTCAAGCTCGGTGTGCGCGGTGATGAGCACCATCGCCCCCGGGGCTTCGTAGATCTCACGGCTCTTGATCCCCACCAGGCGATCCTCGACGACATCGAGCCGGCCAACCCCCTGTGCGCCGGCCCGTTGGTTGAGTTCCTCGATGGCCTGCAGCACCGACACCGGCCTGCCGTCGATGGACACCGGAACACCGCGCTCGAACCCGACGATCACCTCGTCGGGTGTGTTCCAGTTGACGGTGGGGTCTTCGGTGTAGGCGTAGACGTCCTTGGTCGGCGCATTCCACAGGTGTTCCAGGAAACCGGTTTCCACCGCCCGCCCCCATACGTTCTGGTCGATCGAGAACGGCGAGCGTTTGGTGACATTGATCGGTATCGCGTTCTCTTCGGCGAAAGCGATGGCCTTCTCCCGGGTCCACGCGTAGTCACGGACCGGCGCGAGCACCTCCAAATCCGGTGCCAGCGAAGCGAATCCGACCTCGAATCGGACTTGGTCGTTGCCTTTACCGGTACAGCCGTGCGCGACGATGCTTCCGCCGTGCTCGCGAGCCGCCGCGACAAGGTGCTTGACGATGAGCGGCCGGCTGATCGCCGACACCAGCGGGTAGCGATCCATGTAGAGACCGTTGGACAAGATGGTTGGCAGGCAGTATTCGTCTGCGAACTCATCGCAGGCGTCGACGACGACCGCTTCGACCGCGCCGCAGTCCAGCGCTCGCTGGCGCACCACCTCCATGTCCTCACCGCCCTGGCCCAGATCAATCGCGACCGCGACGACCTCCTGGCCGGTCTCCTTGCCGATCCAGCTGATCGCCACCGAGGTGTCCAAACCGCCGGAATACGCCAAGATGACGCGCTCGGACATGAATCGATCTCCTTGTTTCGCCGGTTATGTGAGGTCTTGGATCACGGTTGCAAGCTCTGCGCCGGTCATCGGCTCGCGGGCCGCCACGAAGATGGTGTCATCCCCGGCGATGCTTCCGACGACATAGGGCAGGGCTGCCCGGTCGATGGCACTGGCCAGGTAGTCGGCCGCGCCGGGCGGGGTGCGCAGCACGGCGAGGTTTGCGCTGGCGTCGGTGGAGACCAGCAATTCGCTCAGCAGCCGCGACAGGCGCGCGGTGCCGCCGGATACCCCGCGCAGCGGGCTGCCGTCCTCGGGCACCACGTAGACGCCAACCCCGCCGTCGGCGCCGCGCAGCTTCACCGCGCCGAGCTCCTCCAGGTCCCGCGACAGCGTGGCCTGCGTGACCTCGATACCGTCGGCGGCGAGCAGCGCGGCCAGCTCGCTTTGACTGCGCACCTCAGCCGACGACAGGGTCGCCACGATGCGGGCCTGCCGGACGGCACGGGTGACTTCGGACGTGGTCTTTGAACCGCTGCGCGTCATTTCGACCGCTCCAAAAGCCACACCAACAGCGCCTTTTGCGCATGCAGCCGATTCTCGGCCTCGTCCCAGACCGCGCTGTGCGGCCCGTCGATCACGTCGTCGGTGATCTCGTGACCTCGGTGCGCCGGAAGACAATGCAGCACAATGGCTTCCGAGCTAGCTAAGGCAACCAATTCGGCGTTCAGCTGAAAAGGACGAAACGGCCGAACCCGGTCCAGCCCGTCGTCCTCCTGACCCATCGACGTCCAGGTGTCGGTGACCAGCACGTCGGCGCCTGAGGCGGCAGCGGCGGGGTCTGCGGTGACCGTCACCGACGCGCCGGTATCCGCGGCACGCCGCTGGGCGGCCGCGAGTACTGATCGATCGGGGCCAAACCCGTTGGGAGCGGCGATCGTCACGTTGATGCCGGCGGTGACTCCGCCCAGCAGCACCGAGTGAGCCATGTTGTTGGCGCCATCACCGAAGTACGACATCCGCAAGCCGCGCAGCGATCCGGTGCGTTCGGCGACGGTCTGCAGATCGGCAAGCACCTGGCAGGGGTGGAATTGGTCGGACAGCGCGTTGACGATCGGCACCGTCGCGGTTTCGGCCATCGCGGTCAGACGGGCCTGTCCGTAGGTCCGCCATACGATGGCATCGACGTAGCGGGACAACACTTTCGCGGTGTCCTGCAGCGTTTCTTCCCGGCCCAGCTGGGTGCTGCGGCCGTCGACCACCACGGCATGCCCGCCGAGCTGGGCGATACCCACCTCGAACGAAAACCGGGTACGGGTGGAGTTCTTGTCGAAGATCACGGCGACGCCACGCGGGCCGTCCAGCGGGCGCTGGCTGAACGGATCCTTTTTCAGTTCGGCGGCCAGCGCAAGCACTTCGGCCTGTTCATCGGGCGACAGGTCGTCGTCGCGCAGGAAGTGTCGTGTCATCACTTGTTTTCCTCCCCGCCTGCGGCGGCTAGGTCCAGGATGCCCGGTAGCGCGGTCACGAAGGTGTCGATCTGGTGTTCTGTGATGATCAGCGGCGGCGCCAATCGAATGACATTGGATGCGGCGGCGTTGACCAGGAAACCGGCGGCGCGAGAGGCGATCTCGGCATCCTTGGCGGCCGGGGCACTCAGCACCACGCCGCACAGCAAACCACGGCCGCGAACCTGGTCGATCAACGGGTGACCAACCGACTCAATGCCCTGACGCAACGTTTTTCCAAGAACTTCGGCGCGTCTCACCAGGTCTTCGCTCGCCAGTACGCGCAGCACGGCCAGTGCCGCCGCCGCGCAGATTGGGTTGCCGCCGAAGGTGCTGCCATGCAGACCGGGTGTGAGCAGTCGCGCGGCCGGGCCGACCGCCAGGCATGCCCCGATGGGCAGTCCACCTCCGAGACCTTTGGCCAGGGTCACGACGTCGGGGGCGATGCCGTCGTGCTGGTGGGCGAAAAACGTACCGGTGCGTCCCATCCCGGTCTGCACCTCGTCGAGAACAAGCAGGGCGCCATGTCGGGCGGTGACGTCGCGGGCGGCGGCGAGGTAGCCGTCGGGGGGCACGACGACACCGCTCTCCCCCATGATCGGCTCCAGGAAGACCGCGGCGGTGTCGCCGCCGACCGCAGCGACCAGGGCGTCGGTGTCGCCGTAGGGCACGTGGGTGACGTCACCAGGCAGCGGCGCGAACGGCGCCTGCTTGGCCGGTTGACCGGTCAGTGCCAATGAACCCATCGTTCGGCCATGGAAAGCTTCTTCGGCCGCAACCAGTTTCGTCCGTCCGGTCAGCCGGGACAATTTGAACGCCAACTCGTTGGCCTCGGTGCCGGAGTTACAGAAGAAAACCCGGGTCTCGCCCTCGGCGCCGAGCAAGCCGACCAGCGCTTCGGCTAGCGCTACGCCGGGTTCGGCCGCATACAGGTTAGAGGTGTGTCCCAGCGTCGACATTTGTCGTGTGACGGCGTCGATCACGGCGGGGTGACGATGCCCCAGGATGTTGACAGCGATGCCGCCGAGCAGGTCGAGGTAGGACTTTCCGTCCACATCGGTGACCACGGCACCATCGCCGCTGGCCAATGCCACCGGCGGGACGCCGTAGTTGTGCATCATCACCGCGGACCAGCGCTGCTGCATCGTTTGGGTCTCGGTCATCGGCGCCGCTCCTCCTCATCGCTGCGCTCTGCATCGTCGCCGGCGCGCGTCACGCGCTCACCACCTTCGTGCCGGTGCCCTCGTCAGTGAGCAATTCGACCAGCACGCAATGCTCGACGCGGCCATCGATGATATGCGCGCTGGGCACGCCGCTGTCGACGGCGCGCAGACATGCCTCGATCTTGGGGATCATCCCGGTCTCCAACGTCGGCAGCAGCTGCGTCAGTGTGGCGGTGTCGATTTCGCTGACCAGTGAATCGCGGTCGGGCCACCGAGTGTACAGGCCTTCGATATCGGTCAGCATCAGCAGCTTTTCGGCGCCCAGCGCTTCGGCCAGCGCCGCCGCCGCGGTGTCGGCGTTGATGTTGTAGACCACGCCGTCGACGTCGGGCGCCAGCGTCGACACCACCGGGATCCGGTTGGCTGCAATCAGATCCAGTACCACCGCCGCGTTCACGTAAGCGACGTTGCCGACCAGGCCGATGTCGGTGTCGACACCGTCGACGGTGACGCCGCGCCGCACCGCGGTGAACAGATTGGCGTCTTCGCCGGTGATCCCGACCGCGTACGGACCGTGAACGTTGATCAGGTTGACCAGCTCACGGCCGACTTGGCCGAACAACACCATCCGCGCCGCGTCGAGCACTTCCGGTGTGGTGACCCGGAATCCGCCCTTGAAGTCGCCGGCGATACCGAGCCGCTTCAACATGGCGCTGATCTGAGGCCCGCCGCCGTGCACCACCACGGGGTGAATGCCGCAATTACGCAGAAACGCCATGTCGGTGGCGAACTCATGCCGCAGGGTGTCGTTGGTCATGGCGTTGCCGCCGTATTTGACGACGACGATTTTGCCATGCAGTTGGGTGAGCCACGGCAAAGCCTCGGCCAATATCTTGGCCTTTGCCTGGGTGGACAACGCGCCGGCGGTCATGACCGCCCCCGACGATGCAGAGCGGAGCGATGAGGTGGGGGCACCTCCCGCTTGCGGGGGCAAGGCGGCGTGTTCACGAAGAGTATGCCGAATTCTCTTCAACGTAGCCGTGAGACAGGTCGGTGGTGCGGATGGCTGCCTGGCCGGCGCCCATCTTGAGGTCGACGAGGACGTCGATATCCCCACCTGACAGATCCACCTGGCGTGCGCCGGCGGCCCCGACTCCGTCGACGCACACCGGAGAACCGTTGAACGACACGGTGATTCGATCTGGGTCGAGGCTGATCGGCGCCATCCCGACCGCCGCCAGCACCCGGCCCCAGTTAGGGTCGGAGCCGAACAACGCGGTCTTGACCAGGTTGTCGCGGGCGACCATCCGGGCGGCAGTGAGCGCGTCGTCCTCGGTGGCGGCGCCCGTCACGGTCACGGTGACCCGTTTGGTGACGCCCTCGGCGTCGGCCTGCAGCTGCGCGCACAGGTCATCACAGACGCGCAGCACGGCGTCGTCGAGATCGGTTTGGGACGGCGCGATCTCGCTTGCGCCCGATGCCAACAGCAGCACGGTGTCATTGGTCGAGCAGCTGCCGTCGACGTCGAGTCGGTCGAACGTCCGCGCGGTGGCCCGGCGCAGCGCGTCCTCGAGCGCGCCGGCCTCCGCGACCGCATCGGTGGTGAGCACACACAGCATGGTCGCCAGCGACGGCGCCAGCATCCCGGCGCCCTTGGCCATCCCACCGATCGTCCACTTGTCCGGATGGTGCAGCGCAACCTGTTTGGGCGCGGTGTCGGTGGTCATGATGGCCCGCGCGGCCTCGTCTCCGCCGGCCAGCCCGCCGGCCATCTCGTGCACGACGTGACCGACCCCGGCGAGAACCTTGTCCATCGGCAGCCGGTCACCGATCAATCCGGTGGAGCACACCGCGACTTCGATCGCGCCCGTCTCGGTGCCCCAGTCCGACAAGGCGGCGGCCACTGCTTCGGCGGTGGCATGGGTGTCGGCAAAGCCGTCCGGACCGGTGCACGCGTTGGCGCCACCGGAATTCAGGATCACCGCCCGCAACCGGCCGGCAGTCAGCACCTGTTGCGTCCACAGCACCGGAGCCGCCTTGACCTGATTGCGGGTGAATACTGCGGCGGCCGGGTAGTCCGGGCCCTCGTTGAACACCAGCGCCAGATCCAATGCACCCGACGCTTTGATCCCGGCGGCGATGCCGGCAGCACGGAAACCGGCCGGAGCCGTCACTCCTTGGGCGCGCACCAGACGCGCGGCGTCAACGAGGTCGGTCACGGCGCCACCCCGACCACCGAAAGGCCCTCGGTTTCCGGCCAGCCCAGCGCCAGGTTCATCGACTGCACGGCGGCGCCCCCGGTGCCCTTGACCAGATTGTCGATCGCCGAAATAGCGATGAACGTGGCGGCGTCCTCGTCGACCGCGACCGCGATGTGTGCGGCGTTACTGCCGATCACCGCACCGGTACGCGGCAGTTGTCCTTCGGGTAGCAGATGAACGAAAGGTTCCGCGTGGTAAGCCTTTTCGTAGGCAGCGCGCAGCTGCGACAGCGGTGACTGGGTGCGGGCCGTGCAGGTCGCCAGGATGCCGCGCGAGGTCGGGATGAGCACCGGTGTGAACGACACGGTGACGTCCCGGTCGGTAACCTGCTTCAGCCCCTGGACGATTTCGGGTGTATGCCGGTGCGCGCCGGCGATGTTGTAAGCCCGCGCCGAACCGATGACCTCCGACCCAAGCAGGTCTGTCTTCGCGGCCCGGCCGGCACCCGAGGTGCCGCTGACTGCGACGACGGTGACGGCGGGATCGATGAGGTCGGCGGCCAACGCGGGGAAAAGTGCCAACAACGCGGCGGTCGGATAGCAGCCCGGTACCGCGACGCGCCGGGCACCGCGCAACGCCTCCCGTCCGCCGGGCAGCTCCGGTAGCCCGTAGGGCCAGTTGCCGGCGTGCGTAGAGCCGTAGAAGCGCTGCCATGCGTCCGCGTCGATCAGACGGAAATCCGCACCGCAGTCCACCACCAGTGTCTGGGGGCTCAGTTGTTGCGCCAGCGTCGCCGAGTGCCCGTGCGGGAGCCCGAGGAAAACCACGTCATGGCCATCCAGTACCTCGACCCTTGTGGGCTCGAGTACTCGCTGGGCCAGTGGTAACAGGTGCGGGTGGTGGTCAGCGAGGGTGCTGCCTGCGCTGGCGGCAGCGGTCAGCGCGCCGATCGTCAGCCGCCCGTCGTGGTAAGCCGGGTGCCCGAGCAGCAGCCGCAGGATCTCGCCGCCCGCGTAGCCGCTGGCACCGGCCACCGCCACCCGTATCCCCTGGGTCATACGACCAATCGTTGCATGACTATGCATTCACTTGCAAATTCATTCCACCTGCCGGGCAGACGCAAAGGCGCCGCGACACGCCGGACAGTGGGGACTTTTCTGTCTGCTCGCCATCAGGTGCGCAGCTCCGCGCCGACCCGCTCGGCGGCGCAGCGCACCGCCGCATCGCGGGCCGCGCTGGCCTCGTCCTCGGTGAGCGTGCGATCCGCCGCGCGGAACCGCAGCGCGAATGTCAGCGATTTGCGACTGTCCCCGAGCTGAGGGCCGGTGTAGACGTCGAATAAACGCACATCCTCCAACAATTCCCCGGCGCCGTCGCGGACCGCCTGTTCCACGGTTTGCGCGGCGATATCGGCGTCGACCACGAGGCTGACGTCTTGGAACACGGCGGGAAACGGCGAAACCCGCGGCGCCGGCAACGACTCGACGATCGGCATAGCGTCGAGGTTCAGTTCGACCGCGCAGGTGCCCTTGGGCAGGCCCGATCTTTCGATTACCGCGGGGTGCAGTTGGCCGGCGTGGCCGATGACGGTGTCGCCGACCAGCACTTCGGCGCACCGGCCCGGATGCCACGGCAGATAGTGTGCAGCGCGTAGCGCCAGCTCAATTCCGCTGGCACGGGCGATGATTCGGACTGCTTCGAACGCATCGGCCGCTTCCGCGGGCCGGCCGTCGCCCCACGGGCCGCGCGGTTCCCTCAGCCCGGTCAACACCGCGGCCACATGCTGGGGTTGGCGCGGCAGCGATGCGTCGAGCAGGGCGATTTCCTCGTCGGTGGGACGCCGGTGTACCGGGATGAGGCCGACGCTCTTCGTCTGCTCGGTCGGCTGCACCACCTGCGCGATCGCGAACAGTGCGACATCGACGATGCCGCGAGACACGTTGCGGCCCAGTGCTTCCAGCAGGCCAGGCAGCAGCGTGGTGGCCAAATGCGGCCGATCGGCCTCCAGTGGGTTGAGCACCTGCGTGGTGTGACGCCGCGCGTCGTCGACGGGCAGACCCCAGGCGTCGAAAACTCCGGCGGGCAGAAACGGCGTCGGCAGGACCTCCACGTAGCCCGACAGCGCCAGCGACTTGCCGATCGCGCGGCGGCGCCGTTGGCCGGCCGACAGTCCGCGCCCGGCCGGCGCCGACGGCAGCACCGACGGGATGAGTTCCAGTCCCTCTAGCCGCAGCACCTCCTCAACCAGGTCGGCGGGCTGGCGCAGGTCGGGCCGCCAGCTCGGCGGCGTCACGGTCAGGCTGTCCCCGTCGCCGGTCACCGCGGCGCCGATTTGGGTCAGCCGCCTGGCGGTGGTGCCCGGCCGATAGTCAACCCCGGCCGTGCGGTCCGGCAAGTCGGCCGCGATCGGGATCGGCGGCAGCGACCAATCGTCCCGCGGCGGGTCACCCCGCCAGTCGGTCAGCGTTTCAGACACCTCGCCGCCCGCGATCTCGGCGAGCAACGTGGCGCAGCGGTCCAACGCCGCCACCGAGATGGCCGGGTCGACCTCGCGCTCGTAGCGACGGGCCGCCTCGCTGGGCAGGCGCAGTCGCCGTGCGGTGCGAGATACCGCGGCCGGATCCCATACCGCGGCCTCCAGCAGCACGTCGGTTGAGTCGTCGCGCATCTCGGTGCTGCCCGAGCCCATCACTCCGCCGATCGCCGCGGTCGCGACGTCGTCGATGATCAGGACGTCGGCCGGATTGAGCCGGCGCTCGATGTCGTCGAGGGTTACTACGGTTTCGCCGGGCCGAGCGAACCGTACCGCGAAGCCGCCGGTGATCCGCTTGAGATCGTGCGCGTGCATTGGGTGACCGAGTTCCAGCATCACGTAATTCGTTGTGTCGACGGCCGGCGAGATCGCCCGGATACCCGAGAGCAACAGCCGGCGCTGCAGCCACCACGGCGACACCGCGGTCGGGTCGATTCCGGTGACCGGACGCAGTGCGAACCGTTGCACACCGGTCTCCGGCTGCACCGTCAACGGCCAGGCGCCCGCCTCGCGGGGCAGCGGAGGAACATCGGCCGGGTCGACGAAGTCGAGGTCGTAGGCGCAGGCGATCTCGCGGGCCAAACCGCGAACCGACATGCAGTAACCCCGGTCCGGGGTGATGGCCAGGTGGAAGATCACGTCGTCCAGGCCCAGCACCTGGACACCGTCGGCGCCGGGTTCAGCCGTTCCGGGCGGCAGCACCAGGATGCCGGAATGGTCTGCGGCCAAACCTAATTCGGCCGCAGAGCAAATCATTCCGTCGGAGGTGCGACTGTAGGTCTTGCGCTCCGTGATCGTGAAGCCACCCGGCAGCGTGGTCCCGGGCAGCGCCACCGCTACCAGATCGCCGGTCACAAAGTTGGTTGCACCGCAGACAATCTCGCGTGGTTTATCTTCGCCGACGTCGACTTTGCAGGCGCGGATCGGCTTTTTGAATTCGCTGAGTTCTTCGATATCGGTTACCCGTCCGACGGTCAGCGGTCCGTCGACGGGGCCGAGCGTGATCACCTCTTCGATTTCGTGCCCGATGCGCACGAGCGCCTGTTCGAGTTCGTCGGGAGTCACGCCCCAGCCTGGGGCACCGACCGCGACGACGTCACGCAGCCAGCTGTACGGGACGCGCATCAGGCACCCACCCCGAACGGCAACGAGAACCGGACGTCGCCCTCGACCATGTCGCGCATGTCGGGGATGCCGTTGCGGAACTGCAGAGTGCGCTCCAGCCCCATCCCGAATGCAAAGCCCGAATAGACCTGTGCATCAATACCGGTGGCGCGCAACATATTCGGGTTCACCATTCCGCAGCCGCCCCACTCCACCCAGCCGGCACCACCCCTCTTGTTCTCGAACCACACGTCGACTTCCGCAGACGGCTCGGTAAAGGGGAAGAAGTGCGGACGAATCCTGGTGCGAGCCTGCGGCCCGAACTCGGCCCGGGCGAACGCGTCGAGCGTTCCGCGCAGATGCGCCATCGACAGACCGCGATCCACCGCGAGCCCCTCCACCTGATGGAAGACCGGCGTATGGGTGGCGTCGAGCTCGTCGGTGCGGAACGTGCGACCGATCGAGAGGACATAGACCGGCAGCTCGCGCTCGAGCAGTGTGCGCACCTGCACCGGCGACGTGTGGGTGCGCAGCAACTGACGGGAGCCTTCCGGAGCGATATAGAAGGTGTCTTGTTCACTGCGCGCCGGGTGATCGGCTGGGAAGTTCAGGGCGTCGAAGTTGAACTGCTCGGTTTCCACCTCCGGCCCGTCGGCAAGCTCCCACCCCATCGCGATGAAGGTGTCGGCGATGTGCTCGGCCAGAATCGTGATCGGATGCCGCGCCCCGGTCGGCTGGCGGCTCGACGGCAACGTCACGTCGATGCGCTCGGCGATCAACACGGCCGCATCCCGCTCGGCGCGCAACGCCGCCAGTCGTTCGTCGTAACTGCGTTGGACCTCGCCGCGGGAACTGTTCACAAGCCGGCCGGCGTCGGCGCGGTCGGCCTTAGGGATAGTGGCCAAGGCCTGGCGGGCCAGCGCCACCGGCGAGCGATCACCGAGGTGCTCGGTCTTGGCGCGTGCCAGTGCGTCGAGATCGGCCGCGCCTGCGAAAGCTTGCCGGGCTGCGTTGACCGCTGCGGTCAACGCCTCCGGCGACAGGTCGACGGGCTGGTCACCCACGCGGCGACACTCTCCTTGCCTTGCTGGGGCTTTTTCGGGCGGGTTTCGCGGCACAGCGTGACGCGCAAGTGCCGATCATATGTGGTCACGTCAGCAGCGATCGGCAGCGAGCCCGTGTCCCGACGGGAAGGCGTCAGCCGTTGAGCACCGGCTCCGCAGCCGCCACCGCGGCCACCGGCAGTCGACGGCGCAACAGTGAGCGGGAGATCCCCACAGCCGCCAGCGCACCCAATAGGCCGACGACGCCCCCGATCAGCGTCCTCCACTCCCCGTGCGCCAAGATCAGGAATCCAAAGCTCGCACCAACCGCCAGCAACGCGCATCGCACCGGGGTCCACCGGGCCGGGCCGGGCAACCTGATGGAGACCAGCATGCCCAGCGCTAATGCGATGGAGTGCCCAACGTCGGTGAAATCGTCGCTCAACGCCGCGGCGACGATGCCGACCGGGAGCCACCAACCGAGCCAGGCCGGCCGCCACTGGCGAGGGACGGCTGCCGTCAGCGCGCCCAGCACCGCCACGGCGCCATAGCTCACGCCGACATCACTGGCACGTGAGATCGACAGCGGTAACCAGCCGAGTTCGATTGCCGCGGTCAGTCCCACGGCGACCAGCAGCGTGGCACCAACATGGCCGGTGACGAACACCAAGGCCAATCGACCACTGCGCCAAATAAGCTCGGCGAGAGCGAGCAGACAAACTAGGCAGGGTAACCAGAACCAGATCGGGCCGGCATCGGTGACGAATGCGCTACCGAACAGAGTCGCCAGATGACCATGGGCCAGGTTGTGCAGGTTGGTGCTGGCCAGCGCGATGACGTGCGCACGCACCCGCGGACCGAGGTCCACGAGCACAACACTGACAGTCACCAAAGCGAGCGCGTAACCCAGCGTGATCCGGACGCGCCCCAGCCGCGACAATAGGCGGAATATCATCGCCATCTACTATGCCTGGGGATTGTCATCATCTGAGTTATCGAAACCTGACAAGTCCCTGACAGTTTCGGCGGAGGCCTTGAGCCGGAAAATGGCCAAGTCGGCTGGCAGCCCGGGGGTTTTACCTGCGAATACCGGTCGGTGTACCCGCTTGGCAGTGACGCCCAGCGCGTCCAAATCCGCCTGCGCGAGGTGGTCCAGTGTGGCGCCGGACACCATGACTCCTCCCCTGGTGGCGCGCTCCATGACCCGGGCGGCGACGTTGACGTCGACCCCGAGCCAGTCCGAGGCCAGCCGCTGCGGGCGCCCGGTGTGGATGCCCACCCGCATCCGCGGTGTATAGCCGTCGACGTCGACCTTTTTCAACGCTTTGCGGGCGGCGAGGACCGCGGTCACGGCCACGAGCGGATCGGCGAACACCGCCATGATGCCGTCGCCCATCCGTTTGACGATGTGACCGCCGGCATCCAGCAGTGGTGGTTCAACCGCCCGCGCCACTCGCCGCAGCAGCTTGAGGGTCGCGTCGTCACCGGCTTGCAACGACCACGTCGAGAAACCCACCAGATCGGTGAAGACCAACGTGACCTCTGGGTTGGCCGGGCGCCGAGATACCGCCTCGGTCATTGCCTGCCACACTTGCAGCGCGCCGAGACCGACCTCGCGAGACGCGCCGCCACGCTCGCCCAGCAGCCGGCCCGCTGCTCGCGCGGCGGCGCGGGGCCCGCCTTCGCCGGCCGTTGACAGTGGATCGCCGAATTCGGGATCGCCGGGCAAGACACGGCGCGCCCGACGGACCATTGCGATCACGCTCGGACTCTGGTTGGTGCTGCGCAGCCACTCGGCGGCACTGTGCAGTGACACCGGAGAACGCTGTCGCGAACCAGGCAAATCCGGCGTGGCCACCGTCTGCTCGGGCTCGCCGGACGCCGGTTGGGGCCCGAGTTCCACAGCGCCCAGGGTAGGTGGTGTCGGGAGAGACCGGCAATGACCGTCGTCGTGGTTTCGGTTACGACGCCCGGCGCTGGCATGCCCCGCATACCGGCGCGAAGCCACCCCGGGTGTTCGGAAACCTGCGACAAACCGCCTGATCACATCGTTACGACGCTCGGGTTGATACTCGGTAACGGCGCGTCGCGCCACGCCCCGAAATCGTAGACAACGTGTGTTGTCAGCCTTATCGTGAGACTCATCGCTCCTCAGGACCAGGAGGCCGTGATGACTACGACAGTGATGTCATCGATGACGTCGGTTCAACCCGAGCCGGTCGAGCAGCGCGACGAGAAACCGGTTCGGCGCGGCCCATTGGGGCCGGAGTCGCTGACCTGGAAGTATTTCGGTGACCTGCGCACCGGAATGATGGGCGTGTGGATCGGCGCGATCCAGAACATGTATCCGGAATTGGGCGCCGGCGTCGAGGAGCACTCCATCCTGTTGCGCGAACCACTGCAGCGCGTGGCGCGCTCGGTGTATCCGATCATGGGCGTCGTCTATGACCGCAACCGCGCGGCCCAGACCGGTGAGCAGATCAAGCAGTACCACCACACCATCAAGGGAGTCGACGCGACCGGCCGCCGCTACCACGCGCTGAACCCGGAGACGTTCTACTGGGCGCATGCGACGTTCTTCATGCTGGTGATCAAGGTGGCCGAGTACTTCTGCGGCGGGTTGACCGAAGGCGAGAAGCGCCAGCTGTTCGACGAGCATGTGCAGTGGTATCGGATGTACGGGATGAGCATGCGGCCGGTACCCAAGTCTTGGAAGGACTTCCAGGAGTACTGGCAGCGGGTCTGCCGCGACGAGCTGCAGATCAATCAGGCCACTCTGGACATCTTCCAGATTCGCATTCCCAAACCGAAGTTCATGCTGATGCCCACGCCGGTGTGGGATCAGCTGTTCAAGCCGCTGGTCGCGGGGCAGCGCTGGATCGCGGCGGGGCTGTTCGAGCCGGCTGTTCGCGAGAAGGCCGGAATGCGGTGGACACCCGGCGACGAAGTGGTGCTGCGGCTATTCGGCAAAATGGTCGAGCTGGCGTTTCTGGCGGTCCCTGACGAAATCCGTTTGCACCCTCGAGCATTGGCCGCCTATCGGCGGGCGGAGGGCCGGGCTGCAGGCGATGCCCCGCTGGTGGAGGCGCCGAGCTTCATGGCGCCACCGCGGGACCGCCGGGGGCTGCCAATGCATTACTTCCCGCCCCGCAGAACGATCTTTGAGCGGGCCGGATCGCTGGTGCACACCACTTTCTCGCTGGCCGGGCTGCGGCCGGCGCGGGGTCGCGGCAAGGCCGCCTAAAGGTTGGGGCCCGCCCGCTGGGCTCGTGCGCTCTGGTAGAGACAAATCGCCGCCGCGGCAGCCACATTGAGGCTTTGCGCACCCCCGGACATCGGAATCGCCACTCGGTTGTCGGCTTGTCGAGCCAGCTGAGGCGCTAGGCCGTGGGACTCGGCGCCGAACAGCCACGCCGTCGGTCCGGCGAGCTCAGCATCGTCAAGGGACAACTCACCGTCCACCGTGGTGGCCAGTACCCGCAGCCCGGCAGCCTGCAGCGCGGTGACAGCCGCGCCGACGTCCGGCGCGACGACGACCGGTATGGAGAAGACGCTGCCAGCCGACGCGCGCAGACATTTACCGTTGTACGGGTCGACGCTGTACCCGGCGAAGATGACCGCTGCGGCGCCCATCGCGTCGGCGATGCGGATCAACGTTCCGGCGTTGCCCGGCTCACGGATTTCCACCCCCACCGCGACCAGCGCTGGCGCGCCGGCCAGCACATCGTGCAGAGCCGGCTCGGGCCGCTCGCACACCGCTACCAAGCCGGCTGGAGTCACGGTGTCCGATAAGGCTTTTGCGGCGCGCTCAGTCACCAGGTTTACCGCGGCGTCTTGCCGGTCGAGCAGAGCGTCGTACCGTTGCGCAGCCGCCTCGGTTACGAAGACTTCACGGATAAGTCCGCGCTCGGACGCGGCTTCGACCAAGTGCGGGCCTTCCACCAGGAAGCGCTGCGTCCGGCGCCGCGCGATCTGCCGGTGAAGTTTGACCGCAGCGGCCACCCGGGCCGATCGTTCGGTGAGCACCGGGTGCGAAATCACAACCGCCGGGCGGGGTTAGGCAGCCTCTCCGGAAGGCGCATTGACATCGTCGGGCAGTGCGGCCCGAGCGACACCGACGAGCGCGGTGAACGCCGCCGGATCGCTCACTGCGATCTCGGCGAGGTTCTTGCGGTCGACCTCGACCCCGGCAGCCTTCAGACCCTGGATAAGCCGGTTGTAGGTGATGTCGTTGGCGCGGGCCGCCGCGTTGATCCGCGAGATCCACAGCTTACGGAACTCGCCCTTGCGCGCACGGCGGTCGCGGTAGGCGTAGTTCAGTGAATGCAGTTGCTGCTCTTTGGCTTTGCGGTAGAGGCGGGATCGCTGGCCG
>Ga0209040_10001013_pt1 | contig 21965 bp, 22 predicted proteins | sample BogFormECP12_OM3_FD_188240 | JGI IMG/M metagenome (GOLD analysis project Ga0209040, IMG submission 188240) | Bog forest soil microbial communities from Calvert Island, British Columbia, Canada - ECP12_OM3 (SPAdes) (version 2) | ecosystem: Environmental > Aquatic > Freshwater > Wetlands > Bog ... | reverse complement strand
GGTATGGGTTTGCCGTGGTGCTCCTGCTGAGGGTTTACGAGCGCATTCCGCACTGGCGCCACCGTGTACCGCCGGCAACGCCCCCACTGCAGCAGTCTCAGGCGGTACGCGCACAAGCCACCGGGGCGCGATAGCGGCAATCGCGAACGCGTTCGCGACTACAGCATCCCGCCCGTCTTCACCGCCAGAATGTTCAGCGCCATCTCCAGTTTGGTAATGGCCGCGCCCAGTTCTGGATGTTTTCCAATTTTCTCTTGCAGCGTCTTCAGAATCTGGTGAGCGCTTTCCACTTGCGCTGCCGCCTGAGTCCGATGCTGTTCGGGATTGCCTTCACTCCGCGTTTCCATGGCCACTCGCTCCGTGTTCCTCTCAAATTCTATACCGGAATGTCGCGCTAACAGCGGTCGGAGGGGTTGTTCTACCGGCAAACGAATTCACCACTTGATGTGATCGGCGTCACGGCAGGTTTTCAGCAAACTTGTAACCGTAGTAGTGGACGACAAGCTGTGCAGGGCAAGTTACAGGGATCAGCTCAACTAGGGCTGATTGCTTGCCCTGCAGAGCCATAAAGGAGTCACAGATGTCGTCGACATCGCACGCTGTCGAAGTCGCCATTAGTCGGGTTCTGGTTGGAATCGATTTCTCGGACTGTTCTGAAAAAGCCCTTCGCCATGCCATTGCGATTTCCCGTAGCTATGGCGCCAAGTTTTACTTCGCTCATGTAGTCTCCTCGCTCGGCTTTGTGATGGCAGGTCCAGAAGTTACCGCCATGGCCGCCGAGGCAACCGCCCGGGATGTTCAAAAGCTGGAAACCTACCTTTTGCAAACTGGGGCACTCACTGGGATTTCATACGAAGCCATGGTCCTCCAAGGGGGCGACGTGTGGCAAGAACTGGAGCAGGTCGCCGAGGAGCAAAATATCGACCTGATCGTGGTGGGTACTCATGCTCGAACCGGGCTGCGCAAGATTGCGCTGGGCTCGGTTGCGGAAGCAGTTTTTCGGCATGCCAGGTGTCCGGTGCTTACGCTCGGCCCACGCGCCCCGGACGACGCGCCGCCCAATGCAAGATTGCGGCACATCCTGTGCCCGTCGGACCTGTCGCCTGATTCCGCGCACGCGGCAGCCTACGCTGCTTCTCTGGCACGTCAGCACGAGGCCCGGCTGACCATCGTCCATGTCGCGGAACGCGCGGAAGACGCTAAGACAGACGATCAAGAGCGCGACTTCGAGGCGCGCTTTCGAGCCTATCTGCCCGGAGAGTTGCCGCATAACTGGACTTTTCGAACTCAACTCGGTCCGATCGATCAGACCATCCTTGACCTCGCCGACATGGGGCGAGTCGATCTGATCGTCCTTGGTGTGCGCGCCTCGCATTCCTTCGCGCATCCTCACGGCTGGCCTCATGCCTATAAGGTTGCCTGTGAGGCTGCTTGTCCGGTGTTGACCTTGCGGTGCGGCAAAGAACCCCAGGCGTGACGCAGACGGATGAGGTGCTCCACGGTGTGACTCGAAACATGCGGCGCTGTGTTTGATGTCACTGACATTTCAGCGTCTTCGACCAACATTGATTTGTTGCTGATGTATGCGGGGACGAGCCTTCCGGGGGAAAGACCGCCCCCGCACTTCCGGAGCCCAGGCTATGGCCACACGCGACCCTCGGACGACGCAAGAGAAGGAATGGAGATTGCTATATCGGAAAGCGATCGTCGAAACGAACAAGAGTGCCATTGCGCGGGAAGTTTTCGACGCGGAAGCCGCAGTCGCCGGGCGTGAGCGAGAACTCTTTCAGAAAACTGGAGTCGAGGTCGAAGTAGAAAGAGACGCCTTGAATGACGCCATGTACGCTCTGGAAGCGCTCAAAACGTCCCTCGACCATACTGCCGACGCTGCCTGAGTTAGCCCATTCGTCGTGCGCAGTTTTCTGCTATCCTTTGCAAAATACGAAGCATCTCATAGTGGACGTAATGGGTCGTTTTGAGGTGATACGTGGCTGGATCAAAGGCGCGTCTTCTGTTTCTTGTCGCGTTGTTTGCGCTCTCCAGTCTCCCTTGGTGGATGTGGAGGCAGTTCCCCTTCCGGTTCTCAGCCGGGTCCAGGCGCCACTTGTCAGGTGACTATCTCTCCTCCTCCTCCCGGCGCGGGAATCGTGACCAGCGATCCACCTGGAATCAACTGTCCCAGCACCTGTAGCGCCCGTTTTCCCTTGAACGCTCAAGTCAAGCTAAGCGCAACTCCCCGTGGTGGTTATTTCTTCGGCGGCTGGAGGGGAGGTTGTTCGGGCACCAGTCCCTGCAGTCTCCTCGTTGATTCGGCCGAGAATGTTGCCGCTATCTTCGCGCCCGCCAGCACCGGAACAAATGTGCTGGCCTATGTTTTTACGCCCGACGCTGTTTTGTTCAAGTCGCCGGAGTTCGCCCTTCTTGCCGATGGAGAGCTGAAGGCGACTACATACACCGCGGAACCCTTGCTGATGACCGGTACGGCTCACGGGGTGATTATGGATCTGCCGACGGCCAGCAGTTACTCCACGCGAACTTTGCAGTCCTACGCCGTAGAAGGCAATGGATCTCTGCAACCGGAGGGGCGTCCCGTAACCGTTGCCATGGACCAGTCCGTAAATCTCGCCAGCGATCAAACCTACGTCTACGCCGCAACCGATGAAGGAATATTTGGATTCGTAGATGAGATCGGTGGCTTGATTCCATTGCCTCCGATCCAGCAGACTGTGCCGCCTCCGGCTCCATGCACCCCGGCCGAGGAGAACGCGTATGAATGTCGCAACACTGGAAAGTTGATGCTAAGCAACAGCAGCACATTCTTCTTGCAGACGTCGACTCCGCAGTCCGGGATCCCACTTTACGAGTTGAGCAGCTTCGCGCGATCGCAGGGGCAATTGACCGCGGAGCAACGCATCGCCGGAAACGAGCTGAGCACGAGCATCTTCGCGCCCACACCCGACGGCAACTTCGTATATGCGTTGGAGCTGACCAGCAGCCGGGTCGTCCGGTACGCGAAGGATGGAAACGGCTCCTATGAAACGAATATTCTCTCCAACGGACAGCAACTGGCAGACGGTTTTGTGCAGCTCCTCATCAGCGGCGACGGATCGTTCCTTTTCGGCCCTGTGTCGGAAGCGGCCGAATCACCTCGCATCCGTGTCTTCCGAATCGATCCCACTTCCGGCGACCTCAGTGAAGAGGCGGGCTCTCCCTTCCTTACCGGCGAGTACTACCTTGTAGGAGCCACGCTAGACCCGACCGGCCATTTCCTGCTAGCCATACACTCTTATTGCGATGGCTCTCCGCCTCGCTTTGGTCCTGGCAAACTCGTCGCCATGAGCTTCGACTCGTCAACCGGAGCGCTGTCAGTCACCAGCGATGTCGAGGATGGCCAGGATCCCTTCTCGGTGACTGCTGTTTCAATTTCCCACTGAGAGCAGAGATCCTGCCCGCGTGAGCGATGAATGAGTTGATTCCAGCGGGATTCGCCCGGGAGAATTTCGCGGGGCCGCACTCAAACAGTAAGCCAGTGATCATGTCGCCAGTAAGTTATCCATTCCGGCCAAGTGGTTCTGCCTATGCACTATGTTTTGGTTGCGAAGCCGAACTCTTAAAGATTCCTCTCTTCCGCTCACACCCATTAGTGACCAAGATCACTGACTCAATCAGCCTACTCAAGCGATAACCAATTGCGTCGACCGGGATCGCTGCAAGCCGGACGGCACGCTGGAGCCTTAGGTTTGTAGGTGCAGATACGAGACCGCGTCGTCGCGCATTCATGCATGGCATTCTTTTTGATTCTTAGGTAGACGGCAGCGCGCACAACATCGGCCTCCTCCTGAACCTGCCTTCCTCTTCGACTCCGCAAGATCGAATTCAATTCAGTTTGCGAGTATCACCGGCGCTGATCCATGGGGAACGCCGAAGGCAGGAAGGTTCTATGTCCAAACATCCAACCATCGCAGAACATCTGAAGGCCAGCGGAGTCTCCCGCAGAAGTTTTCTCCAGCTGTGCGGCACGCTCATGGCCACCGCGCCCTTTGGCTTGGCGCTCACCGGCAAGAAGTCGGTCCTGCAGATTGCCGATGCCATCGGCAAGACGAAACGGCCATCCGTAATCTGGCTGCACTTTCAGGACTGCACAGGATGCACCGAGACGCTGTTGCGTACCTCTGCTCCCGATGTTGCTCATCTCATCCTGGACGTTATCTCTCTCGATTACCACGAGACATTGATGGCAGCATCCGGCGCGCAAGCCGAGGCTGCGTTGCACTCCGCTATAGCGGAAAACGCCGGTAAGTATGTTCTGGTCGTTGAAGGCGCGATTCCTACCAAGGACGATGGCATTTACTACGAGATGGGCGGCAGGCCCGGCGTACAGGTTCTAAGGGAAGTCGCAGCCCAGGCTGCCGCGGTGATCGCTATCGGCTCCTGCGCGTCGTGGGGCGGTGTGCCCTCGGCCGATCCAAATCCCACCGGCGCCATGGGCGTAAGTTCGGTTGTATCCGGCAAACCAATCGTGAACCTGCCCGGCTGTCCTCCCAATCCTTACAACCTGCTGGCCGTAGTTCTGGAATACGTCACCATGGGCAAGCTTCCGGCGATGGATGAATTTGGCCGGCCGCTCTTTGCCTACGAGCGTGTGATTCACGAGAATTGCCCGCGCCGCGCGCACTTTGATGCCGGCCGCTTCGCCTACGCCTTCGGCGACGAAGGCCATCGCAAAGGCTGGTGCCTCTACAAGCTAGGCTGCAAGGGCCCGGTCACTCACGCCGCCTGCTCCACGCGCCATTTCAATGAGATTCCCGGCGTATGGCCGATCGGTCTTGGAATCCCCTGCGTAGGTTGCACCGAAAAGAGCGTGGTTTGGCGCATGAGCACGGTAGAAACCGTTCCCATTCACCTGGCCACTCCGCCTGATACCTATCCGCCGATTTATAGCAGCGCCGGCCAGTTGAAAGTCGGTGCTGCCGCTCTCGTCGGCGTGATTGCCGGAGCCGTCGGTGGCGCCACCTGGGTTGCATCGCAACGTTTCCAAAGCAGCCAGGAGGCAGGCGTCGCCCGGGTGATTGCGGATCGAACCCACGCGGAAAAACTCAAGCTGTCGTCCGAGAACCAAACTCCGAAGAAAGAGGACTGATGTGGCCATCACTCGGCGAGAATTGTTTACCACCGTCGCCAAGGCCGGAGTGCCGGCGGCCGTAGCCCTTACCGTCGGCTCGAAAGCCCTTCAGGCGGAAGAGATTCCTGTTCCCAGCGCCGCTGTCGGATTGCTTTACGACGCCAGCATCTGCATCGGTTGTAAAGCCTGTGAGGCAGCCTGCGCCGAGGCCAACAACACTCCCGAGGATATTAGCGGCGACCAGTTGCATCAGGCGCCCACCGATCTCAACGAACTCACCCGCAACATCATCAAGCTTTACAAGCCAGAAGATGGATCTCCCTATTCTTTTGTGAAGCGCCAGTGCATGCAATGCCTGGATCCCGCTTGCGCTGCGGGCTGTCCCTTCCAGGCTCTCCACAAAAATCCGGAGACCGGCATCGTGAGCTGGACCGCCGACAAATGCATCGGCTGCCGGTACTGCACCATCACCTGTCCCTATCACATCCCGCGTTTCCAATGGCAGGGATACAACCCGCGCGTCACGAAATGCGAGTTGTGCAGCGATCGTCTGGAGAAAGGCCTCAAGCCCGGATGCACCAGCGTGTGCCCCACTGGCGCTGTAATTTACGGTCCGCGCACGGTTCTGCTCGCCGAAGCCAAACAGCGCATCAAGAATCATCCCGGTCGCTACTATCAGGAGCGCATTTATGGAGAAACCGACAACGGCGGCACGCAGGCCCTGTATCTCTCCCGCGTTCCCTTCGAAAAACTGGGTCTGCCCGAACTAGGGACGGAGTCGGTTCCCGCTAGAACTCTGCGTTGGCAGCGACGGCTCTATCAATACTTTGCCTTACCCGCGCTGCTGTATGCCGGCTTGGTGCAAGTGATTCGTACGAGTTTGAAAGGCCATGAGGATGAAGCTCATGAGCGGGAGAAAGAGACTGGATTGAGGGCGCAACTCTGAGGTCACGAATATGAGCAGCACAACCATCGCCAACGCGTCCGCCGATCAAAGCCGCTGGGAACGGGCCGTGCCAGTTTATGGATTTCCCGTGGTGAACCGCTTCTTTCTCGGACTGGTCGCCATGACCCTGCTGGCCTTCATTTTGACTGCCTACCGCGAACTCGCGGGCCTCGGTCCGGTCAGCGGCATGAACGATGCGTTTGGCTGGGGGATCTGGAAAACCTTCAACGTGATGGTGCTCACAGCGCTGGGCTCCGGAGCATTCGCTGTAGGAATCGCCGCCTGGGTGTTCCGCCGCAAGCGCCTGCATGCGCTAATGCGCATGGCCCTCCTCACCAGTTTTCTGGCTTATGCCTGCGGTCTTCTCCTGCTCGGTATCGACGCCGGCCGTCCCTGGAACTTCTACTGGATCGTCTTCCCGTGGAAATGGAATATGCACTCGCCGCTGGCCGAAGTTGCGATCTGCATGTCGATCTACGCCATGGTCCCGCTCGCCATCGAAAACATTCCGCCCGTCCTCGAAAGGCTCTGGTATTTCGATTCCCGCCTGCGGCCCGGAGTGGAGCGATTCGAACGCCGGCTGCACTATTTCTTTCCGTGGATCATTGCCGCCGCCTACTTGTTGCCGGGCATGCATCAATCGTCGCTGGGAGCGTTGATGCTGCTGGCTGGCGAGCGCGTCCATCCCTTGTGGCAGACCCCTTGGTTGCCGTTCTTGTACCTGGGCGCGGCCACCTTCATGTCGTTCGGATGTGTTGCCGGTACCACCATGCTGTGTTGTGTGGTCTGGAAGCGCGCCATGGACATGGAGGTTCTCGACGAGGCCGCCCGCATCACTGCCTGGCTGATTTTCGGCTGGATGGGATGGAGGCTTCTTGACATCCTCTTCCGCGGCGCTTTAGGAACTGCCTTCCACTTCGATCGTTTCGCGGGCGTGTTCTGGCTGGAGATGATTCTGATCGGGGTTGGTGGCTGGATGCTGCGCCGTTCGCTGCGAACCCACGAAACCCGAATCATGTTCCTGGGCTACATTTTCAGTTCGCTGGGTGGCATGATTTATCGCTTCAGCCCGACCACTCTGGCTTTTCGCCCCAACCCAGAGTCGCTCTATTTCCCAAGCACCATCGAGATCCTGGTGTCGCTGGGTTTCATCTCCATGGGCATCGCAGGATTTCTTCTGATCGTCAAACGATTCGCCATCCTTCCCGCTCCACTTTACGAGTGGCATGACATGGCGAGCTACTTCCGGTTCCGCCGCCCCTACATTCGCTGGACCGGATATTTCAAGTATGGACATTTCGGCGAGAACGAATCTGAAACAACAGACTCTCACTAACAGCAGGTCTTATGGCAAAACGAATCACGATCGACCCCATCACCAGAATTGAAGGTCACCTCCGCATCGATGTCGAGGTGGAGAATAACGCGGTCAGCAATGCATGGGCTTCGTGCACCATGTGGCGCGGCATCGAAAAGATTCTCCGCGGCCGCGACCCACGCGATGCCTGGCTCTTCACCCAGCGCTTCTGCGGCGTGTGCACCACGGTGCATGCTATGGCCAGCGTGCGCTCGGTCGAAGACGCGTTAAAGCTCGAAGTGCCGCTGAACGCCCAGTACATTCGCAATCTGATTCTGATTGCCCACGCCCTGCACGATCACATCGTCCACTTCTACCAACTGTCGGCGCTCGACTGGGTCGACATTTTGCAGATTCCCAAGGCCGATCCCGCGGCAACCCAAAAATTGGCCGAGAGCATTTCTCCCTGGACGCGAAATTCCCGCAATGAGTTCAAAGCCGCGCAGGACCGTGTAAACGCCGTCGCTGCCAGCGGTCAGCTGGGAATCTTCATGAACGGTTACTGGGGCCATCCTGCCATGCGCCTCTCGCCGGACGTGAACCTGCTCGCCTTTACCCATTACATCCAGGCCCTTGAGTATCAGCGCAAAGCTCTGCAGGTGGTGGCCCTTCTCGGATCGAAAACGCCGCACATTCAGAATCTCACCGTCGGCGGTGTGGCCAACGCGATCGACCTGGACAGCGCCAACGCCCTCAACATGGATCGTCTGGAAATGATCCGCGTTTTGCTGGACGAAGTGGTGCAGTTCATCCATCAGGTTTACTTTGTCGATGTCTGCGCCGTCGCCGCCATGTATCCGGAATGGTTCAAGATCGGCAGCGGCGTTCGCAACTACCTCGCCGTGCCTGATCTGCCGTTAGACAGCGCCGGTAGCAGCTACGATCTTCCCGGCGGATACATCATGGATGGAAACATCGCCGGCACACGTCCGTTCAAGACCGCATCCGACAAAGTGTTTCGTGATTCCGTCAGCGAAGATGTCACGCATGCCTATTATCAAGGCAAGCCCCTCCATCCCTGGTCCGGAGAAACGGAGCCCCAATTCACCGGCTGGGATGGAGAGCAGAAATACTCTTGGGTTAAAGCGCCGCGTTTCAACGGACAGCCCATGCAGGTCGGCCCGCTGGCGCAGATTCTAGTCGGCTTCGCGCAAGGCCATCCGCTAACGGTAAAGTACGCTACTCAGGCGATCAGCAACGTGCAAGCAGTCGGCGGAGTCCGCGTGACTCCAGACATGCTGCACTCCACTCTTGGCCGGCATGCCGCGCGCGCCATTCGCGCCTCCATGTTGGCGGAGCTCGCGCAAAAACATTTGCAGCTTCTGACCGACAACATCGCCAAGGGCGACTACACGGTCCATAACCAGCCGGTATTTCCCAGCCACGAAGTCGAAGGCGTCGGAACCCATGAAGCGCCTCGCGGCACGTTGTCTCATTGGATCGTCATCAAAGACGAAAAAATCAAGAACTACCAGGCGGTCGTACCCTCTACCTGGAACGCCAGTCCACGCGACGCTTCCGGCGCTCACGGTCCTTACGAAGCCTCACTGCTGCACACGCCGCTCGCGCGGCCCGAAGAGCCACTCGAGGTTCTTCGCACGGTGCACTCTTTCGATCCCTGCATGGCCTGCGCCTGCCACGCCTTCGATCCCTCGGGCAAGCAGATCGCCAAAGCCAAGGTGTTATGAAGAAAGTCCTGATCGGCGGAATCGGCAACGTGTTGCTCGGCGACGATGGCGTTGGCCCGTACCTCGTGCAGCTTCTGTTGTCGCGGTATGAGTTCGACGATGGTGTCGAAGTTCTCGACCTGGGAACTCCAGCGCTCGACTTAATCGATCAGATCTCCAGAAAAGATGTCGTCATTCTGATCGACTCCGTCGATACCGACGCGGCTCCGGGAACGGTGCTGCTCTACCGCAAAGACGAGATCATGCAGCGCCGCCCCTCGGTGCGTATGGACCCTCACTCACCCGCGCTAGTCGACACTCTGCTCAGCGCCGAACTATTCGGAGTCGCGCCTGTAAACTTGCTGTTGGTGGGAATTGCTGCTGAGTCTTACGAACCATCCTGCAGCTTGAGCAAGCCGGTGGAAGCTTCTCTCGATCCGGCGATCGTAGAAATCCTGAGTGAACTGGATCGTAACAGCATCGCGTACCGCTTGCGCGAATATCCAGTCGCACTCGAAGCCTGGTGGGTCGACAGTCGGAGGACGGAATCTCCACGAATCGTGCACTGTACTACCGCCTAGCAGATCCGTGGTAACTGATCCCCCGCCAGCATGTCCACCACCCGGGTCGTTCCCAGGGGCGTTCTCATCGTCACCAGTCCAGGATTCTTTTTCGTCACCGTTCCAATGATCTGTGCTTCGGCGCCCAGCGGATGGCGTCGCATTGTCTCGAGCAGCACATCAGCAACTTCAGCCGGCACGATTGCGATCAGCTTGCCCTCGTTGGCCACGTAAAGCGGATCCAGGCCGAGCAACTCGCACGCGCCTTTAACCTCTTCATGAATCGGAAGGGAACTCTCTTGTAGTTCGATCCCGACTCCCGACTGCTGCGCGATCTCATTCAATGTGCTGGAAACGCCGCCTCGCGTTGGGTCGCGCATGCATCGAATGTCACAGGTTACGCGAAGCATCTCCGCCACCAATCCGTGCAACGCCGCACTATCGCTGATAATCTGGGTTTCGAACTCGAGTCCTTCGCGTTGCGCCAGAATCGCAATGCCGTGATCGCCGATCGACCCGCTCAGCAGTATCTTGTCGCCCGGTCGCGCCTGATCGGCCGAAAAATCGACTCCCTCCGGCACAACTCCAATGCCGGTTGTGTTGATGAACAGCCCGTCCCCCTTGCCTTTTTCTACGACCTTGGTATCGCCCGTAACAATCTGCACACCCGCCGCAGCCGCTGCCTGTCGCATCGAAGCGACCACGCGCCGGAGTTCCTCCATCGCGAAGCCTTCTTCGATAATGAAGGCGACGCTCAAGAACAGCGGAGTCGCGCCTCCCATGGCCAAATCGTTCAACGTGCCGTGAACCGCGAGAGACCCGATGTCGCCGCCGGGAAAGAACAGCGGCTTCACCACAAATGAATCGGTCGTGATAGCCAGACGCTGGCCATTCACGCTCACGATCGCCTGATCGTCCATGTGCGCCAGCACCGGATTCTGAAAAGCCGGCAGGAAGATATCGCGAATCAACTCTGCGCTGAGTTTGCCCCCGCTCCCATGCCCGAGAAGAATCGTGTCCTTCACCGCAATCGGCGCGGGGCAGCTGAGTTCGAGGTTTCTATCGACGGTGCTCTTCGCAGACACTCGCTCTCCTAGCTTTCAATCGCATGTCGCCGGTAGTGATAATAAGCGGCACACGCTCCTTCACTCGATACCATCGGAGCTCCCAGCGGATTTTCCGGCGTACATCGCATGCCAAACGCGGCACAATCCGTCGGCTTCTTCAATCCCTGCAAAACCTGGGCGCTGATGCACTCAGCCGGCTCGTCCACCGTGAATTCGCCCAGTTCGAACACTCGGTTCGCGTCATAAGCGGCGTATTCCTCGCGCAAACGCAAACCGCTCTGCGGAATCGGCCCGATTCCGCGCCACTTCTGGTCTGCCACTTCAAATACTTCGGCCATGATCTCTTGTGCTGGCACGTTTCCCTTGTAGCTCACCGACCGCGCGTACTGATTTTCCAGCCTCGCCTCGCCTGCCTCAAGTTGGCGCACGAGCATGAGCACCGCTTCCAGAATGTCTACCGGCTCGAACCCTCCCACCACAATGGGGATTCGAAAATCGCGAACCAGAGCTTCGTACTCTCTGCACCCAACCACCGTGCACACGTGTCCCGGCGCAATGAAGCCCTGCACCCGGTTGCTGCTAGAAGTCATCAAGGCACGAATCGCCGGCGGCACCAGCACGTGCGAAACCAGCATGGAAAAATTCGTGAGACCTTCGCGCTTTGCCTGCCACGCGGCCATGGCATTGGCTGGAGCTGTGGTCTCGAAACCGATCGCCAGAAATACGACCTTACGCTCCGGATTCGAGCGCGCGATCTTCACCGCCTCAGTCGGGGAGTAGGCGATGCGAACGTCCGCGCCTTGCGCTTTCGCCCGAAGCAAGTCTGAGCTCGATCCCGGCACGCGCAGCATGTCTCCGTAGGAAACCAGAATGACTTCAGGTCGGGCCGCTAAGGCGATCGCCTTGTCAACGGTTTCCAGCGGCGTGACGCATACCGGACACCCCGGCCCATGCACAAGTTCGATTCCGCCCGGCAGCAGCTCATCCAGCCCGTAGCGCATGATGGTATGAGTCTGGCCGCCGCAAATTTCCATCAGCACCCAGGGCTGCGTCGTTCGCTCGACGATCTCAGACGCCAGGGCCCGCGCAATGCGCTGGTCGCGGTATTCGTCAAGATATTTCATATCCACAAATCCGGCCGAAACTGCCCCTCTGCGGCGGGCAATTCCTCTTGCAGTGCTCCCATCTCTTCCAGAAGCTTGTAGGTACGTTCGGCTTCTTCTGCATCCACACGGCTGATCGCAAAGCCCACGTGAACCATCACATAGTCACCCAATCCGGCCTCGGGCACAAAGCTCAGCGACACTTGCCGCACGATCCCCCCGAACTGCACGCGGGCTGCCCTCATGGGGCCCATCTCTTGAATTTCAAGGATCTTCCCAGGTATCGCGAGGCACATGGCAGGTTTCTCCAGAGTCAGTACAGCACCGCCGGTCCGCGCCTACTGTGATGGACGTCACAACGCAAAGTGATAAGCACCACCCAGCAAGCGTCATCCCAATCAACGAACCATCCTCCCGCTGTACCGAACCCGGCGTAGGTGGAGGAAAGCGCTGCCAGCTGTTAGCATATTTTCTTGGTACGAATGAGAGTTGGTAGAAAGCGCCAGCTCAGTATAGAGGGTATATTCCGATTATGTTAGTCAATGAAATGAATGAAAAAGACTGCCGCGATCTGCTGGCGCGCAGCTCGATCGGCAGGCTCGGATGCTCGCTGGACGGCCAGCCCTACGTGGTTCCGATTTATTTCGCATACGAATCCGACTTTTTTTATATTCTCTCCACCATTGGGCAGAAGATCGAGTGGATGCGCGCCAATCCCAAGGTTTGCATCGAGATCGATGAAATCGCGAGCGAGTCCCAATGGGTGAGTGTCATCGTGAACGGCCATTATCAGGAGCTGCCCGAACCCCAATTTGCCGACGAGCGCGCTCATGCCCGGAAGTTGCTGGAGAAGCGTTATTTGTGGTGGCAAAATGCTTTGGGCGAGCGCCAACTCAAATCGGGCAAGGAATTGATTATGCCAACCTTCTTCCGCATTCGCATCGTTTCCATGACCGGCCTGCGTGCGGTTGCCGAAGGCAAGTAGTTATAGACGTCGCAGCTGCCGTGCAAGAACCCTTTGTCACCCCTCACCATCTTCGGGCTATTCGCTGTGACGGCAATGCTCGTTTGCTATGCCTTGGAAGCGCGGAGTCGATGGTTCATCCTCGCCTTCGCCGGAGCCTGCGCCCTAGGCTCGGTCTATGGCTTTCTGCAAGGTGCGTGGCCGTTCGGGCTGGTTGAAGCCGTTTGGTCCGTGGTTGCCTTGCGTCGTTGGGCAATAGCGTCGCGGTCTAGATAACCGGCTATCGCGCCGAAGAAGTTTGCTGTCCGTGCCGTATTTCTTCCAGCATCTCAGGCTCGATATTGCCACCACTGATGATAGCCACGCTGGGGCTTCCGGGTGGCAGTTGACGCGCGTGGAAAATGAATCCGGCAACCGCGACTGCGCCACTGGGCTCCGCAATTGTCGCAGGATTCCCGCTAAGATATTTAACCGCCTGCCGGATTTCGTCCTCGGTCACGGTGACGATATCGTCCACGTAGCGGCGGATGTGCTCAAAATTAATCACACCGACGCTCTGCGTTCGAAGTCCGTCGGCGATGGTGCGTGAAGTTTCTTCGGCAGGGAACTGAACAATCTTTCCCGCGCGCAAGCTGGCCTGCGCATCTCCCGCCAGCTCCGGTTCCACTCCAATCACGTTGACCGAAGGCTTGCTCAACTTGATCGCCGCCGCCACGCCGCTGATCATGCCTCCGCCGCCAACCGGTACCAGAACGGTCTCGACCTCCGGCAGGTCCTCGAGAATTTCCAATCCCATCGTGCCCTGACCGGCAATGATCTGTTCGTCGTTGTACGGCGGCACGATCACATACCCATGCCGCGCCGCCAGCTCTTCCGCCTTACTCTGACGCTCATTGCTTCCCGGGCCCACCCTGACGATCTCCGCGCCCAGCGCCGCCGTAGCCTTGCGCTTGATCGCCGGAGCATTGTCGGGCATCACGATGACAGCCTTCACGCCCAGCGCCCGCGCCGCGTAAGCCACCCCTTGCGCATGATTGCCGCTCGAATAGGAAATGACTCCGCGCGTCCTCTCTTCTTCCGAAAGAGAGGCAATCTTGTTGTAAGCTCCCCGCAGTTTGAAGGCGCCAATGGGTTGCTGGTTTTCGGGCTTGAGGAAGAGCCGTCTCGGATCTTCTTCGCACAGCTTGAATTCAATCAGACGGGTACGCACCGCGACGCCGCGAAGGCGGGCCTGGGCGGAGACAATGTCGGGGAGAGTGACCATTTCTCACTATCATCTACCACCCGGGCGGTTTCACACGAAACGCGAGTCGGTTGACATCATGATGTCCAATGAAATATCATCATGATGTGAGAACCACACTTACTCTCGATGACGACGTTGCCAGCTTATTGAATAAAGAAGTCCGCAAGTCGGGCCAGCCGTTCAAGCAGGTGGTGAATCGCTTTCTGCGCCTGGGATTGACGCAGGCCAGGCAGCCCGCGCGAAAGCCCTTTGTGGTTAAGCCGATGAAGCTGGGACTGCCTCACTTCGAAAAGGTTGAGGAATTGCTCGAATACCTGGAAGGCCCGGATCACCTGTGATCGTTGTCGACGCAAACCTGCTGATCTATTCCTACGATACCGACTCCCCCCACCATAAGAAGAGCCGTGCCTGGGTGGAGAAGATTTTCTCGGATGTAGAGCCTGTGGGATTGCCATGGCAGACGGTATCTGCCTTCCTGCGAGTCGTTACCAATCGGAGGCTGCCGGGATCGCGCTTGATCGTTGAACAGGCTGTGCAAATTGTAGAAGAGTGGCTGGCCCAGCCCAATGTGCGAATCATAGTGGCCGGAGATGAGCACTGGTCGTTGTTGAAACGAATGATGGTCGATGGGCAAGCCTCAGGGCCACTGGTCAGCGACGCAGAATTGGTTGCGTTGACGATTGGATACGGAGGCGTCCTGTATACGGCGGACCGGGATTTCGCCAGGTTTCCGGGCTTGCGCTGGAAAAACCCACTGACCTAAATTTCCAGAATCACCGGCATAATCAACGGCCGCTTCTGCGTCTGTTTCGAAATATAGCGCTTCAAATCCGCGCGGATCTTTTCCTTGATCACGCCATAGTCCGCTTTTTCTTCTTCGCTGGAGTGCGCTAGCGTGTCTTCCACAATCCGCCGGGCTCCATCCAGCAAGCCATTTTCGCCAGGATTGAAGCCGCGCGTCACAATCTCCGGCGCGGTTTCGACACGTCCCGTGAGCTTGTTGATGGCGATGATCGGCAGCACGATTCCGTCTTCGCTCAAATGCCGCCGGTCTTTGATAATCAAATCCTCAACCACATCGGTCCGCGAGCCGGAATCGATGCAGACGCGGCCCACATTGACTCGCCCGGTCTTGCGCGCGCCGTTTTCGTCGAATTCCAGAACATCGCCGCTCTCGATCAGCATTACCTTGCCCACCGAGCTGTGCATCGCCCCGGCCATTTCGGCGTGCAGCTTCAGCTGCCGGTACTCGCCATGGATCGGAATAAAGAACTTCGGTTTTACCAGGTTGATGATCAACTTCAGTTCTTCCTGGCTGGCGTGTCCGCTGACGTGAATTGGCGGCGAGGTCCCATCCTCGTAAATCACATAGGCCTCGCGGCGGAACAGGTGATCGATCATCCGGTAAATGGTCTTTTCGTTTCCCGGAATAATGCGCGACGAGAGCACCACCGTGTCGCCCTTCTCGATCTTGGCGTGTTTGTGATTGTCCACCGCGGCTCGCGACAGGGCCGACATCGGCTCACCCTGCGTGCCGCTGATCATCACGCACACTTTCTCCGGCGCAAAATTCTTCATGTCGCCGGGATTGATCACCAGTCCATCGGGAATTTCAAGGTAGCCCAGATCCTCAGCAATTTCCGCGGAGTTGTTCATCGAACGTCCGATGAATGCGACCTTCCGCCCATGCTGGTGCGCCAGCTCCACCGCCAAACGAATGCGGTGAATGGAGGACGAAAAACATGAAATGAACAACCGCCGCTTGGTGTGCGCGAACACTTCGTCAAACTTTCGCCGCACCGCGCGCTCGCTGGGTGTGTAACCCTTGCGTTCAACGTTGGTCGAATCCTGAAACAGCGCCAGCACGCCCTGTTTGCCGTACTCGGCGAAGGAGTGCAGATCGAACAAATGGTTATCCGTAGGCGTCGGATCGACTTTGAAATCGCCAGTATGAATGATCACGCCCAGCGGCGTGTGAATTGCCAGCGCAACGCAATCCACCAGGCTATGGGTCACTCGAATGGGATGAATCGTAAACACGCCGGCCTTAAAACGCTCTCCGGGCCGTACTTCGCGCAGATCAGCATCCTCCAGCAGCCCGTGCTCGTCCAGCTTGTCTTCCACATAGGCCAGCGTGAACTCCGTGCCCCACACCGGCACGTTGAGTTCGGAGAGAATCCAGGGCAGTGCGCCAATGTGATCCTCATGGCCGTGTGTAAGGATGATGCCGCGTACCCGCTCGCGGTTCTCGGTGAGATAGGAAATATCCGGAACCACAATGTCCACACCGAGCAATTCGGCTTCGGGGAACATCAGGCCGGCATCGATCACAATAATATCGTCGCCCCAGCGGACCGCCATGCAGTTCATACCGAACTCGCCGAGGCCCCCCAAGGGGACGATTTGCAATTTTCCAGTTGGCATGGAGTACTGATGATGCTAGCAGACTGTGTAACATACCGTACAGAGCGATTCTGTCGCCTCTACGCTGTGTGGAGGATGGCGTTCTCTCTGCCTCTGAGTTAAGGTTGAAGCAATGGCAGGTGCGGAATCCAAGCCGTGGCTACGCGGTCGCGCCGAGAAGGCGCTGGTTAAGGGACTTACTCGCGCCTACTCCACGGTTCAGGTCGATCCGGAAAAATTCCTCGTACAACTTCGAACCGCTTACCGTCTGCCCGTGAGCGGATATCACGGAGTCTACTCGCTGGAGATGGGCGAGCTCGACGCCGTAGCCGACGATATCATTCGCGCCGGGATGAAACTCGCTGCCGCCGAAGGCGCCGGTTTTGGTTTGGGGGGCTTGATTACGATCATTCCCGATCTCGGCATCCTCTCCGCCATTACCATGCGAACCATTCAGAAGCTGAGTCTGGTCTACGGCTTCCAATTCAATACTGACAACGAGATTGCTGAACTCTGGATCGCTGCTGCCAGCGCGGCCGGCGTCGATATCAGCCGCGAGTTGCTAGAGAAGGAAGTGGTCAACAAGTTCGTCCCGCGCGTGATTCAGCGCATCGCTGCCACCGCGAGCGGCGAGGTGGTCGAAAAGTGGGCGGGACGCATGATCCCACTTGTGAGTTCTGCGATCGGCGCCGGTCTCAACTACTGGTTCGTACGTGCCTGGGGCAGGCGCGCCAAGGCACACTTCCGCGACCGCCACTTCCAACTACGCCAGCAAGCCCAGCAACAGGCTCTGTTATCGGGCGAAACGCCGCTGATTTTGCCCTCTGCGACCCGCTAGGTCCATCCGCGTTAGAAAAATCTGTGTTAGAAAAAAGGATGACCACTTTTTACTGTTCCGCAGTCCTATTTGATCTCGATGGAGTTCTTGTCGATTCCACCCGCTCCGTCGACCGCCAGTGGCGGATCTGGGCCCGCGAGCGCGGAATTGACGAGGAGAAAGTGATGGCCATCGCTCACGGCGTACGCGCCGTCGAAGTAGTTCGCGCTGTTGCTCCTCATCTCGATGCGGAAGCGGAAGTCGGGAAGCTGGAGCGCCGCGAGGCGGCGGATCGCGAGGGAGTTGCCGTCATGCCGGGCGCCATCGATCTCATCCGCGCGATTCCCGCCGGCCACTGGGGTGTGGTCACCTCCGGAAGGCGCCATCTGGCAACTGGACGTCTGGAGCTTGCGCACATCCCGCTTCCGAAAGTCATGGTCGCCGCCGATGACGTTTCGAACGGCAAGCCGCATCCTGAGCCCTATCTGAAGGGGGCTGAGTTATTGGGGGTGAATCCTTCCGAGTGTCTAGTGATTGAGGACGCTCCCGCGGGAATCCGTGCCGCGCATGCCGGCGGCATGAAAGTGATTGCCCTCACCAGCACCTATCCCGCGTCCGCCTTGAGCGAAGCCGATGCCGTGGTGGAAAAACTCGCGAATATTAGAATTGCTTCCGACGGCGCGCAGAGGCTCGTGGTCAACGTTGCCTAGACGCCTTAAAAGAAACCCTTGTCATTCCGAACGCTGGCGAAGCCGTGCCAAGCGCGGCGAGACAAGAGAGGAATCTGCTGTTGGGGCGATTTCGAGGGTCAATCCGGCGCGAAGCTACCGCAGCCAATCCTCTAACTCGATCCCGCGATCCGTCTTCTCGTCGCGGTATTTCACGATGACCGGCGTATACAGAGAAATCCCCAGCCCCGCCGCCGCACCCTTCTTTACCGCACGCGATCCCGGTACAACCACAGCGCCTTCCGGAACTTCGAGCGGCGCTTCCGCTGTCGCGCGGTAAACTTCGCCGCGCACCAGATCATAGAGTGGCGTCGATCGCGTCAAAATCGTGCCTGCTCCCAGCACGGCTCTCGCCCGCACCAGCGTGCCCTCATATACGCCACAGTTGCCGCCGACCAGCACGTCGTCTTCGATAATCACCGGCGCCGCGTTGATCGGTTCGAGGACTCCGCCGATCTGCGCCGCCGCGCTCAGATGCACGCGCTTTCCCACCTGTGCGCACGATCCCACCAGCGCGTGGGAATCGACCATCGTGCCTTCGTCAACGTAGGCGCCTACGTTGATAAACATCGGCGGCATGCAAATTACCGACGGCGCCACATACGCACCCACGCGCACCGACGACCCGCCCGGCACCACTCGCACTCGGTCGGCGATAGAAAACTTGCGGGCAGGGAATGTGTCTTTGTCCACGAAGCTCAATCCCGCTCCGCCCATCTCAGCCAGTTCCCCCATCCGGAAGCCCAGCAGTATGCCGTGTTTCACCCACGTATTCACAACCCAACGGCCGTCAACTTTTTCGGCGGCCCGGATTTTCCCTTGCGTGAGCGCATCGCGGAACTCGAGAAACGCCGGCCGGGCTTCAGGATTGTGTTCGACCTCGCCCAGCGCCGCCAGACGCTCGATGGAAAGTTTGAGGGATTGCATGCCGGGAAAGTATAAAGGAAATGCAGAAGTCAAAAGTTAGAAGTCAGAGGTAAAGTCGCAGAGTGCGCACTACTACTTCGGTATTCTCGCTGCTTACTTCTGCCTTTAAACGCACTTGCATTCGCTGCGAATCAGCACACCAGTCATAGCATGCGCAACCTCGCGTCCCTGGGCCAACGTCGCATACGGCCCATGCCAGCGCGCGTGATTCGCATCGTGCCCCGCGGGCCGTCCTTTCCCTTGGTTGCATTGCCCGCAGGATCCGCGATGCAGCACGATCTTGTGCGGACCGGCAGCCCAGTTTTCGTAGATGTAAAATTCCAGCGTCTCCGGGGCGGACGTCGCCGCTTTCGCGATCAGTCCAACTTCCGTGGCCACTTTCTGTAGCTTTGATCTCGTATCACGCCGCATGGGCAACAACGGCAGTCGGTAAATCTCTTCAATCTTGCCCATCATTGCCAGCACGGCCTTTACCGGAAGCGGGCTGGATTCAATGAAGTTCGCCTGCATCAACGCGAGATACTTGCGATGGATGCTGCGCGCCGTAGCCCAATCATTAGTGAGCGCAGCCCGGGTCATGGTCGCCATCTCATGCGGAATCTCATTCGAGACCACAGAAACAACGCCCACCCCGCCCAGCGCGATCACCGGCAGCGTGACGGCGTCATCTCCAGACAAGACAAGGAAATGTTCCGGCACGGCGTTGATCGCCTCGGCGACCTGCGTCATGCTGCCGCTCGCTTCCTTGATCCCAACAATGTTCGGAATCTCTGCGAGACGCCCCAACGTTTGCGGTTCGAGGTTCGCTCCCGTGCGTCCCGGAACGTTGTACAGAACCACCGGCTTGTCGCCGAGGGCCTCGGCGATCGCCTTGAAGTGCCGGTACTGCCCCTCCTGCGTCGGCTTGTTGTAATAAGGAGAAGCCGTCAGAATGGCGTCCACTCCAGGATGGGCGGCAACTTCTTTCGCCTTCTCTACGGCATCGTGCGTGGAGTTCGAAGTCGCGCCCGCGATGATCGCCACGCGTCCCGCCGCTACCTCAATCGTCGTATCGATCACGTGCAGCCATTCGTCGTGGGTGAGCGTGGGCGTTTCGCCGGTTGTTCCGCAAGGCACAAGAAAATCTATGCCAGACTCAACCTGCCACGCCACAAGGTTGCGCAGCGCAGCGTCGTCAATCGAACCATCCTGATGAAAAGGGGTTACCAGTGCCGTACCGCAGCCACGGAGTTGCATGGTAATAAGATAGCGCGAATAGGCCTGCGTGGAAAACGGTGGCCCGAACTACAGCTCCCGCCACAGGTCTTTGAAATCGTAGAAGCCCTTCTTGCCGGCGATCCACTCCGCGGCTCGGACCGCGCCCTCGGCGAATCCCTGGCGAGACTTCGCGTCGTGACACAGATAAATGCTGTCTACGGAGGACTCAAGCACGATCTCGTGCATGCCCACCACTTCACCCTCACGGAAGGAGGTGATCTCAAGGCATTCTTTTCCGCCGCTCGCCTCCCGGACGACATTCTGAATGGCCATAGCGGTCCCCGACGGCGCGTCTTTCTTGTGCGCGTAGTGCCGCTCGAATATCTGTCCGGAATACTCGTGCTGCAAAGCTGCGGCGGCCGTGCGGGCGACCTCGAGAAAGAGATTCACTCCCAGCGAGAAGTTCGCTGCGTAAACGAATCCAGTGCCGTGGCTCTCCACGAGTTTCTTGATCCGATCGATCTCGCCATACCAGCCCGTCGTGCCAACGACCATTTTCTTGCCCGCTCTCACACAGCCTTCGATATTGCACACTACGCAGGAAGGAGTTGTGAAATCGATCACGACATCAACTTCTCTCAGCTTTTCGACGGTGATGGCCTCTCCATGAGCGTTTTCCGCCGCACCCACGACCTGAACCACATGTCCCCGATGGCGCGCTATCTCCGCCACCAGCGATCCCGTCTTGCCGCGGCCAAGAAGAAGAATGTTCATACGTCGCTAACCACATAGGATGCCGGGGCGCATCGAGAAGAGGCAATGATTCTCCGCGACCCTCTGCCCTCTCAGCGGCAACTCCTATGCAAATACTTCCGGATCCAAATCCCTGAAGAACGTGCTATGCAAACGCTGGATCACTTCCGGCACTTTGTCTTCTTCAATCACAAATGTCAAATTAATTTCGGAAGCGCCCTGCGAGATCATGCGAATATTCGTGCTCGCCATCTCTCCAAAAACAGCAGCGGCCACACCTGGCGTGTCGCGAAGGTTTTCCCCTACGAGACAGATGATTGCCTTGCGGCCTTCATACTTTACGTCGGCCAGCTTGGCCAGATCGGCTGCCAGCGCGGGAATTGCCTGGTTGGAATCGACGGTGAGGGAAACGCTCACCTCCGAGGTAGAAACTACATCCACTGCCACCTTATGCCGGTCAAACGCCTCAAAAATCGTTCGCAGAAATCCATGTGCTAGCAGCATGCGAGGCGCGGCCACATCCACGATGGTGATCCGCTTCTTCACCGCGATCGCCTTGAAGATATTTTTTCCTTGTGGCGCCTGCGTCGTGATCTTCGTCCCTTCGCACCCCGGGTTCAGCGAATTGAGCACGTATACCGGAATGTTCTTATGAATTGCCGGCAGCACCGTGGCCGGATGCAGCACCTTGGCGCCGAAATATGCCAGCTCCGCGGCTTCATCGAAGCTGATCACCTTGATGCGCCGCGCTTCCTTGCAAATCCGCGGATCGGTCGTGAGAATTCCATCCACGTCCGTCCAGATTTCAATACGCTCCGCCCCCAATCCCGCTCCCACGATGGCGGCGGAAAAATCCGAGCCGCCGCGTCCAATCGTCGTGGTAATTCCCGCGCGGTTCGCTCCGACGAATCCACCCATCACCGGAACCTGGCCGGCATCCAGTAACGGCTTCACTTTATTCTGCAGACGCTCGTTGGTTTCTTCTTCCTGCGGGACTGCCTGCATATAACTGCTGTCAGTGACCAGCACTTCGCGCGCGTCCACGTGCGCGCTGTTCAAACCATGAGCTGAGAACGCCGCAGCCACAATCTTGCTCGAAAGAATCTCC
>Ga0209040_10001012_pt1 | contig 21966 bp, 24 predicted proteins | sample BogFormECP12_OM3_FD_188240 | JGI IMG/M metagenome (GOLD analysis project Ga0209040, IMG submission 188240) | Bog forest soil microbial communities from Calvert Island, British Columbia, Canada - ECP12_OM3 (SPAdes) (version 2) | ecosystem: Environmental > Aquatic > Freshwater > Wetlands > Bog ... | reverse complement strand
TGGGGCGCCGACCTGTTCGCCGCGCTCCGCTCCATCGTGGGAACCGCCGCTCGTCGTGGCATCGACGCCTATCAGGCCATCAGAATGACGCTACAGGGAAAGTCCGTGCTCGCACCGGGTTGAGCAGAGACTAGTTTTGAGTGTCTGTTCGTATGGGTCGATGATGTCATCCGGGTCCAGCAGACCGTACTTTGCCGATAGGATAAAGATGCGCTTTGCCCTGAGGCGCTGTGCGTAAGCCATCGTCTTTTGGAAGAGGGGGCTTGTGTACATTTCAGCGGCTTTGCACCGGTAGCTGCGCTTAGATTTGACGCACGACCGCAGCACGATTGCGTTCGCTGGCATAGTTCGGTCTATCTCGCGAAAGATGGTCGCCATGGATGCAATCTTTTATAGAGACCGGCTCTCATCGTGCGGATAGCATCCTTGCAAGCACGTTCAGCAAGTAGCAAGCAAGCAAGTAGGATGCAGCGCAAGGGTAATCCGCCGCTCACCTCGGCAACCGAGAAGAATGGTGCAATGCGCGCTGCGCGCTTTTGCACCCTACGCTTGCTATTATCCTAGGAATTGCTCGCCTGAGCGGAGGTGACCGGAACGGCCGCCGCGCGCGGCGGTCAGCCGGTCGTTCATCAGGCGCGCCAGCTGTTCAGGCGGGATGCCGAGCTGAGCCGGCAGCGAACTGTTGAAGCCGGAGAACGCCGTGTTGAGATTGCGGCCGGCCTGCGCGTTGTCGAAGACGACCAACTTGGTTCGCCGCACCTTGTAGATCTGGAAGGAGCCGGCGACGTCCGCCCACCGGTAGCGCCTGACGCCCCGCCATGTGCGGACCTCGAAGCCGTCCTCCTCGACCGTCAGCCGCTGCCGGAACCTCGGGAAGATCTGCAGCGCGAGCACGATGCCGCACGGGCCGAAGAAGATGATCGCGGCCCAGCCGGCGACGTACCCTTTCAACCCGTGAAAGGTCGTCGTGTCGGCAGCGGCGACCAGGAACCAGCCGACCATGACGAAGCCAGCCGAGAGACAGGCGAACAGGAGACACTTCCACGCGGGCGTGGTGAAGGTGAGCGGGGCTGCTTGCTCTTGCATCATGGCAGACGTTCAGCCGCGCCTATCGCCTCCGACGCTGCTCCGCGTCGGCCTCGAGGACCGCGGTTGGTTGGCGCGGCCGCTCGGCGGCATCGCCGCAGGGCGCATCCTGCTCGTTCACCGCAGGCGACACGTCACCCGGCACCGCGCCCGCTTCGCCCGTCGCCGCACACACCGCCCGAGCCTAGGCAACCACGGCCCGGCTGCCGTCATCCGAACTCGTCAGACCGCCGGTCACTCGGGATTCGACGGATAGTACTGGCCCGGCTGTTGCGGCGGCGGACGACCTTGGTTGTAACCCGGCGGTGGCGGTGGCGGTCGGCGATAGTAAGCCGGCGGCGGGTATGGGTAGTAGTAACAGCCCGCCAGCGGCGCGACTGCCAGGAGAAGAAGCAGGCGGCGCATCCGGTCCTCCCTCGATCAAAGCAGACGCTAACCACGCGCGGCCCCGCGCCGCAATGCGCGCGGCCGGTCAAGCTTCGCGATTGCCGGGTTCCCGCCCTGGCCAGGGCGGGTTCATGCGGACCGAACGGCCGTCGTCGTTTCACCGTCATGGCCCACAGCAGACGGGCCGGGCCCGTCTTTCGCACGGCCGGCAAAGGCGTAGATGGTCCGCCTTCGCGGACCATGACGAGAGCAACCGCCCTGCCTTGCTAGTGGCGCTGCCACAGCGAGCAGTATTCCGTGCTCGCCTCCAGGTTCGGGCCCCGCGCGCCGTCTGCCGCGATCTCTTTCACCCAGCCGTCCGGGTCGCTCGCCATCGGGGGGTCGCCGCAGTTCGTATGCACGAAGTGAATGCCCGTCCCGTCCGGGTAGAGCTGGCCGCACAACTCGACATGATCGCCGACCTGGATCTGCGACAGCGGCGCCGGCACCGAGTCGCCCGCCGCGTCGTAGCCGCCGGCGAAGACGTCATCCATCGCGACATCGTACACGCGCTGGTCGCCGTCGGACCGCACGCGGATATGCGTGTGCGACAACTCGACGCCGCGCAGCGGATGGCCGCGCCAGAACTGCGGCCCGGAGACGACAGCGCCGGTCATGTAGCTGCCGCCCGCGGCCTGACAGTCGGACGCCGGATCGGCGTGCGCCAGTCCGGGCACGCTCACCCCGAGCATCAAGGCCGCTGCCGCGACCACGGGGCGGAAGTCGTCGGCAAAGCGGCCGTTGATCGGCGGCAACGCACGGCCCTCCATCTGATTGCGCCAGTCCATTCCGACATCGGAATTTCGTCAAGCGGTTCATGACGCCTCGGTTCGGTAACGCTTCGGAATGACCGGCGGCATCGCCCGCAGGGTGCGGGAGGGACGTGTCGTGACGGGTGCAGGGCCCGCGTGAATATACTACCGATAAGTGCGTTGCCGCGCGCGCTGCAACCCTGATAGCGTGAGCCGGGCGCGGGAACACCCCGCCGAACCCGGGGGGCGATGCGATGGCCGACGATCTCGCACAGGCTCAGCGCGCCTGGATGCGCGATGTGTTCGGCGTCAGGCTCGGCCTCGCCGATGGGCCGCGCACCGACGGGCCGCGGACCGATGGGCCGCCCAAAGGCGTCGTCGCCTACCGCAAGGCACTGCTCGCCTTCGGCGCCGCGCGCATGCGCGCGACGTCAGAGGCCCGCGCGCTCGCCAACGACATCGCCGAGGCGCTGCCCGAGGAGGCCGACCTCGCCGAACGCGTCGCCGACGAGGTCGACGCCTTCTGCGACACGCTCGGCGACACGATCGACGCCGGCATCAACGCGCTGTCCGACGGCCGTGCCGAACAGAACGCCGCCGTCAAGCGCGAGGTGCTCGCGTTGATCGACCGCGTCGCCGCCGACAAGCTCATCGCGCATGTCGACCGCAACCCGCTGCGGCCCGTCGCCATCGCGCAAACGCTGACCGCGGCGCTCAAGGGCGTCGCCGACACCGTCGTCTGACCGGGGAGAGCACCGATGTCGCTCAGCGCGCTCAAGCAATGGTGCACCGAGGCACGCCCGCTGCTCGGCGAGCCCGGCCGCGTCTTCAACGAGAAGTGGGACGGCCCGGGCAACCTGCGCAGCCAGGAGGGCGCGGTCGTCGGCACGATCATGACCCGCCCGACCTGGGACAAGGCCGTCAACAGCCTCGGCACCACCACCGATCCCGGCGCGAAGGACAAGATCGTCAACGACCTCGGCAAGTCGCTCGCGCAGCGCAAGCTGCTGTTCGGCAACACCGCGTTCACCGCGCAAGAGCTCGAACTGTTCGAACCCGTCGCCGACAAATACGGCGAGGTCGGCGCCACCTATCCGAAGGCGATCGCGTCGAGCGTCACGGAGGAGGGCAAGCTCGGCGGATTGACCGAGATCGAGGCGCTCGGCAACGACAAGGTCGAGCAGATCAAGGCCGAAACGAAGCGGCTCGACAAGAGGCTCAAGGACGCGATCCGCACCGCTAAGTCGCCGGCGGATGCCAACACGGCGCTCGAGGAACTCGAGCGGTGGCTGGAAGGCCTCGCGGCGCTCAACGGCGACTTCGGCAAGATCCGCGCGAAATTCAGCTCTGTCGAAACGTGGGGCAAAGTCGAAGCCACCGATCTCGTGCAGCTTGCCCGGATCGAGAAGCGCGTTGGCGCCGCACAGAGCGAATACAAGGAAGCGCTCAAGGACGTGTACGAGAACCGCGACCGCGAAGGGCGCGGCTACTTCATCGCCAAGGTCGAGAAGCTGGAGAAGCAGTACGAGGACTGGGAAGCCGGCTGGAAGAAGCTCACGAACATCTACACCCGCATGGAATCGACCAGCGCGGAGGGGCTGGCCGGGATCGAAACCATCCTCGCCGATGCCTGGGACCTCGCCTCGTCGGACGAATACCTCGTCACCGACGAAGGGCTGAAGGCGTTGAAGGCCGACTGCGACAATGGGTGGCAGGCCTTCGCCGCCGCCAATGCCGCCGCGCGCCCCGGCTTGCGCGGCGTCACCGCCAGCGAGAAGGTGCGGGACCTGAATTCCGGGCGGAGCTGGAAGCGCAGCTACCGCATCGGCGACGGGGTCTACAAGCTCTCGGTCAGCCGCAGCGCCGGCGGTCGTTCAAGCGCGACCTCCCGGCCAACCTGCTGATCAGCACGCACCCGCACATCAAGTCGTTCATCTACCACCTGCAGCCGTACGAGGACTGACGCGGCGGTTGCGTCCGCAACCACGGGGAGCCGTGCCGCAGGCCCGGGCGCGGGGCCATCGCCGGCTTGGACAGCCGGGGCGCCCGCACGGCAGACTGGCGCGGTTGCCTTGGAGGTGGGGATGACGGAGTGGCCGCCGTTCTATCACGAGGGGATGCGCGCGTTGCAGGACCGTTTCGACGGACGGCGCGTGGCGGACGCGCTGTCGGCGCGGCGGCGGCACTACGATTTCTGGGACCAGGACCGCGCGCTGATCGAGGCGGCGCCGTTCTTCTTCGTCGCCACCGCGAGCGGGGAGCATGTGGATTGCAGCATGCGCGCGGGCGAGCCGGGGTTCGTCAAGATCGTCGGGCCGGGGACGCTGGAGTGGCCGGAATACGACGGCAACTCGATGTACCGCACGCTCGGCAACATCAGCCGCAATCCTCGCGTCGGCCTGCTGTTCGTGAAGTTCGACGGCAGGACGTCGCGCATCCGGATCAACGGTATGGCGACGATCCGCGACGATGCCGAGACCCTCGCGAAGCATCATGCGGCGAAGCTGGTGGTGCGGGTGGCGTGCGAGCTGTACACGAACTGCCCGCGCGCGGTGCATGACCTGACGACGGGCCGGCTGTCGGAGTACCTGCCGAGGCCCGGCTACACGCCGCCGCCGCCGCCGTGGAAAAGCCGCGAGTATATCCGCGGCGTGCTGCCGGAGGGCGATCCGCACGCGGACGCGGTGCGCGACACGCCGGTGGTGATCGACTGAGTGGCGCGATGACCGGGCCGGACGAACGGCGCCGCTGCCGCTGGGCGTCGCGCGAGCCGTTGATCGCGGATCACGACACCGAATGGGGCGTGCCGGTGCATGACGACCGGACGCTGTTCGAGATGCTGGTGCTGGAGGGCGCGCAGGCGGGGCTGAGCTGGGAGATCGTGCTGCGCAAGCGCGCCGGCTACCGCGCCGCGTTCGCCGGCTTCGATCCGGCGCGGGTGGCGGCGTTCACCGAGGCCGATGTCGAGCGGCTGGCGGGCGATCCGGCGATCGTGCGCCATCGCGGCAAGATCGAAGCGGCGATCGGCAACGCGCGCGCGTTCCTGCGCGTGCAGGAGACGCACGGGTCGTTCGACGCGTGGCTGTGGCGCTTCACCGGCGGCAAGCCGGTGGTGCTGCGCAGGCGGGACGACGAGCGCCCGGCCGCGCGCACGGCCCTGTCGGACCTGGTCAGCAAGGAGCTCGGACGGATGGGATTCCGGTTCGTCGGCTCGACGATCGTGCACGCGTACCTGCAGGCCGTCGGCGTGGTGGACGACCACGAGGCCGGCTGCTTTCGCGCGCGCGGATGACGGACACGTGGGCGCGGGCCAGCGACGTTCAGCCCGGCTCGCCGTTCCCCGACAGGATCTTCATCGCACCCGCCACAGCGTTCCTGAACGCTTCGTCGAGGGAGACGCCGCGGATGCCCCATTGGTGCGGCTTGCCGTCGGCGACCAGCGTCCAGCTTCCATCATAGCCGCTGTCGCGGTCGCTCCAGTCGAGCGTGCCGTCGAGCGTCACTGCGCCCGGAACCCGCACCGGGGCGAAGCGCAGCCGGTCTTCCGGGCGATCGCCGGGCGGCACCGGCGGCAGGACGACGCGCATCGCGTAGCGGTTGGCGGCGAGTGACGCCGCCTGCCGCGCGGTGTCGGCGGCGTTGCCGTCGGCGGTCACGGCGTATTTGTTGCCGCCCCGCGCGACGATGACGTGCAGCAGCAGCGGGGGACGGTCGCCGGACCACAGCCTGTGGCCGGTCCTGGCGAGGGCGGCCTCGATCCCCTGCGGGTCGAAGCGGACGGTGAAGTCGTAGGGCCGGTCCTCGGTGCCCTGCTGGTCGTGCAGGGGCGTGTCCCACATCCGGTCCTCGTAGCGGTAGTCCTGCACCAGCGTGCCGGCGTCGTTCTCGACGGCGTCGATGCCGGGCGCCGAGGCGATGGCCGGATCGCCGGAGGCCTTCACCAGCACGTCGAGCAAGGTCTGGCGGAACCCGTCGGGGCGGCTTCTCGCGTCGGTGCCGGTGACGATCGTTTTCGCCTGAAAGAGATCGGAGCCGGGATCGTAGGCGAGCGCCGGTGCGGCGAACAGGAGCGCCGCGATCGTCCATATCGTTGCGCGCGGCATACGCCCCTCCCCGACCGCATGCCGTTCTCGGCAGCACGCCGAGCGTGCCCGCGCGGGAAGCGGGACGTCAATCCAGCGGACGGGCCGCGACGTCGTGTCCGACGCGCGGCCCCGGGCGGCGCGCCCTAGTCGCCGTGCGCCGCTTCGGCCACCACGGCGGCGCCGGCTGTCTCGTCCGCGGCGGCTGGCACCTTCTTCGCCACGTGCTTGGTCCACAGCGCCGTCAGGATGGGGACGAGGATGGCGGTGACCAGGCACGAGGTGGCGACCAGCACCGTGGCGGCGGCAACCACCGGTTTGAACTTCGGAATCATCTCGCCGATGATGACCGGATTGGCGACCGCGGCCCCTGCGGTCGAGGAGGCGGCAAGCCCCGCCGCCCCGTTGCCGCCGCCGATGAACTTGTCGGCGAGGATGAGCGGGATGCCCGTGACCACGATCACGCCAAGCGCCAGCAGGACGCCCGCCACACCGCTGGTGGCGATCACGCTGAGATCGAGGCCGTTGCCCAGTGCAAACCCGAAGAACGGGATCAGCGGCTGCACGCAGGCGCCGAAGAACTTGCGCAGTTCCGCATCCAGGTTGCCCAGCGCGAAGCCGATCAGGAACGGCAACACCGCACCGGCGAACAGCCGCGGCTCGAACACGGCCACACCCGCCGCGCCCAGGATGAGCATCGAGACCAGCGGTCCGGACTCGATCGACATCAGGACGAAGGCGCTCGCCTCCTCCTTGGTGCCGTATTGCTGCATGACCGCGGCATACAGGCCGCCATTGGTCATATCCATCGACGCCGTGATCGCGAGGACGGACATGCCGGCGAACAGGCCGGTCTTGATGCCGTCGTCCGGGATGAACATGGCGGCGATCATCGTCGCGACCCAGGCGACCAGCGTCTTGGTGACGACCAGCGTACCCGACTTGCGCAACACCGTGCCGGTGGCGCGCAGGTCGATCGTCGCCCCCATGCAGAAGAACCACACCGCCAGGATCGGGACGGTGCCGGTGATCAGGCCGTTGGTGAACGAACCGAAGTATGCGCCGGCATGGGGCGCGAAGGTCTTGACCAACGCGCCGAGCAACAGGGGGATCAGCATCAGGCCGCCCGGAATTTTCTCGACCGCTTTCTTGATCTGCATGGTCTCCCCCTTTGGCTTCAGTCCGCCGCTGCCCGCTGCGCGGCGAGCTCCGCCGCGAACACGGCAGGTGTTGCGTCTTTCGGGATGATGGCGCCGTGGTACTGGACGACGGCAGCGGCCACCACGTGCGCGCGCCGCGCGCTCTCCTGCGGATCGAGGCCGAGCGCGCGGCCGAGCATGTAGGCGGCACTGAAGGAATCGCCGGCAGCGGTGGTGTCGACCACGTGCTCGACATGCACGCCCGGCACCACGGTCGTCCGCCCGCCGTGGACCAGGGTGCACGGACGCTCGCCGTCCTTGATGACCACGTCGAGATCGGGCCAGGCCGAGAAGTAGGCCGCGCCGGCCTCGGCCGCGGGTGCGACGCCGACGACGGCGAGCTCCTCGACCGTCAGCAGCAGGTGCGTCGCCATCCGCGCCATGCGGGCCGCGAACGTGCCGGCGGTCTGCGGCGACTCCCACAGCAGCGGGCGGTGGTTGCAGTCGAACACGATCGTCGTGCCGCTGCGCGCGAGCTGTTCCAGCCGCGACAGCAGCCGCTCCCGGCTGGCCGGCCGCAGCACCGCCAGCGTGATGCCGCTGAGGTAGATATGGGTGAAGCCGCCGAGCGAGGCGAGCAGTTCGTCCGAGCCTTCGGTTTCGAAGCAGTCGCGCACCGCCGCCTCGCCGCGCCAGTAGTAGAACCGGCGCTCGCCGTTGGCGTCGAGCTTGATGAAATACAGGCCGGGGCGCTTGCCAGCGCGGCGCAGGACATGGCTGTGGCCGACGCCCTGGGCCGACCAGAACGCCGCCATCTCGGCGCTGAACGGATCGTCGCCGATGGCGGTGATGTAGTCGACGAAATCGCCGAGCCCGTCACCCAGGCGGCGCGCATAGGCGGCGGTGTTGAAGGTGTCGCCGCCGAATGACAGCACGATGCCGCCGGCGTCTTCGTAGTGCAGCTCCAGCATGCATTCGCCGATCGTGGCGAAGCGCAGGTGCGGGTTGGTGGCGGTGCGCATGGGGGCCTCGATCAGCGTGCCAGCCATCCGCCGTCGACGGGGATGGTGGCGCCATGGACGTAGGCGGCGGCGTCGGAGGCGAGGAAGACCGCGACACCGGCGAGGTCGGACGGGCGTCCCCACCGTCCGGCGGGGATGCGGACGAGGATCTGCGCGTTGCGCTCGGGGTCGGCGCGCAGGGCGGCGGTGTTGTCGGTCGCCATGTAGCCGGGCGCGATGGCGTTGACGTTGATGCCGCGGGCCGCCCATTCGCAGGCAAGCAGGCGCGTCAGCCCCATGACGCCGCTTTTCGCCGAGGTGTACGACGCCACGCGTATGCCGCCCTGGAACGACAGCATCGACGTGATGTTGATGATCTTGCCGCCGCGCCCGCACGCGAGCATCGCGCGCGCGCTCGCCTGTGCCAGGAAGAAGGCGGCCTTGAGGTTGACGTTCAGCACGTCGTCCCAGTCGGCTTCGGTGAAGTCGAGCGCATCGGCGCGGCGGATGATGCCGGCGTTGTTGACCAGGATGTCGAGCGCGCCGTAGGCGTCGAGGGTGTCGCCGACGATGTCGGCGATCGGCGCCGTGGTGCGCAGGTCGGCCTGGATGTGGCGGAAGTCGCCGCCCGCCTCGCCGATCAGCCGCGCGGTTTCGTGGGCCTCGCCGCGGTCGACGCCGACGATGCGCGCGCCGGCCTGGGCGAGCGCCAGCGCGATGCCCTGGCCGAGGCCGGTGCGCGAGCCGGTGACGATGGCCGCCTTGCCGGTCAGGTCGAAGTGGGACGGCATGGCGTCACCGCAGGTCGGGTGTGGCGACCATGTCCATGTCGCCGTAGTCCTGGTTGTCGCCCGCCATCGCCCAGATGAACGTGTAGGAGCCGGTGCCGGCGCCGCAATGGATCGACCACGGCGGCGAGATCACGGCCTCGCCTTCGGCCATGACGAGGTGGCGCGTCTCCTGCGGCTCGCCCATGAAGTGGAACACGCGCGCATCGGGGGCGAGGTCGAAGTAGAGATAGACCTCGTTGCGGCGGCTGTGGGTGTGGCAGGGCATGGTGTTCCACACCGAGCCCGGCGCGAGCGTCGTCATGCCGAACACCAGCTGGCAGGATTCGACGGCGCCGGGGATGAGCATCTGGTGGATCGAGCGCTCGTTCGCCGTCGACTTGTCGCCCAGCTGCAGGGTCTTGCCGGTGCCCTCGTCGAGCTTGCGGGTGGGGCAAGGACGATGGGCGGGCGCGGACAGCAGGTAGAAGCGTGCGGGCTTCGCGTTGTCGGTGCTGCGGAAGGCGACGCTTTCGGCGCCCATGCCGACATACAGCGCTTCGCGAGGGGCGATCTCGTAGACCGTGCCGTCGACGGCGATGGTGCCGGCGCCGCCGATGTTGATTGCCGCGAGCTCGCGGCGGGCGAGGAACGTCTTCTGGCCGACCTCGCGCGGCGTTTGCAGTTGCAACGGCCACCCGACCGGCATCGCGCCGCCGATGATCATGCGCTCGACATGCGAGTAGACGAGCTTGACGTGACTGGGGGTGAACAGGTCCTGGATCAGGAACTCGCGCCGCAGCTGCTCGGTGCTGAACGCGCGGACGGCGTCGGGACCGCTGGAGGAGCGGGTTTCGATGGTTTGCTGCGACATCATTCCCTCCGTGCTCGGCGAACCGCGCGCGGCGGCGGGAGACGCGCAGGCGCCATCGGCGCGGCACCGTGTTGCCCGGTGCCTTTACGCCGATGTGAGCGCTATCGCGGGCGGGATGCGACGTCATTGAGGTGGATCAACGGAGGTGAGACAGGCACCGGCTGTCGGAGACGCACGCGTTCCGTTCGTGCGCGCGGGAATAGAAGGCCCGTCCCGGGCGTCACTCGCCTTGGGCCGCGTCGGTGCGGCCGCGCCTTTTGCGCCCAAGGAGTGACCATGCGGACTTTGGCGATCGCCCTGATGATGCTGACCGGCGTTGTTCTCGCGGTGAGCGGCTGCATGCACATGCAGGACAACGCGTCGACCACGCATCAGGGGTCCACGGCCGGCAGCGACCCGACTGGCGGCGGGGGCGGAGGCGGCGGCGGCGGCGGCTACTGACCGAGGCGCACGACGGCGTCGACCGCTTCGCCGAGGCGCTCGACGATGGCCGCGATGTCGGACGCCGTTGCGATGTAGGGCGGGGCGACGATGACGTGCTCGCCGAGCGTGCCGTCGATCGTGCCGTTCATCGGATAGACGGCGAGGCCGCGCGACAGCGCCGCATCCTTCACGCGGTCGGCCATGTGCAGCGCGGGGTCGTACGCGCGTTTCGAGCTGCGGTCGGAGACGAACTCGAGCGCCCAGAACAGGCCGCGGCCGCGCACGTCGCCGACATGCGCGTGGTTGCCGAAACGCTCGGTGAGGGCGTGCTCCAGCACCGGGGCCATGTCGCGCACGTTGGCCAGCAGGTTGTCGTCGCGGATGACCCGCTGCACGGCGAGCGCGCCGGCGCAGGCCACCGGGTGCGCCTGGTAGGTCTGGCCATGCAGGAACGAGCCCGAGCCGCCGCGAATCGCATCGACGATGCGGCGGGCGATCAGGATGCCGCCGATCGGCTGGTAGCCGCCGCCAAGGCCCTTGGCGACGATCTGGATGTCGGGCGTGGCGCCCTCCTGCTCCCAGGCGTGCAGCGTGCCGGTGCGGCCCATGCCGCACATCACCTCGTCGAGGATGAGCAGAGCGCCGTAGCGGTCGCACAACGCGCGCACACGGCGGAAGTAGCCGGGGAGCGCGGCGACGCAGCCCGACGTGGCGCCGACCACCGGCTCGGCCATGAAGGCGGCGACGGTGTCCGGGCCGAGGCGGAGGAACTCGGCCTCGAGCTCGGCGATCAGGCGGTCGACGTACTCGTCGTCGGTCTCGTCGTCGCGTTTGAAACGATAGGCGAAGCAGGGCGAGACGTGGCTGAAGGCGGTCGAGAGGATCGGCTCGTACAGCCGCCGGCGCATCATGTTGCCGCCGGCCGACAGCGCGCCGAGCGTGGTGCCGTGGTAGCTCTGGCGGCGGGCGATGAAATGCGTGCGCTGCGGTTCGCCGCGCTCGACGTGGTACTGGCGGGCGAGCTTGATCGCCGCTTCCGCGCCCTCGGAGCCCGACGAGCAGAAGAAGGCGTGGCTCAGGCCACCGGGCTCGCCGTCGAGCAGGATCGACGCGAGTTCCTCGGCGGGTTCGGTGGTGAAGAAGGCGGAGTGCGTGTAGGCGACTTTCGACGCCTGCGCGGCGATGGCTTCGACCACGCGCGGGTCGCCGTGGCCGATGCAGGCGACGGCGGCGCCGCCCGAGCCGTCGATGATGGTGCGGCCGTCGGCGAGGCGGAGGTGGATGCCCTGGCCGCCGACCGCGGCGACGGGGGTCGCGCCGGCGCGATGCAGGACGCGGCTGGGCGCCGGTGACTCGGACACGTGTTGACCTCCCGCTTGCGTGGACGGGAGCCTACCGCGCCCGGTAGTCGCCCGCCAAAGCCCGCCTACCAGTCGACGACGAAGCGGCAGCAAGCGCCGCCGCTCGCTTCGCACTCCGTCTCGACGGCGCGGGCGGAGCGGGCGACGAGGACCTGGAACAGGCGCTGGAAGACGGCGGCGTGCCAGACGCAGAGCGGCGCGGTCGAGACCTCGCCGTGGATCATCGGGTTGCCGGTCATGGTGAAGACGGTGGGCTTGCCGGCTTGGCCGGCGAAATCGCCGGAGCCGCAGAACGTCCAGGCATGCGCGCGAATGGCGGGCACGAACAGCGCGGCGGCGAGGCGCGGCGGGGTGGATTTCAGCACCGCGCGGGCGGGGCGGGGGATGCGATGGGCGAGCAGGTAGTCGGCGGTTCGCCTTACGGCGTCGGCCAGCAGCGCGCTCGATCGCGCGAACGGCAGCGCGTCGCGCACCGCCCTGTGCAGTCGGGCGACACGCGCCTCGTCGATCATCGCGTCCGGCGGGTGGTCGAGCCACTCGACGACGCCGGCGGCGCGGAACAGCGGCACCGGGTCGATGCCGGCGGCGTCCAACGCGGCACGCAGCTGGGTGACCGCGTTGGGACCGATCAGCGCGGCGTCGGCGTGCGCGTCGGCGTCAGTGGACGCGAGCGTCTGACTCATCGGCTTCGGCCATCTGCTCGGTGCCGCCGCCGCAGGCCGTCACGTGCTGCGCGACCTCGTCGGTGTCTTCGAGCTGCTGCGTGCCGCCGCCGCAGGCCGTGATCGGCCCGGGCGCCGCCTTCGCCTTGCGGGTGCGGTCGGCGGCGGCGACCCAGTCGTTCGTCTGCTCGGCGGCGATGGTGCGCGTGGTGTCGAAATGGAAGTCCACGTTCTTCTTCGACTGCGGGCCCCAGTAGCCGACCTTGCCGAGGTCGTAGAACTTGCGCTGGAAGCCGGCCATCAGGAACGCCTTCAGGCAGCCGAGCAGATAGCGCCGGCGCTGGCCGGTGCCCGACCACGGATACGAGAACAGCGCCTTCTTGATGTAGAAGCGGCGGTAGTTGTTCATCACCCGGTCGAGCAGCTCGGCGCGGTCCATCGCCTCGGGTTTGATGATCGGGGTGCCGAAGTTGTACTTGTCGAAGTCGAAGATCTCGACCTTGTCCCGCAGCTCCTGGAACAGCGAGGTGAACGGCCAGGGCGTGTACATCGACCAGTTGGCCAGATCGGGCTTCCAGTCGCAGGCCATTTGATACGTCTCTTCCCGCGTCTCGGCGGTCTCGTTCTCGAGTCCGACGATGAACTGCGCCTCGACGACGATGCCGGCTTCGCGCAGCAGCTGGATGGCGCGCTTGTTGTCGGCGACCTTGGTCTCCTTGTTGAAGCGGTCGAGCTTCATCTGGGCGGCGGCCTCGGTGCCGAGCGAGACGTGCAGCAGGCCGGCCTTTCGATAAAGCGGCAGGATCTCGGCGTCGCGCAGGATGTCGGTCACGCGCGTGTTGATGCCCCAGGAGACCTTGTCCGACAGGCCGCGATCGATCATTTCGTTGCAGAAGGCGACGAACTTCTTGCGGTTGATCGTCGGTTCCTCGTCGGCGAGGATGAAGAAGCGCACGTCGTAGCGCCGGTAGAGGTTCTCGATCTCGTCGACGACCTTCTTCGGATCGCGGATGCGGTAGTCGCGCCAGAACTTCCACTGGCTGCAGAACGAGGAGGTGAACGGGCAGCCGCGCGCCATGTTGGGGATCGCGACGCGGCAGTTGAACGGGACGTAGCGGTACTTCTCCCACTCCAGGATGCTCCAGCATCGCCGGGCCTCCCATGGCTGTCAACGCAGCTTGACAGGTGAGACGTCCGCGTCAATTGACGTGGATCAATGCGGGCCCGGCGCGTCTCGGCCTGCGAACAAGGCGGGTCAGAGCCCGAGCGAGCGCGGCAGCCAGAGCGAGATGAGGGGGACGTAGGTCACCAGCATCAGCACGCCGAACATCACGAGGTAGAACGGCCAGATCTGCCGCATGGCCTGTTCCAGCGTGATCTTCCCGATGGCGCAGCCGACGAACAGGATGGAGCCGACGGGCGGGTGGCACAGGCCGATGCCGAGGTTGAGCAGCATGATCATGCCGAAGTGCACCGGATCGACGCCGAAATTGAGCATTACCGGCAGCAGGATCGGCGTCGTGATAAGGATCGACGGTGCCATGTCGACCAGGCAGCCGAGCACCAGCAGCAGCACGTTGACCATCATCAGGATCACGTACTTGTTGTGGCTGATGGTGAGGAAGAATGCGGTGATCTTCGACGGCACCTGCATCAGCGCCATCATGTAGCCGACGGCCGAGGCGAACGCGATCAGCGTCATCACCATCGCGACGGTGCGCATCGTGCGGTGAACGAGGCGCGGCAGGTCGCGCCAGCGGTAGTCGCGATAGATGAACATGGTGACGAAGAACGACCACACCGTCGCGACCGCGCCCGCCTCGACGGCGGTGAACACGCCGCCCAGGATGCCGCCGAGGATGATGACGAGCGTGATCAGCCCCCAGAACGCATCGAAGATGATGCGCCCCGCCTGGCGCACCGGCACCACCTCTCGCCTTGCGGGTGGCCGTTGCGGTAGGCGAGGAACAGGCAGAGCATGATCAGCGACAGGCCGAGCAGCAGGCCCGGCATGACGCCGGCCATGAACAGGCTGAGCACCGAGATCGTGCCGCCGGTGGCGAGCGAGTAGATCACCGCGTTGTGGCTCGGCGGCACCAGCAGCGCCTGCACCGACGAGGTGATGGTGAGGTTGGTGGCGAAGACGCGCGGATAGCCCGACGCCTCCATCTGCGGGATCATCACCGAGCCGATCGCCGAGGTGTCGGCAACCGCCGAGCCGGAGATGCCGGAGAGGAACGTGGTGGCGACGATGTTGACCAGCGACAGGCCGCCGCGCAGTCGGGTGACGCCGACCAGCACGTTGGCGAGTGCGACCAGCCGCCCGGCCATGCCGCCCTCGGCCATGATCGCGCCGGCGAGGACGAAGAACGGGATGGTCAGCATGGCGAACTTCGACACGCCGCTGGACACCTGCAGCATCACCGCTTCGAGCGGAATGTCGACCCACCACGCCGCGGCGATCGCCGACAGGCCGAGCGCGTAGGCGATCGGCACGCCGAGGACCACGCAGCCCAACAGCGTCAGGATGACGACGAGGGCGTCCATGCGCGCTAGTCGAACTCGACGGCGGCCGCCTGGGCGCCGTCATGCGTGTCGGCGAGCGGGTCGGCCGGTCGGCCGAGGGTCAGGCGCTCGACCACGAACAGCATCAGGCACACGCCGCCGAGCGGGATCGGCAGATATGTGACGCCGGCCGAGAGGATGGGGAATTCGGCGATCGACTGCTCCCAGGTCGCAGCACAGAGCGCGTGGCCGCGGATGAGCATGAACAGTCCGACCAGCAGCACGAGCAGTTCGGCGATGACGTCGACGGCGATGGCCAGCGGCTGCGGAAGCTGGTCGCGCACATAGGCGACGCGCATGTGAACGCCGTAGCGGTAGCAGGCGGCGGCGCCGAAGAACGTCATCACCACGGTCAGCAGGATCGCCATCGGCTCGGGCCACGAGGCGGCGTGGTTGAGCACGTAGCGGGTGAACACGCCCCACGGGATGATGAACGAAATGAAGACGAGCGCTGCGCCGGAGATGCCGGCGCAGACGACGTAGAGGGCGTCCATGACGCGGCGGAAGGCGGTCATGCGGGGCTACGCCGTGTCGAGAAACCCGTCATTGCGAGCGGAGCGAAGCAACCCAGGGCGTCACCGCAGGCGTCTGCCACGCGGCCCTGGGTTGCTTCGTCGCTGCGCTCCTCGCAATGACGGAGCACGGTCACTACGGGCAAATCCGTCAGGAAACCGCCTGGATCCGCTTGATGGAGTCGGCGTATTTGGCGCCGTACTTGTCCCACACCGGCTTGACCGCGTCCTGCCACGGCTTCTTGTCGTCGATCTGCACCATGGCGATGTTGGCGTTCTTCGCCTTGTCGAGCGCGTCGCGCTCCTTCGCGTCCCACAAGGTGCGCGCCTCCATCTGCGCCTCTCGCGCGAGCTTGCGGAACAGCGCCTGGTCGTCCTTGGACAGACCCTCCCAGGTGCGCTTGGACATCATCAGCATCTCCGGCACGATCAGGTGCTCGGTGAAGGTGTAGTTCTTGGCGACCTCGTAGTGGTGGTCGAACACGTAGCTCGGCGGGTTGTTCTCGGCGCCGTCGATCACGCCGGTCTGCAGCGCGGAGAACACCTGATCGTAGCCCATCGCGATGCCGTTGGCACCGAGCGCGTTGGCCATGTCGACGAAGATCGGGTTGCCGATCACGCGCACCTTCAGCCCGTGCATGTCGGCGATCGTCTTGATCGGGTGTTTCGTGTTGTAGAAGCTGCGCGCGCCGGCATCCATCCAGCACAGCCCGACCAGCTTCGCGTTGGGGTTGTCGGTGACCTTCGACAGCAGGTCGGCGCCGACGTCGCCGTCCATCGTCTGCCGCATGTGGGCGCTGTTACGGAACAGGACCGGCAGGTTGAGGACGTTGAGGTCGTCGATCACCGGCCCGAGCGCGCCGACCGAGACGCGCACCAGCTGGATCGCGCCGATCTGCGTCTGCTCGATGGTCTCCTTCTCGCCGCCGAGCTGCATCGACGGATACATCTGGATGGTTATGCGGCCGCCCGTCGCGGCGTCCAGCTTCTTGCCCATGCTCTCGACGGCGGCGACGGTGGGATAGCCCTCCGGGTGCACGTCGGCGGCCTTCAGCGTCAGCTTGGATTGGGCGGAAGCAAGGCGGGGCATGCCAAGGGCGGCGATCGCGGCGAGGCCGCCCAGGCGCATGGCGTCGCGTCGGTGCATCATGATCCGATTCCCTCCCCTCGAATGCGGCTTCCGTTGCCCGGGCCGCTGGTGTAACGATCGCTTATACGATGACCCGACAACCCGCAAGCGCCGGCCGGCCGCCGATGCCCGCGCTGCTTCGGCCGCTGAAACCGCCACGCAACCGCGTCGCCGAAGTGGCGGGGCGCATCGCCGAGCAGATCGCCGCCGGCCGCTACACGCCGGGCGACCGGCTGCCGACCGAGCAGCAGATGATGGAGGCGATGGGCGTCAGCCGCACCGTTATCCGCGAGGCGGTGGCGGCGCTGCGGGCGGACGGGATGGTGGTGACGCGCCAGGGCGCCGGCGCGTTCGTCGCCGCCGCCCGGCTGCCGTTCCGCATCTCGGCGGCGGACGTGGACACCGTGTCCGACGTGCTGGACATCATGGAGCTGCGCACGGCGGTCGAGATGGAATCGTCGGGACTGGCCGCGGAGCGCGGATCGCCGTCGCAGCTTCGTGCCGTTGCGCGCAGCTGCGACGCGATCGAGCGGGCGATGGCGCGCGACGAGATGGCGATCGAGGAGGACGCCGCGTTCCACCGCGCCATCGCCCGCGCCAGCGGCAACCCGCAATTCGTGCGGTTCCTGGACTATCTCGGCAGCTTCATCATCCCGCGCTACTCGATCCGCGCCGAGCCGGACCGGGTGTCCGATCAGCAGGCCTACATGCGCGGCTTCCAGGCCGAGCATCGCGAGATCGACCGCGCCATCCAGGCGCGTGATCCGCAGCGCGCGCGTCAAGCGATGCGGACACATCTGACGAACAGCCAGGCGCGCTACCGGGCACTCGCGCAATCGGCTAAGATGTAGGGTCGGCCGGGCGGCGCCGGGCGATGTTACCGAATGGTACCGTCCCCCTGATGGGATCGCCCGCCGTGGGATCGCGTCGGCCATGTTGGGTGCTGCCATGAAACGGCCGACGCGGAACCGTCACCTGGACCGGGCGTTCTCACTCGTTAAGCGTGTGCGCGGCGCTGGGCGAGGCAGGCGATCGCACCTCGTGCTCAGAGGGGAACTGACGTGGCTGCCACCGCCGACCTGAACGAGCTGCTGATCAGCAGCGTGATCGACTACGCGATCTACATGATCAGCCCGGAAGGCCGGGTCGTCAGCTGGAACCCTGGCGCGGAGCGGATCAAGGGCTACACCGCCGACGAGATCGTCGGCCGGCACTTCTCCACGTTCTACACCGAGGAGGAGCGCGCGTGCGGCGTGCCGGCGACGGCGCTGTGGACCGCCGCCGAGACCGGCCGGTTCACCGCCGAGGGCTGGCGGCTGCGCAAGGACGGCAGTCGGTTCTGGGCCATGGTCGTCATCGATCCGATCAGGAAGGACGGCGAGCTGATCGGTTTCGCGAAGGTCACGCGCGACATGACCGAGCAGCGCGCGGCACAGCGCGCCGCCCTGGAAAGCGAACGCCGCTTCCGCCTGCTGGTGCAGAGCGTCACCGACTACGCGATCTTCATGCTCGACCCGGACGGCCACGTGGCCAACTGGAACGCCGGGGCCGCGCGGATCAAGGGCTACGAGGCGTACGAGATCGTCGGGCAGCACTTCTCGCGTTTCTACACGCCGGAGGACTTCGACGCCGGCGCGCCGGCGCGGGCGCTGGAGACGGCGCGCCGCGACGGACGCTACGAGGCCGAGGGATGGCGGCTGCGCAAGGACGGCGCGCGCTTCTGGGCGCATGTCGTGCTCGATGCCATCCACGACGACGACGGCACGCTGATCGGCTTCGCCAAGATCACCCGCGACCTGACCGAGCGGCGCGAGGCGCAGCGGCAACTGGAGCAGTCGCGCGAGCAGTTGTTCCAGGCGCAGAAGATGGAGGCGGTGGGACAGCTCACGGGCGGGCTGGCGCACGACTTCAACAACCTGCTGGCGGGGATCATCGGCAGCCTGGAAATTTCGCGCACGCGCATTGCGCAGGGGCGCATCGGCGAGATCGAGCGCTACATCGGCGCGGCGCTGGGTGCGGCGTCGCGCGCCGCGGCGCTGACACACCGGCTGCTGGCGTTCGCGCGGCGGCAGACGCTCGATCCGAAACCGACGGATGCGAACCGGCTGGTCGCGAACATGGAGGAGCTGGTCCGGCGCACTGTCGGCCCTGCGATCAAGGTGGAGACGGTGCTGGCGATCGGGCTGTGGGAGGCGTTGTGCGACACCAACCAGCTCGAAAGCGCGATCCTCAACCTGTGCATCAACAGCCGCGACGCGATGCCGGACGGCGGCCGGCTGACGATGGAGACCGCGAATACGTGGCTGGATGCGATCGGCGCGCGCCAGCGCAACATGCAGCCCGGCCAGTATGTCGCGGTCAGCGTGAGCGACACTGGCGCCGGCATGCCGCCGGAGGTGCAGGAGCGCGCCTTCGATCCGTTCTTCACGACGAAGCCGATCGGCCAGGGCACCGGGCTCGGCCTGTCCATGGTGTACGGCTTCGCCAAGCAGACCGGCGGCGAGGTGCGGATCTATTCCGAGGTCGGCCACGGCACGACGGTGACGATCTATGTGCCGCGCCACGTCGGCGCACCGAGCGAGGACGAGGCTGACGACCGCGCGGACCTCTCGCCCGCCGAAGCGAGCGAGACGGTGCTGGTCGTCGACGACGAGCCGAGCATCCGCATGGTGGTCGGCGATTCGCTGAAGGAGCTGGGCTACACCGTGCTGGAGGCCACCGACGGCACGTCGGGGCTGGCGGTGCTGCAATCGAAGGCGCGCGTCGACCTGCTGGTGACCGATGTCGGGCTGCCCGGAGGGATGAACGGCCGCCAGATGGCCGACGCGGCCCGGCAGCAGCGTCCGAACCTGAAGGTGCTGTTCATCACCGGCTATGCGACAAACGCGGCGATCGGCAACGGACAGCTCGAGCCGGGGATGCACGTGCTCACCAAGCCGTTCGCGGTGGAGAAGCTGGCGCTGCGGGTGCAGTCCATCATCAGCGAGGGCGAGCGGCCGCATTGACGGCCGCTTCGCGCTGACCGCGCGGCACGAACCCGCGTTCCGCTGTTCCGAACCCCGCCGGCGTCTGGCAGGATCGGCGGCGGGAGGTGATGCGATGCGCCGACGCACGTTCCTTGCGTGATGCGTCGCGCCTGAGGCGGGCTGTACCTGAAGCGTTTCACACTCCGTGCGCCCGGCAGGGTTACGGTGTGTATCCGGTCGCAGCGCACGGTTACTGCGCGAGGCATGGTTCCGCCCGTCGGCGAACGGCAGAGGGATGGTCCCCGAGCACGCGCCAGACAGGTTCGGAGACTTCGGTCATGTTCACGAAGATCACGACGACCGCCCTGCTCGCCGGCCTCGCGCTGGCCACGGCGACCACCCTGCCGGTTTGCGGCGCGATGGCGCACACCACCTCCGCGAGCCATGGGGGCAAGTCGGCTGGCGGCGGGCACAGCAGCTCGGCGGGCCGGGGCGATCATTCCGGCGACCGCGGCGACCGCGCCGATCGCGGCGGCGACCGTGGCGGCGACCGTTCGTTCGGTGGCGGCAACGGCGGCGCTGCCGGGACGCTCGGTACGGCGCTGGGCGTCGCGCACGCGCTGGGAATTCCGGGGTTTTGAGGACCACGGGGGCCGGCGCGGCCCGGACGACCGGGCCCGCCGCGTTCCGCCGCTTCCATCGGCAGTTGAGTTTGCCCTTTGCGTCGTCGCCAGCACACGCAAGGGTGGTGAAAGATGCCCACCTAGCCTGCAAGTGAAACGATTCGTGCACCGAGCATTCGATCGTGTAACGTATGACCGGGCTCGCAGCGTCCCGGCGCGTGGTGGCGCACGGTGCCCATCGGCGAACGGCACAGGGATGGTCCCGCGCACCCGCCGCAACGGTTCGGAAATGTCAGTCATGTTCAGGAAGATCGCGACGACGACCCTGATCGCCGGCCTCGCGCTGGGCACCGTGGCGGCCCTGCCGCTCGCCGCCGCGATGGCGCACGACGACTCGCACGGGAGCAAGACGGGCTCGACCAGCCACGGCAGCGGGCACAGCAGCTCGGCGAGCAGCAATCATTCCGGGGGTTCCGGCCACGGCGACCATTCGCGGGATTCCGTCGGCGGTGGCTCGGGCGGCGGCAACACTGGCGGCTCGACTAACGGCACCTCCGGCGCGGTCGGCACGGCCCTGGGTGTGGCGCACGCGCTGGGAATTCCGGGGTTCTGAGGATCACGTCGCGGGCGTGACCCGGAGCGCCGCGCCCGCCGCATGCCGGCGCGCCAGCCTCGGCCGCACTATGAACAGCGTTTCGGCAATATGACTGTTGTGGAACGACCCCGGCCGCCCTAGACCGGTGCGCGGCCGTGCCTCTCCCCTCCCGGCGGCCGCCCAACCGAAGAGTCCTTCATGCAAAGCGACGCGCCGACCGTCGAAGCCGACCCGGCTGTCGACACCATTGACGCCGGCGAGGTCGATCTTGCGGCGCTGCACGCCGAGGTGACGTCTCTCGTCCAGACCATGCGCCGGGACGCGGACGCCATCGCCGCCGCGTGGCCGGCGGTGCAGGACGAGCGGGGGTTCGCGCCGAGTGCGGCGAACCTCGCCCATTATCTCGCTCTGCGGCGCCACGACCTGCGCGGCTTGCAGCGGCGGCTGATGACCGTCGGGCTGTCGTCGCTGGGCCGGCTGGAGAGCCGGGTCGTTCCCGCACTCGAAGCGGTGGAGGCGAGCCTGGCCGCGCTGTGCGGAACGTCGCGGCCTTCCTATCCACCGGCGGCGGCTTTCTTCGCGGGCGAGCGACTGCTGGCCGCGCGCACGCGCGAGGTGCTGGGGCCGCCGTCGATGCCGCGCGGCACGGCGCTGCTCGTCACCTGCCCGTCCGAGGCGGCCGACGGCCCGGACTTCGTCCGCAGCGTGGCGGCCAGCGGCGTCGAGGCGCTGCGCATCAACTGCGCGCACGACGATGCCGCCGCGTGGGAGCGCATGATCGGCTTCGCCCGCGCGGCCGAGGTGGTGACCGGGCGCAGGCTTCGCGTGCTGATGGACCTGGCCGGCCCGAAGATACGCACCGGGGCGGTGCGGCATCCGCCGGGGGACAAGCAGCTTCGCCCGAACGCGATGCTGGCGCTGGCGCCGCCCGGCGGGCTGGCGACGTTGCCGGACGACGCGCCGGCGCTCGCGGCCGAATGCCAGCTGCCGGAGGCGTTGCGGA
>Ga0209040_10001010_pt1 | contig 21978 bp, 19 predicted proteins | sample BogFormECP12_OM3_FD_188240 | JGI IMG/M metagenome (GOLD analysis project Ga0209040, IMG submission 188240) | Bog forest soil microbial communities from Calvert Island, British Columbia, Canada - ECP12_OM3 (SPAdes) (version 2) | ecosystem: Environmental > Aquatic > Freshwater > Wetlands > Bog ... | reverse complement strand
CGAGGCGCCCGACTCGCCGGTCAACGTCATTCACCTGCCTGTGAAGTCGAAGGTTCGTGGATCAGGACCGAGCCGGTTGCCGTCGTCGAGCGAAGAGATCGACGCCATGTCGTTGCTGCTGAGTTCGAAATCGAACACGTCGAAGTTGCCCGCAATCCGCTTAGGGTTCACTGACTTGGGGATCACGATATTACCGAGCTGAATATGCCACCGAATCAGAACCTGGGCGGGCGTTCGGCCGCAGCTTTCGGCGACCCCGGTGATGGTCGGATGGGTCAGCAACGATCCCCGCCCGAGCGGTCCCCACGCCTCGGTCGCGATGCCCAGGCGGGCATGGACCTTTCGCAACTCGGTTTGCGGCAGCCGCGGGTGCAGCTCGACCTGGTTGACGGCGGGCACAATCCCGGTGGCATCGATAAGGACGTCGAGGTGCTCGGGTTCGAAATTGCTGACCCCGATCGACCGGATCCGGCCCTGATCGCGCAGGTGAGCGAACGCCTTGAAGGTGTCGACGAACTTGTTCCGCTGCGCCATCGGCCAATGCACCAGGTAAAGGTCCAGATATTCGATCCCCAGCCGATGCATGCTGGCGTCGAATGCCGCCAGCGTGCTCTCGTAGCCCTGGTCGGCGTTCCACAGCTTGGTGACCAAGTAGAGTTCGTCTCTGGGCACGCCGGACGCAGCGACTGCGCGGCCGGTTTCGCGTTCGTTGCCGTACATCGCCGCGGTGTCGATATGGCGGTAACCGGTGCGCAGCGCGGTGCCCACCGCCTGCTCGGTGTCTGCGGGCGGGATCTTGAATACGCCGAATCCGACGGCGGGAATGCCATTACCGTCGTTCAGTGGGATCAAGGGGCCTAAGGAACTAGCCATGACACGAAGTCTGCCAGGCACGCCGGACCTGCAGCTCAAAGTGCAGAGTGGGTGGGCCGGTCGGCTGCAGAGCGTCGCCACCAAGGTCGGTGTCAAGGTGATTCCGTGGGTGCCGACCCGCGCCGTGCGACTGCTTGCCGGGGGCCGCTCGGTCTCGATCGACGGCAATACGCTGGATCCGACGTTGCAGCTGATGCTGTCGGCGCAGCACGCCATGGGCATCGAGGGTTTGGCGGTAGGTAACGACGTCGTGGCTTCTCGTGCTCTGATGCGGGAGACCTGCCTTGGGTTCGCCGGCCCGCAGGTGCACGTCGGCGTCAGCGACCTGTCGATACCTGGACCCGCTGTTCAGATCCCAGCTCGGCACTACCGCCCGGCGACCGCCGAGCCGTCGCCGGTGCTGGTCTTCTACCACGGCGGCGGCTGGACGATCGGCGACTTGGACACCCACGATGCGCTGTGCCGGCTGACCTGCCGTGACGCCGACGTCCATGTGCTGTCCATCGATTACCGGCTGGCCCCTGAGCACCCGGCGCCCGCCGCGATCGACGACGCCTATGCGGCGTTTCGGTGGGCTGACGAGCACGCCGGCGAGCTCGGGGCGATACGCGGCAAAGTGGCCGTCGGCGGGGACAGCGCCGGCGGCAACCTGGCGGCCGTGGTGTCCCAGCTGGCGCGCGACGACAGGGCCACCCAGGACCCTCCGGGTCCCCTGCCGGTGCTGCAGTGGCTGATCTATCCGCGGACTGATTTCACCGCGCAGACCCGGTCGTTGAGCCTGTTCGCCGAGGGGTTTTTGCTGACCAAGCACGATATGGACTGGTTCGAGACCCAATATCTGGGCGACTCGGACCTCGAGCCGACAGATCCGCGGATATCGCCGCTGCTCGCCGAGTCGCTGTCAGGTTTGCCGCCCGCGCTGATCGCGACCGCGGGCTTCGACCCGCTGCGCGACGAGGGTAATCGGTACGCGGCGGCGCTGCGCGCAGCCGGCACGCCCGTCGACTTGCGCTCTTTTGGGTCGCTGACTCATGGCTTCGCCAGCCTGTTCCCGCTCGGCGGTGGCAGTGCCATCGCAACCACTGAGTTGGTCTCGGCGTTGCGCGCCCACCTCAGCCGCGTCTGAGCTGGAGCTACTGACGCCGGTACGCTATAGACGCGATAACCGGCCGCGCCGCGGTCGGAGCAGTAAAGCCGACATTCACACGACGGAGGGTGAGCGAGTCCGTGGCCGCCAAATCGAAACGCCCCGCCAGCTACGACCTGAATGCCGCCGGGCGCCGACGCGATCTGGCAGTAAGGATCGGGCTTACCGCGATCGTGTTGATTTTCGCCGTCGTCCTGGTCGGCTACATCGTGACCTCGCATAACAAGAAGACTTCCGGTGCCGAACGCGCGGTGCGGGTGACGTCGAGCAAGCTGATCACCAAAGACGGCACTCACGACCCCAAAGCGGTCGTGACGTTCTACGAGGACTTCCTCTGCCCGGCGTGTGGGAACTTCGAGCGACAATTCGGAGCGACGGTGGCGAACCTGATCGACACCGGCGCGATCGCCGCGGACTACTACATGGTGGGTCTGCTTAGCAGACCGCAGAACGATGATTACTCCTCGCGGGCCGGCAATGCGGCCTACTGCGTCGCCGACGAATCGATCGACGCCTTCCGCCGATTCCACACAACGCTGTACCGCAGCAACCTGCAGCCCTCCGAAACCGGCACGACATTTCCCAGCGATGCTCAGTTGATCGAGTATGCCCGCGTGGCCGGCGTGGTCGGCAAGGTGCCCGACTGCGTCAACAGCGGCAAGTACTTGCCGATGGTCGATGGACTGGCCCAAGCCACCGGGATTCACGCCACCCCGACGATCCACATCAACGGCCAGGACTACCAATGGTCGACGCCTCAGGCGCTGGTGGACAAGATCAAAGAGATCGTCGGCGATGTCCCGGGCCTCGACGCGGCGGCGACCCCAGCGGCGTCGTGACCGTCGCGGCGTCAGCGCAGACTGGCGAGCCAGTTAAGGATTCAGCTTCGCTGTCTCGGCGCGCAGCGACGGTGCCGCCGGCGAGCGCATGGTGGGTGCTGATAGCCGGTGTGATCGGGTTGATCGCCTCGTTCACGCTGACCGTGGAGAAGATCAAGATCCTGCTCAACCCGTCGTTCGTGCCGTCGTGCAACATCAACCCGATCGTGTCCTGCGGTTCGGTGATGACGACGCCACAAGCCTCGGTGCTGGGTTTCCCCAATTCGCTCATCGGCATTGCCGGGTTCACTGTGGTAGCAGTCACCGGTGTCTTGGCTGTGGCGAAAGTGCCGCTGCCGCGGTGGTATTGGGTTGGATTGACAGTCGGGACACTGGTCGGGGCCGCGTTCGTGCACTGGCTGATCTTCCAAAGCCTTTACCGCATCGGGGCCCTGTGCCCGTATTGCATGGTGGTGTGGGTGGCCACCATCTCGCTGTTGGTGGTGGTCAGCGCGGTCGCGTTCCGGCCAACCGGTGAAAGCCATAACAGCGCAGTGATCCGTGAGCTCTGCCGTTGGCGTTGGTCGATTGCCGCGCTGTGGTTCACCGCGGTCTTTCTGCTGATTCTGGCCCGGTTCTGGGACTACTGGTCGACGCTTCTATAAACAGCCGAGGTAGGGACGCGCGTGATCTCAAAAGTGTTGGTGGCCAATCGCGGCGAGATCGCCATTCGTGCGTTCCGCGCCGCCTACGAGCTCGGTGTCGGCACCGTTGCGGTCTATCCCTACGAAGACCGGAATTCGGTGCACCGCCTCAAGGCGGACGAGTCCTACCAAATCGGGGAGATCGGCCACCCGGTGCGGGCTTATCTGTCGGTCGACGAAATCGTCGACACGGCTCGACGTTCCGGCGCCGACGCGGTTTATCCCGGTTACGGGTTCTTGTCGGAGAACCCCGAGCTGGCGGCCTCCTGCGCGGACGCGGGTATCACATTCGTCGGCCCTAGCGCCGAAGTGCTTGAGCTGACCGGCAATAAGTCCCGCGCGATCGCGGCCGCGCGCGAGGCCGGTCTGCCGGTCCTCAGGTCGTCGGCGCCGTCGGCATCTGTCGACGAACTGGTGTCCGCCGCCGCGGACATGCAATTCCCGTTGTTCGTCAAGGCGGTGGCCGGCGGCGGGGGCCGCGGGATGCGGCGTGTCAGCGATCCGGCCGCGCTGCCTGAGGCCATCGAAGCTGCCAGCCGAGAAGCCGAGTCGGCGTTCGGGGATCCGACGGTCTACCTCGAGCAGGCGGTGATCAACCCACGCCATATCGAGGTTCAGATCCTGGCCGACACTCACGGGAACGTGATCCACCTCTACGAGCGGGACTGCAGTGTGCAGCGACGCCACCAGAAAGTCGTCGAACTGGCCCCCGCTCCCAACCTGGCTGAGGAGTTGCGCGCCAAAATCTGTTCCGACGCAGTGGCTTTCGCCCGGCACATCAACTACAGCTGTGCGGGCACCGTGGAGTTCTTGTTGGACGAGCGCGGGCATCACGTCTTCATCGAGATGAATCCACGTATCCAGGTTGAGCACACCGTTACCGAGGAGATCACCGACGTCGATTTGGTTTCCAGCCAGCTGCGGATCGCCTCCGGTGAGACCCTCGACGATTTGGGTCTGCGCCAGGAGACGGTCCGGCCGCATGGCGCTGCGCTGCAGTGCCGCATCACCACCGAAGATCCGGCCAACGGGTTCCGGCCCGACACCGGCCGGATCAGCGCCTACCGCAGCCCGGGCGGGGCGGGCATCCGGCTGGACGGCGGAACCAATCTGGGCGCTGAGATCAGCGCACACTTCGATTCCATGCTGGTCAAGCTGACCTGTCGGGGCCGTGACTTCCACACTGCGGTGAACCGGGCACGGCGCGCGATCGCCGAGTTCCGGATCCGTGGCGTGTCGACGAATATCCCGTTCCTGCAGGCGGTTCTGGACGACCCGGACTTCCAGGCCGGCCGCATCACCACCTCGTTCATCGACGAGCGCCCGCAGCTGCTCACGGCACGATCGTCGGCCGATCGCGGCACCAAGATCCTCAACTACCTCGCCGACGTCACCGTCAACAAACCACATGTCTCACGACCGTCGACGGTGTATCCGCACGACAAGCTGCCCGACGTCGATCTGGAGGTCGCGCCACCGCCGGGCTCTAAGCAACGGCTGGTCGAGTTGGGGCCTGAGGGTTTCGCGCGCTGGCTCAGGGAGTCGCCGGCGGTAGGCGTCACCGACACGACGTTCCGCGATGCCCACCAGTCGCTGCTGGCGACACGTGTACGCACCAGCGGTCTTGTGATGGTCGCGCCCTACATCGCCCGGACCATGCCGCAGCTGCTGTCCGTGGAGTGTTGGGGGGGTGCGACTTACGATGTCGCGCTGCGCTTCCTCAAAGAGGACCCCTGGGAACGGCTGGCCGCGCTGCGTGAAGCGATGCCCAACATCTGCCTGCAGATGCTGCTGCGAGGCCGCAATACCGTTGGCTACACACCGTATCCGGAGCTGGTTACGTCGGCGTTCGTGGAGGAGGCGACGGCCACCGGTATCGACATCTTCCGGATTTTCGACGCGTTGAACAACCTTGAGTCGATGCGTCCAGCTATCGACGCGGTGCGCGAAACAGGCTCTGCGATAGCCGAAGTCGCGATGTGCTACACCGGCGACCTGTCTGACCCGGGTGAGCAGCTTTACACGCTCGACTACTACCTGAAATTGGCTGAGCAGATCGTGCACGCCGGCGCACATGTGCTCGCCATCAAAGACATGGCCGGATTGCTGCGGCCGCAGGCGGCACGGCAATTGGTCAGTGCGTTGCGCAGTCGCTTCGACCTGCCCGTGCACGTGCACACCCACGACACACCGGGCGGCCAGCTGGCCAGCTACGTGGCTGCCTGGCAGGCGGGCGCCGACGCAGTGGACGGTGCCGCCGCGCCGATGGCGGGAACGACCAGCCAGCCGGCGCTGAGTTCGATCGTCGCCGCCGCCGCGCACACGGAGTACGACACCGGTCTGTCGCTGTCGGCGGTGTGCGCACTGGAGCCTTACTGGGAGGCGCTGCGAAAGGTCTATGCGCCCTTCGAATCTGGGCTGCCCGGCCCGACGGGACGGGTGTATCACCATGAGATTCCGGGCGGGCAATTGTCGAATCTGCGCCAGCAGGCCATTGCGCTGGGGTTGGGGGATCGGTTCGAGGAGGTCGAAGAGGCCTACGCCGGTGCCGACCGGGTGCTGGGCAGGCTGATCAAAGTCACGCCATCGTCGAAGGTGGTCGGTGATCTGGCGCTGGCGTTGGTTGGCGCGGGCCTGAGTGCAGACGAATTCGCCGCAGATCCAGGGCGATTCGATATCCCGGAGTCAGTATTGGGATTCTTGCGTGGCGAGCTGGGTGACCCGGCAGGTGGGTGGCCCGAACCGCTGCGCACCAAGGCCCTGGCCGGCCGGGGCCCGGCCAAGCCTGTCGAGCAACTCACGCCGGAAGATGAGGCCACCCTCGCACTGCTTGGCGCGAAACGCCAAGCCACCCTCAACCGGCTGCTATTCCCCGGCCCAACAAAGGAATTCGAGGCGCACCGGGAAAGCTACGGCGACACGTCGCGGCTGTCCGCCAACCAATTCTTCTACGGCCTGCGCCAAGGCGAAGAACACCGGGTGCAACTGGAGCCCGGCGTGGAACTGCTGATCGGCTTGGAGGCCATCTCCGAGCCCGACGAACGCGGCATGCGCACGGTGATGTGCATCATCAACGGTCAGCTGCGGCCGGTGGAGGTGCGTGACCGCAGCATCGCGAGCACGATTCCGACCGCGGAGAAGGCTGACCGGGCCAACCCCAACCACATCGCGGCACCCTTCGCCGGGGTCGTCACCGTCGGCGTCTCCGTCGGCGACCGGGTGAGCGCCGGCCAGACCATCGCCACCATCGAGGCAATGAAGATGGAAGCGCCGATCACTGCGCCCGCCGACGCCACCGTGGAGCGAGTAGCGGTGTCCGCCACCGCCCAGGTAGAGGGCGGGGATCTGCTGGTGGTGCTCACCTGACCGTGCCGGCGACGATGCAGAGCAAGAGAGCGATGTGGGGGCACCTCCCGCTTGCGGGGGAGAGGAGCGGCGCTTGTGACTCGGATCATCGGCGGCGTCGCCGGGGGACGGCGGATCGCGGTACCGCCGCGGGGTACCCGGCCGACCACCGATCGGGTCCGCGAATCGCTGTTCAACATCGTGGCCGCCCGGCGAAACTTCAACGGTATGTCTGTCCTGGACCTATACGCCGGCTCGGGTGCGCTGGGCCTGGAGGCGCTGTCGCGCGGTGCGACGTCGGCGCTGTTCGTCGAGTCCGACCACCGCGCGGCGGCCGTGCTCGCGCGCAACATCGCCACCCTCGACCTGCCCGGCGCGACGCTGTGTCGCGGGTTGGTGACGGCCGTGCTGGCGGCCGGGGCCGCAGCGCCGGTCGATCTCGTCTTGGCCGACCCGCCTTACGACGTCGAGACGGCCGACGTTCAGGCCGTTTTGGCCGCTCTGACCACACACGACTGGGCTCACGAAGGAACGCTCGCCGTTTTTGAACGCGCGGCCGGCAGCACGCCGCTGAGTTGGCCGACTGGGTGGCATCCCTGGCAGCAGCGGGTTTACGGCGACACCCGTTTGGAGCTGGCCGAATGGCTCTGAGTCAGGTGTAGCGTCATCGCACATGACCGCCGGCGACGATGCAGAGCGAAGCGATGAGGAGGAGCGGCGTGATGGCTGCGCCGGCGACGATGCAGAGCGAAGCGATGAGGTGGGGGCACCGCCCGCTTGCGGGGGAGAGCGGCGCAAATGAGCGGCGCGGTATGCCCGGGGTCATTTGATCCGGTCACGTTGGGCCACATCGACGTTTTCGAACGCGCCTCGGCCCAGTTTGACGAAGTGGTGGTGGCGATTCTGGTCAACCCCGCAAAAAAAGGCATGTTCGACCTCGACGAGCGGATCGCGATGATCAAGGAGTCGACGGCGCATCTGCCCAACCTGCGGGTGGAGGGCGGGGAAGGTCTGGTCGTCGACTTCGTCACCGCGCGCGGGATGACGGCCATCGTCAAGGGGCTGCGCACCGGCACCGACTTCGAATACGAACTGCAGATGGCGCAGATGAATAAACACGTCGCCGGTGTCGACACCTTCTTCGTGGCAACCACACCGCGGTATTCGTTCGTGTCGTCATCGCTGGCGAAAGAGGTCGCGCTGCTTGGCGGTAATGTCTCCGAGCTGCTGCCCGAGCCGGTCAACCGCCGGCTGGCCGAAAAACTGCGCCAGCGCGGCCGGGCGTAGCTCCGGCCGCGCTAGCGGATTGGTTTCGTCAGCTCTCGGCGAGCGCGCTGTGCAGTGACTGCTTCGCTTCGTTGATCGCAGTCAAGACCTTGGTTCGAGCCTCGGCGAGTTTCGCCTTCTGCTCATCCGTGCCCGACCACACGATGGTCCGCGCTAGCCCGGCGAGTTCGAAGAGTCCCCAACGGATCTTGATGACATCGCCGAACTTTGCGGCGCGACCCAGGAACGCGTGGGTGGTCTCACTGCTGATGCCCTTCCACGCCAACACATTCGTGCCCAGCTCGGTCAGGGTGGCCACCCCGTCGTTGACCGTCACGAAGCCGCGGCCGGCCAGTAGTCCGATAGCGAGCTCGACGACCCCCTGCGGAGGAGTGAAAGCGCCCTCGGTCGCCTCGGAAACGCGCTGCACAATCTGCTCGGCGTTCGCCGGCCCGTCGAGCAGCAATGCTGCGGTGCCGATCACTGCCCGCTTGCGGGGCCCACCGAAGCCGTGCCCACCGAAGCCGTGCCCGCCGAAGCCGTGCCCACCGAAGCCAGGTCCGCCCCAGCCGTGCCCGCCGAAGCCTGGGCCACCGAAGCCGGGACCGCCGAAGCCAGGTCCGCCGAAGCCGTGCCCACCGAAACCCGGTCCACCCCAACCGGGGCCACCAGAAAATCCACCACCGAACACCCTTGTTCTCCTTCAGTTAACGGCGACTAGCCAACCGACTCAGTCGCCAAGGTTTATATCTAGTTCCTTGATACGCGGCCGGCCAATACGTGTCAAGAAACTTGATATAAAGGTTGGATGCGGACGCGGGCGCCTGTCCGGTACTAACTCACCGGGCGACGCGCTGGCTAATCGGTGCCTTGGACCACGTATCCATGCCAGCATGGACGAGATGAGCGAACCCGAGGATCAACCGCTGGGCTTTCTGGTGCGCCGGTTGATGGGGCGACTGCGACCCCAGGCGGCGACGGCGTTGCGACCGCTGGGGCTCGGATTGCCGGAATTCGTCTGCATGCGCATTCTCGATGCGTATCCGGGCCGTACCAGCGCCGAGCTGGCGCGGCACACCTACGTCACTGCGCAAGCGATGAACCAGGTTTTGCAAGGGCTGCAAGATATGGGCGTTGTTACCCGCCCCGCGACAGCGCCGTTAGGCCGCGCACTGCCGGCCCAGCTCACCCGCAAGGGCAGGGCGGTGCTCAAGCGCGCGGAAGCGGCCGTCGACGCCGCCGATGAACAGATGCTGGCGCATCTCAGCCGTGCCGAACAACGCCAACTCAAGCGGCTGCTCTACCGCGCCGGGAATCCGTCAACTGACGATGCCTCATCGTGTGACTCTCCCGCCGAATTGCGGGTCGACCAGAAGTAGCCGCCCGCGGCTGCTGGCCACGCTACTAATGGCAGTGATCGTGATGGTCGTGTTCCGTGTCTGGGGAGCCGCCCATCATGCGCAGCATCGGGATGCCGCCCGTCGTCACGAACCGTATAACGAGCACCGTGGCCAGTGCGAGGAAGGCGATATTGAGCCAGGTGGTGTAGTTCAACGAAATGCCGGCGTGCATCACCGTTGCATTGCGTTGCGAAGGAATGAGACTCGCTGCGCCGAAAACCAATTCGACGAGGTAGCCGGCCACGACCATCGCAGCGTAGAAGGTGCCCAGCAGCATCAGCATCATCGCAGTGCCGTAGTACTTGCGGTAGATATTCAAGATCGGCAGGATCAACAGGTCGGCGAAGATGAACGCGACGACGCCGCCGAAGCTGATACCGCCGTTCCACAACACCGCGGCCAGCGGCACGTTGCCGATCGAACAGACGAACGAGACGATCGCGACGACGGGTCCCACGATCGGTCCCCACAGCGTCGACAAAACCGGGTGGTCAACGAAAAAGAAGTGTTGCCAGAATGATTCGGGCACCCAGGCCGCTATGGCACCCGCGATCAGCAGCCCCAGAATCAGATCGCGAAGGATCGCGCTCCATTCCATGACAAACACATGGGAGACCGAGGTAAAACCTTCCCGCGATACCAACCGCCGCCAAAACGAGCCCTCACCTTGAATCGACATGTCCATGGCCGCATGGCCTTCCATCGACCCGGCTAACCCCCGATCGGCCTGTCGACGGGCAGCGTCAATGAGCCGCGAGCGCACGAACAGCCGGAACAGCACAGCCAGAACCACGATCATCAATGGGCCGCCGACGAATTCCGCCGCGGTGAACTGCCAGCCCATCAGCAGAGCCAGGATGATGCCCAACTCCACCACCAGATTTGTAGAGCCGATCTCGAAGGCCATGGCGGCGGTGAAATTGGCGCCCTTGCGGAACAGCGACCGGGCCAGGGCCACCGCGGCATACGAGCACGACGACGACGCGGCGCCCAGTCCGGCCGCGATCGCCAGGGTGCGGGGCCGGTCGTCACCCAGCAGAGCCACCACGGTCGATCGACGCACGACGGCCTGTACCACCGCCGAAAGGGCGAAGCCCAGGATCAACGCCCACAGGATCTCCCACGTCATCGACCCCGCCAGCGTTAACGCATGCCCAACCGCTCCCGCCGCTTCCTCTACCACCACAGCCTCCACTTCGGCCTTTGCGCCTACCTTGGCTCTATCAAAGTACCCCCAGGGGGTATCTTGTCACCCTTGTGCGGCCGTCGGCCCCTTCAGGCCGCGCCGATTCATGATTGCTGTAAATCTGCCCGAGCCGACATAATGACACCAAGTGTGCAGGTGAGTGGGCGCAGCTCCGGTCGCTTAATGCCCGACACACCGGGCCCGGCAACCCAGTCACAGGTGTAACACCAGGCACACTGGTAACAACAACGATGCCGGGAGGGTGTTGCCGTGTACCGAGTATTTGAGGCGCTCGACGAGCTGGGCGCCATTGTCGAAGAAGCTCGTGGTGTGCCGATGACCGCGGGCTGCGTGGTGCCCCGCGGCGACGTGCTCGAACTGATCGATGACATCAAGGACGCGATCCCGGGCGAGCTGGATGACGCCCAGGACGTGCTCGACGCCCGCGACTCGCTGCTGCACGAGGCCAAGGCGCACGCGGACTCCGTGGTGTCCTCGGCCAATACCGAGTCCGACTCGATGCTCAACCACGCCCGCACGGAGGCCGACCGGGTCTTGGCCGAGGCGAAGGCGCAGGCCGACCGGATGGTGGGCGAGGCGCGCCAGCACAGCGAACGAATGGTTTCCGAAGCACGTGAGGAAGCGGTCCGTATCGCGGCGGCGGCCAAACGCGAGTACGAGGCCACCACAGGCCGCGCCAAGACGGAATGCGACCGGCTTGTCGAAAACGGCAACATCTCCTACGAGAAAGCCGTGCAAGAGGGCATCAAAGAACAGCAGCGCCTGGTCTCCCAGACCGAGGTCGTGCAATCGGCCAACGCCGAGTCCACCCGACTCATCGATGCGGCGCACGCCGAAGCCGACCGGCTGCGCGGTGAATGCGACATCTACGTCGACAGCAAGCTGGCCGAGTTCGAGGAGTACCTCAACAGCACCCTGCGCTCGGTCAACCGCGGCCGCCATCAACTGCGGACGGCGGCTGGCGTGCACGACTACGCGCAGCGCTAGCCCTGGTACCGGCGACACCAGGCGGCTGGTGGCCGCCCGTAGGATTGCCGCTATGGCCCGGCAGCACAGCCAAACGGCGCAGCCGAATCCGGGCTCGCCGCTAGCCGTCAACATCGCGCGGCTGGGACGACGCCCGGGATCGATGTTTCCCCTGCACAACGTCGTGTCCAGCCCGTCGCGCATCGGCCTGGAAATGATCGGAATCCAGGTCGGCGCGCCGTTGGAGCTCGATCTCCGCGTCGAATCGGTGTCCGAAGGTGTGCTGGTGACCGGGACGCTGACCGCGCCCACCACCGGCGAATGTGCCCGCTGCCTCACACCGTTCAGCGGGCGCGTCGAAGTCGCGCTGATCGAGCTGTTCGCCTATCCGGACAGCATCACCGACGCGACGACCGACGACGACGAGGTCGGTCGGGTCGTCAACGACATCGTTGATCTCGAGCAGCCGATCATCGACGCAGTGGGACTGGAACTGCCGTTCTCGCCGGTGTGCCGGGCGGATTGCCCGGGCCTGTGTCCGCATTGCGGCATCCCGCTGGCAACCGCCGAGCCCGGTCATCACCACGACGAGATCGACCCGCGCTGGGCCAGGCTGGCCACAATGTTGCGGACCGACGACGACGGGGGCGCGGAGTGAATGACCTGCTCGACGCGCTCGGCGTCGATCTGCCCGATGAGCTGCTGACCCTGGCGCTGACCCACCGCAGCTACGCCTACGAGCACGGCGGTCTACCCACCAACGAGCGCTTGGAGTTTCTCGGCGACGCTGTCCTCGGGCTGACCGTCACTGACGAACTGTTCCACCGACACCCCGACCGCTCGGAGGGGGATCTGGCCAAACTGCGCGCCAGCGTCGTCAACACCCAGGCGTTGGCCGAAGTCGCGCGGAATCTCACCGAGCAAGGACTCGGCGCGCACCTGCTATTGGGACGCGGCGAGGCCAACACCGGTGGGGCCGACAAATCCAGCATCCTGGCAGACAGCATGGAATCGCTGCTGGGAGCGATCTACCTGCACCACGGTATGGACGGCGCGCGGGAGGTGATCCTGCGGCTATTCGGTCCCCTGCTGGACGCCGCGCCGTCCCTGGGCGCCGGATTGGACTGGAAGACCAGCCTGCAGGAGCTGACCGCAGCCCGCGGCCTGGGCGCACCGTCGTATCAGGTCAGCTCGACCGGACCCGACCACCACAAAGAGTTCACCGCCGTCGTGATCGTGACCGACACCGAATACGGATCGGGTGTGGGCCGATCGAAGAAGGAAGCCGAGCAGCATGCTGCGGCAGCCGCCTGGAAAACCCTGAGCGTGCTCGACAGCGCGTGATCTAGATGCCCGAACTACCCGAGGTTGAGGTGGTGCGGCGCGGCTTGCAGGCCCATGTGGTGGGCAGAACCATCACCGCCGTCCGAGTGCATCACCCCCGCGCAGTGCGCCGCCACGAGGCCGGCCCCGCCGACCTGACCGCGCGGCTGCTGGACGCCCGGATCACCGGCACAGATCGGCGCGGAAAGTATCTGTGGCTCCTGCTGGACGAGGGCGACTGCGCGCTCTTGGTCCACCTCGGCATGAGCGGTCAGATGCTGCTAGGGACGGTGCCGAACGCGGGCCACCTGCGGATCGCGGCGGTCCTCGATGACGGTACAACGCTGAGCTTCGTCGACCAGCGCACGTTCGGCGGGTGGCTGCTTGCCGAGATGGTGACGGTGGACGGCAGCGTGGTTCCGGCGCCCGTCGCCCACTTGGCGCGCGATCCTCTCGACCCGCGATTCGACATCGACGCGGTGGTCAGCGTGTTGAGGCGCAAGCACTCCGAGATCAAACGCCAGCTGCTCGACCAGACCGTGGTGTCGGGCATCGGCAACATCTACGCCGACGAAGCGTTGTGGCGCGCCAAGGTGAACGGCGCGCGCGTCGCCGACCTGCTGACCCGTCGGCAGCTGACGTCAGTCCTAGAGGCGGCCGCCGAGGTGATGCGCGACGCACTGGCGCAGGGCGGCACCTCGTTCGATTCGCTCTACGTCAACGTCAACGGTCAATCCGGCTACTTCGACCGGTCGCTCAACGTGTACGGCCGCGAGGGTGAACACTGCCGGCGCTGCGGGGCGGTGATCCGCCGCGAAAAGTTCATGAATCGCTCGTCGTACCACTGTCCGCGGTGCCAGCCGCGTCCGCGAACGCTGCGGCATTGACGACTATCCGGCGCGCCGAGATCGACGTTGGAGCGTCGTCAGTCGAGTTTTCGTGCTCTAGTGTCGATCTCGACGCATGCCAAATCGACTGAGACGCAAGCACGCAGTGAGTGGAATCGATCTCGCTGAGGTCGTCGCCAAACTGGAAGGTCCTAACCGGACGGCTTCGGTCATCGACGCCGGTTGCACGGATTTGTCGGCGATACCGGCACAGTGGCGCGCTTATCGGGGTCGAGTGAGTCGATGGCCGCGCTGGCGCGTCGAGTCGACGCTAGCGTCACGCTCGCTTAAATTTCCTGCGCTGGCGTCGATCTCGACGCAAGGCGTTTGGCGCCTGGTTCCGCCACGCCTGTTCTATGAGTTCTTGAGCGCGGGCGCTGTCCAGGCTGCCCAACCGGACCTGCAGGTAGGTGTCCGGGTTCGCTTTGGCGGCGGCCTCGGCGGCGTCCTCCGGGATGCAGAAGATCGCGGTGTCCTCGTGCCGGCCCATTCCCAGAAACGGGAACCTTAAACCGGAAGTGCGACGTCTCCGTTACCTCAGGCAAAGCGGCACCGACCGTCGGATGTCTTCGGTGGTGATCACTCGTTTCATCTTGCTGCTTGACCCGGGACGATGGTGCCCGTTCGCTAATACCCGCGCTGCGAGATCAACCTTAGAGCGACATAAGTCGACTTTTCGCGCTCTGCCGGTCGATCTCGGCGCGTGGCGAGCCGGTAGAAAGAACCCATGACGGAACTGTGGGTGGAACGCACCGGGGTGCGCCGCTATACCGGGCACAGCTCGCGCGGAGCCCAAGTACTCATCGGCTCCGAGGACGTCGACGGGGTATTTACTCCCGGCGAGTTGATGAAGATCGCGCTCGCCGCGTGTAGCGGGATGTCCAGTGACCACCCGGTGGCCCATCGCCTCGGCGACGATTACCAGGCGACGATTCGGGTGTCCGGCGACGCCGACCGCGAGCAGGAGCGCTATCCGCTGCTGCAGGAGACCCTCGAAATCGACATGGCAGGGTTGTCCGAGCAAGAAAAGGAGCGCCTGCTGGTTGTGGCCAACCGGGCCATCGACCAAGTCTGTACTGTCGGCCGAACTCTGAAATCCGGCACGACGATCACCTTCGAGGTAGCCGATGTCGGAGCCTGACTCGGAAGCTGACGGCGTACGCCTTACCGCCTGGGTGCACGGGCGGGTGCAAGGTGTTGGCTTCCGGTGGTGGACTCGCTCGCGGGCGCTGGAACTCGGACTGACCGGCTACGCCGCCAACCGTCCCGACGGGCGGGTGCAGGTGGTCGCGCAGGGCTCACGTGACGCGTGTGAACGGTTGTTACGCCTGTTGCAGGACGGGAAAACGCCTGGCCACGTCGACAACGTTGTCGTCGATTGGTCGCCGCGCGGCGAACCGATCAGCGGGTTCACCGAGCGGTAGTCTGGCACGCCGTGTACCTCAAGAGCCTGACGCTGAAGGGCTTCAAATCCTTCGCCTCGCCGACGACGCTGCGGTTTGAGCCCGGCATCACCGTAGTCGTCGGGCCCAACGGGTCGGGCAAATCCAACGTTGTGGATGCGTTGGCCTGGGTGATGGGGGAGCAGGGAGCCAAGACGCTGCGGGGCGGCAAGATGGAAGACGTCATCTTCGCTGGGACGTCGTCGCGGGCTCCGCTGGGCCGCGCCGAGGTCGTTGTCACCATCGACAACTCCGACAATGCCTTGCCGATTGAATACTCCGAAGTGTCGATCACCCGCCGGATGTTTCGCGACGGCGCCAGCGAATACGAAATCAACGGCAGCAGTTGCCGTTTGATGGACGTCCAGGAGCTGCTGAGCGACTCCGGCATCGGCCGTGAGATGCATGTCATCGTCGGGCAGGGCAAGCTGAACGAGATCCTGGAATCACGGCCGGAGGATCGGCGGGCATTCATCGAAGAAGCCGCCGGTGTGCTCAAACACCGCAAGCGCAAGGAAAAAGCCGTCCGCAAGCTCGAGGCGATGTCGGCGAACCTGGCCCGGCTCACCGATCTGACCACCGAACTGCGCCGCCAGCTCAAACCGTTGGGCCGGCAGGCCGAGGTGGCTCGCCGGGCCCAGACCATCCAGGCCGATCTGCGCGATGCCCGGTTGCGGCTGGCCGCCGCCGACGTGGTCGTCCGGCAGGCCGAGCTCAACGACACCAACCAGGCCGAGGCCGCGTTGCGCCGCGAACACGACGAAGCCGCGGCCCGGGCGGCGGTGGCGTCCGACGAGCTGGCCGCGCAAGAAGCCGCGCTGGCGTCCCTGTCTGAACGTGCCGAGTCAGGTCAGCAGACCTGGTTTCGGTTGTCCGCCTTGGCCGAACGGGTAAGCGCGACCGTGCGCATCGCCAGCGAGCGTGCTCAGCATCTGGACGTCGAGCTGACCACGACCGGCGGACCCGACCCCGATGCGTTGGAGGCGGAGGCTCAGCAAGTGGCCGCCGCCGAGCAGCAGCTGCTGGCCGAGCTGGCCGCAACCCGCACCCGACTTGACGCCGCGCGAACTGAGCTGGCCGGCCGTGAGCGTGATGCCGCCGAAGCCGAACAGGCTCACCTGGCGGCGGTGCACGCAGAGGCCGACCGCCGCGAGGGCCTGGCCCGGCTGGCCGGCCAGGTCGAGACCATGCGCGCGCGCGTCGAGTCGATTGATGACAGCGTGGCCAAGTTGTCGGAGCGCATCGAGGAGGCCGCCGCCCGCGCCCATCACGCGCAGGTCGAGTTCGAAACCATGCAGGGCCGGGTCGGTGAGCTCGACCAAGGCGAAATCGGCCTCGACGAGCACCACGACCGGATGGTGGCGGCCTTGCGGCTGGCCGACGAGCGGGTCGCCGAACTGCAATCGGCCGAGCGTGGCGCCGAACGCCAAGTGGCTTCGCTGCGGGCCCGGATCGACGCGTTGTCGACCACGCTCGATCGCAAGGACGGCGCTGACTGGCTCACCCGAAATCGCGGCGGCGCCGGGCTTTTCGGGTCCGTGGCAAAGTTGGTCAAGGTGCATTCGGGTTATGAAGCCGCACTTGCTGCGGTCCTTGGCGCAGCCGCTGATGCGCTGGCCGCCGACAGCTTCAGCGCGGCGGCTTCCGCGGTGACCGCGCTGAAGCAGGCCGACGGCGGTCGTGCGGCCATTGTGCTCAGCGACTGGCCGACCATAGAAGACCCAGCGCCGGCGACGTACCCCCTGCCCGACGGCGTGCGGTGGGCGCTCGACCTGGTCGAGGCGCCGGCGAGGCTGCGTGGCGCGATGATCGCGTTGCTCTCTGGCGTCGCGGTGGTCGGCAACCTCACCGAGGCAATGGATCTGGTGGCCGCCCGCCCGCGGTTGCGCGCGGTTACCCGCGACGGTGATCTGGTGGGTGCCGGCTGGGTCAGCGGCGGGTCCGACCGCAAACCGTCCACGCTGGAGATCACCTCCGAAATCGCCAAGGCGCGTAGCGAACTGGCGGCATCCGAGACGCAGGCCAGCCAGCTCGCCGCGGCGTTATCCGGGGCGCTGAGCGAGCAGGCCGCTCGCCAGGACTCCGCCGAACAGGCGTTGGCCGCGCTCAACGAGTCGGACGCCGCGATCTCGGCGATCTACGAGCAGCTCAGTCGGCTGGGCCAGGACGCCCGCGTCACCGAAGAGGAGTGGCGCAGGGTGCTGCGCCAACGTGTGGAGTTAGAGGCCGGACGCGCTGAAACCCTGGCCGAGCTCGGTGAACTCGAGACCCGGCTGCGCAACGTCGAACAGACACAACACGTCGCGGCCGAGCCGGTCAACCGGCAGCAAATTGCCGCGGCGGCCGACGCGGCTCGCGGGGTCGAGGTGGAGGCCCGGTTGGCGGTGCGCACCGCCGAGGAGCGCGCCAATGCCGTTCGCGGACGCGCGGATTCGCTGCGTCGCGCCGCCGCCGCGGAACGGGAGGCGAGGCTACGTGCCCAGCAGGCCCGCGCCGCGCGTGAGCACGCGGCCGCGGTGGCCGCTGCGGTGGCCGACGCCGGGCGGCGGCTCGCCGGGCGGCTGGATCAGGTGGTCGCGGCCGCGTCGCGCAACCGCGACGTGCTCGCCGCCGAACGCCAGCAACGGTCGGTTGCCATGGCGGCGGTCCGCGAAGAGGTGAACGCACTGGGCACCCGGATCGCTGCGCTTACCGAGTCGTTGCACCGCGACGAGGTGGCCCAAGCACAGGCGGCGCTGCGGATCGAGCAGCTTGAGCAAATGGTGCTCGAGCAGTTCGGGATGGCGCCAGACGATCTGGTCGCCGAATATGGCCCGCAGGTTACGCTGCCGCCGACCGAACTCGAGCTCGCCGAATACGAGCAGGCCCGCGAGCGTGGCGAGCAGGTGACCGCGCCGGCGCCGATGCCGTTCGACCGGCCCACCCAGGAACGTCGCGCCAAACGCGCCGAACGAGAGTTGGCCGAGCTGGGCCGGGTCAACCCGTTGGCGCTCGAGGAGTTCGCGGCGCTGGAGGAGCGCTATAACTTCCTGTCCACCCAGCTCGAGGACGTCAAGGCCGCGCGCAAGGACCTGCTCGACGTGGTGGCCGACGTCGACGCCCGTATCCTGCAGGTGTTCGCCGACGCGTACGCCGATGTGGAACGCGAGTTCCACGGGGTGTTTGCCGCCCTATTCCCCGGCGGAGAGGGTCGGTTGCGGCTCACCGACCCCGACGACATGCTGACCACCGGCATCGAGGTCGAGGCCCGTCCGCCCGGCAAGAAGATCAAGCGGCTATCGCTGCTGTCCGGTGGGGAGAAGGCGCTGACCGCGGTCGCGATGCTGGTGGCGATCTTCCGGGCCCGTCCGTCGCCGTTCTACATCATGGACGAGGTAGAGGCGGCGCTCGACGACATGAACCTGCACCGCCTGCTCGGCCTGTTCGAACAGTTGCGAGCACAGTCGCAGCTGATCATCATCACCCACCAAAAGCCGACGATGGAGGTTGCCGACGCGCTCTACGGCGTGACGATGCGCGACGACGGCATCACCGCGGTGATCTCCCAGCGGATGCGCGGCCAGCAGGTCGACCAGCTGGTCACGACTACATAGCGAGGAACACCTTGTCGGAAGGTCTGTGGATCGCGATCGCGGTCACCGCGGCGCTGATCGTCATCGCCGCATTGGTACTGGGTCTGGCCCGGTATCGCCGGCGGCAGATCAGGCTGTCGGCCCGCGAGCAAACCGCCACCCTCGATCGTTCGGGCGGCTACACCGCGTCGGCAGGAATCACCTTCAGCCGCACCGAAGCTCCGGAGCGGATCGATACCACCGGCCTGCCCGCCGTCGGCGACGACGCGACCATTCCGCGCGATGCTCCGAAGCGTCCGATCTCCGATGTCCAACTGCCCGAACCGGATACCGTCACACCGCCACCGGTCGAGGCACCTGCACCCGAGCCGGTAGCGCCGGACGTCGAGGCCATCGCACCGCCCGAAGGACGGTTGGAGCGACTGCGCGGCCGGCTTGCCCGGTCACAGAATGCGTTGGGCCGCAGCCTGTTAGGGATCCTCGGCGGTGGCGATCTCGACGAAGGCTCTTGGGAGGAAGTAGAGGACACCCTGCTGGTCGCCGACTTAGGCCCGACGGTAACCACGTCGGTGGTGACGCAGCTACGCGACCGGCTCGCCAGCAAAGACATACGCACCGAGGCCGATGCCCGGGCGGTGCTGCGTGAAGTGCTGATCACTGAGCTCCAACCCGGCCTGGACCGATCCGTCCGCGCGTTGCCGCATGACGACCACCCCTCGGTGCTGCTGGTCGTCGGCGTGAACGGCACCGGCAAGACCACCACCGTCGGCAAACTGGCGCGGGTGTTGGTCGCCGACGGCCGACGGGTGGTGCTGGGCGCCGCCGACACTTTCCGGGCCGCCGCCGCCGATCAGTTGCAGGCCTGGGCCGCACAGGTGGGCGCTGAAGTGGTACGCGGGGCCGAGGGCGCCGACCCCGCCTCGGTGGCGTTCGACGCCGTCGACAAAGGCATCGCCGCGGGCGCTGACGTCGTGGTGATCGACACCGCCGGTCGGCTGCACACCAAAACCGGCTTGATGGACGAGCTCGGCAAGGTCAAACGGGTGGTGATGAGGCGCGCGGCGGTCGACGAAGTGCTGCTGGTGCTCGACGCCACCATCGGGCAGAACGGGCTGGCACAGGCGCGGGTGTTCGCCGACGTCGTCGACATCACCGGAGCGGTGCTGACCAAGCTGGACGGAACCGCCAAGGGCGGCATCGTTTTCCGGGTCCAGCAGGAACTGGGGGTGCCGGTGAAGCTGGTCGGGCTCGGGGAGGGACCCGACGACCTTGCGCCGTTCGAACCCGCCGCCTTCGTCGACGCCCTGCTCGGTTGACAAAAGGGTCGGACTCAAGCGACGTGAGCTCGCATGCATACCGCCGAAGAGGGATGCAACATCTTTTCACGCGGAGTTGCGCTTATGCTCGCGAATTGGTCTCTCCCGCAGGCGATTACATCGCTCAACCGATAGCGAACGTGCTTGCCGAACTTGACGTAAGGTGGCGCTAGTCGGGTTGCGCTGCTCAATGTGCCACCGGATAGGGCAGGCTTTCATGTCCTGAAGATTCCTCACACAGCGGCCGAAAAGATAGACCGCTGCGCCTACCGGTGTCGTCAGGGTGTCTGCAGCGAACTTGCCGGCGTTGGAATGCGCGAGCGTCGATGCCGTGCAGGTCGTGCACCGATTTCACCGAACCAGCATCGCGAGGCCGGTGCGGTCGCTAACGTAGCGCAGCATGGCGCCGAGCGGCGTGCTGATCACCGCGTTGCGCGATCTGCAGTGGCGACGGCGGCGCTTCGTTATTGCGGTCATCGGCACCGGCGTGGTGTTCGCGATGACCCTCGTCCTCACCGGACTGGCCAATGGCTTTCGCTTCGAGGCTCGGCACACGGTTGATTCGCTGGGCATCGACACCTACCTCATCAAGGCGGGCGCAGTAGGCCCATTCCTGGGTGCGGCGATGTTCCCCGTGGCAGAAGCACAGGCCGTCGGCAGGGTCCCGGGCGTCGAATCGGCGATCCCGCTGGTCTTCGCCCAAGAGGCACTGCAGGACCGCGGTTCATCGCAGAACGTGAACGTGTTCGGGATGCCCGAATACGGACCGGGGATGCCGACAATGGCGGCTGGGCGGGCACCGTCGAGCCCCGGCGAGGTCGCGATATCGAAGACCCTCGGGCGCGCTGTCGGCGACGATGTCGAGATCGGGTCGCGCGTAGTGCGGATCGTCGGACTCGTCGACAAATCCACCGCGCTCGCGGGCCAGGCCAACGCATTCCTCACCGTCGAAGGGGCGCAGCAAGTGCTGTTTTCGGGGCAGCCGCTAATTTCCGCCGTCGGCTTGCGCGGTACAGCGGCGGAGATACCCGACGGCTACCGCATCGTGGGTCGCGACACTGCGATAAACGACCTGTTGCGCCCGCTGCAAAAGGCCTTCGGGGCGCTATCCTACCTGGCGATTCTGCTGTGGGCGGTTGCGGCGCTGATCGTGGGATCGCTGATCTATCTGTCCGCGCTGGAGCGGACCCGCGACTTCGCGGTGTTCAAAGCGGTCGGTGTCGCCACTCGCTCGGTGCTCGCCGGTCTGGTACTGCAGGCGGTGATCGTGGCGGTGGTCGCGGCGGCGCTCGGCGGGGTGCTCTCGCTGGGGCTCGCTCCGACGTTCCCCATCCCCGTGGTGGTGCCCACGTCGGCCTTCGTGTTGCTTCCGGTGATCGCGGTGGTGATCGGTCTGCTGGCCAGCGTCGCGGGAATGCGGCGCGCGGTGACCGTGGACCCGGCGCTTGCGTTCGGAGGCCCGTGACCGTGGGTGATCTGCGCATCAAAAATCTCGTCGTCGAATACTCCAGCGACCGGTACGCGGTCCGCCCGATCGACGGCCTGGACCTGGAGGTCACCGCGGGATCGCTGGTGATCCTGCTGGGCCCGAGCGGGTGCGGGAAGACCACGTTGCTGTCGTGTCTGGGCGGCATCCTCAGCCCGACTGGCGGCCGCATCGAGTTCGGCGACGTCGAGGTCACCACGCTGGATCGCCGCGCGCTTGCCGCGTA